>JAAIGF010025633.1_pt1 | contig 35156 bp, 35 predicted proteins | sample 6487441 | NCBI WGS metagenome assembly JAAIGF01 (sample SAMN13974129, study PRJNA590717) | phyllosphere metagenome | biome: pepper field; feature: multiple bacterial spot infested pepper fields; material: pepper leaves; isolation source: leaves from pepper fields | host: Capsicum annuum ...
GCGAAATCCGGGTGAATCCCGGTAGAGTCGACCGTTGGTCGACTGCTCTGCCGATCGGAACGCGAAAAACCCGCGCTGCGCGCGATCGTCGACCAACGGTCGACGCTACCGCCCATCCAGAACGCGGAAAAACCCCGCGCTGCGCGCGATCGTCGACCAACGGTCGACGCTACCTCACCCGGCGCCGCAGCCAGTACCCCGCGCCCAGCAGCACGAACCACACCGGGCTGGCTACCAGCGCCTGGCGGGTGTCGGCCTGCAGGCTCAGCAGCACCAGCACGCCGGCGAAGAACACCAGGCAGGCCCAGCACATGGCAACGCCACCGGGCATCTTGAAGATCGAGGCGACGTGGCGCTCCGGGTAGCGGCGGCGGTAGACCATGTAGGCCACCAGGATCAGCGACCAGACGAAGATGAAGAGCACCGTCGCCAGCGTCGTCACCAGGGTGAAAGCGGTCACCAGGTTGGGGATCAGGTAGATCAGCAGGGTGCCGCCCAGCAGGCACAGGCACGAGAACAGCAGACCGCGGGCCGGCACCGCCGCGCGTGACAGGCGCGACAGACCGCGCGGGGCGTGGCCATCTTCGGCCAGGCCGTACAGCATGCGGCTGGTGGAGAAGATGCCGCTGTTGGCCGACGACGTGGCCGAGGTCAGCACCACGAAGTTGATCAGGCTGGCCGCGGCGGGGATGCCAGCCAGCACGAACAGCTGCACGAACGGGCTCTTGTCCGGCACCACCTGGCGCCACGGCGTCACCGCCATGATCGCCACCAGGGCCAGCACGTAGAAGATGATGATGCGCACCGGGATCGAGTTGATCGCCTTGGGCAGGTTGCGCTCCGGGTCGGCGGTTTCGGCGGCGGTGGTGCCCACCAGCTCGATGCCGACGAAGGCGAACACCGCAATCTGGAAACCGGCGAAGAAGCCGACCAGGCCCATCGGGAACATGCCGCCGTCGTTCCACAGGTTGGACAGCGAAGCGGTATGCCCGCTGGGCGAAGTGAAGCCCCAGGCCACCAGGCCGGCACCGGTGATGATCAGCGCGCAGATGGCCACGATCTTGATCAGCGCGAACCAGAACTCCATCTCGCCGAACAGCTTCACCGTCACCAGGTTCAGGCCCAGCAGCAGCATCACGCACAGCAGTGCCGGTATCCACGCCTGCAGTTCGGGGAACCAGAACTGCGCATAGGCCGCGATGGCGATGACATCGGCGATGGCGGTGACGATCCAGCAGAACCAGTACGTCCACCCGCAGAAGAACCCGGCCCAGGGCCCGAGCAGGTCGGTGGAGAAGTCGATGAAGGATTTGTACTTCAGGTTGGACAGCAGCAGCTCGCCCATCGCGCGCATCACGAAGAACAGCATCGCGCCGATGATGAGGTAGACGAACAGGATGGACGGACCGGCCAGGCTGATGGTCTTGCCCGACCCCATGAACAGGCCGGTACCGATGGCACCGCCGATGGCGATCAGTTGCAGGTGGCGGTTGGACAGGCTGCGGCGCAGGTGTTCGGGGGGCGTGGCGGGCTCGGTCATGGGCGCGGGAAGGGGCGGGTGAAGTCTCCGACGGTAGTCCTCTGCGGCGCCGAGCGCCAGCGCTGGAAGGGCTTAAAGCGTCAATCTGGAAGCGCAGGCGTCCCAACCATTTCCCCCCGGGGCTGCAACATGCTCAGATAGCGCATCCGACAAAGGACTGGCCCGCCATGCGCAGCGCCCTGCCCCGCCCCCTGGAAAACCTGCCATGAGCCGCCTGGGCGTCATCATCGCCGCGGCCCTGCTTGCGATCCTGGCGGCCGTCGTGCCGATCGCGGTGATGGTCTATGCCACCTGGAACAGCGCGGTCGGGCTGGAAAAGCAGCGCCTGCACGAGATCGCCGAGCGCGCCCTGCGCCGCGCCGACGTCTCCTACCAGGAATCGCTGGCCGTGCTGAAGGCCGCCGAAGCCTCGCGCCTGCCACCCTGCAGCCCCGAGCACGTGCGGCGCATGCAGACGCTGGTGATGACCACGCCCTCGGTCGACCAGATGGGCTACTTCGAGGGCGGCAAGCTGCGCTGCACCTCCTGGGGCATGTTCGAGGGCGACGTCAGCCAGCCCACCCCGGACCATGTCACCAGCGATGGCGCCGGCATCAAGGTGGACGTTCGCCCGCAGGCCACCGACCGCCGCAAGGTGCTGTCCATCCTGTACGGCTCCTACGACACGCTGGTCGACCCGCGCCGCTTCGTCGATGTCATCGCCGATCCGCAGGTGCGCCTGGCCCTGGCCAGCCCCGATGGCCGCCTGCTGTCCAAGCAGGACGGCATCAACCCGGACCTGCTGCTGCAGCAGCTGCGCCAGCCCGGCGAGGGCCTGGACGACGACACCCTGTACGCCACGGCCCGCAACAACGAATGGCTGGCCATCGCCACCGGCCCGCGCACCGCCCTGGCCGCCACCTTCCGCCAGCAGGCCTGGCTGTTCGTGCCGGTGGGCCTGCTGCTGGCCGCTGCCGGCGCCAGCCTCGTGATCTGGCTGTCGCGCCGTCGGCTGTCGCTGCGCGGCGAACTGTCCATCGCCATCCGCCGCCGGGAACTGTACCTGCACTACCAGCCCATCATCGAACTGGAGACCGGCATCTGCGTCGGTGCCGAGGCGCTGGTGCGCTGGCAGCGTCCCGACGGCACCCAGGTGCGCCCGGACATTTTCGTGCCGCTGGCCGAAGAGCACGGCCTGATCGCCGCACTCACCGACCTGGTGATCGAGAACGTGGTCTCGGACATGCGCGAACTGCTGGTGCATGACCGCAGCGCGCACATCGCCATCAACCTTGCGGCCGAGGACATCATCAGCGGTCGCGCGTTGAAGTCGATCACCCAGCGCATGGCCGGCAGCGGCATCCTGCCGCAGCAGATCTGGCTGGAAGCCACCGAGCGCGGTTTCCTCGATGCCGACCGCGCCCGCACCATGCTGGCCGCCGCACGCCGTGCCGGCCACAGCATCGCCATCGATGATTTCGGCGTGGGCTATTCCAGCCTGCAGTATCTGGAGCAGCTGCCGCTGGACGCGCTGAAGATCGACAAGTCGTTCGTCGATGCCATCGGCACCGAGAGCGCGACCAGCCCGGTCACCCCGCACATCATCGACATGGCCAAGGAGCTGGGCCTGTGGGTGGTGGCCGAAGGCGTGGAGACCGAACCGCAGCTGGCCTACCTGCACAGCCAGCAGGTGCAGTTCGGGCAGGGCTGGCTGTTCTCGCGGCCGCTGCCGCGCGATGCGTTCATCGCCTTCCACCACCAGCGCCAGCAGCGCTATGGCGCCGCGCGGGAGGACATGCAGAACCCGCGCAGCGTGCCGATCGAGCGGGCCGCCGCGGAAGAATGACGGCCAACGGCGGAGCCCCTCGTGGTGGGGCGGCCGTAATCCGAGGGTTGGCCGGGCGGGTAGGCTGCGCAGGGGACGCTGCAAGTCCCCCTCCGGGGCCCGGCCCAGCCGCTGGCGGCTGTGCGTTCGGTCGCTCGCGAAGCAGTGCTTCGCAAGCAAAGCGCCCTCACCCCTGTAAGCAAGGCAAACGCGGGTCGCTGCGCTCACTGGATCGCAGCGACGCCTTCTTTTAGTAGATCCACGCCATGCGTGGATGACGCAGCCCTGGTAGTGCCGGCCGCTCGCGGGCATTCCCATGCAATGGCCGCTACCCCCAGGCCTTCGGCCTCGCCCACAACCACGCCGCGCACACCGCCAGCAGCAGCAACGGCAACCACGCCAGCTGCCCGGCCCCCACCGACTGCAACACCACGCCACCCGCCATGCCACCGGCGGCAATCGCCAGGTTCCAGCCGGTCACCAGCATCGACTGCGCCAGATCGGCCGCCGCACCCGCACGCCGCGCCACCGCGGTCTGGAACAGCGTCGGCACCGCACCGAACGCCACGCCCCACAGCACGCTCGCCAGCAGTAGCACCTGCGGTACGCCCGGCCACAGCAGCAGGGCAAGCACCGCCAGCACGAACCCAGCCACCGCTGCCCACACCAGCGCGCGCAGATGCCGATCCACGCCCCAGCCGGCAATGCCGATGCCGGCGACGGCCGCCACGCCAAACGCCAGCAGCACGCGGTCCAGCCAGTGCTGCGCATTGGCCAGGATCGCCAGCGGCTCGATGTAGGTGTAGAGCACGTTGTGCGCCAGCACGTACAGCGCCATCACCAGCAGCGTGCTGCGTACCCCGGGCAGTCGCCAGACGCTACCCAGCGGCGTGCGCTGGCCACCACCGGCCGCCGGCAGCGCAGGCACCGCCCAGCGCACCCAGCCCAGCAGCAGCACCGCCAGCAGTGCCATCAGCCCGAACGCCCAGCGCCAGCCGATCTGCTGGCCCAGCAGCGTGCCCGCCGGCACCCCCAGCGACAACGCCAATGGTGAACCGACCATCGCCACCGCGATCGCCCGCCCCTGCAAGCCGGGCACGACCAGGCGCGCCGCATAGCCGGCCACCAGCGACCACAGCAGGCCCGCACCCACGCCGGCCAGAAAGCGCACCACCAGCAGCAGCGTGTAGTTGCTGGTCAACGCGGTCAGCGCATTGACCACCACGAAGCCGGCAATGGCCGCCAACAACAACGGCCTACGCGGCAGCCGCTGGGTCAATGCGGTCATCGGCAACGCCGCCAGCACCGAGCCCAGCGCATACACGCTCACCAGCTGCCCCACCGCCGCATCGCTCACGCCCAGGCTCTGCCCCATCGGCCGCAGCACGCCGGCCGGCAGGGTTTCAGTCAGCAGGGTGATGAAGCTGCCACCGGCCAGTGCCAGCAGGCCATTCCACGGCAGACGCGTGGCCTCGCCCGCAGGCGACGATGCATCGACGGCATGCCCGCTCATCGCACCGCCTCCAGATCGCAATAGACCGCATCGCGCAGCTCATCGACGAAGGCGCCGTGCATGCCCTCGTACAAGGTGTTGGTGAGGGCCACCACACTGAGGCCACGCGCGGGATCGACGAACCAGCTGTGGCCATACGCGCCGCCCCAGCGCCACGTGCCCACGCTTTGCGGCGTGCCCGAAGCAGCTGCATCACGCAGCACCGCAAAGCCCAGGCCGAAGCCCCAGCCCGGCGGATCGGGCGGCCCGTCTTCGCCCGCCTGCAAGGCTCCCATTTCTGCAGCCAGTTCCGGCGCCAGCAGCGCAGACGCCTGCACATCGCGCAGCGCTTCCAGCACGGTCATCACCTCGTCGGCGCTGCCGATCAACCCGGCACCGGCCGAGGCGTAGCGATTGGGATCGGTGGCGCGCGCCAGGCTGTAGTCGATGCCCACCGTGCCGTCGAAGGGCGCGACGACCTCGCCTTCCTGCAGCCGGCGCGGCACAGGCGCATCGCTCACATAGGGCGTGGCCAGGCGCGCGCCCTGCGTGGTGCTGAAGCCGGTATCGCGCAGGCCCAGCGGCTGTGCCAGCAGGCGATCGAACAACTGCTGCAGCGTCTGTCCGCTCGCGGCTTCGGCCACGGCACCGGCCACATCCACGCCCAGCGAATACAGCCACTGGCTGCCTGGTGCGAACAACAGCGGCACCTGGCCGATGCGCTGCACGTTGTCCTGCAGGCTCAGCGGGTTCGCGTCCATGCCATCGCTCACGCCCGCACGCGCATACGGCCCCTGCGCATCCGCTTCCAGGAAGCGATAGCCGAGACCGCTGGTGTGGCTCAGCAGCTGCCGCAGGCTGATCGGCGGCACGCTGCCATCGGCCAGCGCCGGGCGGAAGGTCGGCAGCCAGCGCTGCACGGGCGCATCGAGGTCAAGCACGCCATCGGCCACCAAGCGCAGGATCACCGCGGTCAGCAGCGGCTTGCTCACCGAGGCCAGGCGGAACAGCTGGTCGCGCTGCATCGGCGTGCCCGCCTCGCGGTCGGCAAGACCGGTGGCGCTCGCGTGGCGCAGCACACCGTGCTCGCGCACCAGCACCACCGCACCCACCAAGCGCTGCGGGTGGGCCTGCTGCAGCACGTGGGCCACGCCGGGCAACGTGGGCGTGGGTTCGTCGAGAGGAAGAGCGTTCATGGGGCAATCCTTTGGGGGAGGGTCGCCACGTTAGGCAGCCTGCGCCGCGGCAAAAAGCGGGTCGGCGCTCCGTGCTTCGTGGACCCCCAGGTCCGCAATCGGCGGCCTGCGCGGACTGCCACGGCGCACCGGCCCTGCACCGCAGTGTTGCAACGGCCCGCTGGCCGCACGCTGCAACTGGCCCTACCCTGCGGTTTTCCCGCCGCGTTTCCGCATGTCCGTCCTCGACAATCTCGCCAACCTGCAGACCTTCGTGCATGCAGCCGACACCCGCAGCTTCGTCGAGACCGGCCGCCTGCAGGGCATCTCCGCCTCGGCCGCCGGCAAGTGCGTGGCGCGGCTGGAGCACGCGCTGGGCGTGCGCCTGTTCCATCGCAGCACGCGCAGCATCACCCTCACCGCCGAGGGCCAGCTGTTCCTGGCGCGCTGCCGCCGCATCCTTGCCGAGCGCGATGCCGCACGCACTGAACTGGCCCAGCCGCACGCCGCACCCAGCGGCACCCTGCGCATCAGCCTGCCGCTGGTGGGCGACCTGACCCTGCCGCTGCTGGCCGATTTCATGGCCGCTTACCCGGACATCCGCCTCGATCTCGATTTCAGCGACCGCCTGGTCGATGTCATCGAAGAAGGTTTCGACGCGGTACTGCGCGTGGGCGAACCCAGCGATTCGCGGATGAATGCCCGGCGCCTGGGCGTGTTCCCACGGCGCATCGTCGCCTCACCGGCCTACCTGCAGCGGCGCGGCGTGCCCAAGGCGCCGGCCGACCTGCTGCAGCACACGCTGCTGCACTACAAGTTCCCCAGCAGCGGCAAGCTGGAACCGTGGCCGATCCAGTGGCCGGACGAAGAGGCCGCGCAGGAACTGCCGGTGCACATGGTGGCCAACACCATCGAAGCGCGGGTGGAACTGGCCCTGCGCGATATCGGCCTCGCCTTCGTGCCGGTGCACTCGGTGCGCGATGCCATCGCCGATGGCCGCCTGGTCACCGTGCTGGACGAGCACGTGCATTCCTGCGGCACCTTCCACCTGCTGTGGCCCTCCGGCCGCCATGTGCTGCCGAAGCTGCGGGTTTTCATCGATTTCATCGGCGCGCGGCTGGATACCGTCCCCTGATCGCCTTTGTAGAGTCGAGCCATGCTCGACCGCTCTCGAAGCGCAGTCGAGTATGGCTCGACTCTACAATCCGCACGCCCTGCGGGCGCTATAATCCCCCCCTCATTCCTCCAAGAGGCTCGCGACCAATGCGCCAGTGATGCCGCCGTCTTTCCACTAGACGGCCCGACTCTTCCCGCCCCTGTGCGCATGGGAGAACCAGGCATCCCATGGAGGTCGCATGACCACGCATTCCCTCGCGCTCGATCGCGTGTCCTATCGGTTGGCCGATGGCCGATCGCTGTTTTCCGAACTCTCGTTTTCCTTTGAACCGGTGGCCACGGGCCTGGTCGGTGCCAATGGCACCGGCAAGAGCGTGCTCGCGCGCCTGCTGGCCGGGCAACTGACGCCCGACAGCGGCCAGGTGCGCGGCAGCGGCCGGGTCTTCCTGCTGCCCACGCCCGGCTACCCGCCACGCGGCACCGTGGGCGAACTGGCCGGCGTCGGTGCTGAACTGGCGGCGCTGGTGCGCATCGAAGCCGGCAGCATCGACGAAGCCGACTTCGCCTGCATCGGTGATCGCTGGGACCTGCGCGAGCGCCTGCAGCAGCAATGGCGTGCCCTCGGCCTGCCCGATGATCTGCAGCCCACGCAGCCGGCCGCGCGCCTCAGCGGTGGCCAAGCCATGCGCGTTGCATTGTCCGGCGCATGGGCCAGCGGCGCCGACTGGCTCATCCTCGACGAACCCAGCAACCATCTGGATGCACGCAACCGCCAGCAGCTGTACCAGCAGCTGCAGCAGTGGCCGGGCGGGCTGCTGGTGATCAGCCACGACCGCGAGCTGCTGGCCCACATGCAGCAGATCGTGGAACTGGACGCGCACGGGCTGCATCGCTATGGCGGGCCGTGGCAGCACTACGCCGAGGCACGCGCCGCCGAGCGCGACGCTGCGGCCGCCCAGCTCGACCATGCGCGCGCCCAGCACCGCCAGCAGCAGCGCAGCGCGCGCGAGCAGCACGAGCGCCAGCAACAGCGGCAGGCGCGCGGCAACCGCGATGCGAAACAGGCCAACCAGGCGCCGATCCTGCTGGGCGGGCAGAAGCAGCGTGCCGAGGCCACCCAGGGCCGTGCGCAGCAGATCCAGGCCGACCGCCTGCAGGCCAGCGCCCAGCAGTTGCGAAGTGCCGCTGCCGCCGTGCAGGCGGCACCCGAACTTGCGCTGTTCGCTAGCGAAGGCGAGCGAGGCAGCGCGCGGCTGCTGCACGCCCACGACCTGGTGTTGCCGCATGGCTGCAGCGCACCGCTGCAGCTGGATGTCCGCCGTGGCCAGCGCATTGCCGTGGTCGGTGACAACGGCAGCGGCAAGTCCACCTTGCTGCGCGTGCTGGCGGGCCAGATGGATGCGCGCGCGGGCGAAGTGCAGCGGCATGCACCGCTGGCGCTGCTGGACCAGCAGCTGTTGGCGCTGGCCGGCGAACGCAGCATCCTCGATACGGTGCAGGCGGCAAACCCCACGGCCGACCCCGCCGAGCTGCGCACGCGGCTGGCCCTGCTCGGGCTGGACGCACAGCGCATCCAGCGGCCGGCCAGCAGCCTCAGCGATGGCGAACGGGTAAAGGGCGCACTGGCCAGCGTGCTCTATGCGCAACCGGCGCCGCAGCTGTTGCTGCTGGACGAGCCCGGCAACGCACTGGACCTGACCGCGCTGCAGGCACTGGAGTCACTGCTGGGTGCGTGGGAAGGAGGCCTGGTGATGGTGAGCCATGACACCCACCTGCTGCGCGCGTTGCGGCCGATGCAGGTGCTGCAGGTGGGGGCCGATGGCTGGCAGTGGCGCGACGCAGACCCGGGGTCGGAGCCGGGGTCGGATCCCTTTTGCGAAGCAGAAGGGCTCTGACCCCGGCCCGATGACCCCGCCATCCACGCATGGCGTGGATCTACCAGTAGAGCCACGCCACGCGTGGATGCTTCTGCCCTCAGCGCTTCCACACAGGAAACGCCTGCGGCAACTGCTGCCACAACAACGGCCCGGCGCGCAGCTCACTGTCATTGAGCAGGCACGCATCCAACGTCGCACGCATCGCGCGCTCATCCATGTGCACGCCGATCACCACCAGCTCCTGCCGGCGGTCACCCCACAGCGGATGCCACAGACGCGCCATCGCCGCATGCGCATCCCCATCGGGGAATTCCTCCAACCCCGGCAACGGCGCGCTCCAGCAGTCCGCCTGCTGCCGCGCCCAGCCCAGGTCGCTGTACGGCAGCGGCGTCGGCGGCAGCAGCGGCGTGGTGTCCTCTTCGCCGGCACGCACGCGCTCGCGCGCCGCATACCAGAAGCCAGCCGCCTGCGTGCGCGTCGCCGCACCCACGCTGCTTAGCTCGCCCACCCAGTCCATGCGGTTGGCCAGCCAGAACCAGCCCTTGCTGCGGATCACCCCCGGCATGCCCTCCTGCAGTGCGCGGGCGAAACGCCCCGGATGGAACGGCCGGCGCGATCGATAGACGAAACTGCCGATGCCGTATTCCTCGGTCTCCGGCGTGTGCTCGCCACGCAGTTCCTTCACCCAGCCCGGCGCCTGCTGCGCGCGGTCGAAATCGAAGCGGCCGGTGTCCAGCAGCTCGCGCAGCGGCACATCGCCAAACGACGACAGCAGCAGCTTCGCATCGCGGTTCAGGCCACGCAGCACCGCCAGCGTGTCCTGCAGCACGTCCTCATCGGTCTGGTCGACCTTGCTCACCACGATCACGTCGGCAAACTCCACCTGCTCGCACAGCAGGTCGACCACACCGCGGTCGTCGTCCGGGGCGGCCTGCTGGCCACGCTCTGCCAGGCGCAGGGTCGAACCGAAGTCGGCCAGGAACGCGCTGCCATCGACCACGGTCACCATCGTGTCCAGCCGCGCGATGTCGCTCAGGCTGAAGCCCTGTTCGTCGCGAACCGCGAAGGTGGCCGCCACCGGCATGGGCTCGCCGATGCCGGTCGATTCGATCAGCAGGTAGTCATAGCGACCGGCGTCGGCCAGCCGTCGTACTTCCTGCAGCAGGTCGTCGCGCAGGGTGCAGCAGATGCAGCCGTTGCTGAACTCGACCAGCGTTTCCTCGGTGCGGCGCAGCTCGGCGCCCCCATCGCGCAGCAGCTGCGCATCGATGTTCACCTCGCTCATGTCGTTGACGATGACCGCCACGCGCAGGCCGTCGCGGTTGCGCAGGATCTGGTTGAGCAGGGTGGTCTTGCCGGCGCCAAGGAAGCCGGACAGCACGGTGACCGGCAGGCGGCGGTCGGCGCGGGAAACAGGGTTCATGCGGGGCGGAGGGCTGCGGATGGAAATGTTACTATATAACATTAAGCGGGCACGACGCTGCGGCGGGGTTGCCGGCCAGCGGCCGGCACTACCGGGTCATTTGCCGTAGCGGCGCAGCAGCTCGACCAGCACTTCGGCCTCGGCGGCCCGCTGCTGCGGGTCCTCGGCGGCCACCACGTGTTCCTGCAGGTGCTCGTGCAGCAGCTCCATCAGCAGGCTGTGGGCAGCGCCGCGCACGGCCGCCACCTGCACCAGCACGTCCGCGCAGTCACCCGCCGCCCCCTCGGGACGGTCCAGTGCCTGTTCCAGCGCTGCCACCTGGCCGCCGATGCGGCGCACCCGGGTCAGCAGTTGTTTCCGGTTCTTGTGTACATGTGCCATGGCCGTATCGTATACCCTATGGGGGTATCCTTCCACTCACGAATGCCCCCCCATGCACCTGGACGCCCTCGCCGCCTCCCGCCGCCACGACCACCGGTTCGACGACGGCAATCCGCTGGCCGAACGCAATACCCGCCGCGCCATGTGGCTCACCGTCAGCATGATGTTCATCGAGATCTTCGGTGGCTGGTGGTTCAACTCCATGGCCGTGCTGGCCGATGGCTGGCACATGAGTTCGCACGCCCTGGCGCTCGGCCTCTCGGTGTTCGCCTACCGCTGCGCGCGGCGCTATGCGCACGACCCGCGCTTTGCCTTCGGCACCTGGAAGATCGAGATCCTGGCCGGCTACACCAGTGCCATCGCCCTGCTCGGCGTGGCCGCACTGATGGCCGTGCAGTCGCTGCAGCGCCTGTGGGTACCGGCGCCCATCCACTACGACGAGGCCATTCTCATCGCCGTGGTCGGCCTGGGCGTGAACCTGCTGTGCGCCTGGTGGCTGCACGACAGCCCGGGCCACGCCCACCCTCATCACGGGCACGGGCATGGCCATGCGCATGGCCACGACCATGGCCACGACCATGGCCACCATGACCACGATCACTCCCATGGGCATGCGCACGGCCACGCGCACGGGCATGACCTCAACCTGCGCTCGGCCTACATGCACGTGCTGGCCGACGCCGCGACCTCGGTGCTGGCCATCGTCGCCCTGCTGGGCGGCAAGCTGTGGGGCGCCGCCTGGCTGGACCCGGTAATGGGCCTGGTCGGTGCGGTGCTGGTGACGGTCTGGGCGGTCGGCCTGCTGCGTGACAGCGCTCGCGTGCTGCTGGATGCGCAGATGGATGCGCCGGTGGTGGCTGAAGTGCGCGAAGTGATCGAACAGGGCCCGTGGCCGGCGCGCCTGGCCGATCTGCACGTTTGGCAGGTGGGCCGCGGCAAGTACGCGGTGGCTGCCAGCGTGGTTACCAGCGATGCCGACCTGGATGCCGACCAGCTGCGCAAGGCGCTGGCCGTGCACGAAGAGCTGGTGCATGTGACGCTGGAGATCCATCGCACGGCGTGAGGGTGCGGGTCTGCTCTTCGGTAGAGCCGAGCCCACGCTCGGCTGCTCCTGCCCAAAGCAGTCGAGCATGGCTCGACTCTACAAAAGCAAAGGCAGTCGAGCATGGCTCGACTCTACAAAAGCAAAGCCAGCCGAGCATGGGCTCGGCTCTACAACAGCGGTCGCCTACAGCTTCAAGAGCATCCTCAGCAGATACAGCTTCAACGGCAGCGCGCTCAGCACCGCGCCACCGATGCCCAGCCACGCGTAGCGCTCATCGCGTGCTCGTGCCGCCACGGCCAGGCCCAGCCCGACCACCGCCGAGGCCAGTACGCCCACGCTCAGCCCGGCCGCCGGTGCGCTGCCGCCGAAGGCCAGCGCCGCCAGCCAGCCTGCGCCCCATCCGGCCAGCAGCCCCAGCCAGCTCGCCAACCCGCACCACGGTGCCTTGCCCTGTGCCATCGCAGTTCCCTGGTTCTTGCCGATTATCGGTACGGGCAGGCCCCGCCCTCGCCCTACACTAGCCGCACCTGCCCCGTCGGGACATCCCATGCACGCGCTGCGCCTGCTGTTGCCCGGTGTCCTCCTGCTGCTGGCCGCCTGCTCCGGCGGCACCCAGCTGCCGTTCTCCTCCGATCCCCTGCAGGGCTGCTTCACCACCAGCACGCGCAAGCCCGCAGAGTTCCGCATCGACAAAGAAGGCGGCCTGTACTTCGTCTCCTTCGAGCGCGACGGCCACTGGCAGCGCGAACCCAACGCCCTCAGCCAGGCCAGCCGCAGCGACATCGCCCGCTACTTCCGCGACGATGCCGAGCAGATCGACAGCGCACTCCTCCGCCGCGCCGGGGGCTTCGGCCTGTTCCACACCCGGCGCGGCGCCTCGCTGAAGGCCAAGGCGAGTGACAGCGACTACATGGCCCTGCTGCTGATCGGCGCCGGGCCGGTGTATGCGGTGAAGTGCGACTGATCTGCAACTTTCCTGATGGCGTAGCGCCGCTGCAGACCCGAGGCTGGCCGCTTTGAGGGCCTCGCCATGCTCTTCTCGCTGCTGCTCACAGTGGTGCCGGTCACCACCACCGGTGCCTATGACGAGGTACGCCAGGCCGACGATGGCCGCACCCTGGTACTGCGCACCATCGATTGGGACACCGATGATGGGGAGCGCACCCGGGTCACGGTGCACTGGCAGCTGCTGGACGACGGCAGCATGCTGTATGAGTACTCGCGGCAGCCGCCAGCGACGCAGGCCGTGCATCGCCGCGCCTGCGCACTGCGGGACGCCGAGCCCTCCAGCGGCGTCAGCTTCCTGGCCGGTGAGGGCACCACCCACGGTTTTGCCTGCACCAGCACCCCATAGCGCAGGCCCGCCCCCCTGCTGGGCTCACGGCCGGTCGGGTACCATGCCCTCCCCCGCCCAGCCCCGGTACCCGCCGTGCCCCATTACACCGGCCCCCTGCTTACCCGCGACAGCGCCGACGCCCTGCGCCACGCGCACGACAAGGGCGTTGCCGACTGGCAGGGCTCGCTCGACCTGGGCCGCAGCGAGGAAACGGTCGGTCTGGATGCCGAGGGCTTCAGCTTCCGCGGCCAGCACTACCCGTGGCCGGGCAAGCTGAAGGACCGCACGCTGTACTACTGGGACGGCGAGGACTTCGCCTCGATCTCGCGCTTCAGCGGCTCGCTCATCAAGCTGGTGCCCACCGAATGGGGCGCGCCCACCTTCGAGATCGACGGCATCAAGATGCTGCCGACCTCCAAGCTGTCGCCGTTCGAAGACGCGCGCCGCAAGGTCGAGCTGGTTGCGCCGGCCGGCAAATCCATCCTTGATACCTGTGGTGGCCTCGGCTACTTCGCCGCGTGCGCGCTGGAGGCCGGTGTCGGCCAGATCCGTTCATTCGAAAAGAACGCCGACGTGATGTGGCTGCGCACGCTCAACCCGTGGTCACCCGATCCGGACTCCGCTGCCGCCGGTGGCCGCCTGCATTTCGGCCAAGGGGATGTCTCGCAGCAGATCGAACAGGTCGCCAGCAACAGCGTCGATGCCATCCTGCACGACCCGCCGCGCTTCGGCATTGCCGGTGAGCTGTATTCGCAGGCGTTCTACGATCACCTGGCCCGCGTCATCCGCAAGGGCGGCCGCCTGTTCCACTACACAGGTGCGCCGAACAAGCTGACCAGCGGCCGCGACGTGCCGCGTGAAGTGGCCAAGCGCCTGGAAAAGGCCGGCTTCAAGGCCGAGCTGGCGCTGGACGGCGTACTGTCCGTCAAGCGCTGATCCTTACCCGCTGGCCATCATTCGTAGTTGACCTTGGCCAGCGTCTTCACCCACTGCGGCACTTCCGGCTCCGTGCCGTAGTACTCCTTCGGCTTCTTCTCGGCCATCGCCCAACGGTGCAGCCAGCTCGGGCCATACCGGCCGTCATAGCCCTCGGTACCACGCGCATACGCCGGATCGCGCACCGCCTCTTCAAGCGAAACAAAGCGGTAACCCCGCCGCTTGGTCGCGGCCACCAGCTCGGCGAAGGTCGCAGCGTTCAGTTCGTTGGCATGCATCAGCCACACCTGCGGCAGCGCGTAGCCCAGCAGCGCCTGCGACTGCTGCTCGTAGTAGTCCAGCTTGTTCAGCATGTACGGCACATAGCCCTTGCGCAGGCGCGCCAGCGTCGCCTCGCGCTCGGATGAATCCGGCTGCTCGTTAATCACGTTGGCGTAGGCGAAGGCCCACACCCACTCGCCGTTGTCGACGGTCACCGGCGCGATGCGGTAGCCGTGCTCGGCGAAGAACGTGTCCATCACCGCGCGATCCTGCGGCGTGCGGCCGGCGCGCAGGTAGGGGTGGCGCATCCACTGCGGCACCTGGCCACGCTCGGCCAGAAGGGGCTTGAGCACTTCCTCGCCGCGCAGGAAATCCTGCTGGAAGGCGGCCACGCCCTTGGCGTTCAGATCCATGTGCGACCAGGTGTGGTTGCCCAGCTCATAGCCGGCATCGCGCCAGTCGCGCAGCATCTGCACGCGCGCCGGCTGCACGACGCCGTCCACCTCCAGCTTGTTACCGTTGACGAAGCCGACCACCGGCACACCGGCCTGGTGCAGCTGCGCCATCAAGGCCTCGTGCCGCGCCTGCAGGTCGACCGGCACGATCTCGTCCAGACGCGCCCACGGCAGGTCATCGATGGTCACCGCAATACGGCGGTCCACTTCACCCGCCTGCGCCACCAGCGAGAGCAGCAGCAGGGGCGCGGCACGCAGCAACGAACGCATCGGCAGATCCTTGTTCCGGCAGGAGCGGCCACTCTACCTGCGCGTGGCCCGATGCAGCCAGTCGCCTCGACCGGCGCCGCTTCAGCCCGCGATATAGCGCGGCGGTACGTGCGCGGTCAGCCACACACCGTTGGCCGACTGGTAGAAGCGGAGGCCATCGGCATGCATGCGCCCCGCATCCACACTTAGGATCACCGGCGTACCGCGGCGCGAGCCGACCTGGAAAGCGGTGGCGCGGTCCGGCGACAAGTGCACATGCTGGCGCTCACCCGGGCGCAGGCCCTCGCTGGCAATCGCTTCGAGGAAGCGCGGCACGGTGCCGTGGTACAGCCACGCCGGCGGCTCCAGCGCCGTCAGGCCGAGGTCCACCTTGATCGAGTGGCCCTGGCTGGCGCGGATACGCTGGCCGTCGTCGCTGATCGCAAAGCGCTGCTTGTCGTTGTCCTGCACCAGCTGCTGCAGGGCCTCGCGGTCCAGACGCACGCCATGCGCCGGCAGCCGCGCCAGCAGGTCATCGATGTCGGCCCATCCCTGCGCATCCAGCGGCAGGCCGATCTTCTGCGGTTCATGCCGCAGTACCAGGCTCAGGAACTTGCTGGCCCGTACGAATGAAATATCCTTTTCCATCGGCATAGCGTGACGCACGCGAGCCAGTTACGCCAGCGCCCGCGCACGTGCTTACTCCGGCGCAGGAATCGGCAGCGCGCGCCACAGCCACACGCCGATCACCGTCGCGGCCATCAGCACGCCACACAGCACGATGGCCAGCGCATCCGGTGCCTGCGGCACCAGCAGGCCGGCATCGGACAGCATCTGCGGCAGCGTGCGGTGCGCGGGCAGCATCGCCGTCGCCTCCCGCGCCACAGGCTCGGCCATGCACACCGTCGGCAGCGCGCTCACCAGCCCCGCCCACACCTGCTCGTACAGGCGCAGCAGCAGCACGGCCAGCGCACTGGCCAGTAGATGCAGGCCCAGCAGCCCCCAGACACTGCGCCGATGCAGGCCCTGCACCTGCTGCAGCCAATGCAGGCTGACCACCACCGTGCCCAGCAGCGAGCACAGCAGCGCACTCACCACCACCCAGCACACCGGCTGCCAGTCATCCAACGCACCGGCGCGGGCCAGCAGATGCTCGGCCGCCTGCATGCGCGCCATCGGGTCACCGCCACCGCAGGACAGCAGCAGCGGCAGCTCGATGGGCTCCAGCAACAGATCCAGGCGGTGGTGGAAGTAGCCCACCGCCAGCGCCACCGATGCCAGCGCCAGGCCGTGCAGCAGGAACAGCATCAGTCCCGCGCCAAAGAAGCGCCTGAGGCGGGCGGTCGTAGGCGTCATGCAGTGCATCCCGGCAAAGGTTGCGCATCCTAGCTATGCCACGCCGCGCTGTCGGCAGGCAGATGCGACACCGCCAAGTGGATGCGCGATCATGTGCGGCCCATCGGAACGCGCACAGGAGTGCCGCCAGTGCTGGAGCTGTACCTGTTCGTGCGCCTCGCCCTGCCACTGCTGGTGGCTGCAGGCGTCGGCTGGCTGGTCGCCCGCGTCATCAACACGCGTCTATCGCGTCTACCGCCGCGCGAAGTGCCGCTGCCCGAACACAGCCTGCTGCCCAGCCCCGCGGCGCAGCGCCGCTACCGGCGCCTGCGCAAGCGCCGCCCCAACCTGCGCAGCATCACGCTGCAGCCAAAGATTCCGCGCAGCTGGATCGCTGTTGCCGCCGTAGCGCTCATCGGCAGCGTGGCCGCGTGCACACTGCTGATGCCCAACGGCGCGCGTTTCCAGGTGATGGTGGAAAGCCTGCGCGGCTACCCGGCCACCGTCATCGACGTGCAGGTACTGGCCGCCCGGCAGGACGCGCTGCTGCAGGCGTGGGCACCGGTGCTGCAGCGGACCGCACGGCCGATCTCCATGCGCTACCGCGTGGCGCGCACGGCAGGCATGACCGAGGTACATGACGTGCTACCGGTGCAGGTACGCCGGCGCGGGCCGGTGCTGCAGATCGCCACTGCGCAGCCGGTGGATGCCAACGCATTACGCGAGGCCCTGCAGGACTGCATGCCGCTGCCACCGGCGACAATCAATATGCGCGAACGCAACGTAGCGCCGTGGCGCGAAGCCGGTTGGCAAGCACTGGCGCCAGCGCGCGCGGCTGAGTGATGGCTCAGCCGCGCGGCAGTTTCGCCGCCCACATGTTATCGACCAGGTTCGGGTAGCGCCGCCCGTTCTCCTCCGCGCGTTGCCGCGCGGCAGCCTTCTGCGCATCCGACAGGGGCTGCTTCTTCTGCCCCTTCGGGTTGGGTTTCTTCCACGGAGCCGTACGGGCGGTGGCCATGCGGGCGGTCTACTCGGGGCATTACTTCTTCAGGAAGTTCAGCAGCGCCAGGTTGAAGTCGTCTGCGTGGCTGGTATTGCAACCATGTGGTGCATCGTTCAGCACTACCAGCTCGCTGCCGCTGATGGCTTCATGCGTACGCTTGCCGGAGCCCTCGAATGGCACCGTGGCGTCGCTGTCACCGTGCAATACCAGGGTCGGCACGCTGACCTTCTTGAGATCACCACGGAAATCCGTCGTGGCGAAGGCTTTCATGCAGCCCAGCGCCGCTGTCTGATCAGACTGGTGGCACAAGGCGATGGCAGCCTGGCGCTCCTCCTCGGTCACCTTCAACTTGCCGTTGGCGCTGAAGAAATCACGCGTGAAGCTGTCAAAGAAAGCTTCGCGGTCCTTTGCCAGGCCACCGCTCATCTCGTCGGCCTTGTCCTGGGTCAGCGGGCCTTCGGGGTTGTCGTCGCTCTTCAACAGGTACGGAGGCACGGCCGAGGCGAACACCACGCTGTGCAGCCTCTCCTGCCCATGATTGCTGATGTAGCGGGCCACTTCACCACCGCCCATCGAGAAACCGACCAGGGTGACGTCCTTCAGATCGCGCTCTTCGATTACTGCGGCCAGGTCGGCAGCCAAAGTGTCGTACTCGTAGCCGTCGGCGGGCTTGTCGGAGCGGCCGAACCCGCGTCGGTCATAACTGATCACGCGGTAGCCGGCATCACGCAGGATCGGCACCTGGGCCTTCCAGGCTTCGGCCGACAGCGGCCAACCGTGAATGAGAACGACCGGGCGACCGGTGCCACCGGTATCTTCAACGTGCAAGCGGACGGAGGGTGCGGTCATGGTAGCTCCTGTGGGGAAGGGAGGCTCCTATTCTTGGCAGGCCCACCGATAGCCGCCGTGAGGGAATCGGGCTCTACCGTGACACCGTGTGCACAGACGGCGCGCAGACCTGCCTTTGGTAGTCGCCAATCTTGGTTGGCACGGAACGGGCGCTGGCGCGCCATGCCAACCAAGGTTGGCAACTACCAGGAGCGGCTTACCCGGGTCAGCATCCAGCAGCCATAGCGGCGCGCGAAGGTGTACTGCTCGGCCTGCGCATCATCGCCCAGGCGCACCTGTTGCCCCCCGTCCGCCAGCGGTGTGATGGACGGGGTTGCCCGCAGCGCGTTCGCACGCAGGTGCCTGAAGCGGCGATGTCCCGCCTCCCGGCTCAGTTCGGTGACGGCCTCGCCTTCGCCACTGGCGCCGTACGCCGGCGCCTCGTACTCCAGCGGATCGCTGGTGTATCGCACCCGCACGCGGTCATCGGCCAGATCGGTGAAGTAGCGCAGGAACTGTGCGAAATCCTGCGAAGGACAGCTCGGATCGGCCGAGTCGACTGTCTGGCCTGGCACCACGTCCTGCGCCACCACGCCCTGGCTGCAGGCCATCAGGACCACCGCCAGCCAGGGCGACGGCCTCCTGCCCCTCTGTTTCTTCCCCATCGCCCCCAACCCGCCTTCGTCCATTCATGGTCACTTCGGACGCCATCCCCTGCGTCCCCCGCCCTGCAGGCTGGCAACAAAGGCATTTCCGGCGCAGCCGCCACCCGTTCTACACTTGGGGTCCCCACGCAAGGCCGCACGGAGCACAGCGATGACCCCTGACCATCCCGACTACAGCCTCCACCAGCAGATCCGCCAGGGTGTGGCGGCGCTGGACGAGAAGCACGGCCGTGCCTTCGACACGACCAGCGAGAACCTGACCGCCAGCCTCACCGTAAAGGCGCGCGAACAGGGCCTGGAACGTGCCGACCACGTGGTGGTCAGCAACGCCACCGCGCAGCATCCGGCCGGCCACAACATCTTCGTGGTGCAGGGCGACCCGGCCAATCCGGCCCACCTGCGCGCCATGCTGCCCACCGCCGAAGCCGCGCAGACCCCGGCCGAACAGTCGCTGCAGAAGCTGGGCCTCGCCCCGCAGCAGCCGGCCATGGGGCTGCAGCCGGAACAGCAGGTACGCGAGCAGGAACAGCAGCAGAACCCGGCGCACCGCCTGGGCTGATCGCGCGGTCCGCTACACCATGCGCGGCCCGGACTGCTCCTGCACCTGGCGCTGCTGCTGCTCGTCCTGGGTACGCGCCTGCGCCGCCTGCGTCAGCTGTTCGGCACGCTCAAACGAAGCATCCGCCGGTGTCTATGCCGCCACCGCGGTGGCCATGCTGGCACGCAGGTGCGCGGGATCATCGCGCTCGCCCTGCACGATGAAGATGTTCTGCGCCGCATCAGCCTGCACGGTGCGTTCACTGAGCAACACGTGGTCGACCCGGGTGATGTCGTTGGCCTTGGCCAGCGCGTAGAGACTGGCGCTGACGTTTTCGCTGGTGGCATCAGGCGTGCGGCCTGCCTCTGCATCCAGCCGGGCCACGCCCTGGTTGATCTGCAGGAACAGCGGATCGTTGCTGTGGCCGACGAGATGCTCGCCGTTGCGCTCACCCACGCCGTCGGCGTCGCTCAGAATGTGTTGCTGGAAACTACGCTTCGGCATGTCGTTGATCTTCTTTCTATTGAGCTCGCTGTCCGGGAACGGCGGATCAATGCTTTCCACGCCATGGATGTTACGCAGCGGACGATAGCCATCCTTTCCTTCGCCCAAGCCATTCAAGGGAATGCGGACATCGGGAAACATCTGACCAATGCCGCCGCCCAGCATGTTCACATCGATGCTCCTTTTCCGCTCGATGCCCGCGTGATTCAGCGCTGCCCAAGTGAAGTCCACGCAGTTGTTGCGGACGTCCTTGTATTGCAGATCAAAGCCGAGTTTGTCAGGGTGCGCGCCGAATTCCTCAAGCTTCCTGTACTGCTCCTCGCTGATTTCGAGCGTGCGGCTGTAACGAGGATCCTTGTACTCGCTTGCGTCGGTCTTCATGACCTCCCCCGGTCCGTTCATGCTGCCATGCTCGGAAGGCGCGAACCCAAAACTCTTCGTGGTGTTGCCTGGCCCATGAAGCACGTAGAACATGTGCCCGGGCGCGGAGGTCTGTGGGACGCCATTTATAACTTTTTGCACTCCACTTTCGTCCACCAACGGCGTACCAGGTGCAGCAATAACGATTTCCACCTTGTAGCGCGGCTTATCCATAAGAATTCTCCATCAATTCCTTCCAACTGTGGGGAAACTACTTCCCAGAGAGAGGGTCAGCGTGTATCCGCAGTTGCGTGGGGCAATGCTGCAGCACCGGCACCGGTTGTACCGTAACCACATCCAGACGGTAGCGAGCGTCCCTTTCCAACGGAAGCGTGACTATTCCCAATCTGTATCGCTTGGCATTCATCGATATCTGCGACGCGTAACGCCAGTCGGCGGATCCATGCCATTCGGGAAGCGCATTTCCATTGCTCTGTGCCATGGCCTGGTAGCGGTCAGAAGTGGCTACATCCTGCCAAGCACCTGCCACCCAGCGCTGCAGGGACACTTCAAAGGGAATATGGACATTGTCCATGTCCGGCTCACTTGCAGGCTGCGATCCATGTCGCTGCACCTCAAGCTCCAGGGCATAGGTTCGCCCCGGATGGAAGTTGCGGGCACTCGTCTCGAACTCGAATCGCACCGTTTGGCCGGATGCGGCGACGTCGATGGGTTTGACCAGATCCAGCGGCTCCGGCGCATCCGGAAGACGCTCGCGGCAGGCACCCAGGCTAGCGAGCAGCATGATGAAAAGGCCGGCGCGCAGCCAGCGGTGATTACCCGACATTGTGATGACCCTTGGGCTCCCTGCCATGAGCTTTAACCGTAGCGGTCGGTCGGCCATGCCGCAACCGCAAAAGAAAAAGGCAGGGTCTGCACCCTGCCTTTCCACGTGAGAAGCCGCCGGGCATGGCCCGGCGCTACCGTTTTTGCTTTCGCCGGGCATGGCCCGGCGCTACCGTTTTCGCTTTCGCCGGGCATGGCCCGGCGCTACCGGTCGCATCACAGCTGGATGCGCGCCACGCTCTCTTCCGAGCCCTTGGCATCGTTCTCGCCGTTCTTGATGCTCACGAACAGCACGTTGTTCTTCGCATCCAGGGCCAGGCTGTTCGGGTGGGGCGGCACCGCATAGGTGGCGACCTTCTTGTAGCTGGCGCTGTCATACGCGGTCACCGTGCCGCCTTCGCGGTTGGTCACGTACAGGCGCTTGCGCGGTGCATCCAGCAGGATGCCCAGCGGGCCGGCATCGGTGGGGATGCTCGCCAGTTCCTTGCCGGTGCTGCGGTCGAGCACCAGCACCCGCTGGCCCGGGTGCTTGCTGACGAAGCCCTCGCTGCTCTTGGTCACGTAGTCGCGGATCATCGCCGAGCCCTGGTCGGTCACGAACAGGCGCTTGCCGTCCGGGTCCAGCGCGATGTTCATCGGCTGCTCGGCGGCGATCTTGTGCTGGGCAACCACCTTCTTCGAATCGGTGCCCACCACCACCAGGTCGGCCAGCAGGTTGCTGGTGTAGACGCGCTTGTTGGCCGCATCCAGTGCCAGGCCCGGCGCCTTGGCCTTGCCCAGGCCCGGGATGGTGTCGATCAGCTTCAGCGTGGTGGTGTCCACCACGAACAGCACGCTGCCTTCGCCGGAATGGCCGGTGACGTACAGGCGGTTGCCGGCACTGTCGACCACCAGCTCACGCAGGTCATGGGTATAGCCGGCCTTGCCGTCCTTGCCCACCTTCTTTTCCATCAGCTGCACGGTGCCGATGGCCTTGTTGTTCGCGGTATCGACCACGGTCACCGAGGTGTCCACGGTGTTGCCGACGTACAGGCGGTTGTGCGCGTCATCCAGCACCACGCCGAAGCCCTTGCGCTCCAACGGAATGCGGGTCTGCACGGCCAGCGTGGCCGGGTCCAGGCGCAGCACCTGGGCCGGGCCGGCGTTGTCGCCGAAGCCACCGGACGAGGCCACGAACACGGCGTTCTGGGTGGGGCTGTAGGCCAGTTCGTACAGGCCCTGGGCGATGGCCTGGCGCTGCACCGAGGTGCTGGCGGCAGTTGCAGCGGTTGCGTTGTCAGCAAATGCCGCCGGGGCGCCGACGCTGAGCGAGATGGCAACGGCCAATGCGGCCGAGCGGAAAACGGAAAGACGGGTCATGCGAGCATCCTTGAAAGGGCACGGGAGGGTGTCCTGGCTCGCTGGGCCGTTCTGCGACGGCCCGCCCCGCAACTGTCTGCGCGGGGTGGGCTGGCTGGGTAGCTGGGCAATGGTAGCAGCTGGGGGCTGTGGCGTCCGCCCACGCGTGCGTGGCAGCTGCCCGCGTTACTGCTCCTTCAACCGCAGCGAATCGGCCACATCCGTCTGCGCCGCCACCTCGGTGGGGATGCTGGCGCGGCGATGCGCGGGGTCGTCACGGTCGCCCTGCACGATGAAGATGCTCTCGGCCGCATGCGCATCGCGGGTCGATCGGCTCAACAGCACGTGGTCCACGCGCGAGAGATTGTTCTGCTTGGCCAGCACCAGCAGACTGGCGCTGATGCGCTGGCTGCTGTCATCAAACGTGCGGCCATGCGCGGCATCCAGCTCGGCCACCTTCTGGATCAGCTGTGCGAACAGCCGGTGGTCCGGATGCGAGGGATCCAGCAGCGTGCCGGCCACTTCCATCGGGCTCGGCGGCGGCTCGCCTTCCGCGCGGTCGCCCTGGCGATGATGCTCGGCCTCGCGCTCGGGCATCGGGTGATGGCTTTCGGCGTTCAGATCGCTGTCCGGGAACGGTGCCGCAATGCACTGGATTTCCGGCAGGTTGAACAGTACCGCGAACTCGCCCAGATCACTGCCACCATCCAGCGGCGCCGGCAGCGGGTGCAGGCCCGCGTAGTTCAGCGCGGCCCAGACGAAATCGCTGCAGCGGTTGATGGTGGCCGGGCGGTCGACATCGAATTCAAACTCGGCCGGCTCCTCCGCGAAATCGCGCAGGCAGCCGTAATGCTCGCCGGTGATTTCCAGGGTTCGGCTGTAATACGGGTCGACGTGCTCGGCCACATCGTCGTGGCGGACCTGCGCGTACTGCACGCCCTTCGCGGTTTCACCGGGCGGCAGTCGCGGCGGCGCGAAGCCGTAACTGTGGGTGTCCTCGCCCTCGGCCACCTGCAGGTACATCTGCCCGCGCGGGGAGATGCCTCCGCTCTTCAGCGGGGTGCCTGGCGCCGCCAGGAAAACGGTCACCGTGTAGCGTGTTGCCTGCTCCATGCGTGCTCAGCCTTGTTGGGTACTGCGGTTCTGGCGGGATGATGGCATAGATGGGTTCTGTGTCATGTGGTCGGCAAAGCGTCCATAGCAACGGCATTCTGAATGTGCGAACCAGCGAACACTGAGGCACGGGTAGCGCATCCAAAGCGCGGCATTCGCTGAACGCGCCGCCGCGCACTGGCGCAGGTACCGAATGCCCGCACGGATGAAGTTGCTTGCGCGAACACCCGTCGGTCTGCGTCGATGAGCCAGTCACACGCCCCCCTACCACCCCTGACACCCCCATCACCCGCTTTCACGCCGCTGCAATAGCCGCCTCCGCACGATCAGAGCCCCCACCCAGCCACCGCGACGGCCACCGCAGCCGCGCCCTCTGATCCCGATGCAGCAACTCGCCAATGATTTCTGGAACCTGCGCGGCACCTTCAAGGTGGCCGGCCTGCTCGACGTAGGCACGCAGCTCTCCGTGGTGCGCCGTACCAACGGCCGCTTCCTGGTGCTGGACAGTTACACCCCCACTGAGACCCAGCGCCAGGCCCTGCTGGGCCTGACCGCCGGCGGCACGCTGGTGGACGCCATCATCAACGTGCATCCGTTCCACACCCTGCACTGCGAGCCCCTGCACCGGCTGCTGCCCGCTGCGCGCCTGATCGGCACGCGTCGTCATCTGCAGCAGGCACCGCACCTGCCGTGGGACCCGCACGTGATCGAGGACGTGGAAACCCAGGCCGACTTCGCCGATGACCTGGATTTCACTGTGCCCGCCGGCTTGGAGTTGGTACCGGCCGACGACAACGTGCACGCCAGCTCGGTACTGGTCCGTCACCGCCGCAGCGGGATCGTTCATGTTGACGACACCCTCAGCGTGCTGGCCGCGCCCGGCGCCCTCGGCAAGTGGTTGCCCCAGTCCGGTTTGAAGTTCCACCCCACGCTGTCGCGCGCACTGCAGCCCCGGGCCGGCGCCGCAGACGCGTTCGAGCGCTGGGCGCGCGCATTGGCCGAGCGCTGGGCCGGCACCCCCTACGTCTGCGCGGCCCATTCGGCCGTGCGCGAACTGCCCGCCGATGGCTGGCGCGATGAAGTGCTCAACGCCTTGCACCACGTGCAGGGCAAGTTGCGCCGCCATCGTCACCGCTACGGCTGAAACCACTCTTCCATTCCCTCCCCCAAGGCGACCTCCCCCATGAGCGACCACCCGATCAAGACGGTCAACCCGCTAACCGAACAGGTGCTGCACACCTACGCGTACATGTCCGACGCCGAGGCGGCTGACACCGTAAAGGCCTCCCACGAAGCGTTCCTGCAGTGGCGCCTGCGCAGTCTGGAAGAGCGCGCTGAAGTGATGACCGCCATCGCCCGCAAGCTGGAAGAGAAGAAGGAAGCCTTCGCCCAGCTGATGACCGATGAGGTCGGCAAGCTGATCGGTGACAGCCGCAGCGAGGTGGAGCTGTGCGTGGCCATCTGCAAGTACACCGCCGAGCAGGGCCCGAAGGTGCTCGCCGATGAAGAGCGCCCCTCGGCCAATGGCACCGGCATCGTCACCCACCAGCCCATCGGCGTGGTGTATGGCATTCAGCCGTGGAATTTCCCGGCCTACCAGGCGGTGCGTTACTCCATCGCCAGCCTCATGGCCGGCAACGGCGTCCTGCTCAAGCATGCCGAAAGCTGCACCGGCAGCGGCTTGTTCCTGCGCGACCTGTATGAGGAAGCGGGCCTACCCAAGGGTCTGTTCGGCGTGCTGCTCATCAGCCACGACCAGTCCGATGCCATCATCGATCACGACCTGGTGCGCGCGGTCACCCTCACTGGCAGCGAAAAGGCAGGACGCACCGTGGCCGAGAAGGCCGGCAAGGCACTGAAGAAGACCATGCTCGAACTTGGCTCCAATGACGCCTATCTGGTGCTGGACGACGCCGACCTGGAGCTGGCAGTGCAGACCTGCGTCAAGGGCCGCCTGTTCAACAACGGCCAGACCTGCGTCAATGCCAAGCGCTTCATCGTGACCGAAAAGAACTACGACGCCTTCGTCGAGGCCTACGCGAAGCAGTTTGCAGCGATCCGCATGGGCGATCCCAACGATGCCAACACCCAGCTGGGCCCGATGGTGTCCAAGGCCCAGCGTGACACCCTGCACGAGCAGGTCAGCAAGAGCGTGGCCCAGGGCGCGCGCCTGGTGGTCGGTGGCGAGATCCCTGACCGCACCGGCGCTTTCTACCCGGCCACGGTGCTGGCTGACGTTGCTCCGGGCCAGGTTGCCTACGAGGACGAGCTGTTTGGCCCCGCCGCAGCCATCATCAAGGCCAAGGACGATGATGACGCCCTGCGCATCGCCAACGACAGCCGCTACGGCCTGGGCGGCGGCATCTTCAGCCGCGATGTGAAGCGCGCCCGCGAGCTGGCGACCACCTACTTCGATACCGGCATGGTCTGCATCAACACCTTCAACGTGGCCAGCCCCGCCCTGCCCTTTGGCGGCGTGAAGGCCTCCGGCTACGGCCGCGAGCATGGCCCCGAGGGCTTGAAGGAATTCGTCAACGTCAAATCCATTACCCTGCCGGCGGCCCCATGAGCACGCCCCTGCACTGTGATGTGGCGGTGATCGGCGCCGGGACGGCCGGCTTGGCAGCAGAGCGGGCCGCACGCCGTAATGGCGCGTCCACGTTGCTGATCGATCCGCACTTCAGCGGCACCACCTGCGCCAACGTCGGTTGCATGCCCTCCAAGCTGTTGCTGGCGGCCGCGAAGCAGGCCGAGCGCGTGCGCCGTTCAGACCTGTTCGGCATCCACGTGGATGGCATGACCATTGATGACGCGGCGGTAATGCGCCGCGTGCGTGAGGAGCGCGATCGTTTCGCGGCACTTACCCGCAAGCAGATCGACAAGCTCGACCCTGCCACGCGGCTGACCGGTCGCGCGCGGTTTGCCGGGCCGACCACGCTGGAACTGGAGGACGGCCGACGCATCGAGGCACGCGCCATTGTCATTGCCACCGGCTCCGCGCCCGCCCTGCCACCGCCCTTTGAGGCACTGGGCGACCGCGTGCTGACCAACGAAAGCCTGTTCGAGCTGAAGCAGCTCCCCAAGCGTGTCGCGGTAGTGGGCACCGGCTCGCTGGGGCTGGAATTTGCCCAGGCCCTGGCCCGGCTGGGCGTGCAGGTCACCCTGCTCGGCAAGGAGACGACACTCGCCAAGGTGCGTTGCCCGCGCGTGCACGATGCACTGCTGGCTGTGCTGAAGCGCGACATGGAGGTCCACCTCGGCGTGGACGTACAGCCCGAACGGTCCGATGAGGGCGTAAGCGTGCGCTGGAGCAGCAAAGATCAGGCCGATGGCAGCGTGCAGGTGGACTACGTCGTCGCTGCACTGGGGCGCCCGCCCAACCTGGACGACCTGGCCCTGGACAAGGCACAACTGGCGTTGGACAAACACGGCGTGCCCTGCCACGACCGCGAGACGATGCGCTGCGGTGACAGCGCCGTGTTCCTGGCGGGCGACGCCGCCGCCGACCTGCCGCTGCTGCATGAGGCATCGAGCGATGGCGCCATTGCCGGCCGCAACGCCGCGGCGATGCCAGCGAAGATCACGGTGAAGCGCCACGTGCCGCTGAGCATCACCTTCACCGATCCGCCGGTTGCCAGCATCGGCCAGTCTGAAGAAGAGGGCGCCGTAACGGGAACCTCTGATTTTGACGACCAAGGCCGGGCACGGGTGGAGGGCGTCAACGAGGGCACCCTGACCCTGTATGCGGCAGCACCCGAGGGCAAGCTGATTGGTGCAGACCTGGTGGCGCCGGCAGGCGAGCACTTGGCCCACCTGCTGGCGTGGGCGGTTGAGACGGGCTGCACCGCGAGCCGACTGCTCGAACTGCCGTTCTATCACCCGACCATGGAGGAAGGCTTGAAGCAGGCCCTGCGCAGCATCTGCGCGGCAACGCCGATTGCGCTACCGGCTGACCATGATGCGGGGGCGCCTTCTGGGGGATAAGCGGCGATCAGCAACATGAGATTCTGTAAACGGCTTAGCCTCCACCGCTCGCAGCCCGTATCTGAATCTCATGCTGCACACGCTGGTCTTCCAGCTGCTGCTCCATCTGGTTCGCCAGCGCACGCTGCTGCGCTTCGCGGCTGACCACGTCGAACTGTTGCGCCGATTCTTCCACCGACGTCTGCGCAGCAGCTTCCGTAGGCATACTCGCGCGGTGGTGTGCCGGGTCTGCTGGCTCCCCCTGCACCAGAAACAACGTGTGCCCAGCAGGATGCTCGGCGGTGGCTTTGCTGGCCAGCACGTGGTCTACCCGCTCCAGGTCGTTATCCTTGGCAAGCACAGTCAGGCTGGCGACCATGCGTTCGCTGGTGTGGTCGAAGTTTCGGCCATGTTTCGCATCCAGCGCCTCGATGCCCTGACGGACCTGCTGGTACAGGGCATGGTCGGGGTGGCCCGGCTGAGCAGGACCGAACACGGCATCAGCAGGAGGCGGCGTGGCGGCCTGGGTATCCGTCCGTGGCTCAGCCCTCGTCGTTGCCTCCTCCTCGGCGGCTGCAATGGATGGGACCGCATTGTTGTGCTGCGCTGTCTCGGCCGGCCGCTCAGCAACAGGCTCCGCGGCTCTGTTCTGGGCCACAGGTGCTTCGGCTATAGCCTCGTGCACAGGCGCGGCTGGTGGTATCGACGGCTCCTCTAGAGCGTGCTCGACAGCCGGTACGGGAGTGGGTTGCGGCTGGGGCTCAGGCGCCGCTGGAGGCATGCGCGGCGGCTCAGACTGATGGCTGTCGTGGGTTCGGGCTTCCTCGGCATTCTGTGCATGCGCGTGATGAGGAGCGTCATTCGGGGCAACGGCAATGTCAGCAGGTGGCTCATGCAGTGTTCGCGCTGCGCGCGCCGCAGGCGCATCAGCCACTTCCCGCCCGCGCTCCTGCGCTTCGGCCTGCTGCGGCTCAGGACGGCGCAGTGGCTCGGGCTCGCGACGCAGCTCGCGCTGCTCCTCCCGCCGTGCAATTTCAGGGGTCTCGCGCTCGGCGGCAGGCGCGGGCACCGCCACGGGCGGCACGGCTGCGGCAACGGGCTCAGAGGGAACAGGCACGCGGTGCTGGACCTGCTCGCGCTGGGCTTCTGCCAGCGCTTCGTCGGCCTCCGTAGCCACCGGGGCACCGCGTTGAATCTGCTGGGCTGCCGCCAATGCGGCCTGGCCAGCATCCACCGTGGCTGCGCCTTGCCGGTTGGCTTCCTGCAGTGCCTGCTGATAGGCCTCCTGCTCGCGCGGCGACAGTGCTGCGATGCGCAGCTCGGGCGAATCAGGCACCGGGGCCTGCTGGGCGGCACGCTCGCGCACTTCGCGCCACGCCGCCTGCAGTTCCTCGGTGGTCGTCGTGGCCACCGGATGGGCAACACCATCGGCGCCCACCTGGTAGTGGGTAATCGCACGGGACTCGCCCGCATTGCCCTCAACCGCAGGCGCAAGCTGCTGCATCGTCGCACCGGTGATGCCGTGCTGGGCACGCGTGCGCGCCGTCGCCAGCTCGATAGCCTCCATCCACTGCGGAGAGGGCGAGATGCCAGCAGAGGCGTAGCCATGCCGCACCTCGTTCCGGTTCGTCTCGGCATTCGTAGGTGCGGGGCGTGCTTCAAGCGCAGCAACAGTACGGTCGAGGACCTCAATCGACGGCTGCTGGATCTTGCGCGTCGCCTCCAGCTCCAGCGCCATGTTGCCCTGAGCTACGCGTCCCTGGTGGGACCACGTTCCCGCATCATCGCGCTGATAGAGCACGTTGTCCGAACCAAGAATGGCGTCCGGCCGGGCGCGCGCCGCCTCGACAGCATCGGGCACCAAGGGCACAAAATCGCTTGCACGCGTGGCGGCGCGATTCTCCAGGTAACTTGCCGCGATCGCCGCCTTGCCATGGGCGATGTTGTCCTCGATGCGCTGCACGGCCTGCTGGTTCAGCTCTGCAGCGCGTTCGGGTGTCGCCGTCTGGGCTTCATAGATGCCACGATCATTGGCACCGGCCACACCCGTCTTGATTACGCGGGTCCATTGTTCGGTCTGGGCATCGCGGTGCCAGTCAGGTTGCCGAAGCCGCTTCCTTCGTCGGCTCGGGCAGGGATGCTGAAGGGGTTCTGCGGCGGCGAGGCCTTGCCCAGCGCCAGCTCAACCGCGCTCACGCTTGCCTTGGCGCCCAGTTCGCGCGCCTTTTCATAGCTGGCGCCGACACTGTGCTCGGTGGCACCGCCAGGGCCGGCAGCCGAGTTCTCCATCCTGGCCTGGCGCTGCCAGTTGTTGCCGTCAAATTTCCACTGCACGCCGGCATTGTCTTTCTGGTGATACACCGCGCGGTTGTCGAGCAGGTCGGCCCCCTTGTCGAATGCCTTGCTCATGAACAACGCATCGGCCGCGACCACCGCTGCCGGCACGAAGCTGGACGTGCCGATCACGGAGGCGGTTGCCATGCCTCCGAGCCAGCCACCGCCACTGCGTGCAACCGCGTGGTTGAATTCGGACTGGGCGGCCGTGCCGTTGCCCTGCTGCAGGTGCTCGGATATACGGCGCGTGGTGAGGATGGCATCCGCGCCGGAGGCGAGCAGGCCGCCGGAACGGACCAGTTGGCTGGCGGAGGCTTCGCCGATGAGGAGGTCCAATGTGATGCCGCCCTGCTGCGAACGAGGCCCCCGAATGCGATAAGCGGCCTCTTCACCAAGCACACGCTCCACTTTCAGGATGCCTTGCTCGGACATGACGATCCGACCAGACTGCTGCGCGTTGAAGATGGCAGTCGACAAACTGCTGCGCTGCAGTTCCAGGTCACTTCCCTTTGTCAGCTTGGCGCCAGACTGGTCGTGGGCATCCAACAGAGCCACAACACGTGACTCGGTCCTTGTCACTAGATGATGCATCCTCTCGTCCGGACTCATGCCATTCAGTGCACCGTATTGCGCAGCATGGACCTGCGCGTACTGATCGAGGCTTCCAAAGAATGCTTGCGTTCTGGGACGAATAGCATCTGAATCCATGCCCAAAGGCGCGTTTGTGTAGAGATCCCCATTGGCTAGACCGATTGCCATTGTGTCTCTAAGGCCGTTCACCCGGGCGGCAACGCGCTCCATTGCTGCTGCGTCACCGCGAAGCGCTGCCTGACCGTCCGAGGATGCCTCGATCTGCTCCAGAGAAGAGTGATTCCTGTCTGATAATCCTTGATTGGCCCTCCTCCATGCGGAGAAACACCCATGACAGCAGCAAGTCTTTTATCCGCTGGCATGTAGAGCAAGTTTTCAAAGACATCCTTCTCAACGAGCTCGGCTTCCACCAATGCCTGCAGGAAGTCGTTGTTTTTGAAGGTCTGCTGCTCAAGCACGTGGTGCTTCTGGAGGATCGGACTTTTACGCGGCATGGTGCAACCTCTTCCTTGAGCTCAATCAACGAATCAGATGTCTGCTGCATCCGTGAACCACAATCCGCGAGATTCGCCGCCCCCACCGATGCCGGCGCTTAGAACAGCATCGCGCAACGCCCGGTCGCAGAACACCAAGTTCCCGGAGTATGGAGTTCGGAAAATATGTGCCGAGCCAACCACGTCTCTTCGGAAGGCTAACGAGCTCCCACCTTTTAGGTCGTAGAATTTGCCGCCAGGGTAGCCATCTTCGTGAATGATGCGGAACTTTGATGCCGCCTCATCCACCGCATCAATTACGCGAGTGACATCGCAGAGGAAGTACCGCGGCCCAGCGGTACCATCGGCGAGTCTGTAGTCGCATTCCACAAACTCAAATGCGCTTGGATCAATAGAGATCAGCACTTCACGCAGACGATCGGAAACAAGCCAATACCCGCTCATTCCTCCCTCGAGATCCTCAGGAGGCTCGCCCTTTTTAGGTGAGTAGACCAGCAAGGGTTTTTCGAACAACGGGGGGAACCCACCCCCTTCAGGTCGCAGGATGAGGCGGGGGGGAGTACGAAGTTTTTTAACATTCTCGAAAACTACACCGTGCCCTCTCCCGCCCCGGGTGGTGTCCGGCATCAAGAGAAAGAAATCCCCGCGGGCAGGCTGACTTGACATCGATGACTCCATACGTTTTGTCTCTTCCGAAATCCTGATTCTTGGTCTGAACGCTACTTGGAGAGGGCTGTTCCCTCGCATTTGCGTTCTCTTGATACTGTTACAGATAACATTTTGGTGAGCGAGAGGCCCTACACAGCCAGCACCAGATCCCCATTGATCAGCGCCACCTTTACGGTATCCCGCAGCCTGAGCACCGCTTCCAGAGCACGGGCCGTTGCAGCAGGATCACCCCGCATCGCGCCTTGACCGTCAGGCGACAGCTCGATCATGGACAGCTGCTCCACCATCCCCATCGTGTAGGACTCAAGCGGCTTGGCAGCGTACTGCGAACAGCCCAGCTTGGCCGCCAGCTCCCTGTCGAGCGGAAGATAGAGCCTGTTCTGGGGGACATTGATCTCAAATTCGCCCACTGCGTGGAGCTGCTGCAGCAGGCCACTCTGCGAAAAGATCGTGGGATCGATGATCAGCTGCAGGTCAAACAGCCCGTCGTTGTCTTCATTGGCAGCCATGGCGTTCCCTCGCTGTGGGTGTGATGCATCCGTTGCGGCAAGTTCTACGCCGGTCCGCGCCTACGGGCAATCAGAACCCTGTGAATTGCCTCACAGGTTTGGAGTTCCGTCCCAGCCCATGAGACGCCTCCACGTCATCCTACTCTCCCCGAGTGTGTGAGTAGTAAGGCTCCTTGTACTCACACAAGTCAGAGTCATAGACCTTTCCGCGCCCCGAAGATGCACCATGGACTGCGGGTGCGAATCCGTGGCTTGCAGTTCCATGGCCATCGCTGATGCTGCAGTACATGTGGCCAGCGGCTGAGGTTCCTCCCTCCCGCAGCGGTGTACCAGGTGCAGCGACGTACACCGTGACTTGATATCTCTCTTCCATGAAAGATCCTTACTTGGATTTGTGGCGATAAGCGACCAGCAGTTCTGCCGGAATCGTGGCGAGGCCCGGTTTCGGGTCGAGTATTTGGAAACTCAGTCGGTACCGCCCAGGCGGCAGGTTTTCGGCCCAAGCAAGCGCAAGTTGTCTGTAGTCACGCTGTGGATCAGCCAAGCCGGCGTGTTCCAAGGCCAGGTCATCCACATCGTCCAGCCAGACGCGGGACACCTGGCCATTGGCTGCGACAGGCAAGGTTGTGCCGGAGCCGTCCTGGTGCTCCTCGACCCGAACCACAGGAACGGGAACGTCACCGTCCTCTCCCTCGCGAATAAGCTGAACACGGGCAGGCACGCCTGCGCTCTGAATCGAGGATGCGAGACCGCGCGAGACGGCACCATCAGCCCCACTCACACGGACCGCCACAAGCAAGGTGGATGTTCCGCTGTTGCCCGGCGGATCCAGATAGAACGAAACCACCAGCGGCTCGGCCATCGCCACCAGGGCCAGCGGCCTTGCTATCGGGACGCGATCTTGCTGGGCGGCAGGTACAGGCTCCCCTCCAGGTGTCACGGTCTGCGCCTGGCAGGCGCTAAGCAGAAGGGCGGCCAGACATAGGCTGCCGCTCAGTAGAGGTCGTCCCTGTCGACGCATCGTCTGTCACCGCTCCTCACGGCTCCGCAGGTTGCCGGCTCAACCCATCTGCAGCGGCGCACGCGCCTGCTGGAGGGTTGGCTCCTCCAACTGCGCCGCCAAGGCGCGCTCCTGCTGGGTCTGCGAAAGCTGCTCGACCTTGGCGAACGATTGCTCGACCGGTGTACGGGCGGCTTCTTCTACCGTCATCGATGCGCGCACATGTGCAGGGTCACTTGGATCTCCCTGTACGACGAATAACCTTTGTGCTGAGCCGTCGCCCGGCGCATTCCCCAGCAGCACGTGGTCGACACGCTCAAGCCCTGACTCTTTGGCTGTAGCCAGCAATCCAGCGGAGAGGCGCTCGCTGGTTTCGTCGGGCGTGCGCCCATGTTTTTCATCGATGCCCGCTACACCCTTGCGAATGGCATCCAGCATGAGACGATCATCTCCCTGCAGCTGCTCTTCGCTGATGATGCGCTGCATGAGCGTCCTCTCCGGCATCTTGTTGTAATGCTCGGTGTTCAGATCGCTGTCGGGGAACGGAGCGCGGATGCTGCGGATGTGCTTGATATTGCCAAGCGGCTTTAGACCGCCCTCAAATTCTGGGTCTTTCTGAGACAGCACGTTGGTTCGGTAGAGCCCCGCGTGATTCAGGGCACCCCATGTGTAGTCGATGCAACTGTTGTCCACACCGTGGTAATAGGTATTGAAGCCATGCTCTCCTGGCTTCTTGCCAAACTCCATCAGCTTCTCATACTGATCCTTGCTGATCTCCATCGTTCGCTGGTAGTACGGGTTCTGGTATTCCCTTGCATCGTCGTTGTAGACCCTTCCAGGGCCCTTTATGACGCCATGCTCAATCGGGGCGAACCCAAAGCTGGTCTCAAGGTTGGCGTGCGCAGCCTTGAAGTAAACGTGTCCGGCCTCGGATGTACCGCCCTGCTTCAGTGGCGTTCCAGGGGCAGCCACGTAGATCGTTACCGTGTACTTGTCTTCCATGATCATTTCCTATTTCGATCTGTGCCCATAGGCCACAAGAAGCTCCGCCTCGTTGCTCCCCAGTTGGGGGTCTGGCCGCGGCAACCGGATACTCAGTCTGTACTTCCCCGGCTGCGGCGCTTGTGCCCTAGCAAGTGCCAGCTGAGCGTAGTCGCCATCGGCTGGGTACAGTCCAGCCAACTGCAGAGAGTGATAATCCACGTCGTCCAACCACCCACCGGGCACATGCCCATCTGGACCGATGGGCACAAGCGACGCGTCGTCTCCCGCCAGCACTTCCAACCGCACCAAAGGGACCGGCATGCTTTGCTGCCCGTCAACGCGCTCCAGGTTCAACTCGGCAGATAAGCCCAGACGCCGCATTTCGTTCACAGCATCCAAGGCATCCAGCTTGTCGTTGCCTCGCACGCGGATTCCAAGAAACAGGTGGGAGCTGCCGCTTTTGCCGGGCGGCGGCAGAGTGAACTCGACGATCATGGGCGATGCCATCGGGACCAGAGGCAAAGGCCTGACCAATGGCGCCATATCTGCACGACTGGCGGAAGCATTTGGCGTTGCCATATCACCCGGCTGTCGTTGGCAACTGCTCAGCAGAGCACCTGACAGGGCCAGCAACAAGCAGAGCAGTGTTCTTCCTTGTGGAAACATACAGTCCCTCGTTGCGACATCGATTGGCTATCAGGGCGAGGCCTGACGATCTCTTATACACCCCAGTGAAGAATGGTTCTGCGAACGGGTTCACCCCGTCCCAGCCCATGAGACACCCCCACGGCATCCTCCCCTCCCCCCAGGAGGATGACCATGACCCCGATCGACGCCGAGTGGCTGGAAGACTTTGACCACGCCCTGCTGAGCCTGTTTGCCACCACCCGCCGCGAGGCCGGCATGGATGCCTACCTGCTGGGCTGCTATGCCGATCTGGAACCGCGCGAGGCGGCCATGGCCTACGGCAACGACTACGACCTGGCCCGCAC
>JAAIGF010011340.1_pt1 | contig 35131 bp, 32 predicted proteins | sample 6487441 | NCBI WGS metagenome assembly JAAIGF01 (sample SAMN13974129, study PRJNA590717) | phyllosphere metagenome | biome: pepper field; feature: multiple bacterial spot infested pepper fields; material: pepper leaves; isolation source: leaves from pepper fields | host: Capsicum annuum ...
CCGCCGGACGCGCTGCCGAAGCGCGCCCGCGGGCGCCGCGCCCCGCGCCTGCCGTGGCAGCCGGCCCCGCCGACCGTCCCCGGGATCCGCCTGGCGCTCGCCCCGAGGCCGCCCAGGCAGCCCCCGATGGGGCGGGCGGGCCGCCGTCCGCTGCGTTCTCGCGGCGTCCGGTTCCTGTCAACGTATCTGCCGTACCTTCCCGCCAGTGGCGGGACTCGCCATGAATCCGCTCGTCAAACGCGCCCTGGGGCGTGTGTTCGTCTTCGATCCCTGGTTGCTGCTGTTGCTGGTCACGCTGTGCGCCGTGGGCCTGGCCACCATGCAGTCGGCGGTGGGCGGCACCCACGGCCGCTTTGCCGAACAGGTGCGCAACTTCGGTCTTGCCTTCGGCGCCATGTGGTTCGTGGCACAGGCCTCGCCCCAGGTGCTCTCGCGCCTGGCCGGCCCGGTCTACGTGGTGGGCGTGATCCTGCTGGTGCTCGTGGAGATCGCCGGCGAAACGCGCCAGGGCGCCACGCGCTGGCTGAACCTGGGCGTCACGCACATCCAGCCCTCCGAGATCATGAAGATCGGCATGCCGATGATGCTCGCGTGGTACTTCCACCGACGCGAAGGCGCGCTGCGCGTGCGCGACTTCTTCGTCGCGGGCGTCCTGCTGCTGGTGCCGTTCCTTCTCATCGTCAAGCAGCCCGACCTGGGCACCGCACTGCTGGTGTTCTCGGCGGGCTTTTTCGTCATCTTCTTTGCCGGCCTGTCGTTCAAGCTGCTGATTCCCATCGTGGTCGCGGGGGTGGTCGGCATCGCCGGCATCATCACCTATGAGCAGACGCTGTGCGCGCCGGAATTCGACTGGGTCATCCTGCACGAATACCAGAAGCATCGGGTCTGCACGCTGCTCGACCCGACCACCGACCCCCTGGGCAAGGGCTTTCACACCATCCAGTCGTCGATCGCGATCGGCTCGGGCGGCATCTTCGGCAAGGGCTACATGGCCGGGACGCAGTCGCAGCTGGACTTCGTGCCCGAGCGCACCACCGATTTCATCTTCGCCGTCTATGCCGAAGAACTCGGCCTGGTGGGCGGCCTTTTCCTGCTCGCGCTGTACTTCCTGCTGCTCGTGCGCGGCCTGCGCGTGGCGTGGTCCGCGCCCAATGCGTTCTCACGGCTGCTCGCCGGCGCCCTGACCATGGTGTTCTTCGTGTATGCCTTCGTGAACATCGGCATGGTCACCGGCATCCTGCCCGTGGTGGGCGTGCCGTTGCCCTTCATGAGCTACGGCGGCACCTCGGCCCTGACCCTGGGCATCGCGGCGGGGCTGCTGATGGCGATCTACCGGCACCGGGTGCGACGCACCTAGGTGCGGTCCCCTCAGAGCAGCTCGCCCTGCGCCTCGCGCGCGAGCAGCAGCTTGCGGATGGGGGCGGGCAGCCCGGCGTCGGCCAGGGCCTCGAGCGGCAGCCACACGTGTGACGCGGGGCCCGGTTCGGGCCGCGCCGCCGCTGTGATGCGCCAGGGCGTCGCCGTCAGGCGAAAGTGCGTGAAGACGTGCAGAAACGGCGGCAGCGCGCGCATGTCGAGCGGCACCACGCCCAGCGCGGTACAGGCGGCAGCGGCGTCGGCGCCGTCGAATTCCGGCAGGCTCAGCAATCCCCCCCAGATGCCCGAGGGCGGCCGGCGCTCCAGCAGGATGCGGCCCTCGTGCTCCACCCACAGCAGATGCGTCGCGCGCTCGGGCGATACCTTGCGCACGCGCGGCGTGGGCAGCTCATGCTGGCGGGCTTCCCGCAGGGCCACGCAGGTGTCGCGCACCGGGCAGCGCCCGCAGTCCGGCACCCCGCGCGTACAGAGCGTCGCCCCCAGGTCCATCAGGCCCTGCGTATAGGCCCGCATGGCGTCGGCCTGCGCCTGGGCGTCCACGCGCGGCGCCGGCAACTGCGCGTCGGCGTGCAGCCACATGACCTGCTGCACGCGCGTCGCGGTGGGGTCGCCTTCGATGCCGAAGTGGCGGGCAAAGACGCGGCGCACGTTGCCATCCAGGATGGCGGCGCGCTCGCCATAGCCGAAGGCCGCGATGGCGGCGGCGGTGGATCGCCCGATGCCCGGCAGGGTGGCGATGGACTGCGCATCCGGCGGGAAGCGGCCGCCCCACTGCGCCACGATCTCGCGCGCGCACCGGTGCAGGTTGCGCGCCCGGGTGTAGTAGCCCAGGCCGGCCCACAGGGCCATCACGTCTTCGTCCGGGGCCGCCGCCAGGTCCGCCACCGTCGGGTAGCGGGCCAGGAAGCGCTCGTAGTAGGGGATGACGGTGGCCACCTGCGTCTGCTGCAGCATGATCTCCGACAGCCAGATGCGGTACGGATCCTGGGTGTTCTGCCAGGGCAGGGTGTGGCGCCCGTGCTGGCGCTGCCAGTCGATGACGCGTTCGGCAAAGGGCAGTGCCGCCGTGGCCGGCGAAGATGGGGACATGGTCAGAAGTGTTGGCAGCGCGGGCAGTAGAAAGTGGCGCGCTGGAATTGCACGAGGCGTCGGATCGGCGTGCCGCATACCCGGCAGGGCAGGCCTTCGCGGCCATAGACGCGACTATCGATCTGGAAGTAGCCCGAGCTGCCGTCGCTGTGCACGAAGTCGCGCAGCGAACTGCCGCCCGCGGCGATGGCTTCGGCCAGGGTGGCGCGAACCTCGTCGGCCAGGCGCAGGCAGCGGGCGAGGCTCAGGCGCCCGGCCGGCGTGCGCGGATGGATGCCCGCGCGAAACAGGCTTTCCGAGGCGTAGATGTTGCCCACGCCCACGACGATCTCGCCGCCCAGCAGTACCTGCTTGATCGGCGTGGCGCGCTTGCGCGTGCCGGCAAAGAGCAGGGCCCCCGTGAAGGCCTCGTCGAATGGCTCGATGCCCAGCGACGCCAGCCGGGGGTGGCTGAGCACCGGACCGTCCTGTGCACCGTGCCAGAGCACCGCCCCGAAGCGCCGTGGGTCGCGCAGGCGCAGAATGCAGTCATCGAACACCCAGTCGACGTGATCGTGCAGCGCAGGCGGCTGCGCCGGGTCCACGACGCGCAGGGAACCCGACATGCCCAGGTGGATGAGCTGCGTTCCGTTGTCGAAACGCAACAGCAGATATTTGCCGCGCCGGCCGGCCTCCTGCACCGTACGGCCATCGATCGTGGCCGGCAGATCGCTCGGGACCGGCCAGCGCAGGCTGGCGTTGCGCACCGTCAGGCGGCGCAGGGGGCGGCCTTCGACATGGGGCGCGATGCCGCGACGGGTGACTTCGACTTCGGGGAGTTCAGGCATGAAAGGTGCGTGAAACAGGTTGTTGCGCCGGGCAGGCGTGGCTTCACGGGTCACCGCAAGCAGGATACCAAAGGGCCCCGGACCGGGTTTGCGCAACGTCTTGGCGGGATCGTGTGAAAATGGGGCTTGAGTGCCGCAAGGCAAGCTGGAATACGCGGAAAAGGCTTTGATGCAGCTGAAAAACGTAAAGAATGCGGGATGGGCGCTCGCCTTCGCGGCGGGCCTCGTCGCGACGGCGCCAGCCGCAGCGCAGCCAGGTCCGGATGCGTTGGGGCCCGACTCCCCCATGTTCGACATGGGCGAGCCGCCCATCGTCGGCACCATTCCGGAGGCCGAGCTCACCGGCCAGGTCCTGTTCCAGATCCTGGCCGCGGATGTCGCGGCGCAAAACGGTTCCTGGGCATCGGCGATCAACACGGCGCTGGAACTCGCGCGCAACACCCGCGACCCGCGCCTCGCGCGCCGCGCGCTGGAATACGCGCTGGCGGGCGACAACCTGCCGCGCGCCTGGGATGCCGCCCGACTGTGGCTGGAACTGGCGCCGCAGGATCCGCAGGCGTATCACACCGAACTCATGCTGGCCGCCGCCAACGGCAACACCCAGCACCTGGCCGAGACCCTGCGTCGCCAGATCGACGAGGCCAGCGACAAGGGCGAAGCCATCGCCCAGGCGCAGATGGTGTTGTCGCGCCTGGCGGATCGCCCGCGCGCCCTGGCGCTGCTGGACGACATGCTGGTGGGCGAGCTGCGCGAGCTGCCCGAGGCGCGCGCCGCCATGGCCCAGTCCGCCTACGAGGCCGGCGACCATCGCCGCGCCCTGACCGAAGCGCGCGCGGCCCTGGCGGCCCGGCCCGACTGGGAGATCGCCGCCGGCATGGTCCTGCAGTTCGGCATGCGCGTCGATCCGCAGCAGGCCATCAGCGCCACCCGCACCTACATCGCCCGCCATCCGCAGGCCCGCGACCTGCGCCTGGCGCTGGTCAGCGCGCTGGTGCAGCGCGGGGACTACGAATCGGCCATCAACGAGCTGCGTGCCATGGGCCGCTACTCGCCCGAGGATTTCGAGCTGCTGTACCTGCAGGGCGCGATCAGCTATGAAGCCGGTCGTCCGCGCGAAGCCGAAAAGTGGCTGCACGAGTACATCCAGGTCGAATCCAACCGGCGCTCGGCCAGTGAGGACTCGTTCGATCCCACCTCCAGCCTGGTCGACGCCCAGCTGCTGCTCGCGCGCATCGCCGAAGAAGAAGGCCGGCTGGACGCGGCCTACGACATCCTCGCGTCCATGAGCGCGCCCGACGCACGCTTTCCGGCGCGCATGCGCCAGGCCGTCGTGCGCACCAAGCAGGGCCGCGTGGACGAGGCCATGCAGGTGCTGGACACGGCCGGTCCCGAAGACGAGCGCGAACTGACGCTGCAGGCCATCGTGCGCGGCCAGATCCTGCGCGACGCGGGCCGGGTGCCACAGGCCATCCGCGCGCTGCAGGACGCCGCGGCGGCGCTGCCGGACAGCACGGAAGTGCGCTACGACCTGGCCATGCTGCTGGAGCGCCAGGGCGATCTGGACGGGATGGAGCGCGAACTGCGCCGCATCATCTCGCTCGATCCGACGCACGCCCACGCCTACAACGCGCTGGGCTACACCCTGGCCGATCGCAGCGTGCGCCTGGACGAAGCCGAGCAGCTGGTGCAGCGCGCCCTGCAGCTCGAGCCCAACGACGCCGCCATCCTGGACAGCATGGGCTGGGTGTATTTCCGCCAGGGCAACTTCCCGCAGGCGGTCGAATACCTGGGCCGCGCCTGGCGCCTGCGCCCCGAAGCCGAAATCGGCGTCCATCTGGGCGAAGCCCTGTGGGCGGGCGGCCAGCGCGACGAGGCCCTGCTGATCTGGCGCGCCGTGCAGAACCGCACGCCGGAAGACGCGCTGCTGCGCTCGACCCTGCAACGCCTGGGGGTGTCGCTGTGATGCGTTGGTGGGTGTTGGGCATGGCGCTGCTGCTGGGGGCGTGTGCCGCGCCCCCGCCCGTGGTGCCGGTGGACCAGGCGGCGATCGAAGCGGGGGCGCTGGCGCGCAGTGGCCGCTTCGCGCTGCGCGTGGACGAGATCAGCGGCCGGCAGAACGCGGTGCAGGGCAACTTCGCCTGGCGCGACGATGGCAAGGCCCTGGTGCTGGACCTGACCTCGCCCGTGGGCGCCACGCTGGCCCGCGTGGACGTGTCCCCCGATGGCAGCGCGCTGCTGACCGAAGCCAACGGCACGCAGACGCCTGCGGCCAGCGCCGATGACCTGGTCGCCCGGGTGCTGGGCAGCCCGATCCCCGTGCGTGGCCTGCGCGACTGGCTGCGCGGCTACCTCCCCGAGCAGCCCGCCGCCACGATTATCGAGCGCGACGACCAGGGCCGCGTGCAGGCCTACGACCAGTCCGGCTGGCGCGTGCGCGTCACCGCCTACGATGCGATCGGCCCCGTGCGCCTGGACATGCAGCGCAACGAGCCGGGCCATGGCCTCATCAACGTGCGCCTGGTCATCACGCCCGCCTCATGAGCGCCGCCGTCCCGCCTGCCGGGCCGCCCACGGGGCCGCGCCCGGCCCCGGCCGCCGTGTCCCTGCGGGCCTTGCCCGCCCCGGCCAAGCTCAATCTCTTCCTGCACGTGACCGGCCGCCGCCCGGACGGCTACCACCTGCTGCAGACCGTCTTCACGCTGATCGACCTGGGTGACACGCTGCACCTGACCCGGCGCGACGACGGGCAGATCCGGCGGGTCACGGACCTGGCCGGCGTGGCCTCGGACGATTGCCTGACGGTGCGCGCGGCGCGCGCCCTGCAGGCCGCCACCGGGTCGCCCTTCGGCGTGGACATCGCCCTGGAAAAGCGCATCCCGGCAGGTGGCGGGCTGGGCGGTGGCTCCAGCGATGCGGCCACCGTGCTCCTCGGACTGAATCGCCTGTGGGATACCGGACTGTCGCGCGCGGCGCTGATGGCGCTTGCCCTGCCGCTGGGGGCGGACGTGCCCGTCTTCGTGCTGGGGCAGGCCGCGTTTGCCGAAGGCGTCGGGGAAGTGCTGCATCCCATCGCGCTTGGGCCGGCCTGGTATGTGGTGATTCAGCCACGCGCACACGTGCCCACGGCAGCCATTTTTTCTGCGCCTGAATTGACAAGGAGCTCGACCGCTGTCAGAATAGCGGACTTTCCTGCCTACAAAGCTTTTCAGGCATCAGACGCCAGTCAGGCAGCGTGGGAAGGAAATCGGTCGGAAGGTATCGACCCTGTGGCATTGAGCCGCTTTGGCAGGAACGACCTGGAACCCGTGGTGTTTGCGCGGTTCGCGGTGGTTGATCAGGCCAGGCAGATCGTGGCGCAGGCGATGCAGCGAATCGACCGCCCGACGTGTGATGTCCGCATGTCCGGCAGCGGGGCCTGTCTTTTCGTGGCCTGCGATTCGCAGCAGCAAGCCGATATCCTAAAAACCGAAATCGCAGCTACAATCCGACATTCGGATTCAGCAGCGAATGCCATCCAGACCGTCACTGTGTGTGAAGGGCTCGATCGGCACCCGTTGCAGCACTGGGTCGTTTGACCCGGCTCCGTTGGGGAGTCGCCAAGTTGGTTAAGGCACCGGATTTTGATTCCGGCATTCGAGGGTTCGAATCCTTCCTCCCCAGCCATTTTTTTTCCTGAAGGTCCTTCAATGCCGCAAGTTTGCGGTACGCAGCCTCGCCGCAATGGTCCCATGACAGGACGGGCGGGCTTTCCGGAAAGAGAATCCAAGGAATCCAGCTACAGGTTCGCCAGGCTGTTGATCGCGGTCGTGATCAACAGCCTTGTCTTTGGTGCGACAGGTAACGGGCAATTCGCATGACGCGACACAACTTCATGATTTTCACCGGCACCGCGAATCCGCGGCTGGCGGTAGACGTAGCCAACCATCTCGACATGCCGTTGGGAAAGATGACCGTCGGTCGCTTCTCCGATGGTGAAGTGATGGTGGAAATCAACGAGAACGTACGCGGCAAGGACGTCTTCGTCCTGCAGCCCACCTGTGCGCCGACGAACGACAACCTGATGGAAATCATGGTGATGGTCGATGCCCTGCGCCGCGCGTCGGCCGGCCGCATCACCGCTGCCATCCCGTATTTCGGCTATGCCCGCCAGGACCGTCGTCCGCGTTCGGCGCGCGTGTCCATCTCGGCCAAGGTCGTGGCCAACATGCTGCAGGTCGCCGGTGTCGACCGCGTCCTCACGATGGACCTGCATGCCGACCAGATCCAGGGGTTCTTCGACATCCCCGTGGACAACATCTACGCCGCACCCATCCTGCTGGGCGACATCTGGAAGCGCAGCATGGACAACCTGCTGGTCGTGTCGCCGGACATCGGCGGCGTGGTCCGGGCCCGTGCCCTGGCCAAGCGCCTGGAAGCGGACCTGGCCATCATCGACAAGCGCCGCCCGCGCGCCAATGTCTCCGAAGTGATGAACATCATCGGTGACGTCGAAGGCCGCAACTGCATCATCATGGACGACATGGTCGACACCGCCGGCACCCTGTGCAAGGCAGCCTCGGCCCTGAAGGAACATGGCGCCCTGAGCGTGGCCGCGTACTGCACGCACGCCGTGCTGTCCGGTGGCGCCGTGGACCGCATCGTCCAATCCGAGCTGGACAGCCTGGTCGTCACCGACAGCATCCCGCTCTCCGAGGAAGCCCGCGCCAGTGGCCGCGTGCGCCAGCTCTCGTGCGCCGCGCTGCTGGGTGAAACCATGCTGCGCATCTCGCACGCGGAATCGGTCTCCTCGCTCTTCGTCGAATAAGCCCGCTGGGCCGCCTGGGCGGCCCGCGCTGCGACGAACGGCCGCAAGGCCACATCCGCAGGACCGTTTTAGGTGGTGGGGCTGGTCGCGGCCCCGCTGCACAAAGCGTGTCGCCACGTCGGCGACGCGTCATCATGAGCGGCGGCCTCGGCCGCCCACACGGAGTCATCCATGCAATTCACCGCAACCTCGCGTAGCGTCCAGGGATCGAGTGCGAGCCGCCGCCTGCGCCGCGCAGGCCGTGTCCCGGCCATCGTCTACGGTGGCGAAGGCCAGCCGCTGAACATCGAACTCGACCACAACGAAATCTTCCACGCCCTGCGCAAGGAAGAATTCCACGCGTCGATTCTCGACATGCAACTCGACGGCAAGAAGGCCGATCGCGTCCTGCTGCGTTCGGTGCAATGGCACGCGTACAAGCAGCAAGTCCTGCACGTCGACTTCCAGCGCGTGGCCGCCGGCCAGGCCCTGACGACCAAGGTGCCGCTGCACTACATCAACGCCGAAGTCTCGCCGGCCGTGAAGCTGAGCAGCAACGTGATCACCCACGTCGTCACCGAACTGGAAATCGCCTGCCTGCCGGCCGACCTGCCCCAGTTCATCGAAGTCGACCTGGCCAACGTGATCGCCGGTGGCTCGCTGCACCTGGACCAGGTCAAGCTGCCCAAGGGCGTGACCTATGTCTCGCACGGCGGTGACGCCAACCCGCTGCTGGCTTCGGCCGTGACGGTGGGCGGTGGTGCCGACGAGGAAGAAGAAGGCGACGCCAACGCCCAGGCCTGATCGGTCTCGATCTGCTGCCCTGAGCGACGCCCCGGACTGCGCAAGCGGCCGGGGCGTCGTGTTTTGCAGGGCGCAAGTCCGTGGAACGGGCGCGCGCCGTGGCGGTCCCACCGTCATGCCCCTGGCACGTGTCGACCGGGCACCGCGGCAACGCCGCCGCCCACGTGCTGGCCACGCTCACTGCCCGGCCCTTCCTTGCGCCGCCCTGTATGCTTACGGGCTTCGCTGTCACGCTTCACCCTCACTTCGCGCATGTCGTCTCCCCCCATTCGCCTCATCGCCGGTCTGGGCAACCCGGGCCCGGAATACGCCGCCACCCGCCACAATGCCGGCTTCTGGCTGCTCGACGCGCTGGCCGATGACCTGCGCGCCAGCTTCGCCATGGAAAAGGCCTTTGCCGGCTTCGTCGCGAAAGCCCGCCACGCGGGCGAGGCCGTCCTGCTCGTCAAGCCCATGACCTACATGAACCGCTCGGGCCAGGCGGTCGGCGCGCTTGCGCGCTTCTACAAGATCGCGCCCGAACAGGTGCTGGTCGTGCACGACGAACTGGACCTGATGCCCGGCCAGGCCAAGCTCAAGCAGGGTGGCGGCCACGCCGGCCACAATGGCCTGAAGGACATCCAGGCTGCGCTGGGCACGCCGAACTTCTGGCGCCTGCGCCTGGGCATCGGCCATCCGCGCACGCTGAACCTGGCCCAGCCGGTCGCCGACTTCGTGCTGCACCCGCCACGCCGCGACGAGCTCACCGGCATCGAGGACACCCTGACGCGCGGCCGCGCCATCATCCCGGCCCTCCTGGACGGCAACGTCGAGCAGGCCATGCGCCAGCTCCATGGGGGCAATCCTTGAGCGCGGTGCCGCACCCGCGCTTTCGCGACGAACTCCGCGACTTCTGGCGCTTTGCGCGCCGTCCCCGGCTCACCCCCCGCCTGCCGCACGCCCCGTTGCCCGCCATGGCCAGCGACTGGGTCGGCAACCTGCGCGTGGGCAGCATCCTGTGCTGGGTGCCCTTGCTGTGGATCATCAATCTGGCGATCTTCGGACCGCTGGCCGCCGGCGTGGCCAGCGCCACCGGCGCCACGCACCGCCTGGATCCGTCCAACATCCCCTGGATGCTCGCCATCGTGTGGGCGCCCATCGTCGAAGAGCTGATGTTCCGCTTCTGGCTGCGCCGGCCGGGCGCGCTGCTGTGGCTCATCCCCGGCTTCATCGCCCTCATCTACTACGGGCGCAACGTCTGGAGCGCCACCTTCCTGGCCGTCCTTCTGGCCCTGACCGCCTGGCGCCACCTGCCGCTCATGCGCTGGAACCTGCGCTGGCTGCGGCGCTACCAGCGCGTCTTCCCGTGGGTCTTCTATGCCAGCACCGCCACCTTCGCCGTCGTGCACCTGACCAACTTCGCCAACCTCGCGGGTTCGGCCTGGTGGCTGTGGCCCGTGCTCGTGCTGCCGCAGTTCATCACCGGCATGGTCCTCGGCTGGATACGCGTTCGCCGCGGCATCGGCGCGGCCATCCTCATGCACGCCTGCTTCAACGCCGGCCCCGTCCTGCTCATCTGGGCGCTCATGCGCCTGTCCGCGGGACTGGATCTTCCCGCACCGGGGGCCCCATGATCCGCAACATCGTGAGCTGGGTCGTCCCCATCGTGCTGCTGGCGGGCGCCGGTGGCTGGCTGTATGCCGAAGCCAACGCCGAGCCCGGCGAATGGGATCGCTACGGCGCCGTCAGCGAGCGCGAGCCGCTGGGCAAGATGGCGTGGCGCCAGGGGCCCGAAGCCGGACCCTACATTGCCGCCTTTTCCCGAGGCTCGCAGTGGCTGATCCACGACCCCGGCACGACCGTGTCGGGCGCCGCCTTCGAAATGGTGCGCCGGCCCCTGATCACGCTGGTGTGCGTCAAGGCAAGCGACACCTGCTGGCGCGCCGCGCCCCTGGAAGTCGGGGAAGGCTGGCTGGCCAGCGACCCCACGGTGAAGCTGCCCTGAGGGGGTAAGGTGCCTGGGCGTGCGGGGCAAACGCTGACCGCACGCTTGGCGGGCCGGTGGGAGTTCGTCTGCCACCCGCCCATGGCGCGTGCCTAGCGCAGATAGCGCCGCCAGTCCAGCCAGGCACGGGGAATGTCCGCGCGGTCCATTCCCCCGGCCAGCAGACCCCACAGCAGCGCGCGCGCCTTGCGCGGGCACAGCCAGCCCGCCATGATCGCGCCGCGACGGGCCAGGTCGATCTCCGACCCCACATAGCCGTAGGTCGCCGTCGTCGTCGGACCCGCGCCCGTGCGGCTCGCGATGATCACCGGCATGGCGGCGCACAGCGCATCCATCCGTTCGGCAAAACCGAACGACAGATGACCCGCGCCAAAGCCCGCGATCACCAGCCCGTCATAGCCCGCCGCAGCGATCAGCTCGGCGATCTCGCCGTTGTCGCCCATATAGCTTTCCAGCATCGCGACCCTGGCGTCGCCCGTCACCGGCGGCAAGGCCGGCGGACGCGCCCCGGCCGGATGGAAGAAGTGCGGCGCGCCCTCCAGTAGCACCCCGAGCGGCCCCGTTTCCGGCGACTCGAAAGCCTGCACCGCCAGCGTATGGCGCTTGCGCACCCAGCGCGCCGCATGCACCGTATCGTTCATCACCACCAGCACACCGCGCCCGCGGCTGTCCGGCGCCCGTGCCGTCAGCACCGCGCCCAGCAGATTGGCCGGACCTTCCGCCCCCGCCGACTGCGGCGCGCGCATCGCACCCGTCACGATCAGCGGCGCATCGCGCTGCCAGTACAGATCCAGGAAGAACGCCGATTCCTCGATGCTGTCCGTCCCCTGCGTCAGCACCACGCCGGTCGCGCCCGCATCCACCTGATGCTCGGCCCAGGTCAGCGCGGCCAGCAGATTGGGAAAGCCGACCGAGGCGCTGGGCAGCTGGAACAGCGACTCGGCCGTGATGTCGGCGATATCGTCCAGGCCAGGCACGCTGGCCGCCAACTGCTCCGCCGACAGGCGGGGGACCACGCCGCCGGCGGCAGCGTCGGGCGTCATGCTGATGGTGCCGCCCAGAGAGGCGATGGCAATGCGGGGAAGGGTCATGATGGATGCAAAACGATGCGCATGCAGCCGGGTCACGGCAACGAGTCACGTGCCGGGCGCATGCAAGATGGGATGGGGGAGGATAAGCGATCTGGGGGGGCGGCGTCAGGGGGAGGGGCTGCGCGCGACGGATGTGGCCTTTCGCTCGCCGCAGCCCAGCGCCTGCTGCACCGGCATTCTCGACGTGATGAATGGCGCGTGCAGACACGCTCATCAGGCTGGTGTTCGCCACGAAGCGTGGGCCCTGAGCGTGCCGGCATGGACGATCTTTGCCCGGCGACATCGGGGGTTCCTGAAGATGGTTCTTGTCCTATGATTTCGGGTGGCTGCATCACGTGCGCTCCCGGCGCAGGCGGGACTGCACGCAGGCCGAGGCCAGCTGGCCCTGAGCGAGGTGTGATCCATGGCGCGGGCAACGTCGGGATGCTGTCTGCCTGCGTGCAAGCCCACTGCCAGCTCTGGAGGGCTCATGCGCGCCAATCCCGACTGTCATGCGCTTCTTTGACTGCGGTTATCTCCTATGAGTCCACGGATGGCTATTGTCCAGGCCATGTGTCCGCAGCCCAATGGCCTGCGGCAATGGCTTCGTGCGCGGGAAGTTGCCAGTCGGGCAGGGGTCAGCGTCTCGACCGTCAAGCGTCATCTGGCGGCGCTGCGGATTGCTGGACAAATCGTGCGCGAAGGCCAGGGGCGAGCGACGCGCTATTCGCTCGCCCGTTCGGTGCCGTCATCAGAAAGCCAGGCAGGCGATGTCCCGCGCATGGCGGATGTGGTGCCTTGGTCGTCCCGCGCACGCGCGCTGCGGGGCTGGTTACAGCAGCCCCTGGGCGCCCGTCCACCCGTGGGCTACAGCCGGGCTTTCGTCGACGAGTACATCCCGAATCAGACCTCGCTGCTGCCAGCCTCGATCGCCCAGTCGCTGGCGGAGGAAGGCCGGATGCAGGGGCAGCAGCCCGCCGGCACCTATGCGCAACAGGTATGGGGATCGTTTTTGATCGACCTGTCCTGGGCGTCGTCCAGACTGGAAGGCAACCGCTACTCGCTGCGCGATACCGAAGTCCTATTCAAGCGAGGGACCGTCGACACGGACGTGGACGCCGTGATGCTCCTGAATCACAAGGCGGCCATCGAGTTCCTCGTCGAGGCAGTCCCGGAATATGGCATGTCCACTGCGGCCATTCACCATCTTCACGCGCTGCTGATGCAGGACCTGCTGGCCGACGCCGCGGGCCTTGGCGCCATCCGCCGCAAGGTGGTGAGTATCCGAGGCACGGCCTACATTCCTTTGCAAGCGCCGTCGTTTCTCGAGGACGTGTTCGAGCGCATCCAGGAGAAGGCGCGCCGCATCAAGAATCCGGTGGAGTGCGCGTTCTTCCTCTGGGTGAACCTTGCCTACTTGCAGCCCTTCGAGGACGGCAACAAGCGGACCAGTCGTCTGGCGGCGAACATTCCGCTGATGCTCGCCAACTGCGCGCCATTGTCGTTTCTCGACGTGCGCGTCGAGGACTACGCCACTGCAATGCTGGGCATTTACGAGCGATGCGACGCGAGCGTCGCCGTCGAGCTGTTCGCCTGGACATACCGCCGATCCATGGCGAAGTACGCCAGACAGGTCGCGGCGGTCGCGGGGCTCAGCGAGATTCCCATGTCGGACATGGCTGACGGGCGGCCTCGGTCGAATCGCGAAGAAGCGTCGAACGGCGGATCAGGCGATTGCAGACATGGGTTTCCGGATTGAAAATGAGCCGACATTTTGCAGGCTGTCGACGCGGGCGTTGAACGCCCTGGATCTTAGCAAGCGTGCGGGTTGCCGCCTGGCGCCCGCAAAGACGGAAGCCCGGATCCCGTCCGGGCGGTGCACGCAGCCAGCCCTTGATCACCTCGCTGTCGACGCGGGCCCTCCCGCGACACCAGAACTCCCGCGTTACCATATCCCCTCGCGCCGCGCCTTTCTCCTCCCGTGCCCATGCCCACCCTGTCCGCCCTCTACCGCTACCCCGTCAAGGGCCTGTCTCCCGAGCCGCTGGCCGAGGCCGCGCTGCAGGCGGGCGATGGGTTTCCGCTGGATCGCCGGCTGGCGATCACCAATGGCGGCTGGCACTTTGATGCGGCCACCTACCAGCCGCTGCGCAAGACCTCGTTCGTGACGCTGATGCAGCACGAGTCCCTGGCCGCGCTGCGCACGCAGATCCAGGACGGGGGCAATCGGCTGGTGGTGCGGGCGCCCGATGGGGGCGAGATCACGGCGTCGCTGGATGACGAGGCGTCGCTGCAGGCGTTTTCTGCGTTCCTGTCGGCCTATCTGCCCAAGGCACTGCCCGGGCCGCCGGTGCTGGTGCGTTCGACGCAGTACCGCTTCACGGACGTGAGCGTGACGTCGGCGGCCTATATGTCGGCGATTTCGCTGATCAACCTGGACAGCGTGCGGGATCTGGAGCGCGCGGTGGGTCAGCCCGTGGACCCGCTGCGGTTCCGGGCCAATGTGTTTTTCGAGGGCGTGCCGGCCTGGGACGAGCTGGGCTGGGTGGGCCGCGAACTGATGCTGGGCGATGTGCGTGTGCGCATTCTGAAGCGCACGGTGCGCTGCCCGGCGACCGAAGTCGATCCGGCGACGGGCAAGCGCGATCTGGATGTGCCGCGTGCGCTGGCCGCGCATGTGGGGCATCGCGACATGGGCGTGTACGCCGAAGTGCTGAGTGATGGGACGATTCGTCCCGGGGATGCGCTGACGCTGCTGGGGTGAGGGGCGGATCGTGCCGACGCGATCGGCACGCGGATCTGAGCTACGGAATGCGCCCTGGCGCCCTCAGTGCGCCAGCATCCTGGGCAACGATGACACCAGCAGCACGACGCCCGACAGTGTCAGCATGCCCAGCACCAGCATCCGGAAGCCGGCCTCGCTGATGCGCTGGTACAGCCGCGTCCCGATGAATGAGGGGACAAGCATCGCAGGCACCATCACGGCCAGCAAGGGCCAGGTGTCGCGGGTGATGAGCCCCGTGACGGCGTAGGTGGCAAAGGCCACGGCCAGCATCGTCAGGTTGAAGTTCTGGATGACCGCGCGCTGGGTGGCCTTGTCCACGCCGCGCAGGGTGCACCACAGGGTGGGCGCGATGCCGGTGAATCCACCCAGCCCGCCCATGATGCCGCCAATGACACCGACCGCACCGTCGGCGCCGCGCCCCCCGGCGGTGACCGGCGGGATGTTCTTGATCCACAGCATGGCCGGACACCAGACGACCAGAATCGCGCCCAGGATGACGCGAAAGCTGTCCATGTCCAGTCGCGGCAGCAGCCACACGCCCAGCGGCAGGCCGGCGAGCCCGCCCAGCAGGAAGGGCAGCAGCGTCCCGGCCTGCACGGTGCGCCGCATCGAGGCCGCGGCCACGAGCTGGCCGGTCAGCGCGCCGGTCACGCCCAGCACGGCGGCCACGCGCGGCTCGACCGTCCAGACCCAGAAGGACATGGCCACCATCCCGAAGCCAAAGCCCGATACGCCCTGCACCAGCCCCGCCACCACGGCACCCAGGGCCACCACCGCCATTGTCGTGAACACGCCTGTCTCGCTGCTGCTGTCGCCGGACCAAAGGCGTATTGTGCGCCAGCCGCCGCGTGGCGGGGCGCCAGCGCGTGGGGGGCCTTGCGTGATGGCCGCGGCCGAACCCGCCGTGTACCGCAGGCGGGTCTTTCGCGCCATGCACAAGGCGCTGAGGTCGCAGTCACGGTCCCGCCCGGCCACCCGTTGGCAGGGGCGGTCGCCCCCCGGCCCACCCCGGGTACAATGCCCGGTTGACGGCGAGGCCCTGTCCGGGCCGCAACGCCCTGATTTCTCAAAGGTTTCCCATGGCTCTGCAATGCGGCATCGTCGGCCTGCCCAACGTCGGCAAATCCACGCTTTTCAACGCGCTCACCAAGGCGGGCATCGCGGCTGAAAACTATCCCTTCTGCACCATCGAACCCAACGTGGGCGTGGTCGAAGTGCCGGATCCGCGCCTGAACAAGCTTGCCGAGATCGTGCAGCCCGAGCGCGTCGTGCCGGCCGTGGTCGAATTCGTGGACATCGCGGGCCTCGTGGCTGGCGCGAGCAAGGGCGAAGGCCTGGGCAACCAGTTCCTCGCGCACATCCGCGAAACCGATGCCATCGTCAACGTCGTGCGCTGCTTCGAGGACGACAACGTCATCCACGTCGCGGGCAAGGTCGACCCGATCTCCGACATCGAAGTCATCACCACCGAGCTTGCACTGGCCGACCTGCAGACCGTGGAAAAAGCCATCCACCGCAACAGCAAGATCGCGCGCTCCGGCGACAAGGATGCGGCCAAGCTCGTCGCCCTGCTGGAAAAGATCCAGGTCGGTCTCGACCAGGGCAAGCCCGTGCGCACGCTGGGCCTGGACGCCGACGACATGGCGCTGGTCAAGACCCTGGGTCTGATCACCTCCAAGCCCGCCATGTACGTGGCCAACGTCAGCGACGACGGCTTCACCAACAACCCGCTGCTGGACCGCCTGACCGAGTACGCGAAGAGCCAGAACGCCCCTGTCGTAGCCATCTGCGCGGCCATCGAGGCCGAGATCGCCGAACTGGGCGACGAAGACCGTGCCGTCTTCCTGGCCGACATGGGCATGGAAGAGCCCGGCCTGGACCGCCTGATCCGCGCGGGCTTCAAGCTGCTGGGCCTGCAGACCTACTTCACCGCCGGCGTGAAGGAAGTGCGCGCCTGGACGGTCAAGGTCGGCGCCACCGGCCCGCAGGCCGCCGGCGTCATCCACACCGACTTCGAGCGCGGCTTCATCCGCGCCCAGACCATCGCCTACGACGACTTCGTGCAGTACAAGGGCGAAGCCGGTGCCAAGGAAGCGGGCAAGATGCGCGCGGAAGGCAAGGAGTATGTGGTGCAGGATGGGGACGTGATGAACTTCCTGTTCAACGTCTGACGATTTTTGCTGGATCTCGGTGGCGCTCAGTAGCGCTTGGTGGACAGGTTGACCCATTTCAAATCAATGGGTTGCGTAAACAATGCGGTTTACCGAGTGTTCCTATTGTTCATCGAGGTCTGAAAAATTCGGGGGTAGCGTTGGGGGTACTCGTGTTCAACCGTGGGGGTACATCTCCCCGCAGTGGAGTCCAACGATGCCCGAGAATCTACTCACCGACCTCAAGGTCAGGTCGGCCAAATCGACTGATCGAGACTGGAAACTTTCAGACGGCGGGGGCCTGTTCCTGCTGGTCAAGCCCACCGGCGGCAAGCTCTGGCGGTGGAAGTACCGCCTGCAAGGCAAGGAGAACCTCTTTGCCATTGGCGGCTTTCCTCAAGTAAGTCTTGCTGAGGCGCGTGCTGCCCGCGAGAAAGCGCGTGCCTTGGTCAAGCAAGGCATCCATCCTGCCCATGAGCGGCAACAGATCAAGCAGCGCAACCTGGAAGCACTGGAGGAGCGCAAGCGCGCTCGTGAAAGCTCGTTCGCCAAGGTGGCGCAGGCTTACCTGGCGGAGATCAAGCCAGTCTTTGCGCTCAGTTCCTACCGCACGAAAGAGTCCCGCATCAGGAAGTACCTTTCGCTGAAGTTTGACGGGATGCCAATGAGCGACATTGGCGTCAAGCAGATCCGCCCATTGCTGGAGGAGTGCAAGGCCCATGGTGCATGGGCGGCCATCCATGTCAAAGGTGATCTTTCGGCGATCTTTGAGTTTGCGGTGGTGCGGGGCCTGGTCGAGGCCAATCCTATTCCCAGTCTTCGTGGGCTGCTGCGCGTGCCGTTCAGCGAGAGCAAGGCGGCGATGACGCGAGAGCAAATCCAGAAGTTCTATCAGGAGTTGCGCGGCTACCGGGGCTATCCGGAAACCTCGTTGTGCCTGCGGCTGATTGCGCTGACCGCCTGCCGTCCAGGGGAAGCGGCGGATGCCGAATGGGACGAGTTCGACTTTGAGGATGCACTGTGGCGTCGGCCTGCGGCGAAAATGAAAGCGCGGCGTGACCATGTCAGTCCGTTGTCCACGCAGGCCATAGCGGTGCTGAAAGACTTGCAGCACATCACGGGTGGCGGGCGCTATCTTTTTCCGCACCGCAGCGGAAAGGGCTGCACTACGCCCAATCGGCTCACCTATGCGATGCGTGACATGAACCTGGGCCGGGGTACGACGCCGCACTGCTGGCGGACGACCTTTTCTACCTGGGCCAATGAGAATGGATACCGGCCTGATGCGATTGAGCGGCAGCTTGCCCACGTGGAAAGCAATAAAGTGCGGGCGACGTACAACAAGGCGCTGCTGCTGGACCAGAGAAGAACGCTGTTGCAGGACTGGGCGGACTATCTGAGTGGGGCGGAAGGCAGCGTCACGGCATAGGGGCGATTTGGCTGGGTGTTGCAGAGCGAATCGACAGGGGCGGCCTTTTCCTTTTCTGGATAAGGCCTTTGTCCCTTGCGTGCCGTTCCCTTGCCATTTGCCTTTGCCGAAGGCTGGGCGCGGGGAATGGGGTAAAGAATGGGGATAAATGGGGCAATCAGTGCTTGATTCCCCTTTTTAAGATTTATGTCACCCATTTCCTTCCTGGTCTGCTATGCCGGCCCCTCACTCCCAATCCTGCGTTCAGGAAATGGGGTAATCAGGCACTTGTAATGAGGTATTGTTAGAGACAATGCCCCATTTAATGGCTATGATTACCCCATTTAAATAGCCCGAGCTTACATTTCCATGCACTCGCTCACACCCGAGTACCTTGCGGCGCTTCGCTTCGATGGCACCCAGGCTGCCACGTTGCGCTCACTGGGCGAGTACCAGGGCAAGCAACAGCTCTATGCTGCGCAGTCGCCTGAAGCCCTGAAAGGCCTACGCCAGATCGCGGTGGTGGAGTCCACCGAGTCATCCAACCGGCTGGAAGGTGTTGTCGTTGCACCCTCGCGGCTGAAGTCTCTGGTCATCCGTAACGCAACGCCAAAGAGCCGTTCCGAACAGGAGATCGCCGGCTACCGTGATGCCCTGGCGCTGATCCACGAATCGGCCGCGCACATGCCCTTCAGTGAGGGCGTGGTAGTGCAACTGCACACCCTGCTGTATCGCTATATGCCGCAGGCGGGCGGACGCTGGAAGGCTACCAACAACGACATCATCGAACGTCACCCGGACGGCACGTCGCGACTACGCTTCCAGCCGGTCGCTGCACACCTGACGCCGATGGCCATGGCCGATCTGACCCGGTACTACGCGACCGCATTGGATCAGCACCTGGCCGACCCCTTGGTACTGGTGCCGCTGGCGATGCTCGACTTCCTGTGCATCCACCCTTTCCCAGACGGTAACGGCCGCATGTCCCGCTTGCTGACCCTGTTGCTGCTCTACCACTTCGACTATGCCGTGGGCCGCTACATCAGTCTGGAACGCATCTTCGAGGACACCAAGGAAGGCTATTACGAGACGCTGGAAGCCAGCTCGCAGGGCTGGCACCAGGGGCAGCACGACGTAAAGCCCTGGCTCGACTACTTCTGGGGTGCCTTGCTACGGGCCTACCGTGAGTTCGAGGAGCGTGTCGGCACCATCGAGCGTGGCCGTGGCAGCAAGGGCGACCGGGTGCGGACGGAAGTTCTGGGGCGCACCCTGCCGTTCTCGATTTCCGAGATTGAAGAGGCCTGCCCGGGCGTGAGCCGGGACATGGTGCGGCTGGTGTTGCGGGCGATGAAGTCAGAGGGACTGATCGAATCGACCGGCAAGGGGCGTGGAGCAAAGTGGCTTCGCATCAATCAAGGCGGTGAGAAATGAAGACTAGAAAAAGTATTTTCAGCCTCGACATCCGCGACGATCACACTTGCGGCAACGTGCCCGCGTTCCAGACCGAGGAAATGGCCGCAGGTAGCCAACGCTTCCGCATCGCCAGGGAGGCTAGGCATGTCTAAATCCGAGGCACAGACACGAGCCGACTTGATTGACCAGCAACTCGCGTTATCAGGCTGGAACGTCAAAGACCCCACCCAAGTTGTCGAGGAATTCGACATTCTCACGGCCTTGCCAGTGGGCGTGGCCGAGCCGCGCACCCCCTACGAGGGCCACCAGTTCAGCGACTACGTCCTGCTCGGCAAAGACCGCAAACCCCTGGCAGTGATTGAGGCCAAGAAGACCAGCCGCGATGCCGCGATTGGCCGTGAGCAGGCCAAGCAGTACTGCTACAACATCCAGCAGCAGTTGGGCGGCGATCTGCCGTTCTGCTTCTACACCAACGGTCACGATCTGTACTTCTGGGACTTGGGGAACGCACCGCCACGGAAGGTGGTCGGTTTTCCCACGCGCGACGATCTGGAACGATTCGCCTACATCCGTCGCAATCGCAAGCCGCTGACGCAGGAATTCATCAATACTTCGATTGCGGGGCGCGATTACCAGATCCGCGCGATACGCTCGGTGCTCGAAGGCATCGAACAGAAGAAGCGGGATTTCCTGCTGGTAATGGCCACCGGCACCGGCAAGACCCGTACCTGCATCGCCATGGTCGATGCCTTGATGCGGGCTGGCCATGCAGAAAAAGTGCTGTTCCTCGTGGACCGCATCGCGTTGCGTGAACAGGCACTGGCCGCCTTCAAGGAACACATGCCCAACGAGCCGCGCTGGCCCAATGTGGGTGAAAAGCTGATCGCGACGGATCGCCGTGTGTATGTCGCCACCTACCCGACAATGCTTAACATCATCCGGGACGAGGCACAGCACCTGTCGCCGCACTTCTTCGATTTCATCGTCGTCGATGAAAGCCATCGCTCCATCTACAACACCTTTGGCGAAGTGCTGGACTACTTCAAAGCCATCACGCTGGGCCTGACGGCTACGCCGACTGACATCATTGACCACAACACCTTCCAGCTTTTTCATTGCGAAGATGGCATTCCCACGTTTGCCTACACCTATGAAGAAGCCGTGAACAACGTGCCGCCCTACCTTTGCAACTTCCAGGTCATGAAGATTCAGACCAAGTTCCAGATGGAGGGCATCAGCAAGCGCACCATTTCGCTGGAAGACCAGAAGAAGCTGATCCTCCAGGGCAAGGAAGTTGAAGACATCAACTTCGAGGGCACTCAGCTTGAAAAGCAGGTGATCAACAAGGGCACCAACACCCTGATCGTCCGCGAATTCATGGAGGAGGCCATCAAGGACACTAACGGCGTGCTGCCAGGCAAGACCATTTTCTTTTGCGCCACCAAGGCCCATGCCCGGCGCATGGAAGAGATCTTCGACAAGCTTTACCCGCAGTACCACGGTGAGCTTGCAAAGGTGCTGGTATCGGATGACCCACGCGTCTACGGCAAAGGTGGGCTGCTCGATCAATTCACCAACAACGACATGCCTCGCATCGCTATCAGCGTGGACATGCTCGACACCGGCATCGATGTGCGCGAAATCGTCAACCTCGTGTTCGCCAAGCCGGTCTACTCGTACACCAAGTTCTGGCAGATGGTGGGGCGCGGCACACGGCTGTTGGAAACCAGCAAGCCCAAGCCCTGGTGCCTTGAGAAGGATGTGTTCCTGATCCTCGACTGCTGGGACAACTTTGAATACTTCAAGCTCAACCCCAAGGGCAAGGAGCTTAAACCGCAGTTGCCGCTCCCGGTGCGGCTGGTGGGCCTGCGCCTCGACAAGATTGAAAAGGCCAATGACAGCGGCCATGCCAACATCGCCACGCGTGAAGTCGCCAAGCTCCGCCTGCAGATTGCCGCGTTACCCAAAGAGTCGGTGGTGATCAAGGAAGCCGCCGCCGCGCTGGCGCGGCTGGACGATGAAAACTTCTGGATCAGCCTCAGCCACGACCGGCTGGAGTTCCTCCGTGTTGACATCAAGCCGCTGTTCCGCACCGTGTCCGAGGCCGACTTCAAAGCCATGCGCTTCGAGCGCGACCTGCTGGAGTACTCGCTGGCCGTTTTGAGCGAGGAGAAGGAACAAGCCGACACCCTCAAGGAAGGAATCGTCGAGCAGATCGGCGAATTGCCACTCTCGGTCGGCTTCGTCAAGCAGGAAGAGGCCCTGATCCGCGCCGCGCAAACCAGCCACTACTGGGTCAAGGCGGATGAAGACGCCTTCGACGAACTGGTCGCCAAGCTCGGCCCGCTGATGAAATTCCGCGAGCAATCCAATGGCCAGGAGCAAACCCACCTCGATCTGGCCGATGAGCTGCACAAGAAGGAATGGGTGGAGTTCGGCCCACAGCACGAGGCGGTCAGCATCACCCGCTACCGCGAAATGGTGGAAAACCTGATTGCCGAACTCACTGCGCACAACCCGGTGCTGCAGAAGATCAAGAACGGCGAGGCAGTGAGCAGTGAAGAGGCCAAAGAGCTGGCCGAACTGCTACACGAAGAACACCCGCACATCACCGAAGACCTGCTGCGTCAGGTCTACAAGAACCGTAAGGCTCGCTTCATCCAGTTCATCCGCCACATCCTAGGTATTGAGGTGCTCAGGAGCTTCCCGGACGAGGTCAGCGCCGCCTTTGACCAATTCATCCGCGCCCACACCACGCTCAGCAGCCGGCAGATGGAATTCCTCAATCTGCTGAAGGGCTTCATCATCGAGCGCGAAAAGGTGGAGAAGAAAGACCTGATCACCGCCCCGTTTACGGTCATCCATCCACAAGGCATCCGTGGCGTGTTCAGCCCACTAGAAATCAACGAGATCCTGCAGCTGACCGAACGGTTGGCTGCCTAAATAGCAGAGCACACCATGCTTCAAAACAATCCCGAACTCAAAAGCAAGATCGACCAGCTCTGGAACAAGTTCTGGAGCGGCGGCATCAGCAACCCGCTCACCGCCATCGAGCAGATCACCTACCTGCTGTTCATGAAACGGCTGGATGAACTTGATCAGAAGCGCCAGGCCGACGCACGAGATGGCTGGAGCGATCCGTATCAATCCAAGTTTGAAGGCACCTGGATTCCACCCGAGGAACGCAACTGGCCTGTGGCGGAGCAGCGTCCCATCGACAAACGCACGCTGCGCTGGAGTGAGTTCAAGCACATGCAGGCCGAAGAGATGCTGCAACATGTGCAGGGCAAGGTATTCCCCTTCCTGAAAGACCTGAACGGTGCTGAATCCAATTTCACCCACCATATGAAGAACGCCGTGTTCATCATCCCCAAGCCAGCCTTACTGGTTGAAGCGGTGAAGACTATCGACGAAATTTTCGAGGTGATGGAGAAGGACTCACGGGAAAATGGTCAGGCCTTTCAGGACGTCCAGGGCGATGTCTATGAAATGCTGCTGGCCGAGATCGCCACCGCTGGCAAGAATGGCCAGTTCCGTACCCCGCGCCACATCATCAAGCTGATGGCCGAACTGGTGCAGCCACAGCTAGGCTACAAGATAGCCGACCCTGCCTGCGGCACTGGCGGCTTCCTGCTGGGCGCCTACCAGTACATCGTCACCCAGTTGGCCATCAAGGCAGGAACCAAGAACCTTGAGCCCGATGAAGACGGCTTTTGCCGCACCTCGGTCGCTGCCGCACTGACCGAAAAGGCTCAGGCCATCCTGCAGGAAAGCCTGTACGGCTACGACATAGACGCCACCATGGTGCGCTTGGGTCTGATGAACCTGATGATGCACGGCATTGATGAGCCGCACATCGACTATCAGGACACCCTGAGTAAGAGCTACAACGAAGAAGCCGAATACGACATCGTGCTGGCCAATCCGCCCTTTACCGGCAGCATCGACAAGGGTGACATCAATGAAAACCTGCAGATATCTACCACCAAGACCGAGCTGCTGTTTGTCGAGAACATCTATCGCCTGCTCAAAAAGGGCGGCACTGCCTGCGTGATCGTGCCTCAGGGCGTGCTGTTCGGCTCCGGTGGGGCATTCAGGACTCTGCGTCGACTGCTGGTGGAGCGCTGTGACCTCAAGGCCGTCATCACCCTGCCCAGCGGGGTGTTCAAACCCTATGCCGGGGTCAGCACCGCCATTCTGCTGTTCACCAAGGTCTGGGGGGCGAAGGACAAGGTTGACAAACCCGCCACCGAGCATGTCTGGTTTTACGAGATGGCCGCCGATGGCTACTCGTTGGATGACAAGCGCAGCAAGCAGGAAGGCCATGGCGACTTGCAAGACATCATCGCCCGCTATCACGCCCGCGATGCCGCCACTGACACCGACCGCACCGCCAAATGCTTCATGGTGCCGCGCAGCGAGATTGCCGACGAGAAAAACAACTCTGACCTCTCGCTCTCACGCTATAAGCAGGATGTCTTTGAGGAAGCGCACTACGACGCACCGGCCGTGATTCTGGATCGGTTGATTCAGGCCGAGGTCGGGGGTGTGGATGAAGCGGAACTGGGCAAAGTAAAGAGCGGCATCGTGCGCGAGTTGCTGGAGTTGAAGGGGATGGTGGGATGACCACGTTCAAACCTCTTCGCGAGCTGGTTACTTTCAGGGGAGGCGGCACTCCGTCAAAAAAAGTTCCAGAGTATTGGGATGGCGACATTCCTTGGGCGAGCGTCAAGGATTTTACCTCTACATCATTGTCCGAAACCCAAGATTTCATCACCCAGGAAGGACTTAGGAACAGCTCTGCGAATCTGATAACCAAAGGGCACGTCATTATCCCCACGAGAATGTCCTTGGGGAAAGCAGCGATCAACGCCGTCGATTTGGCGATAAACCAAGACCTGCGAGCGCTGATTCCAAAAGTGCCTTTAGATGCGAACTTCCTGCTGCACGCAGTTTTGTCATTGAAAGAAGAGATCGTCAAAAAGGGATCTGGCGCGACGGTCAAGGGTATTACCCAGGAAGAACTGTACAAACTCGAAATTCCCGTCCCCGAAGAATTCGAAGACCAAGTCCGCATTGCCCATCTGCTCGGCAAAGTGGAAGGGTTGATTGCCCAGCGTAAACAACACCTGCAACAACTCGACGACCTGCTCAAGAGCGTATTTTTGGAGATGTTTGGACCAACGAGTCCAGGTTATGAGACTTGGCCGCTAGTAGAGATTCGTGAGTTAGCTGCCAAACACAAAGGTGCGATGCGAACAGGACCGTTCGGTTCCAATTTGCTCCACAGTGAGTTCATGTCAGAGGGCGATGTGGCAGTGTTGGGCATCGACAATGCTGTACAAAATCGATTTGCGTGGGGTGAGCGCCGATTTATCTCCAAGGAAAAGTATCAGGAGCTCCAGAGTTATCGCATCCTTCCGGGTGATGTGATTGTCACGATCATGGGCACCATCGGTCGTTCGGCGGTGATCCCTGACGACATTCCTGTTGCCATCAACACCAAGCACCTTGCGGCGATTACTCTTAATAGAGAGGTTGCCAATCCATTGTTCTTGTCATACGCCATTCACTCCAGCCCTTATGTTCTAAAGCAGTTCGCAAGCAAGAATCGCGGAGCCATCATGAGCGGTCTTAATTTAGGTCTCATTAAGGAGACCAAGATCAAGCGTGCGCCGATTGATCTGCAAGACCGTTTTGCTGAAATCCACAAGAGCGTCGATCAACTGAAATCCCGCTACCAGCAAAGCCTCGCCTACTTGGAGAGCCTCTACGGCGCACTGAGTCAGCAAGCTTTCAAGGGCGAATTGAATCTATCGCGCGTACCTATGCCGAAACCACCAACTCAACATGTCGGTGCTATCTCCATTGAAGATCAAGCCTCGGTGCCCGAACCTGTCGTGCAGGCCGTGCCTGTGATTAATTTACCCACCAGCGACAAACTGCCAGCGGCGTTGGAGAATGCTGAAGCCCGCAAGGCACTTATCGCAGAATGGCTGCACGCCTATCGTGAACAGCTGCGCGGCATGCCGTTTTCAGCGCAGGATTTCATGGCGGCGGCGCAAGCCCGGCTGGTGGAGTTGTTGCCGGACACCGACCTCGAACTGCGCGCCAGTGACTACGAGCACATCAAAGCCTGGGTATTCGAGGCACTGGCAGCTGGCACGCTGACGCAGGAGTTCGATAATGCTGGCAATCGCATCAAACTTAGAACTATTCCTGTATGAAGCTGTTGCGCCTGAAGATCACCGACCCGGCAGGCTTTCGTAGCTTGCCCTGTGGTTTTGAGCATCACTTCCGCACCGAATGGGGGCTCCAGGAAGAACTGGCCGAGCCTGAAGGCTTCGCCCCCTTCGTGTGCGCTGGCCCCAATGGCAGCGGCAAATCCAACCTACTAGAAGCGCTGGCAGCGATCTTCTTTCAGTTGGAGGTGCAGCGAGTGCGTCGTAATTTTCTGCCGGAGGTCTTTCAGTATGATCCCGACGACAATCCGAACGGCATGCAGGAGCATGAAGGCCATCCCAACGCTTATGAACTGGAATACCTGATCAAGTTGCCGAAGGAACACCGGTCTTCCGACAGTCCGAAGTTCGCCCACGTGGTCGTGATCAAGGAGCCGGGCAAGTCGCCGTGGCTGCGCAGGGAGAACAACGAAGCATTCCCTGTCGAGGGTTTTGCTTTCAGCACATTGACTGATGAAGAGCGTGACCTGTTATTGCCGCAGTACGTGCTGGGCTATTCCTCGGGCGAGAACGAGATTCTCAGCCTGCCGTTTTTCAAGATGCGTTTCATCCAGTTCGATGAGTACTGGAATGCTCTGGCCCGACAGCTCCCTTATCCCGGCCGCCCCGAAACGCGGCTGGCCTATCTGGACAGCGGATTCAGTCAGGCCATCCTGCTGTGCAATCTTCTGCTCCAGGATGAAGCCACTCTCCAGCCATTCCGCGAGGATGTGGGCATAGAGGCGCTACGCGAGTTTCGCATTGTCCTGCGCCGCAGCTTCCCGGCCACAAGCCAACAAATTGCTGCCTTTACTTCGGGTGAGTACGCCTTGCCCACCGAAACGCAGGATGGTCGTTTTACAGATACCAATGTGGTTTATCTTGATCCGGAGACCGGAAATTACCGACTCAATATGCTTCAAGGACTAGAGGCCAATGGCGATGAGCGTACTGAACGCACAGCCATTGTCGAAAAGCTCAAGCGCTGTGCCACGTTGCATTTCTACGATGAGGCTTCCGACACGCTGATCCTGGATTACCTGATCAATGAGGCGACCAGGCAAGCCTTCCGTACCAATTTCGATGATCCGGCGGGCCCTGCACTCGCTTTGTTCCAGGCCTTGCAGGTTTTGCTGACGCTCAATCTGTATAGCGTCAGCGATACCATCAAGGCCGAACTGTACCGCTCCACCAGCCACTACGTCAGTGAGACGGTACCGACGCTGGCCTCCGATCAACGCATCATGCGCTTCAAGAATTTCTACTTCGCAATGCAGGGCGTAGAAAAGCCAATGCTGCTCAAAGAGCTGTCGGACGGCGAGTACCAGATGCTGCACAGCCTCGGGCTATGCCTGCTGTTTCGCAAGACCAACAGCGTGTTCCTACTCGACGAGCCAGAAACCCACTTCAACCCGCACTGGCGCGCCAGCTTCATTACCCGTCTGCGTCAATGCTTGCCCGATGTGGAGGATGCGGGACAAGAAATGCTGGTTACCACCCACACGCCCTTCCTGATTTCCGACAGCAAGCCGGAGAAGGTGTTGGTGTTCGCCAAGGATAAAGCCAGCGGCAAGGTTAGTATCAGCAAGCCGAACTACAACACGCTGGGTGCCTCGATCAACAAGATCACCATGAACACCTTCGGCAAGCGCGAAACCATCGGCGGCCACGCGCAGACAATTCTGGACGATTTGCGCAAGCGCTTTGAACGGGGCACCGAAGATAAGAACGCCTTGATCACGGAGATTCACCAGCAGCTCGGCGACTCGGTGGAGAAAGTGTTGCTGATCAAATCCATCCTCGACGGCGATCAGTCAGGCAACGGGGAGGTGCAGGGCTGATGTTGTTCTCGTATACCTATGTGCCGCACCAGATGGAGAAGATGCAGGAGTTCATTGACTTCATTTTTCATGAGGTGTGGTGCAAGGCGCTGGCAAGCGGCCCCTTTGGTCTACAGCTGTTCGACGCCAACGCAGAGTTGCGCGAAGTGATGGAGGCGTTCTATTACTCCGACGCGCAAGGTGCCGATTTCTTCTACGGCCATGTGGAGCGAATCTACGGCCTGTTTTCGACACTGACTGCGGTGCAGATCAATCAGTTTCAGCAGTGGTATCAGGGTAATAACGATCTGGAAAAAGTCTGTGCCAATGATCCGGCAATACACCTCGTCCGTTACGCAGACATCGCCGCAAATCACAAAGACCTTGCAGCTCAACTCGGCACCTTCTTCAAGGGGCTGTATTCGCAATCGCTTCTGGATCTCGCTGCACTGCGTGCCAAGATCGGTGATATCAATGATCACTATCAGGTCTTTGTGTCCACCAACAAAACAGGGAAGTGCCCGTTCTGCGGCATAGGCGATATCAAGGGTGAGAACCACAGCAAACGCGAGGCCTACGACCACTATCTGCCGAAAGCGCTATATCCATTCAATTCCATCAATTTTCGCAATCTCGCACCCGCCTGCCACGAGTGCAATAGCACCTATAAGCTGAGCAAAGACCCTGCACACAACGCAGTTGGACGGCGCAAGGCCTTCTATCCGTATGCTACTGCTAGCCATGTTGTTGAACTGCAGGTTGCTTTGCTGCATGCCGACCTCGATAAATTGGGGCCTGCCGACATCACAATTCAATTCGGCCCTGCGACACTGGCTGAAGAGTTCGACACATGGAAGGATGCATACGGGATTGAAGAGCGCTACAAAGCGAAGTTCTGTGCGGAGAACGACGGCAAATACTGGCTGACGCAGGTACTGGACGAGTGGAAAGAGGACGGTCGAGACCCTGCCGACTTCATGACCACGCTAGCGCGACAGGTGCAGAAGAGCCCGTACGCTGAATGCAACTTCCTCAAAAAGCCGTTTCTCGATGCTTGCCGACAGATCGGTGCTCTTTGATGAGTGATAGACAGCCGACAAGTCGGTGGCGGACCTTTGGAGGCTCAGGCTTGGATCAGCTTCCCAGGTAGACCTCCGTCACCTTCACCCGCTCGTGCCCGAGTTCGCGACTGATTTGTTGCCGGACATGTTGGTCAGCCAGGCGTTGCGATAGGTCGAGTTGAGCCGTGCCCGGTCCACCTGCTGCCGGTGACTTCCACCCCGTCAATGTTTCATATCGCATCTGTGCATACCGATGCCGCAGCCCATGCATATTGCTCAAGCCCGCCGCCTTGCACTGTCCATCGTAGACGTGCCGCTGCTGGATGTAGGTCTTGTTTGCCGGGATCAGTGATCCTGTGCCCGCCAGGTGGTGTGCTGCGTGGAGCGCGTCGCGTTGCTCTGTCGTGGTGATGGGCACCGTTCGCTCCCGACCGCCCTTGGTCCACGATCCCTTGAGGGCGATGTGGTCACCTCGATCCGCATAGCTGGGCTGGAACTTGATTGCTTCCTCCCGACGCAGTCCGAAGGCGGCCTGTAGCTGAAGGCTCATGCGCACGTGGACATCGGTGATCTGTTCAAGACCTGTGCCCAGTTCCTGGGCCTTGCTGATGTTGGTCACATAGCGGCGCTCCGCCACGCCAAGCTGCGTGTTATCTGCTGGCAAGATGCCGGACTTGCCAATTTTCTCGGCCCACCAGCGCAGGTGAGAAAGCCGATTCTTGATGGTGCCGGATGACAAGCCTTCGCCTTGCCAGCGGTCCAGCAACGCCTGGACGTGCTTGCCCTTGAGCGACGAAGCCTTCATCTGCCGGAAACCGGCCTCCCTTAGTTGCCGCGCGGCCAGCGACAGCGAACGCATCCGGTCGGCCTGTGTGTTGTGGCTGCCGTCACGGTTGCGCTGGCAAAGCTGCCGCAGGGTGTAGGTCAAGTCGTCCATCGTCCGGCCTCCAAGCAAAGCGCCGTACTGCGTTGTCCTGAAATTCAGTGGTTAGTGTTGGTGCCAGCTCGCCAAGGCGAGATCCCGTGAGGGCAAGGGCATGGTGTTCAGGAGACACCAGAGCCTCGAATGAGGCGTCCGTCTTGCTCCCTGCTGGGAGCCCGGACGGAGGTACTACAAGACGAAAGTGATATGAACGTGGACGAGTCCTCCTATGAAGTGAGTGGGATGAGAAATGCAGCGGCAGCCCTGTGCGTTGCGCATAGGCAATTGCCGTAAAGGACAGTGCGCCAGGCGGCGCGGTAGGGATGAGTTCAACAGACGAAGAAGGCTCTGCCCTGGGTAGGGCCGGTATGCGGTCGGAGCCTGGGTATACCTGGGGTGGTTCCGCCCTGACAGGCCAGCGCTTGCAGGAACCTGCGCTGTTGGGGATGCCGATGTACGAAGCCCATCGGTCTTGGCAACTGCCCGGTCAGTGTAGGGCAGCCATCATCATGTCTGCCGCACGCAATAGGAACTGGCTTTCGCCCGCATTGTTGGCGGTGTTGCGCGGGTCGTCACTGCGGCGTGCAGTGACGACCCGTTTCGCGGCAGCATTTACTACGCAGGATGCGTCTGCCATTCCCTGGCCTGCATTGCCTGCGCTGCGATGTCCCCAGCATTCGTCGGGGCCTTCAGCATCTTGCGGATATTGGCGATGTGCGCCAGGGCGGTTTCACGCGAAGCCGGTGGCGCAGTCGGTTCCGGGCGGGCTTCGGTGCGCGGTGGAGTTGTAGGCCGGTTCGCGGCAGACGTCTCCTTGCGACCTGCCCACAAGCGGAACTCGCCCGCAAAAACGCGCTTCACCAAGGCGAAGAAGTAGGCCACGACATCGCGCACGGTGCCGCTCTGGCTGCGCGCCTGCAACTCATCGAGTACTTCCTGGCGATGTTGCGGCGGCAGCCGCCGTAAGGCGGCCTGCACGTCCTTTTGCTGATCTGCCTCGGCATTGCTCAGGCAAGGCGGCAAGCTCACCGACTGCGATGCCGAATGGCCGTCGCCTTCGCGCGCGCGGTACGTACGTTCTTTTTTATACATATACGTCTTATACGTACTGTCCTGCTCAGCCGTCATGTGGCGAGCGTGTTCGGTCTGTTGCGGAACAAGCGTGCTGCCAGCGGAATCGCCAGACAATGGCAGTGGGTCGGCTGCCTCGCTCGCCTGCGACGGCGGCGTAGGGGGAAAATTATCGTCATTGTGGCGCTGATCGTGGGTCGCAATGGAGGCGGCTTCAGGTGCCTGCGCCAGCGTTGCCTGAATGTGGACGGCTACCCGATCCACCTGGTTGTTTTCGTGGCCGATAGAAGCTTGCAGAAGCGCGGGCAGGCTGGCATCGAGCGTGCAAGCCTGTTGGAAGTCGAGAGCGCTTTCGTGAACCTGATACAGCTCGCTGAGCACATGGCTGGTCAGAGGGTCGCGTTGCTGGCCCACCAGACTGATCCACCCCGTCAGCCGAAGCACGACGAGAACGCGCCGGGCCGTCTCGTACCCGGCCCGCTGCCCCAGCGGGGTGGAGGTGAGATAACGACGCAACTGCCCCAGATTCGCCAGCGGGCTGATGCTCTCAGCAGAGCGCAGCATGCGCAGCACCTGCCAGCCATTGCGCTCCAGCGGCGTGAGGCGGGCATCGAGCATGAGCGAGGCCGGCGTGGTGAAGAGGGCGTCTTGCCCCAGTGGGTTGCGGTGAGTGTGATGGTCTGCCATGAGAGTTCTCCGAGTTCTGAGCCACAGCGGCCCGTTCCCCCGCATCTCATCGCGTGCCGTTCCTTGCGTCAGCCAACAATGCGGTCTGCGCCATAACCGATTTATCCGGCATGCACAGCGCTGGCACCAGCATCCAGACTGATCTATCATGCCGATACCCCCTTGGGGGTACAACTGGGGGTACTTCCAACGATTCCCGCAAAGCCCGTAGCTCGATTTCCCCGCGAAACCTAGCCTTCACGGCACTTTGCAGACCGATCAACGTTTAAACGTGTGATCAACGTCTGACGGGCTTTGCTGGATCTCGGTGGCGCTCAGTCAACGGGTGACCCTTTCCGGTCGCTGCAAGCCAGCGTGATCGAACGGATGTGACACCTTTGGCAAGGATCTCGTGTTCGAGCTCAAGGTGCTCTCCTGCACCCGTTTGGCCAGTGTCCACGATGGGGGCGTGCTTTCAAGGAAGGAGAGGACGCCACCAATGCGTAGCGCCAGTGCGATTGGAAGCCGCTGACGGTGGATCAACTTGCAACCTATCTGGGCAAGAGTCGGCAATATTTGCGTAACAAGCATCTGATTCCGATGGTGCGCGACGGCGAGCTGCGTTTCCTCTACCCGGAAAGCGCCAAACATCCGCACCAGGCTTATGTCACGGGCAAGGTTGGGGTAGATTTGACACGCAGTCCCTGATCGTTGCCCAGCAGATCACCCCCGCCCGCACGCCTCCCCACCTGTAAAAAACCGTCCCCCCATCTCTTCCAGCCCCACGCTTTTCAGCACCTCGGCCAGGCGCTCTGCGGGCTTGCGCCGGGGCAGGTCTTTGTAGGTCGCGATGATGAGTTCGTTCTTCATCGAGTGCTCCCAGCCGACGAGTTCGGTCACGGTGACCTGGTAGCCATGGGCCTCGAGCTGCAGGCAGCGCAGCACGTTGGTCAGCTGGCTGCCGAATTCGCGGGTATGGATGGGGTGGCGCCAGATCTCGGTGAGGGCGGATGACGCCAGCATGCCGCCTTTGAGACGGCGCAGGACGCTCGCGACCTCCGCCTGGCAGCACGGCACCACGACGATGTGGCGGGCGTGCTTTTCCAGGGCGAAGCGGATGGCGTCGTCGGTGGCGGTGTCGCAGGCGTGCAGCGCGGTGACGATGTCGATGCGCTCGGGCAGCTCGCTGGACGTGATCGAGTCGGCGACCGACAGGTTGAGGAAGGACATCCGATCGAAACCCAGGCGCGCAGCCAGTTCGCGCGAGCTCTTGACGAGCGCTTCGCGGGTTTCGATGCCGTAGATGTGCGAGCCGTCGGCCAGGGCCTTGAAGAACAGGTCGTACAGGATGAAGCCCAGGTAGGACTTGCCGGCGCCATGGTCGACCAGGGCGATGTCCGCGCCCTCGCGCTTGGCATCCTTCAACAGCGGCTCGATGAAGTTGAAGAGGTGATAGACCTGCTTGAGCTTGCGCCGGCTGTCCTGATTCATTTTGCCGTCGCGGGTCAGGATGTGCAGGGCCTTGAGCAGTTCGACGGACTGTTCGGGCTTGATCTCGGGGGTCATGGGAGGCCGGGCGAAAAGCGCTGAATCCGCTATTTTAGTCAACCGGGCCGTCGTGCCGGACCGGCGGGGTCGGGAGGCGCTCGCCGCGGCGCCCGGCGACGCAGGCTGCCGCCATCGCCGCCTCGCCAGCGCCCGGCGTGCGCATGAATAATGAGAATTATTGCTAATATGCGCGCTTTCCTGCGCCCGACCGGAGCCTGCCGTCATGCTCTGCCCGACCCCATTCGCCGAATCCTGGCCAGGCCAGCGCGACGCGTGGTCGACGACTGCCTGCCAGGGCGGCACCACCTGCGCCGATGCCGCGGGCACGGGCATGACGTGAGTACTCGCGACGACGCCATACGGCAGGCGTACCTGAAATGGCGGTTGCCATTGTTCCGCTTCCTGCGGCGCAGGGTGGGCAACGATGCGGATGCGGAAGACATCACGCAGGATGCGTTTTCGCGTTGGCTGGCTGCGAAGTCGGCGGCGGCGCCGGAGCGTCCCCGGGCGTACGTGACGCAGATCGCGGTCAATGCGTGGCAGGAGTCCGCAGGCAAGCGGCTGCATCGGCCCGGGGTCGTGGTGTCGCTCGACGCGGAAGGCGCTGCGCAGCACGAGCCGGTCGCGGATGCGGGTGTCTGCCCGGAGCGGCTGGCCGAGCACCGACAGACGTTGGCTCGGCTGCAGCAGGCGTTGCAGGAGCTGCCGGCGCTACAGCGCGAAGCCTTCACCCTGCATCGGTTCGATGGCCTGAGCTATGAGGAAATCGCCCTGCGCCTGCGCATTTCCCGGGCGTCGGTCAGCAAGTACATTTCGCGATCATTGGCATATTGCCGGCTGCGTGTCGACTTTCCGTCGCAGCAGGCCATGCAGTGTGCCCAGCGCAAACAGGATCCCGATGGCGAATCCTGATCCCGATACCGTCGAGCGGTACGAGACCGCAGCCGCCTGGTTCACGCGTCGCGGGACGGGTGAGGGCTGGTCGGCCGAGGACGAGGCGTCATGGCAGGCATGGCTGGATGCTGATCCGCGGCATCGGCAGGCATATGACGCGATGGCCGCGACCTGGACTGACCTGGACCACCTGCCGCGCCCCCGGCTGGCGAACGACGTGGCCATGGGCGAGCCGAATCTGAGGCGGCCACCCCTGCGGGCACGCCGGGCGTGGGTGATGACGTCGCTGGCGGCATGCCTGGCGGCGGTGGTCGGTGCGGGCTACGGCTATCTGCATGTACCGACATTCAGCGACGAGGTCTCGACCCTGCATGCGCCCCTGCGCGACGTGATCCTGCCGGATCGCACGGTGGTTTCGCTCAACGCTGGCACGCATCTCCAGGTCCGGTTCTATCCGCGTCACCGCGAGGTCCGTCTGATCCAGGGTGAAGCCTTCTTCGACGTGGCTTCCCACGAGGGACAGCCCTTCGCGGTCAAGGCGCACGGGGTGGACGTCAACGTGGTCGGCACGGCCTTCAACGTGCGTCTGGGTGAGCGTGCGGTTCACGTGCGGGTGCAAGAAGGCACGGTGCGTGTCGACGCGGCTGGGGTTGCTCGCCCGGCCGCGGCGGTGCTGACGGCTGGGCAGGGCGTCGAGGTCGACCGGGCGACGAGCAGCGTGCGGCAACTGACGCAGGCGCCAGAGGCCGTTGGCAGCTGGCGGGCCGGCCACCTGGTGTTTCGTCACGCGACGCTGGCCGAGGTCGTGGAGGAGCTCGCGGCCTATCTGGATCGTCCGGTTCGACTGATCGGCGCCGGCACCGCCGGGCTGCGGCTGTCGGGCATCGCCAGCACGGGCGAGCCCAGGCGCTTCATCGACGCGCTGCCGGCGCTCCTGCCGGTGGCCGTCACGCAGCAGCCCGACGGCAGCTATCGCGTCTCTGCCCGCTAGTCACATCCCACGCTGCGCTTGTTGTTGCATTTGCTTTCAAATCGACGGGCTGGCATCGCAGCCTGTTTTGCCGCGCCTTCCCTCTCTACAGGTTGGGGCGTCGGGCGGCGAGGCCCCACGCGTCATCGGCTCCACCGGGTCGAGACGCCGTCCCAGGTGAGCCTCATGACATCGACACACTGCTCTCACACCTCCTGTCGTCGGCGCGGGATCGACTGGCGTCGGCCTTGAAGGCGGATCGACGCCA
>JAAIGF010018856.1_pt1 | contig 35101 bp, 32 predicted proteins | sample 6487441 | NCBI WGS metagenome assembly JAAIGF01 (sample SAMN13974129, study PRJNA590717) | phyllosphere metagenome | biome: pepper field; feature: multiple bacterial spot infested pepper fields; material: pepper leaves; isolation source: leaves from pepper fields | host: Capsicum annuum ...
GACATGGGCTTCGGCGTGCTGCACCTCAACGCCGGCCTGACCCATCTGTTCAACGTGCCGCACTCCAACCTGGTGCAGATCATCCTGGTGGCCAGCATGATGGGCGCCGCGGTGGCGGTGGCGGTGTCCGGCGTTGAAAAAGGCGTGCGCTGGATGGCCAACATCAACATGCTGCTGGCCATCGCGCTGGTGCTGTTCATGCTGTGCGCCGGCCCCACCCAGTACCTGCTCAGCACGCTCATGCAGAACCTGGGTGATTACCTGGGCAGCGTGGTCGGCAAGAGTTTCGATGTCTACGCCTACGGCGGCCGCCCGGAATGGCTGGGCGGCTGGACGGTGTTCTACTGGGCCTGGTGGATCGGCTGGGCGCCGTTCGTGGGCCTGTTCATCGCGCGCATCTCGCGCGGCCGCACCATCCGCGAATTCGTGTTCGGCGTCCTGCTGATACCGCTCGGTTTCACCCTGGCGTGGCTGTCGATCTTCGGCAACAGCGCGCTGGACCAGGTGCTGCACCATGGCCAGCAACAGCTGGCACAGCTGGCGGTGGATGACCCACCCACGGTGCTGTACGCGCTGCTGGACGGCTACCCGTGGAGCAAGGTGGTGATCGCGGTGACCGTGCTGGTCAGCTTCATCTTCTTCGTGACCTCGGCCGATTCCGGCGCGGTGGTGCTGTCCACGCTGTCCTCGCACGGTGGTGCGCCGGAGGACGATGGCCCGCGCTGGCTGCGCGTGTTCTGGGGCACGGTCATCGCGGTGCTGACCGCCGGCCTGCTGCTGGCCGGCAGCATCGACGCATTGAAGTCGGCTGTGGTGCTGGCCTCGCTGCCGTTCTCGGCGGTGCTGCTGCTGATGATGTGGGGCCTGACCCGCGCCTTCAGCGATGAATCGCACCGCGAGCGCGCGCAGCAGTTCCGGCCGTCACCGCTGATCGGCGACGACCGCCACCACCAGGGCTGGCGCCAGCGCCTGAGCCAGGCCATGCACTTCCCGGTGCGCGACCAGGTCTATCGCTTCATGGATGACACGGTGAAGCCGGCGATGGAAGCGGTGGCCGAGCAGCTGCAAGGGCAGGGCTGGGAGGTGGTCACGCGCTTCGAGGCCGGTGACATGGAGCTGTCGGTCAACCACGGTGAGCAGCAGGACTTCCAGTACCGGGTGATCCTCAGCGGCTACCTGACCCCGTCGTTTGCCGCCCAGCAGCTGCGCAACCAGCGCTACTACCGCGCCGAGGTGCATCTGTTTGAAGGCAGCCAGGATTACGACCTGGTGGGCTACAGCCGCAAGCAGATCATCAACGACATCATCAGCCAGTACGAACGGCACCTGCAGTTCCTGCATCTGAGCCGGTGATGGGTGGGTGCGGACCATTGGTCCGCACCTCCGTGTAGAGCCGAGCCCACGCTCGGCTCCACCCTCTGGCGATCACACCCGCAGCAGCACCTTGCCGCCACGCCCCGACTGCGCGCTGGCGGTCGCGGCGGCCTTGATGTCGTCCAGCGCGAAGATGCCGTCCACCGGCAGGGTCAGTTCGCCGCTGGCCGCGCGCTGCAGCAGTTCGCCGACCAGGCGGCGCTTGTCTTCCACCGCCATTGCCTGGCTGACCTTGCTGCCCCAGAAGCCCTTCACCGTGGCTTCCTTGTAGATCAGGCCGCTGGCCGGGATGCGCATCGCCTCGCCACTCATCACGCCGAACGACACCAGCGTGCCGTGCAGGCCGAGCAGGTCGACCAGGTCGGCGCTGGCTTCGCCGCCGATGGAATCAACGGCGGCCGCCGCCTGCGCTTCGCCGGTGGCTGCACGCACGCGGTCCTTCCAGCCGTCCTGCGAGGTGTCGAACACATGCTCGATGCCCAGCGCCTGCAGCTGTGCCACGGCCTTGGCATTGCGCACCAGGTTGGCCACGTTGACGCCTCGCGCGCGGGCCAGCATCGCCAGCGATTTGCCCACCGCACCGTTGGCGGTGTTCTGCACGATCCACTGGCCGGCATCCACCTTCAGGAATTCCAGCAGCATCAGCGCGCTCAGCGGCATCGCGATCAGCTGTGCCGCGGTTTCGTCGGCGATGGCGTCCGGCATCGGGATGACCATCCGTGCGGGCGCAATGAACGCCTCGGCCCAGGTGGCATGCACCGATGCGGCGGCGACGCGCTGGCCGACCTGCAGGCCTTCAACACCTTCGCCCAGCGCATCGACCACGCCCAGGGCTTCGCTGCCACCGACCGCCGGCAGGGTCGGCTTGTAGCCATACAGGCCGCGTACGGTCAGCAGGTCGTGATTGTGGATCGAGGCAAGCGTGGTGCGGATGCGCACCTCACCGGGGCCGGGTTCGGGCAGGGCGACATCGGCGATGGCAAGGACGGTGGCGGGATCGCCGAAGGCGGAATAGAGGGCGGCGCGCATGGAAGCATCCATGAGTTGGGAATGTTCACTACATCTGGGGATGTGCGCGCGGTGGACAAGGCGCTGGTGGTGCAACACGGCATCCTGCGACGGATCGTCGCGGAATGTGCTCATCACCGCATCTTGTGTTGACGATCTTCAATATCCCCACTATGTTGTGGCCGTCACTCCCGGTCAGCCGCCGCCGCCGGACATGCAGCAAACGTCCCGCGGCCCGCCCCTGAAGGCTTGCCGTGTCGACGCGGCCGCCATCGTGCGGACGCAGATCGCCCCCACGGCCCGGATACCGGCCGCAGGCGCAGGCTCATCGCCGACGGTCTGACGTTCCCGCGCAATGGCACACCAACCGATTGCCCTGGGCGCCGGTATCGCGCGCAGGGCCGCCATGGCATCGACGCTTCGAGGCGTGCGTGCCTGGAGACGCAGGACAATGACCGACAGTACCTACCGCGCGGCCGAGCTGGCCGGCGCCGGCGACGCCATGCGCGCCGGTGGCGAACGTGTGCCCACCTGGATCACCAAGGAAGCCGGCAACCGCCGCCTGCCGTTCGAGGCCGAGCGCCTGCAGCGCAGCATCGACGGCGTGCATGCCGAGTTTCCGCAGCTGGATGTGAGCGACTACCGCCGCGTGGTGCAGGCGATGGTCGAGCGCAAGCCCAGCATCAGCGCCGATGACCTGGTCGACCTGCTGATCCGCGAGGCGGAATCGCGCGTGGACCTGGTGGCGCCGGAGTGGGAGCAGTTCGCCGCACGGCTGTACCTGCGCCGGCTGTACAAGCGCGCCAGCCGCAACCGCTTCTACGATGTCAGCCTGAAGTACGGTTCCTACGTGGGCCTGCAGGAAAGCCTGGCCGACCGCGGGGTCTACAGCAATGACATCCTGCGCTGCTATTCGAAGGACGAACTGCAGCAGGCCGGGCAGATGATCGATCCCGAGCGCGACCGGCTGTTCGCCTACAACGGCCTGTACCTGCTGGCCACGCGCTATCTCGCCACCGATGGCAGCCGCGAAGTGTACGAACTGCCGCAGGAGCGCTGGCTGACCATCGCCCTGTACCTGATGCAGGACGAAAAGCCGAGGGAACGCCGCATGCAGCTGGTGGGCGAGGCCTACTGGGCGCTGTCCAACCTGTACATGACCGTGGCCACGCCCACCCTGGCCAATGCCGGCAAGGTCGGCGGGCAGCTGTCCAGCTGCTTCATCGATACGGTGGATGACAGTCTGCAGGGCATCTACGACTCCAACACCGATATCGCCCGCGTGTCCAAGCACGGTGGCGGGGTCGGCGCCTACCTGGGCTATGTGCGCAGCAGCGGCGCGCCGATCCGCGGCGTGCCCAATTCGTCCGGCGGCGTGGTGCCGTGGATCAAGCAGCTCAACAACACCGCCGTGTCGGTCGACCAGCTCGGCCAGCGCAAGGGCGCGGTGGCGGTGTACCTGGACATCTGGCACCGCGATATCGAGGCCTTCCTCGATCTGCGCCTGAACAACGGCGACCAGCGCCTGCGCGCGCACGACGTGTTCACGGCGGTGTGCGTGCCGGACCTGTTCATGGAGGCGGTGGAGCGCCGTGCGGACTGGTACCTGTTCGACCCGCATGAAGTGAAGCAGGCCAAGGGCTGGTACCTGCAGGACTTCTACGATGAAACGCGTGGCGCGGGCAGCTTCCGCGACCGCTATGCCGAACTGGTGGGCGACGAGCGCATCAGCCGCCGCACGGTGCGTGCCATCGATCTGTTCAAGCGGATCATGGTCAGCCAGCTGGAAACCGGCAATCCGTTCCTGTTCTACCGCGATGAAGTGAACCGGAAGAACCCGAACAAGCACGCGGGCATGGTGTATTCCAGCAACCTGTGCACCGAGATTCTGCAGAACATGAGCCCGACGCGGATGATCCAGGAGATCGTCAGCGGTGACCAGATCGTCACCACCCGTCGCGCCGGCGATTTCGTGGTGTGCAATTTGTCCTCGATCAACCTCGGCCGGGCCATCACCGCGCCGGACGACCTGCTGGCCAAGGACGTGCTGGAGCGCCTGATTCCGATCCAGGTGCGCATGCTCGACAACGTGATCGACCTCAACGCGCTGCCGGTGCCGCAGGCCACCATCACCAACCGCAAATACCGCGCCATCGGCCTGGGGACCTTCGGTTGGCACCACCTGCTGGCCCAGCAGGGCATCCACTGGGAAACAGCCGAAGCCGAAGCGCTGTCGGACACGCTGTTCGAGCGGATCAACTTCCTGACCATTCAGGCCAGCGCGCAGCTCGCGAAGGAGAAGGGCAGCTATCCGATGTTCGCCGGCAGCGACTGGCAGACCGGCGCCTACTTCCGTGACCGTCGCTACGAGGGCGCGGGTTGGGACAGCCTGGCCCGCGACGTGGCCGCGCATGGCCTGCGCAATGGCTGGCTGCTGGCGGTGGCGCCGAACATGAGCACCGCGCAGATTGCCGGCTCCACCGCGTCGATCGACCCGATCTACAGCGCGTTCTACTACGAGGAAAAGAAGGACTTCCGCCGTCCGGTCGCTGCGCCGGGGCTGTCGCTGGAAACGTGGCCGTACTACGAAAAGGGCGCCTACAAGGTCGACCAGTTTGCCAGCGTGCGGCAGAACGCCCGTCGCCAGCGCCACGTCGACCAGGCAATCAGCTTCAACCTGTACGTACCCAGCACCATCCGCGCCAGCACGCTGCTGGAGCTGCACCTGACGGCCTGGCGTGAGGGCCTGAAAACCACCTACTACGTGCGCTCCAACGACATCGACATCAGCGAATGCGAGTGGTGCTCGAGCTGATCACTGCGACTGCTGTAGAGCCGAGCCCGTGCTCGGCTCAAGCGCCGCAGCCGAGCGTGGGCTCGGCTCTACAAATGCACCGCATGCAATCCGAAGGCAGATGACCATGGCAACCCCCCTCGACCGCATCAAGATCCTTGAACCGCGGCACCCCAACCGCAGCACCGGCATCATCAATGGCCGCACCAGCGGCATCCTCAACTGGAACGATATCCCGTACCCGTCGTTCTACCGGGCCTACAAGGAGCTGTCGACCAACTTCTGGATCCCCGACGAGGTGGACATGAAGCTGGACGCGCGCCAGTACGGCGAGCTGTCCGGGCGCGAGAAGAACGCCTACGACTCGATCATCGGCCTGCTGGCCACGCTCGATTCGCCGCAGACCCGCTTCATCTACAACGTGGCCGAGTACATCACCGACCCGGCCGCGCATGCCAACGCGGCGATCATCGGCCAGCAGGAGGTGATCCACAACGAGAGCTACAGCTACGTGCTGGCCTCGATCACCGACCTGCCGAACCAGAACCGCATCTTCGAGATCGCGCGCACGCACCCGACCATCATCAAGCGCAACGCGCCGATCATGGGAGCGTATGACGATTTCATGCGTGAGAAGACCGCCGAGACCCTGCTGAAGTCGCTGATCCAGTCGTCGATCCTGGAAGGCATCAACTTCTATTCCGGCTTTGCCTACTTCTACAACATGGTGCGGCAGAACCGCATGACCGGCACCGGCAAGATCATCAGCTTCATCAACCGCGACGAGCTGGCCCACACCAAGTTCATCAGCGAGCTGATCCGCGCCATTATCGGCGAGAACCCGGCGTTGCAGACCAATGAACTGACGGCCTACGTGCACCAGGCATTCGAGCATGCCATCGAGCTGGAAACGCAGTGGTCGTCGGAAGTGCTGGATGGCATCGACGGCATCGACGTGGAGGAAATGACCCGCTACGTGAAATACCGCGCCAACAAGATGGCCGGCATGCTGGGCATCGAGCGCCTGTACAGCGACACCACCGACAACGTGATGCCGTGGATCAAGGCCTACGCCGACAATTTCACCGAGACCAAGACCGACTTCTTCGAGATGCGCAATGCAAGTTACAAGAAGACCAACGTCGACAACGGTTTCGACGACCTCTGAGTCGGGTGCGGCGCTGCGCATCCTGCTGGTGGTGGCCTCGCTGAGTGGCAATACCCGCGAGCTGGGTCGTCACATCCGCGCGCGCTGCCAGGCGGCCGGGCACACGGTGCACTGGCAGGAAGCTGACGACCTGCGTTCTGTTGCCCCGCTGGCCGCCGATGAGGCCGACCTGGTGCTGCTGGGTAGCTGGACCGACAACGCCGGGCGCACGCCGTCGGAGATGAAGGCCTGGGTGGCCGGCATCGCCGAGCGTGGCCAACGCCCGCGCCAGCTTGCGGTATTCGGTACCGGCGAGACGCAGTGGGGGCAGGAGTACTACTGCGGCGCCGTGCACCGACTGATCCGCTATTTCAACAGCAGCTACCCGCCGCTGGAGATCGAACAGATGCCGCATGGCGCACGTGATGCCGCGGCCATCGACGCCTGGACCGATGCGGTCCTGGCCCACTACTGGAGCAACCACGATGCAGATCATCGACGCCACCACGCCTGAGCAGTTCCAGCAGCTGCTGGCTGAGCACCCGCGGGTGCTGGTGGATTTCCACAAGGACCAGTGCCCGGGCTGTCGCATGCTGGAGATGTCGCTGCACCGCGTGGCCAACAGCGTGGCGGGGCAGGGCACGACCCTGCTGCGCGTGCAGCTGGAAGTGCTTGGCGAGGCGTTTTTCCGCGAGCTTGGGCTGCGGCAGACGCCGACCTTGTCGCTGTTCCGCGATGGGGATGAGCGGCAGCGGCTGGCCGGGTTCCAGTCGCCCCAGCAGATTGAAGCCGCGATCGCGCTGCACTTGTAGAGCCGAGCCCATGCTCGGCTGCCGTTAGCGTGGTGATGGACATCCACGCATGGCGTGGATCTACTGGGGTCGGATCCCTCGCCACAGGCGAGGGCTCTGACCCCGCAACGACGCGTGGCGTGGATCTACTGGCCGTGATGACCGGGGTCAGAGCCCTTGCCTGCGGCAAGGGATCCGACCCCAGGGTTCCGGATTACGCGCCGGCGAAGGTATCCACCAGCAGCTTCACGTTCAGCGCCACGATCACCACGGCGATCACCCAGGCGATGCTGCCCAGCCAGCGTGGGGCCACCAGTGCGCCCATCGTGGCCTTGTCGGTCACCAGCCGTACCAGCGGAATGATCGCGAACGGCAGCTGCATCGACAGCACCACCTGGCTCAGCACCAGCAGCTTCACCGCACCCTGGTCGCCGAACAGCAGGATCACCACCACCACCGGGATGATCGCCAGCGCACGGGTGATCAGGCGCCGCAGCCACGGCGGCAGCCGCAGATGCAGGAAACCTTCCATCACGATCTGCCCGGCCAGGGTGGCGGTGACTGTGGAATTCAGGCCCGAGGCGAGCAGGGCCACTGCGAACAGGGTCGAGGCCAGGCCCACGCCCAGCATCGGCGCCAGCAGCTGGTGCGCCTGTTCGATGTCTTCCACATCAAAGCGGCCATTGGCATGGAACACCGCCGCGGCCAGGATCAGGATGCTGGCGTTGATGAACAGCGCCAGGGTCAGCGCGATGGTGCTGTCGGTGACCGCCCAGCGCAGCGCACTGCGGCGGCCCTCATTGGTGCGCGGATAGGCGCGGGTCTGCACGATGGAGGAGTGCAGGTAGAGGTTGTGCGGCATCACCGTCGCGCCAATGATGCCGATGGCGATGTACAGCGCGTGCGGATCGGTGACCACCTGGGTGCGCGGGATGAAGCCGCCCAGCACCTCCATCACCGGCGGCGCGGCGAGCGCGATCTGCACCAGGAAGCAGCCGAAGATGATCATCAGCAGGGCGATGACGAAGGCCTCCAGTGCACGGAAACCGCGGTTCATCAACAGCAGCACCAGCAGCGTGTCCAGCGCGGTGATCACCGCACCCCACAGCAGCGGCAGGTCGAACAGCAGCTTCAACGCGATGGCGGTACCGATCACTTCGGCCAGGTCGCAGGCGATGATCGCCGCTTCGCACAGGGCCCACAGCGCCAGGTTGACCGGCTTGGGGTAGCGCGCGCGGCAGGCCTGGGCCAGGTCCATGCCGGTGGCGATGCCCAGCCGAGCCGACAGCGCCTGCAGGATCACCGCCATCAGGTTGGAAATGAGGATGACCGAGAGCAGCAGGTAGCCGAAGCGCGAACCGCCGGCGAGGTCGGTGGCCCAGTTGCCCGGATCCATGTAGCCGACCGAGACCATGTAGCCGGGGCCGATGAAGGCCAGCAGGCGGAACCACCAGTGGCCCTTGTCGGGTACGGCCACCGAGGCGTTGAGCGCGCCGAGGCTGGCTGCGGGGGCGGCCGGGGAGTCGGTGGGCGCGACGGTGTTCATGACTGCAATATAGCCACTGCTATATCCATTAGCAATGTGAAACAATCGTCTTTGCTGCGTCACTGGTCCAGAATTCAGGTTCAGATCCGGAAGTCATCGGCAGGACAGGCACTCGCGTGGGCAAGACAGGCGCTTCGACATCGGCAAAGACCCCCCCCTTGATCGAGGCCGAGCGCCAGGTCGAGAGCTTCCGGCAGGTGCGCGAGGCACACCGGATGGAGCTGGTCGAGGACTACGTGGAGTTGATTTCCGACCTGCTGGCCGACGGGGGCGAGGCGCGCCAGGTCGATATCGCCACCCGCCTGGGCGTGGCCCAGCCGACGGTGGCGAAGATGCTGCGACGCCTGGCCCGTGATGGCTGGGTGGTGCAGCGTCCTTACCGCGGCGTGTTCCTGACCCCGGAAGGCGAGGCGCTGGCCCATGCCAGCCGCGAGCGGCACCAGACCGTGGAGCGCTTCCTGCTGGCGCTGGGCGTGGACCCGGATACGGCGCGGCGTGATGCCGAGGGCATCGAGCATCATGTGAGTGAGCAGACGCTGGCGCTGTTTGAAGCGTTCGTGCACAAGGCCGAGGGCGGGGCGGGTTGAGGTTTTGGCAGGAGCGGTAGTGCCGGCCGCTGGCCGGCACAGTAGATCCACGCCGTGCGTGGATGAATTCATTCGGTATCTGACAGATTTCATCCACGCATGGCGTGGATCTACCTGCCGCGGCGGAACGCTGCGGGGGTGCGGGCGCCGACGATGATCATGCGGATCATCGTGGAAATCTGTTCGACCAGCTCCGGGTCTTTCTCCGGCGGCTGGTCCATCGCGGTGGCGCCCATGGCAAACACCAGGCGGGTAATGGCGGTGGCCACCAGTTCCGGCTTGTAGAGCTTGGCGCCATCCAGCGCGGCCAGGCGCACCAGGTCGTGCTGCAGCTCTTCTTCGAAATAGTGCAGTTCGCGTTCAACCGCGTGCTTGAAATCATCCGAGCCCACCGCGCCTTCGCGCAGCAGCACGTGCAGCAGCTTGTCGTCTGCGCGCAGCTGCTCCATGAAGGTTTCCACCGACACGCGCACCACGCTGGTCGCGCTGGAGGTGGCGCGCTGGCGGGCCTCGCCGATGATCGTGCGCAGCGAGCGGCCGGCGACGTCGATCAGGGCCACGGCCAGTTCGTCCATGTCGCGGAACTGCCGGTAGAAACTGTTCGGGGCAATGCCCGCTTCGCGCGCGACTTCGCGCAGGCTCAGCGTGGACAGGCTGCGGTGCGGGCCGATCAGTTTCAGCGCGGCGGCCAGCAGGTCCTCGCGGCTCACCGTACGGCGGGCCGGGCTGTTGGCATCTTCGGGCGGCGTCAGGGCGGTGGCGGCGGCCATGGGACTTCCGGGGGGACGAGGCTGAATCATACCCAATCCGGTTCAATATACACATGTATACACAGGTGTATGTGCGGCCGTATAGTGCGCCCATGAGCGCTGTGATCCGTCCGTCCCTGTTTTCCCCATACCGCTGGCTGTCGCCGACGTTGTTCGATTTCTGGGCGGGCCAGCTGAATCCGTTGTGGACCCTGCGCGAGCCCCTGGCCCGCCTGGTCCGGCGCGAGCCGGCCGGCGAGGGCGCCGCCACCCTGGTCCTGCGCTGCAACCGGCACTGGGCCGGCATGCGCGCCGGCCAGCACATCACCCTGGGTGTGGAGCTTGAAGGGCGCGTATTGCGCCGCAGCTACAGCCCGACCGCGCTGGGCCGCCGCGAGCTGGCCATTACCGTCAAGGCGGTCGACGGCGGCACCATCAGCCAGCACCTGGTCCACCACGCCCGGCCGGGCGATCTGTTCCGGCTGGATGCGGCCTTTGGTGACTTCCACATGCCGGCCGCTGCACCGGCGCTGCTGCTGGCCGCCGGCAGCGGCATCACGCCCATGCGCAGCCTGCTGCGCGAGGCCTGCCAGCGCCCGCTGGCCGCGCCGGTGGACCTGTTCTACTGGGAACGCAACGCCGCCGCCTTCCAGTTCCGCGATGAACTGCTGGCCTTGGCTGCGGCCACCCCGAACCTGCGCGTGCACCTGCTGACCACCCGCGAGGGCGAGGTGCCGGCTGCGCGCATCGATACCCATTCGCTGGCCGTGGCCGGCGACGATACCCCGCTGGCGCAGCGCCACGTGCTGGCCTGTGGCCCGGATGGCTTCGTCGCCGCCGCGCGGCAGCGCCTGGTGCACCAGGTCGCCGGCTTCCAGGCCGAGGCCTTCACTCCGCCGGCACCGCTCAGCGATGCCGACAGCGCCGGCGAGATTGCCCTGACCCTGGCGCGCAGCGGCCGCCAGCTGAAGGTCGCGCGCGGCCGTTCGCTGCTGGAAAGCCTGGAAGCCCAGGGCATCAAGCCCAAGCACGGCTGCCGCATGGGTATCTGCAACAGCTGCACCTGCGACCGCGTCAGTGGCACCACCCGCCACCTGCGCACCGGTGAAATGCAGTCCGAGACGGCGCAGCCGGTGCGGATCTGCGTGAGTGCACCGACCACCGACCTGACTTTGGATCTCTGAGGACCTGCTGCCATGACCCGCGCTTCCGACCGTGCCCTGAGCCCCGCCGAGATGAACGCCTTCGGTGCCGAGCTCGACGCGATCCGTGACCGTATCCTGGGCAGCCTAGGCGCCTCCGACACCCGCTACATCCGCCGCGTAGCCGCCGCCGTGCGCTGGTCGAGCGTGCTGGGCCGTGGCCTGCTGTTCCTCGGCGCGTTCTCGCCGCTGTTCTGGGCGCCGCTGCTGTGGCCGGCCTGCATCGCCGGCACCCTGCTGTTGGCGCTGGCCAAGATCCTGGAAAACATGGAGCTGGGCCATAACGTGATGCACGGCCAGTACGACTGGACCGGCGACCCCAAGCTCAACGGCAACACCTACGAGTGGGACATCGTTGCCACCGGCGACAACTGGCGCAAGACCCACAATTTCCGCCACCATACCTACACCAACGTGCGTGGCATGGACGATGACATCGGCTACGGCCTGCTGCGCATCTTCCCGGAACAGCGCTGGTCGCCGTTCTACCTGCTGCAGCCGATCATCGCGCCGATCTTCGCGCTGCTGTTCCAGTGGGGCGTGGCCGCGCAGGACCTGCGCCTGGGCCGCTGGTTCAAGGGGCGCATCAGCAGCCGTGCGATGTGGCTGCAGACCCGTCCGGTGGCGCGCAAGATGGTCCGCCAGGTGCTGAAGGATTACGTGTTCTTCCCGCTGCTGGCCGGCCCGTTCTTCCTGCCGGTGATGCTGGGCAACCTGGTTGCCAACGGCATGCGCAACGTCTGGACCTACGTGATCATCTTCTGCGGCCACTTCACCGCCGAGTCGGAAACCTTCCCGAAGGAATGCCTGCGCAATGAATCGCGCGGCCACTGGTACCTGCGCCAGCTGCGCGGTTCTTCGAACATCAGCGGCGGCTTCATCATCAACGTGCTGTCGGGCAACCTCAGCCACCAGATCGAGCACCACTTCTACCCGGACCTGCCGGCCAACCGCTATGCGGCCATCGCCAAGGAAGTGAAGGAAATCTGCCGCCGCTACGGCCAGCACTACAACAACGGCTCGCTGCCGCGCCAGTTCGCGCAGGTGGTCTGGCGCATCCTGCGCCATGCCTTCCCGAGCAAGCCGCGCCGCCTGCCGATGCCGGACATCATGCCGGCACCGGCGCCCGCCAACGCGGGCTGAGGGCTTCAGCTGGCTTTGGCCAGCACCGCCGGCGGATCGCCGTCCTGCGGGGCGCGATCCAGCCGGCGCAGGAACACCTGCATCTCCTTGCGCGCCTGCTGGTCGCCCTTGCTGCCAGCCACGCTGAGCCCACGCTGCCATGCCGCGCGCGCCGCCTGCGGCTGGCCACCGGCCAGCCACGCCTTGCCGAGCAGCTTCCACGCCGCCGAATACTCCGGATCCAGCGCCACGCAGCGTGCCAGGTGGGTGGCGGCGTGCACGGGCTGGCCGGCGTCCAGCCAGCTCTTGCCCAGGCCGAAGCGCAGCAGCGCGCTGTCCTTGCCGCTGGCGAGCATGGCCTCCAGTGCTTCGATGTTCATGGCTGTACCTCATGCAGCAGTTCAAGCGGCCCGGGCAGGAAGCGGCCGCGATGGAACATCAAGGGCGCGCCACCGGTTTCCTCCGCCTCGATGATGCGGCCGGCCAGCAGCAGGTGGTCGCCCACCGGCCACTGCGCGTGGCGGCTGCAGGTGAGGTGTGTGACCGCACCGGCGATACGCGGCGGTGTGTCTTCTTCGCCTTCCAGCAACGGCACGCCGTTGAATCGATCACGCACACTCGGATCGGCGAAGCGTCTGGCCAGGGATTCCTGCCCGGCACCCAGCACGCTGAGCGTGAAGCGGGTTGCATGCTGGAACACCCGCAGGGTCTTCGCGTGCAGGGCCAGGTTCCAGAGCACCAGCGGTGGCTGCAGCGAGACCGGCACGAACGAGTTGATGGTCAACCCGTGCGGGTGTCCCTGCGCGTCGCGTGCGGTGACGATGGCCACGCCGGTCGGGTAGTGGCCGAGCAGCCGGCGCAGGGCGCGCGGCGGCAAGTCCACCGAGGGCGCTGGCGCCGGGGCGGGGAAGACCCCCGCCCACGGCCCGGCATAGGCACTGCCGCCGGCGTCCATCAGGCGCGCGCCTGGCGGTAGCGACGGCCGACCTCGGCCCAGTCGATGATGTTGAAGAACGCGCCGATGTAGTCGGGGCGACGGTTCTGGTAGTGCAGGTAGTAAGCGTGTTCCCAGACATCCAGGGCGAGGATCGGCGTATTGCCGGACAGGCCGGCCGCCGCGCCCATCAGCGGGTTGTCCTGGTTGGCGCTGCTTTCGACCTGCAGGCGTCCGTCGCGATCGCTGGTCAGCCACGCCCAGCCACTGCCGAAGCGGGTCTGCGCGGCTTTGCTGAAGGCGTCCTTGAAGGCCGCGAAACCGCCGACATCGCGGTCGATGGCTGCGGCGAGTTCGGCATCCGGCGTGCCGCCGCTGGCGCTGAGCACCGTCCAGAACAGGCTGTGGTTGGCGTGGCCGCCGCCGTTGTTGCGCACCGCGCCGCGCACGGACTCGGGCAGCGCGTCGAGGTCGGCGATCAGGGTTTCGACCGGGGTGTCGGCGATGCCGGCCTGTTCCAGTGCGGCGTTGAGGTTGTTGATGTAGGTCTGGTGGTGCTTGCCGTGGTGGATCTCCATGGTGCGCGCATCGAAGTGCGGTTCCAGGGCGTCGTAGGCGTAGAGGAGGGCGGGAAGCGAGTAGGGCATTGCAACAGTCTCCGTGGGGAAGGCCAGCGGGTTGGCCTCGGGGAGACTGTTATCGCACCTCAACTTTGGTTGAGGTCAAGGGGGGTATCTAAAGCGAGCGCTGTTGGCGCTTTGATTCTTCTCGTGGTGCAGGGGCGGATGGGTCAGCGCAGGACACGCCGTAAACCCATACATGGGGGCTCGATGGCGCCATCCATGGCGCCTACGGTCCTGCCCAGCGGCCCCCGCCCCCTCCCTCACGTATCAACAAAAGCGCCGCGGCATCGCACCAACCCGCCAGCGCTTTCAAACAAAACTCAGCTCAACCAACCGCGGCACGCGCTGTCGATCTGCTCGCCACACGCCTGCTGCATCCGCTGCTGCAACCTCGCCAGCGTCTCCGCCCCCTTGTGCTTGCCACCCCAGGCCTTCAACTGCACCGCCAGCCGCTCGAAACGCTGCTTCGTGCGCTGGTGGTAGCCCGACGGCTGCGCCTGCAGTTCGGCAATCAAGGCATCGGTGGCCTGTTCGATGCGCGGGGCATCGTCCGGGGCCAGTCGCAGCAGGCCCTCGACATACAGCACGCCCCACTGCACGCGCGTGGCCGGGCCCTGCGCGCCGTCGTAGGCGCGCTTCAGCCACTCCAGCGCACCGGCGGTGTCGCCACGCTTCTCGGCCAGTTCGGCCAGCTCGGGCATGTAGTAGTACGGCTGCTCGCTGCGCTTCAGCTCGGCCAGCAGCAGAGCCTCGGCACCGGCGTCATCACCCACTTCGCGGAGGGCGTAGACCGCGCTGCTGATGGTGGCCTGGCGCGCGTGCGCATCCGTGGCCGCGGCGTCGGCGGCGGTCACCCGCTGCTTCACCCGCTGCACCAGCGCCGCAGGCAGTGCACCCTCGGGCTGCTGCTGGCGGGCCAGCGAGACTTCGGTCAGTGCGCGCGACAACGCATCGTCGGCACGGTTGCCGCGCTCGGCGTCGGCGCGGTCCAGGGCCACCAGCAGCTGCTGGCCCAGCGTATTGCTGCTGGCCGGGCCCGCGCTGGCCTGCTTCACCAGGTTGGCACCGGCATAGCCCAGCAGCTCGCGGTTGCGACGCACTTCGGTGGGTTGCGCCAGCACCGCCTGCAGCAGCTCGCGGACTTCGGTCGGCGGCGTGGTCGGCTTCTCCGCGGTGGCCAGGGCCAGCAAGGCGAAGCGACGCTGCAGGGCGGCGTCGGGCGCGGCCTTGGCCAGCTGGCGCAGTACTTCGTCGGCCTTGCGCTGGCCAGCCAGGCGGTTCGCATCCACTTCCCAGCCGTAGTCGCCCAGCACCTGCCAGTCTTCGGCGCCCAGCTTGGCCGGTGTCGACAGGGCAGTCGCCAAGGTCTCGGCCACCGCGCTGCGGCGGCTGGCGGCCACGGTCAGGGTACGGGTGAGTTCGGCGGCGTCGTTGCCGCCGGCCACGCGGGTGATCTCGTTGCGCTGCGGGTCGAGCACGATCAGGGTCGGGTAGCCGCGCACGCCGAAGCGCTCGCCCCAGGCCTGCGCGCCTTCCTCGTCGCCATCCAGGTACACCGGCACGAACTTGCCGGTCAGCGCGATGAAGGCAGGATCCTTGAACAGGCCGGCCTTCAGCTGGTTGCACGGCGGGCACCACACCGCGCCCCAGTACAGCAGCACCGGCTTGCCGGTCTCGGCGGCTTCGTTGAAGGCATCGTCGACATCGCCCTGGCGCCAGGCAATGCCCGCTGCAGGCGCGGCTTCGGCGGCCTTCGCGCTCGCCACCGGCGCCTGTGCGGGAGAACAGGCGCTCAGCGCGGTGGCCAGCAGCAACAGGGGAAGGGCAGCGCGCATCGGCAGTATCTCAAGGGAACGGGGGTGAACGGCCATTGTAGGAAGCCCGCCCGCCCGTGCTGATGCAGTTTGCTTATGACCGGCTTGCAGGACGCTATATGCCGGGGCTGCGGCGCCGCAGCTGCCGGCCAGCGGCCGGCACTACCGCATCTCCGCTGCCAGCAGGCCGGCCAGCCAGGTCATGAATGCCTCGACCCGCCGTGGCAGGTGGCGGCGCTGCGCATAGACCAGGTTCACCGGCATCGGCTCGGCCAGGCAGTCCGGCAGTACTTCCACCAGACGGCCGTCGCGCAGCGCTTCGCGTGCGCCCATCTCCGGCACCTGGATGATGCCCAGTCCGGCCAGCGCGGCGGCGCTGTAGCCATCGGCACTGTTGACCGTCAGCGCGCCGCGCATCGGCCAGGTCTGGTAGCGCTGGCCATCGAAGTACTCGAAGCCCGGCGACCGCTGGCCGAGGGTGCCCACGTAGTGCACCAGCAGATGCTGGTCGAGGTCGGCCAGTTCGCGCGGCGTGCCGTGTGCGGCCAGGTAGGCCGGGCTGGCCACGTTGAGGATGCGCATCTGCCCCAGCGGCCGTGCAATGAGGCTGCTGTCGTCCAGTGTGCCGACCCGCAGCACGCAGTCGAAGCCTTCGCGCACCACGTCCACGCGGCGGTCGGTGGCGCTCAGTTCGACCTCGATGCCCGGGTGCAGGGCGAGGAAGGCGGGCAACTGCGGGATGACCAGGTTGCGGGCCATTCCGCCGGGCATGTCCACGCGCAGGCGGCCGCTGAGCTCGCTGGTTTCATGGCGGAACAGGTTCTGCAGTTCGTCCATGTCGTCCAGCAGGTCGTGTGCGCGTTGCTGCAGCTGCGCGCCGTCGGCGGTCAGGTGCACGCGGCGCGTGGTCCGGTGCAGCAGCTGGGTGCCCAGCTCGGCCTCCAGCCGGGCGATGGCCTGCGAGACGCTGGCCTTGGGCAGGCCCAGGCTGTCGGCGGCGCGGGTGAACGAGCCCAGTTCGGTGACGCGCAGGAAGACGCGCAGGGTGTCGAGGCGGTCCATGGATTGTTCGTCTGGCTTGAACAGTAAAATCAGGATCGCGCGATTTATGCGCGCAGGCAATCCCAATAGTCTGGCCACACTTCCTCCCAGACAGGTGCCCGCCATGACTACTTCTTCCCGTGTCGTCCTCATCACCGGTGGCAGCCGCGGCCTCGGCCGCAATGCCGCGCTGGCCCTGGCCGCCGACGGTGCCGATATTGTGATCACCTACCGCTCGCAGGCCGATGCCGCCGCCGAGGTCGTGCAGCAGGTGCAGGCGCTGGGCCGCCGTGCGCTGGCCCTGCCGCTGGACGTGGCCGACAGCTCGGCGTTCCCGGCCTTCGCCACGCAGCTGCGCGATGCCCTGCAGCAGTGGGGTGTGACGGCCCTGCAGGGCCTGCTCAACAACGCCGGTGAAGCGCTGTACGCGCCGATCGCCGAGACCACCGAGGCGCAGTTCGACCACGCGGTGGCCGTGCACCTGAAGGGGCCGTACTTCCTGACCCAGGCGCTGCTGCCGCTGATCGCCGATGGCGGCCGCATCCTCAACGTGTCCAGCGGCCTGGCCCGCTTCTCGCTGCCGGGCAGCTCGGCCTACGCGATGATGAAGGGCGGCATCGAGGTGTTCACCCGTTACCTGGCCAAGGAACTGGGTGCGCGCGGAATCACCGCCAACACGCTGGCACCGGGTGCGATCGAGACCGATTTCGGCGGCGGCCGCGTGCGTGACGACGCGCAGATGAATGCGATGGTCTCGTCGATCACCGCGCTGGGTCGCCCGGGCCTGCCCGACGACATCGGTCCGGTGGTGGTGGCACTGCTGTCGCCGTCCACCGGCTGGGTCAATGCCCAGCGCGTGGAAGCCTCCGGCGGCATGTTCGTCTGACCGCCCGCGCGGCGACGAATCAGGGGGCGGCGAGGCTCAGCGGCTGGTAGACCAGTCCGTTGAACTCGCCGACCTCGCCATCGATGACGAAGCCGTAGCGCTGGTAGGTTGGTACGGCATTCAACGAGGCGCGCACGCTCATCGCCGGCGTGCGCAGCTGCGGCAGCACCGCCTGCAGCAGGGCATGGCCGATGCCCTGGCCCTGGCAGGCGGGATCGACGAACAGCATCGCCAGGTGGCGGCCCTTCTTTAGCTCGATCACGCCGACGATGTCGCCGTCCTGCTCGGCGACCAGGATGTGGTTGTCACCCTGCAGCCGCTCGGCGAAGGCATCGGCGGCGGCCACCTGGGTGAACGTTGCCACGCCCTGTGCGCTGAGCGACGGTGCCACGGCTTCGTGGAAGGCGGCCATGCAGATCGCGCTGATCGCGGCCAGGTCGTCGGGGCGGGCGGGGCGGATGGGATGCATGCAGTGTTCCTTCCATGATGACGTGCGGGTGCACCGCACACGATAAGCTCGGCGCATGAACCACTTCAATGCGGCCCATGCACGGGTGTTCCCGCAACACGGCCTGAGCCTGGGCCTGATGACGCCGGTCGCTGCACACGGCCTTGCCGACGTTGCCGAAGCGCAACGCATCGCGCGCCTGGCCGACGATCTTGGTTTCGCTGCACTGTGGACCCGCGATGTGCCGCTGATGGTGCCGCAGGGGCCCGATGCCACGGCGAGTGCGCTGGATGATCCTTTTCTCTGGCTTGCGCTGCTGGCCGGCGCCACCACGCGTATTGCAGTGGGCACCGCCGCCATTGTGCTGCCGCTGCGGCATCCGCTGCACGTGGCGAAATCCGCGTTGAGCCTGGACCGGATCAGTGGCGGTCGTTTCGTGCTGGGCCTGGGTTCGGGTGATCGGCCGGAAGAATTCGCGGCGTTCGGTGAAGATCTGGAGGGCAGGGCGGCCACGTTCCGCGAGCGCTGGGCGTTGCTGCGTGCGGCGTTGTCGCCGGACGAGGCCGAACGGGCGCGGCTGCGCGACGCCACCGGTGGATTCGATGTGCTGCCGGCAGCGCAGGCGCGCATTCCGATGCTGGTGGTCGGCACGGCGCGGCAGAGCCTGCAGTGGATCGCCCGCGAAGCGGAAGGCTGGGCCACCTACCACCGCGAAGAGGCGGCGCAGGAGGGTCGCATCGGGCTGTGGCAGCAGGCGCAGGGCGCCGGTGAAGCCAAGCCGTTCGTGCAGTCGATGCTGCTGGACCTGCAGGCCGATCCGCAGGCGCCGGCGGAAGCGCTGCCGCTGGGCCTGAAGGTCGGTCGCGATGGGCTGCAGGCCTATCTGCAGCGCGTGCATGCGCAGGGCGTGGCGCATGTGATGTTCAACCTGGTCGACAACGGGCGGCCGGTGGATGAGGTGTTGCGGGAGATTGCGGCATACATTCTGCCAGCGCTCTCCGGACGCTCCGGGTAGAGTCGAGCCATGCTCGACTGCGCCTTTCAACGGCAGTCGAGCATGGCTCGACTCTACAGGGCGCGTGCATCTGCGTATCATTCGCGTTTGATCCTGTTGCCGGAGCCGCGCGTGACCCGACGTAATCCCATGCATCCGACCGGGCGGCTGTTCGCCGTGGTCGCCTTCATCGAAGCGCTGACCTGGGCTGGCCTGCTGGTCGGCATGTGGCTGAAATACGGCCCTTACGCCAATGTTGCCCTGGTCAAAGTGTTCGGTCCGCTGCATGGCGTGGCCTTCATGGTCTATGTCGCGGTCACCCTGTTCGCCGCCATCCGCCTGCGCTGGCCGTGGTGGGCCAGTGCGCTGGCGCTGCTGGCGGCCATCCCTCCGCTGGTGACCCTGCCGCTGGAGTGGTGGTTCCGCCGTCGCGGCCTGCTGGAGCTGCGCAGCCCTCGTTGAGCTGCGTTACCCAGCCGTTCAAGCGAATGGGTATCAAATGCAAATACGAGCCGTTATCATTTGATGATGCCTTCACCCCTGCGGGGTCGGCACCTTCTTTGAAACGGCTGGTGTTCCATGCATGCACGTCCCGTCGTCGCCGGTCTGCCGGCCCTGGTCCTTGCCGCCCTGATCGGCACGATGGCGATGATGTCGTTCGTGGCGGTGATCGGGCCGGTGGTGCGCCTGCTCGGCCTGTCCGAATGGCACGCCGGCCTCTCGGTCACTGCCGCCGGCGTGCTGTGGATGCTGGCCGCGCGCCCCTGGGGCCGGCTGAGTGACCGTATCGGCCGCAAGCGCGTGCTGCTGCTGGCCATGGCCGCCTACACCGTGATTTACGTCGCCCTGGCGGTGTTCATCGATGTTGCCCTGCAGGTGGTGCCGCCAGTGCTGGTGTCGGTGCTGGTGCTGGTGGGCGCACGCGGCTTGATCGGTCTGTTCTATGCGGCCGTGCCGCCCACCGCCGCTGCCCTCATCGCCGACCAGGCCCCCACCGGCCAGCGGGCGCAGTTCATGGCGCGGCTGGGCAGCGCCAATGCGCTGGGCATGGTGCTGGGCCCGGCCGCGGCCGGCTGGCTGGCCTACCGCAATCTTCCGATGGCGCTGTACGTGGCGGCGCTGCTGCCGCTGCTGTCGCTGGCATTGATCGCCTGGCGCCTGCCGGCTACGCCGCCGGTGGCCGCTGCACAGGCGCGTGCCCGCGCGCCGATGTCGCGGTTCGATGCCCGCCTGCGCCTGCCGCAGCTGGCGGCCTTCCTCGGCATGGTCTCGGTGACCATCGCCCAGGTCACCGTGGGCTTCTTCGCCATTGATCGCTTCGCACTCGATGCCGCGGCCGGCGCACGCATGGCCGGCATCGCCCTCACAGCGGTCGGCGTCGGCCTGATCCTGGCGCAGGTGCTGGTGATGAAGCTGGAGGTGCATCCGCGCCGCTGGATCATGATCGGTGCGCTGATCGCCGGGCTCGGCTTCGCCTCAGTGGCCGCCGTGCAGCAGCCCTGGCAGTTGCCGGCGGCGTATGCGTTTGCGGCGTTCGGCATGGGCTTTGTCTTCCCCTCGTTCCAGGCGCTGGCCGCCGATGCGGTGCAGCCCCACGAACAGGGCGCGGCTGCCGGTACCGTTGCCGCCGCGCAGGGGCTGGGCATGGTCGCCGGCCCGATGCTAGGCACGGTGCTGTACCGCGCGGGCGCCAGCCTGCCGTATCTGCTGGTGGGCGTGCTGCTGTTGCTGCTGTGCGGCCTGGCCATGGCCCATCGCGCAAAGGAGATCGCATGAACGATTCGCTGATGCAGGGGGCGTGGCCGGAGGCTGCGCCGCCACCTGCCCACCACGCCGACGAGGTCGCGCTGTTCCTGCTGCAGCACGCCGACCAGCAGCTGCATGCGCGCGGTTGCCGCGCCAGCCTGCCGACCGGTGCGCTGGCCAGCCTGGCCGAGCGGGTGGATGCCTTCTTCGCGCAGCAGCGCGGCGGCCCGGGCCTGCTGGTGGGGGCGGTGCCGTTCGAGCCGCGTGCGGATGATGCGCTGTACCAGCCCGAGCGCGTGCTGCCCGGCCTGCGACCGCAGCACGTCGCCGCGCCGGCACTGCGCGGCGCGCTGCAGCCGCAGCCTACGGCGCAGGACTATGCGGCGGCCGTGGCCACCGCCGTGCAGGCGATGCGTGCGCCCGATGCCAGCCTGCACAAGGTGGTGCTGGCGCGCAGCCTGTTGGCCCACACCGATCTTCCCGTGGCACCGGACAGGCTGCTGGCACGCCTCGGCGCCGATCCCTCGGTGGCGACCTACGCCGTGCCGCTGCCGGTCGAGCCGGGCCAGGCGCCAGCATGGCTGGTCGGCGCAACGCCGGAACTGCTGCTGCGCAAGCGCGGTGCGCAGGTGCTGTCGCATCCGTTGGCTGGCTCCGCCCGTCGCAGCAGTGATCCTGCTGAAGACCAGCGCGTCGCGCAGGCACTGCTGGCCTCGCGCAAGGACCATGACGAACACCGCCACGTGGTCGAGGCCATCGTCGATGGCCTGGCGCCGTGGTGCAGCCGCGTCGAAGCGCAGGCACAGCCGATGCTGCATGCCACGGCCAGCATGTGGCACCTCGGCACGCGCATCCACGCCACGCTGAAGGATCCCTCGACGCCCGCCGCCACGCTGCTGGCCGAACTGCACCCGACGCCTGCGGTCTGCGGGACGCCACGCCAGGCCGCACTGCAGCGCATCCGCGAACTGGAACCGGTGCCGCGCGGCTTCTATGCCGGTGCGGTCGGCTGGCTGGATGCGCAGGGTGATGGCGACTGGTACGTGGCGATCCGCTGCGCACGCCTGCAGGGCACGCAGCTGCGGCTGTTCGCCGGTGCCGGCATCGTTGCCGACTCGCAGCCGGAGGCCGAAGCGGCCGAGACCGGCGCGAAATTCACTGCCTTGTTGAACGCCCTGGGTGTGCATGACCCGGCGCCCCTGATCGAGCCCATGCCATGAACAACGCTCTCTCCCTGCGGCTGCCGCTGCAGCAGGTCTGGCCCGAGGATCGGGTCGCGCGCTACCGCGCCGCCGGCCATTGGCGCGGCGAGACTTTCCCGGCCTTCCTGCGTGAGCGGGCAGAGCAGTACGCCGACGAGATCGCGGTGGTGGCCGGTGACGTGCGCCTGAGCTATGCGCAGCTGTGGCACGAGGCCGGCCGCATCGGCGCCGGCCTGCTGGGCCAGGGCCTGCAGCCGGGTGACCGCGTGCTGGTGCAGCTGGGCAACACCGCCGGCTTCATCACCACCGTGTGCGGCCTGTTCCGTGCCGGGCTGGTGCCGGCGTACGCGCTGCCGGCGCATCGCCTCACCGAACTGGTGCACTTCGCGCGCAAGGCCGAGGCCAGTGCCTACATCACCACCGATGTGCATGAGAACTTCGACCACCGCGGACTGGCGCGCGCGCTGCAGGCGGAGGTGCCGGGCATCGCGCACGTGGTCATCGATGGCGAGGCGGACGGGTTCATTGCCCTGGATGCCCTGCAGGGTGACCGCAGCGCATTGCCGCCCGATCCGGACCCGCAGTCGGTGGCCTTCCTGCAGATTTCCGGTGGCAGCACCGGGCTGTCCAAGCTGATCCCGCGTACCCACGACGACTACATCTATTCGTTCCGCGCCAGCAACGCGATCTGTGGCATTGACCGCGACAGCGTCTACCTGGTCGCGCTGCCGGCGGCGCACAACTTCCCGATGAGTTCGCCGGGCTTCTTCGGCGCGCTGTATGCCGGCGCGCGCGTGGTGCTCAGCCCCGGCCCCGGCCCGGACGCCGCGTTCCCGCTGATCGCCCGCGAACAGGTGACCTGCTGCGGCCTGGTGCCGCCGCTGGCCCTGCTGTGGGCACAGGCTGCGGCAACCAGCAAGCACGATCTGTCCAGCCTGCAGGTGCTGCAGGTGGGCGGTGCCAAGCTGGTGCCGGAAGCCGCGCGGCGGGTGATCGATGGTTTGCGCTGCACCCTGCAGCAGGTGTTCGGCATGGCCGAAGGGCTGGTCAACTACACGCGGCTGGATGACCCCGAAGACCTGATCGTGGCCTGCCAGGGTCGACCGATCAGCCCGGATGACGAGGTGCGCGTGGTCGATGACCACGACCAGCCGGTGGCCGAAGGCGAGGTGGGGCACCTGCTGACCCGTGGCCCGTACACCATCGGCGCGTACCACAACGACGAGGTGGCCAACGCGCGCGCCTTCACCGACGACGGCTTCTATCGCACCGGCGACCGCGTGCAGCAGCTGCCGGGCGGCTACCTGGTGGTGCAGGGCCGGGCGGGCGACCACATCAACCGTGCCGGCGAGAAGATCTCCGCCGAGGAGATCGAAGACCATCTTCTGGCCCATCCCGCCGTGTTCGACGCCGCGGTGGTGTCCATTCCCGATGATTACCTGGGCGAGCGCAGTTGCGCCTTCGTCATCCAGCAGGGCGAGCCGATCAAGGGGCCTGCATTGAAGAACTGGATGCGTGGCCGCGGCCTGGCCGCGTTCAAGGTGCCCGACCAGGTGGTGTTCGTGGACAGTTTCGATACCACGGCGGTCGGCAAGATCAGCCGCCGTGAACTGCGCGCGCAGCTGCGTGCGCGTCATCTGCAACAGACAGGAGGAACGCGCTGATGGCGCTGCCCCGCATTACCCCATACCCCTTGCCGACTGCCGCCGAACTGCCGGCGCCGCGCGGCCCGTGGCGCCCGCAGCGTGATCGCATCGCCTTGCTGGTGCATGACATGCAGCGCTATTTCCTGGCGGCGTTCGACGCCGGTGCCGAACCGCTGCAGCCGGCGGTGGCCAACATCGCGCGCCTGCTGACGCATTGCCGTGCACACGGCATTCCGGTGTTCTATACCGCCCAGCATGGCGACCAGGACCGGCGTGACCGCGGCCTGCAGGCCGACCTGTGGGGCCCGGGCATGCGCCGCGGCGAGGAGCACGAACCGATCATCGATCCACTTGCCCCACAGGCGGGTGAGCACGTGCTGGTCAAGCATCGTTACAGCGCCTTCCAGCGCAGCAACCTGGAAACCCTGATGCGCGTGCGCGGCCGCGACCAGCTGCTGGTGACCGGCGTGTATGCGCATATCGGCTGCACGGCCACCGTGGTCGAGGCGTTCCAGCGTGACATCGAAGCCTTCATCGCCGCCGATGCGGTCGCCGATTTCTCGCGCGGCGACCATGACCAGGCGCTGCACTGGATCGCCCGCACCAGTGGCGTGCCGATGACCACCGCGCAGCTGCTGGAGGTGCTCTGATGGCCGCGACCAACGACGTGCTCGACCTTGAGCGCATGCGGGCCGATGTGGCGCGCGTGCTCGACTGCGAGCCGGCCGACATCAGCGACGACGACAACCTGATGGACCTCGACCTGGATTCGATGCGCATGCTCGGCCTGGTCCTGGCCTGGGGCAATACCGGGCTGCCGCTGGAGTTCTCGCAGCTGGCCGAGCACAGCACGCTGCGCCAGTGGTGGGCGGTGGTGCAGAAGCTGCAGGCGGCGCAGCAGGCATGAACGCTGCGGGGCTGGCGACGCCGGTGGCGCTGACCGAGGCGCAGTCGGGCCTGTGGTTTGCCCAGCGCCTGGCACCGGACAATCCTTCGTTCAATACGGCCCATGCCGTGTGGATCGAGGGTGCGTTGGACGTCGACGCGTTCGTGGCGGCCGCCAACCAGGCTGCTGCTGAAGCGCAGGCGTTCGCGCTGCGTTTTGCCGAGGGTGAGGACGGTCAGCCGCTGCAGTGGCGCGACGCCGCCCATGTACCGTTGTTGTCAGTGCGCGATGTGTCTTCCGAAGCGGACCCCGCTGCGGTGGCGCGTGCCGCGATGCAGGCCGATCGCCTGGCGCCGGTGGATCCCAGTCGTGACCGCATCAGCCAGCAGGTGCTGTTCGATCTGGGTGGGCAGTGCTGGGTCTGGTACCTGCGCGTGCACCACCTGGCCGCCGACGGCTATGGCATGGCGTTGTTCAGTGATCGCGTGTGTGCGCTGTATGCGCGGCGCGAGGGCGAGCCATTGCCGCCGCTGGTTGGGGTGCTGGCCGATGACGCCGCCTATCGTGAAGACCCCCGTCGCGGCCTGGCGGGCCAGTGGTGGCGCGAACAACTGCAGGGCGCCCCAGCCGGTGCCGGGCTGGCCGGGACAGTAGCGGCCAGCGACGATGCGCTGCGTTTCGTGCAGCCGCTCGATGCATCGTTCCGTGACCTGCTGCTGCAGACCGCGGTGCGCTGGCTGCAGCCGTGGCCGGACGTGCTGGCTGCGCTGTCGGCCGAGTACCTGCGGCGGATGAGCGCGACCGAGGAAGTCGTGCTGGGCGTGCCCTACATGGGGCGCCTGGGCAATGCCTCGGCACGGGTGCCGGCCATGGTGATGAACGTGCTGCCGCTGCGGGTCGCGGCGGGCGAGGGCAGCGTCGAAGACGTTGTGCGCGGCATCGGCCGGCAGTTGAGCCAGGGGCGCAAGCACGGGCGCTACCGGGGCGAACAGCTGCGTCGTGACCTCGGCCTGGTCGGTGCGCAGCAGCGCCTGCACGGCCCGCTGGTGAATGTGCAGCCGTTCTACAGGCCGCTGGCGCTGCCCGGCGTTGCGGCCACGCTGGAGGTGCTGTGCACCGGCCCGGTGGATGACCTGACCCTGGGCTTCCGCGGCGACGGTCAGACCCTGCTGGATCTGGAGATCGAGGCCAATCCGGCGTTGTACAGCCGCGACGACGTGCAGGCGCACGCCACCCGGCTGCTGCATTTCGTGGCGGCCGCGTTGCAGGCGCCCGCCATCGCCGACGTGCCCTTGGCAACGCCCGAGGAGGCGCAGCGCACGGTGCATGGGTTCAATGCCACCGCCCACACCCTGCCCGAAACCACACTGGTGGAGCTGCTGCAGCAGGGCATGGATCGTGATCCGCAGGCGACAGCGCTGGTCTTTGGTGACGCGGCACTGGACCACGGTGCATTGGAAGCGCGCAGTTTTGCGCTGGCGGCCCAGCTGCGCGCGCTGGGTGTCGGCCCGGGCAGCGTGGTCGCGGTGGCGTTGCCGCGCTCGCTGGAGCTGGTGGTCGCGCTGGTGGCCGTGCTGCGTGCCGGCGCCGCTTACCTGCCGCTGGATCTTGCCCATCCCGATGAACGCCTCGCGCGCATCCTTGCCTCGGCACGACCGGCCTGCGTGCTGGCCGAGGCCGACGTACGGGCGCGGCTGGGCGAGGTGCCGGTGCTGGCGCCCACGCAGTGGACCGCACTGAGTTTCGCCGCGCCGTGGGTGCAGCCATCGCCGGACGATGCGGCCTATATCATCTACACCTCCGGCTCGACCGGTGAGCCCAAGGGCGTGGTCATCGAGCACCGCGCCATCGTCAATCGCCTGCTGTGGATGCGCGAGCACTACGGCTTCACCGCCGATGACCGCGTGCTGCAGAAGACCCCGGCCACGTTCGACGTGTCGGTCTGGGAGTTCTTCCTGCCGCTGCTGTGTGGCGCGACCCTGGTGCTGGCCGGGCCGGAGGCGCATCGCGACCCGACCGAGCTGGCGCGGCTGATCCGCAGCCATGACATCACCACCGCGCATTTCGTGCCGTCCATGCTCGACGCCTTCCTTGCCGCGCCAGCATCGAAGGGCCTGCCGCTGCGCCGGGTGTTCACCAGTGGCGAGGCGCTGGACGCCGCGCTGCGTGATCGCTTCCACGGCCGGGTGCAGGCGGAACTGCACAACCTGTACGGCCCGACCGAGGCCGCGGTCGATGTGAGCTGGTGGCCGGCGTCCGCCGAGGATCGCTCGCGGCCGGTGCCGATCGGCTTTCCGGTGTGGAATACCCGCCTGTATGTGCTGGATGCGCGCATGCAGCCGCTGCCGGTCGGCGTGCCGGGTGACCTGTACCTGGGCGGCGTGCAGCTCGCACGTGGCTACCTGGGCCGCGATGACCTGACCGCCGAGCGCTTCCTGGCCGATCCTTTCCTGCCGGGGGAGCGCATCTACCGCACCGGCGACGTCGCGCGCTGGCGCGCCGATGGCGCGGTGGACTACCTCGGCCGCAGCGACCACCAGGTCAAGCTGCGCGGCCTGCGTATCGAGCTGGGCGAGATCGAGGCCGCGCTGCGCGAACTGCCGGGTATGGACCGGGTGGAAGTGCTGCTGCGCCATGACGCGCCGGGCGATGCGCGGCTGGTGGCGTACGTGCCCTCGTCGTGCGCGGATGCCGCGGTGCTGCGCAGCCATCTGGCCACGCGCGTACCGGATTACATGCTGCCCTCGGCCTTCGTCGGCGTGGACCACTGGCCGGTAACGGCCAACGGCAAGCTGGACCGCACGGCGCTGCCGAAGCCGCCGCAGCAGGATGTCGCCGGGCTCGCCCCGCGTACGCCGCTGGAACAGGAGCTGGCAGAACTGTTCGCACGCGCACTGGGCCGCGAGTTGCCGGTGGCCGTGGACGCGGACTTCTTCAGCCTGGGGGGCGATTCGCTGTCGGCGGTGCACCTGCTGCTGGCCATCGAACAACGCTGGCGCTGCGATCTTGGTCTGGGTGCACTGTTTGCGCAGCCGACCGTCGCCGCGCTGGCCGCACGCATTGCCGAGCCTCCGGCGCTGGCCGACCACGCGCTGGGCCCGGTGATTGCACTGGCCACGGCGGAAAATGCTGCGCCGCCGCTGTTCGTGGTGCACCCGGCCGGTGGCATTGCCTGGAACTACCGCACGCTGGCACGTGCGCTGCAGCCGGCGCGCACGGTCTACGGCCTGCAGTCGCCGGCGCTGGACCCGCAGCAGGCGATGCCGTCCAGCATCGAGGTGATGGCCAACGACTACGTGCGCCGCATCGCCGAACTGCAACCGCAGGGGCCGGTGCATCTGCTGGGCTGGTCGGTGGGCGGCATCCTGGCCCAGGCGATGGCGGTGCGCCTGCACGAGATCGGTCGCGAAGTGGGTGAGCTGGTGCTGCTGGATGCCTATCCCAGTGAATGCTGGCGCGCCGAGCCGGAACCGGATGCCATCGCGGCGCTGCGCGCGCTGCTGGCTATTGCCGGGCATGACCCCGATGCGCATCCGGAACTGGACAGCCGCGAGCGAATTCTTGCCTTCCTGCGCCGCGGTGGCAGTGCGCTGGGCAGCCTGCCCGATGTGGTGCTGGACGGCGTGGTGCGCGCCGTCACCGGCACCAACCGCTTGATCCGCGAGCATCAGCATCGCCCGTATGACGGTACGCTGGTACATGTGCGTGCAGGCCGTGACCACCAGGCACGACCGCAGCTGCAGTCAGCCTTGTGGATGGCGCATGCGCGCAAGGTGCAGGCGCTGGAACTGCCGTTCCTGCACGCCGAGCTGACCGGCCGCGATGCGGTGGCACAACTGGCGCCGTGGTTGTCGACACGGCTGCGGCAGTGGGATGAAGAACAGGAGATCGCAGCATGCAGTTGACCGGTTTTGAAGGGCGCGTGGCGCTGGTGACCGGCGCCGCCGGTGGCATCGGTGCGGCGCTGGTGCGGCTGCTGGCCGATGCGGGCTGCACGGTGGTGGCGACGGATCGCGAACGTCCTGCGCTGGACGACCCACGGGTTCGCGCGCTCACGCTGGACGTGACCGACAGCGCGGCGGTGGACGCGGTGGTGGCGGATGTCGAGGCGACGGTTGGCCCGATTGCGCTGGCCGCCAGCGTGGCCGGCGTGCTGCACGTGGGTGAGGTGGCCGGCACCAGCGATGAGGACTGGCGACGCGTGTTCGCCGTCAATGCCGATGGCGTGTTCCATGTCGGCCGCGCGCTGGCGCGGGTGATGTCACCGCGGCGCCAGGGGGCGATCGTCACCGTCAGTTCGAATGCGGCCGGCGTGCCTCGCCATGGCATGGCCGCCTACGCAGCATCGAAAGCCGCAGCGACCATGTTCACCCGCTGCCTGGGGCTGGAGCTGGCGCCGCTGGGCATCCGCTGCAACATCGTCGCCCCGGGTTCCACCCTGACCCCGATGCAGACCGGCATGTGGGAGGACGCGCACGGTGCCGAGCGCGTGATTGCAGGCAACCTGGACACCTACAAGGCAGGCATCCCGCTGCGCAAGCTGGCCACCCCGGAGGACATCGCCCTCTCGGTGATGTTCCTGCTCTCGGAACAGGCCGGCCACGTGGCGATGAGCGACCTCTACGTCGACGGCGGCGCCACCCTCCGCGGCTGACCGAACGCGGTAGTGCCGGCCGCTGGCCGGCAACCGCACCCTGGTAGTGCCGGCCGCTGGCCGGCAACCCCGATCAATTCCGGATAATTCCGAACCCCCGTCGCGGCAGGCCCTGACGTTCATCCCTCAACTGCCTGGCCCACCATGAGCCATGAGCAGCCATCGCCTCCGCCTACGCCGACGCTCGATCATCGGCCAGGCCTACGTTCTTACAACCACGACCCATCAGCGCCGTCGCCTGTCTGAAAGCGCGCTGGCGGCAACCTGCGTCATCGAGCAGTTCCGATACATCGAAGAAAAGGGGCTGGTGCAGTCCTTCGCCTGGGTGGTCATGCCGGATCACGTGCACTGGATGTTCCAGCTGCAGGCGTCGGAGCTTGCTGACATCGCCCGTCGGTTGAAATCATCCAGCGCGCTGGCGCTGAATCGACTCGCCGGCTGCCGCAGTACGGTATGGCAGTCAGGCTATTTCGATCACGCGTTGCGGGCCGAGGAGTCCCTGGTGCGGCAGGCGCTGTACATCCTGGGGAACCCGATCCGGGCTGGTCTCGCCAGGCAGATCGGCGAGTATCCGCATGCGTGGTACGTGTGGACGTGATGCCGGCCAGCGGCCGGCACTACCAAGGCAACGGGCTCAGCCCGCGCTGCGCGGCTTGCGCGGGCGCTTGGGTTTCGTGGTCTCCGCGGCGCTCGCTGCACCGCTCCGAGCACTCGCGCTGGACCTGATGCAGCATTGATGCCTGCGGATAGTGCGGCAGCGACCGCGACTACCCGCATGTTTGGTCGGCGTGGACGTGATGCCGGCCAGCGGCCGGCACTACCAGCGTTTGACTGAGCGAGCCCGGTAGTGCCGGCCGCTGGCCGGCAAACGCAAATTACCGAGGCAACGAGCTCAGCCCGCAGTGCGGGGCTTGCGCGTGCGCTTGGGCTTGGCGGTGTCCGCGGCGCTGGCCGCGCCATCCTGCAACGCCTGCAGCCAGGACAGCGTATCGATGTAATCGATGAAGTGCCGCAGGTAGCCAGGGCTGGTGGCCTGCATCGTGTCCAGCATGCGCTGCACCAGCACCGCGGAATTCAACGGGCCGCCATCGGCCGGGGCCTCGGCGCGCAGTGAGCGGCGCACCTGCACTTCACTGCGCAGCGCGCTCCACTCGCGGCGCACCTGGTCCAGCATTGGCAGCTGCGGGTAATGCGGCAGGCTGCGCGACCCCGCATCCAGGTCGCGCACCAGTGCGCGCAGGCCGTCCCGTGGCGGCTGCGGCTTACTTGCCATCAGCGGCCTTCGGCTTGGGAATCGGTGCGATCTCCACGCGGCGGTTGCGCGCACGGCCGGCTTCGTCGGCGTTGGAACTGACCGGCTGCTCGCTGCCGAACGCGGCAGCAAACACCGCATCGGCGGGAACACCATCGGCAATCAGCGTGCGGGTCACCGTCAGCGAACGCTGTGCGGACAGCTCCCAGTTGTCGGCGAAGCGGCGGTTGCCATCGCGGATCGGCGCGTCATCGGTGAAGCCGCTGACCATCAGGATCTCTTCGCGCGAGCCCAGGTAGGCCGCCAGCGGCGCTGCCAGGCTGCGCAGCAGCTCCTGGCCTTCCGGCTGCAGCTGGTCCGAGTTGAGTGCGAACAACACGCTGCCGCTGATGCCGATGCGGCCATCGACCAGGGTCACGCGGCCAGCAGCCAGGGGACCGGCCAGCGCTTGCTCCAGGGTCTGCAGTCGCTTGGCTTCGGCCTGGCGCTGCTTCACTTCCTGGTCCAGCCGCTGCGACAGCTCCAGCTGCACGGCGACCACGCCGACCAGGATCAATACGAAAGCGCCCAGCAGCACCGACATCAGGTCGCCGAATGCCGCCCAGATCGGGGCGTGTGAGCCGCCGTCGACCTCCAGTTCGTCGCTCATGCGTTGCCGGCCTTGCCGCGGCGGGTGGCCAGTTGCTGCAGCTCTTCCATCACCTGCTTCTGCGACAGCAGGCTGAGGTCGACCACCTCACGCGCCTGCGCCACGTAGTAGGCCAACTGCTCATCGCTGCGCGCCAGCGAAGCGTCCAGCGCGCCGCCGATCTGTTCCAGGCGGCCGGACAGTTCGGTGGAGGCCGCGCCGAACTGCTCGACCGCGGCGCCAAAGGTGCCAGCCAGCTGGCTGACTTCAGTTGCGCCGCCGCTGAGGTGCTCGGCGATGCCGTCGAGCTTGCTGGTCTCGGCAGCGATGTGGTCGGTGAAGCGGCTGCCGACGCGTTCCAGCAACTCGGCCGAGCCGCTAACCAGTGCGTCCACGGCGCTGCGCTGTTCGTGCGAGGCGTGGTTGATTGCTTCCAGCAGGGTCTGCACGGTGGCCAGCAGGTGGCCGCGTTCTTCCAGCATCTTGTTGTCGCGCGCCAGGCTCTCGGACAGGGTGCTGCGCAGTTCGTTGATGACCTCGGCCGCAGCTTTGGGGGCGTCGGCGGCGGTCTGCAGCAGGGTGGAGACTTCGGCCAGCGTGGCGCTGGCCTGCGCGCGGCCGTTCTCGCCGATCTGCTGCGCGGTGCTGGCCAGGGTCTCGCAGACCTGCTGCTGGCGCTCGGCCAGGCCCTGCGCGATGGCGTCCAGTGCCGTGCTCCACTGCTGCAGGCGCTGTTCGTCGCCGGCCTGCAACTGGGTCTGCAGGGCAATGTGCGCCTGCTGCAGCTCGGCGGCCACCGCATCCCAGCGCGCCTGGCGCTGCTGTTCGCGTGCGTCCAGGCCCGCCTGCAGCTCGGCATGCGCGCTGGCGGCGGCGGCCTGTGCGGCCTGCCAGTCCTGCGAACGCTGCGCCTCGTGATCCTGCAGCAGCGACTGGCCCGCGGCATGGCGCTCGTCCAATGCCTGCAGCAGCGCCTGTGCCTGCGTGTCCAGCTGTGCGCCTACCAACTGCAGTGCCTGCTGCTGGCGCTCCACCAGTGCGTCGTTCACGGCCTGCTGCTGCTCTGCGGCAGCACGCCACGCCTCGGTGTTGCCGGCGGCGTCGGCCTGCAGGCGCTCGCCGATGCGTGCGAGCACGGTCTCGGCCTGCGCGCCCTGGCCGTCACTGAAGGCCTGCAGGTGCTGGCGCAGATCGGCCACCAGTGCCTGCTGGGCCTGGGTCTGCTCGGCGATGATCCTGGCCCAGCTCGCTTCGGTGGCCACGCGGCTGCGCTCGAAGCCTTCGCTGAGGCCGGCCAGCTGCTGCTGCACAGCGCTTTCGACGCGCGCATGCAGGGCCTGGCCATGGTTGGCCAGTGCTGCCAGCGTGGTTTCAGCCATCGGCTGCAGCGCGCCGGCAACGGCGGCGGCACTGGCCTCGGCGCCTTCGCGCAGCGACTGCTGCAGCGAAACCGCCAGTCGTTCCTGCAGTGCCTGGCTGTGGGTGAGGAAGTCGGACTGGCCGGTCAGCAGGCGCTCGTTGGCGGCCGTGCTGTGTTGTTCAAAGGCGCTGGTCATCGCCTGCAGGCGGTCCACCAGTGCGGGCAGGGCGGCCGACTGCGCCTGCAGCAGGCGCAGCGACTCGCCGCGCTGCCAGGCCTGCGAATACGGGTGCAGCTCGCCGGCGATGGCGCGGTCCAGCTGCTGCACGACCTGCAGGCGGTCGCGGCGCAGCAGCGCGGACAGCAGGCCGAGCATCGCCGAGCTGGCGACACCGGCAATCGAGGTGCCGAAGGCCACGGCCAGACCCTGCACCGGCGAGGCCAGCGAGCCGCGGATGGCGGCCATGTCGGTGGCGCTCTGCAGCGCAAGGCCGGTGCCGCGCAGCGTATCCATCATGCCCAGCAGGGTGCCGAGCATGCCCAGCAGCACCAGCAGGCCGACCAGGTAGGGGGTCAGCACCGGGCCGGGCAGGGCGATGCGTTCACCTTCCACGCGCAGGCGCACGGCGTTGCGCAGGCCCACCGGCACGCGCTCCAGCCACGGCGCCAGAGCGTCCTTGGCCGCGCCCAGGTCGTTCAGTGCGGTACGCAGCCCGTTGCTGGCCTGGCGATAGCGGTACAGCTCCACGCCGCCGGCGATGTAGCAGGCCGCGATGATCGCCGCCACCGCCGCGCCCAGCGGGTGCACCGCCACGTAGCCGATGCCGATCCAGCACACGGCCAGCAGGCCGACAAGGAAAACAACGACATGGAATGCAGTTCTGGACATGGTGTTCCGGTCAGTGGGAGCGCAGGGCTGCAAGCAGCCCATGGATCGGGTGGAAGCGCAGTTCAAGCTCGGCCAGCAGCAGGCTGCGCATGTCAGTGCGGAAGGACGCGCGCCAGCCGGGCTGGCCGTGCACGCGTTCGAAACGGGCGGCCAGCAACGTCGGCGCGGTGGCCAGCAGGCTGTGCTCGCGCGGGGTCAGGGTCTGTTCCATCACCGCGTCGACCTCGGCCAGCCGCGCCAGCTCCGGCGAGACCTGCACCAGCTGGTCGCGCAGGCGCCCGCGCAGGCGTCCGGTGGCGGTCTGGATGGCCTGCTGCAGCACGCGGTAACGCTGGCGCAGCGAGGCGAAGTTGGCCTGCGCGGCAGCCTCGGCCAGGTCCAGCAGACGCTCGGCCTCGGCATCCTCGCGGATCGAGGCCAGCAGGCTGGACTCGGCCTGGGCGCAGTCGGCCAGCAGGTCCTCCACCGTTTCGGCGGCCTCGCCCGGTTCGGGCAGGCGGCCGTCCAGCGCCCCGGACAGGGCCACGGCACGGCTCCAGTCCACCCACTGGCCGAGGCGATCGGTCAGGGCGGGACTGTTGGCCGGCATCGTACCGTCGCTGAGACGGGCAAGCAGGCGGAGGAACTCCGGTCCACCCAGGACCGGCTGCGCGGCGTTCGCCATCAAGTAGCCAGGGGCCAAAAACCGTTGATTTTACAACCAGATGACCGCCTCTGGATGAAGGGGGCGGGCGGCCCGTGGCGGGCCTGGCAGGGGAGAGTCTCGGCCGGGGCGGGCAGACGGCTTAGAATGGTCGGCTGCACTAACGCAACTGGACCTTCTGGAGCTCCTGCATGACCCTCGCGCCGTTCTATCCCATCGGTACCCCCGGCCAGCCCTGGGGCGATGCTGAACGCGCGCAGTGGCGGGCCGCCCAGCAGCGCCAGCGCAGCTACCACGATGATGTGGTGGCCGCCCTGGAGCGCCTGGACGACGGTTTCGACGTGATCCAGTACGGCCAGCTCGACTATGCCCCGGACCACTACCCGCTGTTTGCCGTGGTCAACCACGACTGGAACCCGGCGCTGCCGACCGCCCTGGTCACCGGCGGCGTGCATGGGTATGAGACCAGCGGCGTGCATGGCGCCCTGCAGTTCCTCGAAGAACGGGCCGAGCGCTACCTGGGCCGGATGAACCTGATCGTGGCGCCGTGCGTCAGTCCCTGGGGCTACGAGCGCATCCAGCGCTGGAACCCGGATGCGATCGACCCGAACCGCAGCTTCCGTGACGGCGGCCTGATCGAGGAGGCCGCCTCGCTGATGCGCTGGGTGGCCGAGCGCAAGGCCGACATTCGCGTGCACCTGGACCTGCACGAGACCACTGACAGCGATCTGCACGAGTTCGACCCGGCGCGCTGTGCCCGCGACGGCAAGCCGTTCGAGCGTGACACCATCCCCGATGGCTTCTACGTGATCGGCAACAGCGAAGATCCGCAGCACGGCTTCCAGAAGGCGCTGATCGAGGCCGTTGCGCCGATCACCCACATCGCCCCGGCCGACGCCGAGGGCAACCTGGTAGGCCTGCCGCTGCAGTCGCCGGGCGTGGTCTGGGGCGAGTCGCGTTCGATCGGTGCATGCGCCGGTTTCACCGACGCGCGCTATGCCACCACCACCGAGGTCTACCCGGACAGCCCGCGTACCAACCCGCAGGAATGCAACGACGCCCAGGTGGCGGCGGTGTGCGCGGGCCTGGATTACGCACTGGCGCAGTGAGGTAGCGCCGGGCCATGCCCGGCGGC
>JAAIGF010208570.1_pt1 | contig 35095 bp, 17 predicted proteins | sample 6487441 | NCBI WGS metagenome assembly JAAIGF01 (sample SAMN13974129, study PRJNA590717) | phyllosphere metagenome | biome: pepper field; feature: multiple bacterial spot infested pepper fields; material: pepper leaves; isolation source: leaves from pepper fields | host: Capsicum annuum ...
GCGTGGTGCTGGCCGCCCGCCCCTATCCGGACGCGCCGATCACCGGCGAGGTGATCAGCGGCCTGGACGCCGTGCCGGCCACTGCCAAGGTGTTCCATGCCGGCACCGTGCTGGACGCGCAGGGCCAGGTGCTCAGTGCCGGTGGACGCGTGCTGTGCGTTGCCGCGCTGGGCGGGAGCGTGCGTGAGGCGCACGCCAACGCCTATGCCGGCGTGGCGGCCATCCACTGGGCCAACGCGTTCCACCGCACCGACATCGGCTGGCGCGCCATCGCCCGCGAAGGCTGAGGCAGCAGCAGCGCTGCTGCGGCGGAGGCTCCGCCTTGGCGGGTGCCCTCGCCTTGGTAGGTGACGACCGTTGGTCGTCACGGGCAGGATCAGAATCAAAAGCGTGACGACCAACGGTCGTCACCTACCAGAGCGGCGCAGCGCGGCGCGACGGCACAAAAAAGGCAGCAGCAGCGCTGCTGCGGCGGAGGCTCCGCCTTGGCGGGTGCCGTTGCCTTGGTAGGTGACGACCGTTGGTCGTCACGGGCAGGATCAGGATCAAAAGCGTGACGACCAACGGTCGTCACCTACCAGAGCGGCGCAGCGCGGCGCGACGGCACAAAAAAGGCCGCGGTCCCAGGGACCGCGGCCTTCGTCTTTCCGGTCGGGCTGGAATCAGGCCGAGAACAGCGCCTTCATCTTCTTCAGCGCGTTGGCCTCGACCTGGCGGATCCGCTCGGCCGATACGCCGTATTCGTCCGCCAGCTCCTGCAGGGTCACCTTGCTGTCCGCATCCAGCCAACGGCGGCGGATGATGTCACGCGAACGGGCATCCAGTTCGGCCAGACCCTCGCGCAACAGCTGCAGCTGGTTGTCCTCGCTGTCGGCGCGCTCATACGCCTGCGACGGGTCCTCGTCGTTGGCGACCAGGTACGCCGCCGGCGACGGCGGTGCGTGATCGTCGTCCTCGTCACTGGGCGCGTCAAAGCCGATATCGCGACCGGACAGGCGCGACTCCATCTCCAGCACTTCGCGCTCGGAGACGTTGAGGTCCTTGGCCACCGCGCTGACCTCGGCCGCGTTCATCCACCCCAGGCGCTTCTTGGATTTGCGCAGGTTGAAGAACAGCTTGCGCTGGGCCTTGGTGGTAGCAACCTTGACGATGCGCCAGTTCTTCAGGATGAACTCGTGCATTTCCGCACGGATCCAGTGCACCGCGAAGGACACCAGGCGCACGCCCATGTCCGGGTCGAAGCGCTTGACCGCCTTCATCAGGCCGATGTTGCCTTCCTGGATCAGATCACCCAAGGCAAGGCCGTAGCCGTTGTAGCCGCGGGCAACGTGAACCACGAAGCGCAGGTGGGAATGGACCAGCTCGCGCGCAGCGTCCAGGTCCTGTTCGTCGCGGAAACGACGGGACAGATCCTGTTCCTCATCGACCGACAGCACCGGAATCTGGTGCACGGCACCGATGTAGGCGTCCAGCGAACCGAGCGCACTGGGAATCGGGAGATTGTTTGCCACAAGGGCAGTAGAGGTGTTCTGGCTCATGGTGCTCATCTTAGCAGTCCCGGTTTTGGACTGCTAAAGGGGGAAAAAGTTCCAGCGTTCCGTAGATGGGACACTGGCGCTGACCACCCCACTACCGTAGCGCGAAATGATGACAGTGGCGAGAGGCGGTCGCTTGGCAAATATTTTTATATGAATCATCAACTTGCGCGAGAAAACAGCGGTTTCCAGCGTCACGGGCGGCTGAATGTCGCACCCGTCGCTGCCTGTTCATGTCGTCCGTGTTGTTGGTCGTTCAGCCGATTGAGACGCGCGTGGTCTGACAGCTGTTGAACTGCCGTTGGGGTGAGACCGACCGTACGCCAATGAGCGCCCCCGCCGCGCTGCGCGCGGTGCGCCGACCGTGGCGTCGGCACTACAAGGCGAAAGTAACGGCGCGTCCCGGTGTACGCCGGGCCGCGCTGCGCGCGGGGCGCCGACCGTGGGGTCGGCACTACAAGGCGAAAGCGACGGCGCGTCCCGGTGTACGCCCGGCCGCGCTGCGCGCGGTGCGCCGACCGTGGGGTCGGCACTACCACAGCCGCGATGCCTCCCCTCCGGAGCCACGATCTCCGGTAGTGCCGGGCCATGCCCGGCAGGCTCGCGTTTACCGAAGCCTAATAATACCCGGCCAGATTCAGGAAGAAGCCCTTCTGGTCGTACTGCAGCTCGGTCATGTCGTCGCTGAACTCGGTGAAGTTGTAACCCAGCCCCACCTTGAAGTTCTCTCCGATGCGCCGGTCCACACCCACCAGCCAGCCCTTGCGCACGCCACCGTCGCGCACCTTCAACCAGCGATGTTCGGCCAGTGCCTCCCACTGCTGGAGCAGCCGGTAACGCAGCTGCCCGGCCGCGAAGTCAGCGCGGCTGTCCAGCCACGGCCCCTGGCCGCGTCCGGTGCGGAACTCACCCCAGCGCGAGGCAAACTTGCCGGCCACTTCCCAGCGGTCGGTCACCTGCATCACGCCTTCAAAGGACAGGATCTGTGATTTCTGGTCGTACACCGTGACCCCTTCCTGGCCAAGCGAGGCCACGTCGTACAGATAGGTGTACTTGCCGAACGCCGCCCAGCGCGTGTTGTCATGCGGCCGCCAGGCAAAGCCGAGATTGGATTCGACCAGCTTGGCGTCGGCCACCGGATTGCGCTGGTCCTGGGTGTCGGCGTAATTGGCGCGCAGCGCGATGCGCCAGTCTTCGTTGATCTTGTACAGCAGGCGGTTGGTGGTCACCCACTGCTCGCGGTCTTCTGCCCCCTTGTCGCGGCGGTACTCCAGCTTGCTGTTCCACTGTGTGTTCGCATCGGTCCGCCCGCCGCTCACGCTGTAGGCGCGGCGGTCGACGCTGCCGGTGGTGGCGTCCAGGTTGCCGTCCATCACGGTGAAGCCCAGATTCCAACCCTGCGCCGGATAGAAATCCATGCCGAACGTGTTGACCAGGCCGGCGGTGTCGTCGCGGCGGTCCTTCAGGTACTGGCTCTCGTTGAACACATTGACCTGGTTGCTCAGGCGCCAGCGCTGGCCCAGTGTCCAGCCGGTCTGCTGCCGGGTGTTGTACAGCGGGTCGGTGGTGGTGCGGTCGGTGCTGTAGCTGTAGTTGCCGTAGAAGCTGTGGTCCGGTGACATCCAGTACTCGGCTTCGACCTTGCCGCCGTCGCCCCGGCTGCCGCTGCTCACTTCGGCCGCCACGCTGGAACGATCACCAAACAGGTAGCGCGCCCCCAGGGTGGCCAGGTCGTTCTTCTCGTAGGCGCCGCCGTCATCATCGACGGTCAGCTGGCCGATGCCGTACAGCTCCCACTTGGCACCAAAGCGTTGCCGGTAGCTCAGCGCGGCCAGCGTGCCGTCCACATCGAAGCCGGCGTTCTCCTCGCGCACCCGTCGCAGCTCGGCACCGAACTGGCCGGTATCGCCCAGTCGCCAGTCCATCGTCAGCTGCGACTGCTCCACGGCCACGTCGCCGCGCTCGGCGCGGCTGTGCCGACCGTACAGGCTAAGGTTGTCGGTGAAGTAACCGAGGAACTCGGCACCGTACTCCTCCACGGCCAGGCCGCTGTCCATGCGCGAAACCGAGAACCCGGCATCCACATCGCGCCACCACGCACCCATGCTCCAGTCCTGTTGGGTCCAGCCGAGTTCGCGCAGGTTGGCGCGTGCTTCCACGGCACGCGCGTCGCCCTTGCGGTTGCCGCTTACCGGGTTGCGCTGGATGAAACTCAGGCCACCGTTGTCGGAATAGAAGATCGGCGCGGCGGTGGCTTCGCTGCGGGTCTGCTCGATCTTGAGGTAGGTACCGCGCCCGGCCTGCAGGGTGAGGTCGGCGCCGATCAGGCTGTAATCGTCGCCGCTGCGGTTTTCATCGACATAGGTGCCACCGACGGCCACGTGGTCACCGAACCACTGCTTGCCGCGCACACCGGCACTGACATCGTCGGTGCTGAAGCCCAGTGGCACATATTCGTAGTCCACCAGCAGTACCTGGTCGTAGCCGTCCAGCGGGGTGTCACGGGTCAGCGTACGCACGTTCTCGCGGGTGATCTGCGCAAGCGCACGGGTCAGCAGCAGGCGTCCCTGGATTTCATTGATCTCATAGTCCACGCCCCGGGTGAGCGTGCTGCGCACCTCGGTGCGGCCCGTGGTACGGTCGCGCACTTCCAGCACCACCTGCTCGGAGCCGGGCAGCAGGTCGCCATGACGCAGGTAGTACAGGCTGCCGCCGGTGCCGAGAAACTCACTGTGGCCCAGCGCGGACTGTGCTTCGGACCCGAACGCTTTCACGTAGGAGCGCGGGTCGCCCAGCGGCGTGGTCGCGCGCGAGCGCCAGCTCAGTGCCGCACCATACAGCGAGCGCACGTACTGACCGTATTCGGTGCCGGTGAAGCCGGTGGCGAAGTTGCCCCACAGCGCCTGGTTCTGGTCCCAGTCCACGCGCACATAGAGCTTGCCCTGCGTGTCCACGTCGCGGTAGGTCATCGAATCATCGCCGTACACCGGGTAATACTGCTCCGGGTCCAGACGCCGGAACACGTCGCGCGCGTCGGCGTCGAGGAAGCCGCTGAACAGCCGCTTCAGTTCGCGGTCGTAGGTGTCGGCCTGTGCGGTCACCACGTACTTGCCGCGCATCTTGCTCTTCAGATAGAACGCCAGGCGGCCCTCGCTGAGGAAGCCATCGTCACGGTCGCGGTCGGCCACCAGCGGGTCGAGGTTGCCGCTGGCGGTGTTCTTCGAAAGGGTCACATCGGCCAGCGCGACCAGGAACCGGTAACTGCCGGTCACATTGACCGCCAGATCGCGGGTCACCGGGGGCACGCCCTGGGCTTCCACCTGCACTTGGTACTGATGCTGGCCCATGGGTTCAAGGAACTCGGCGGCGAACTTCTGTTCCAGATCGACCGGGAAGCTCTGGCCGTTGATCAGCACGCGGGCATTGGGCGGCAGGCCACGGCCGTAGATGCGTACGCGCGAGCCGTAGATGGGTATGTTCTGCTGGCGCAGCGCGTTCTGGCCGTAGATGGCATTGGTGAGCTGCTCATCGCGGGCTTCGTCTCCCTGCAGTACACGCCCCAGCGTGCGTTGGACGTTGTCCCGTACCAGCTGGGTGCCGCGCTCGTAGTCGGTGGGCAGCACCAGCTGGAAGGTCTGCGGGCGGGTTTCGTCGAAACTGCCATCGGCGCCATACGCACGTGCGATGTAGAGCAGTTCGTCGCCGACGCGCAGGTTGAGGTTGGACGGCAGCTGACCGTCCCATTCGGTGTTGGCCACATAGTCCACGGGCATGTCTATACGCGCCAGCGGTGTGACCAGGTCCAGGTCGGACGCGCGGTAGATGACGATCTCGATGCGCTCGATGAACGAGGCGTAGTTGTTGTAGCCGTGAAATCGCAGTGGGCGGGTCAGCTGGCCGTTCTCGAACGGGACCATCGAGGCGCCCTGCACGTTGAGCACCGGCGCTGACAGCGAAGGGTCTTCGGTCGCCCAGACCACCGCGCCGTCCGGCAGCTCGGTGACGAACTGCCCACCCGGTGCCGGCACGGGGCGTGTCCCGGGCGTTGGCGCGGCATCATGGACCTGCAGCAGCAGGTCGTTGCCACGACGGCAGCCGTCGGCGCCACACAGTGTCTGCGGCGGGGCTGCGCCCACCGCTGCAGGCGGCGGCAGCGGTGCGGCGGTTGGCGCGATCTCCTGGGCATGGCCGACCTGCAGCCACAACGCGAGGACGGTGATCAGGGCACTCAGCGGCATCTTGTTGAGCATCGTCATGTCCTCAGCGATCGGCGCGGTCGGCAGCGGAAGCGGGAGGTGCCTGCACTGCGATGACCTCCACCTGGTCAGCCAAGGGCGCAGGCAATCGGTCCAGCAGCTGGCGACGCACCACCTCCACCCGCTGGGCCGCCACCTCGGGAACACCCGCTGGCACGGCCACCCTCACCTGCCCTCCTCCGCGCTGCTGCAGTACCTGCGCCGCATGGACCAGCACGGCTTCGTTGCCAGGCAGCAGGTCCGCGGTGCCTGGCGCGAACAGGCCCTGGCCGAGCTCAAGCACCGGCCGCGCGGTCGGTGGCGTGAAGCGGCCTTCGGGCAGACGCACGCCGAAGTCGAAGCGTGCCGGCAGGCCGGGCGTCACCCGACGCAGCAGCGGGTTGGGTGTGGTGAACCCGGCATCGGCAGGAAGGGTGGCGGGGTCGACCTTGAGGATGAAGTTGCGCCCGCGCACCGCGCCGCCGTCGATGCCCAGCAGGTGGTAGCGGCCATAGGCGTCGGTCTCCACCACCAGCCCTTCGACCGAGGCCACGCGCACACCGGGAATGCCGCGCTCGCCGGGGTCCTGCACGCCGTTGCCGTTGCGGTCGTCGAACACGCTGCCGATGATCAGGCTCTCATCCAGCAGCGGGTCGCCCACCACCTCGACGTCAGCGCCGGCCACGTTGCCGATGCTCGCGCCGCTGGCATCCACGGCGGTCACCCGGTTGGTATGGATGCCCTGGCCGACACCGGCGCCGACCCGCAGGTAGTAGACCACCGTTGCACGTCCGTTGCCGGGCACGTCGATGCCATCGATACGCAGCGGCGAGGTGGCACTGACGAAGGCCGCATTGTCCTGGTCGCGGACTTCCAGGCCTTGGGCAACGTAGGTGAAGCCTGCCGGCAGGGTGTCGAGCAGGGTCACGGCCAGCGCGTCGGTGGCACCCATGTTCTCCACCGTTACCACGTAGCGGACCAGGTCGCCGACCTGCGCGGTGCGCTGCAGCGACTGCTTGGTAAGGCGCAGCACGGTCTGCCCGGCATCGACCCGGATGTCGACCACACCCTGCACACACAACGGCACCGGCACCGAGTTGTCGCAGATGGTGTAGATGAAGTTGTCCGGACCAACGTAGCCTGCCGCACCGGTGTAGACACAGCTGCCGGTGCCATCGCAGACCGCGCGACCGTTCGGCGGATCACGCAGCACCTGCAACGAGCTCCAGTCGATCGGCGAGCCGCTGGCACTGACGTTGTCACGCAGGTTGATGGCAACCGGCTCGCCCTCGGTGGTGGTGACCGACTCGTCAACCACGGTGATCGTGTTGGGCAAGACCTGCACGGTGACCACCGCGGTGCCGCAGCTCGCCGGCACCGCACCAGTGGCCGGACGGCAGACGGTGTAGGTGAAGCTGTCCGGTCCGTTGAAGTTGGCCGCTGGCGTATAGCGCACCGTGCCATCGGCGAGCACCTCCGCCGTGCCATTCACCGGGGCCGTGCTGATGCTCAGTTCCACCGTGCCCGGCGCCACCGGCTGGCCGTCCACGCGGTCGTTGAGCAGCACCGCGATCACCACCGGGGTTTCCTGCGCCGTGGACGCTGCATCCGCAGCCGCTTCCACAGGCACCGCCGCCGGGGTGTTGGCCAGGGTCACGCTCACCGTCCCGATGTCGCAGACAGTCGGGTCGGCGATCAGGCAGATCCGGTACGTGGTGGTGTAGGTGGCGCCTGCCACGCCTGCAGCAACGTCCACGCTGCCGTTGGGCTGGATGGTCAGCACGGTGGTGTTGCTGGGTGTCAGCTGCACCAGCGTGGGATCCAGCGCAGCACCGTTCAGCGTGTCGTTGACCAGCACGTTGAGCACGCCCTGTGCACCGGTGACCGGCACCTCGGTGGCGCCATCATCGACGGCTGTCAGCGTGACCGCAGCGGCGCCCAGGTCGACGCTCACCGTGGCGGTATCGCAGACCGCGGCATACGGCGAGGCGAGGCAGACCCGGTAGGTGAAGCTGTCGGTGCCGCGTTGCCCGGCCTGCGGCGTGTAGACGTAGCTGCCGTCAGCGTTGAGCACCACGCTGCCACGCTGGGGAGCGGCCTGCAGCGAGAACACCGCACCGCTGCCGACGTTGTCGTTGGCACCGACGTTGCCACTGACCGGCTGGTCATTGGTGACCGTGGCCGTGTCACTGACTGCCTGCGGGCTGACCACCACCAGCACGCTGGCGGTATCGCAGTTGGCCGGCACGGCGGTTTCGCACGCCTGGTAAGTGAGCGTCAGCGCACCGGCCTGTGCCGACGGTGCAATGCTGATCACACCGCTGGGCGCGATGCTGAAACCTGCCGGTGCGTTGACCAGGCTCAGGGTGACCTGACCCTGCTGCACCGGAACGCCGCCCAGCGTGTCGTTGGCCAGCACCGAGGCGGTGCTGCCGCCCGCCCCCGGCGTGGTCGGCGTACTGCTGAAGTTGTCATCCAGCGCCACCAGCGCAGCGCCCGCTGCGGTCACCGTGAGGCTTACCGTGGCGGTATGGCAGACCGCGCCATCCGGCGCCGGCAGGCAGACCTGGTAGGTGAGCGTGTCCGGGCCGGTATAGCCCGGGTTGGGCGTGTAGCTCAGCGTTCCATCCGGGTTGACCGTGACCGTGCCGTTGGCGGGCAGACCGGGCACGGTGACCACGGCGCCCGGCGGCACGGTATCGTTGGCCAGCACGTCCAGCACCGTGGGGCCGCCGCCTGGGGCCGTGAGCGTGTCGCTGACCGCGTTCGGACGCACCGCGACGATCACCTGCGCGCTCGCGCAGTTGGCCGGCACCGCGGTCTCGCAGACCTGGTACTGCAGAGTCACCGCAGATGGCGGCACGCTGCCGTCGACCGTGATCACACCGTCGGGCGTCATGCTGTAGCCGGCCGGCGGCGCGAGCAGCGTCGCGGTCACCGGCGTGGTACCCGGCACGATGGCCACGCCGTTGAAGGTGTCGTTGAGCAGAACGCTTGCCGTGCTGCCGCCACCGGGCGCCAGCGGCGTCGACCGGAAGTCATCGTTGACGGCTCCCAGCAGGCTGGAGACCGCGTTGACGGTGACGGTCACGGTGGCGGTGTTGCAGACCGCGCCATCCGGAGCCGGCAGGCAGACCTGGTAGGTGAGCGTGTCAGTGCCGGTGAAACCTGCGGTGGGCGTATAGCTGATGCTGCCGTCGGCATTGACCACGGCGGTGCCATTGGACGGCGGCACCGCGATCGTCACCACCGGATTGACCGGCAGCGTGTCATTGCCCAGAACATCGAGCACGGTGGTGTCAGCACCACTGGCCGGCAGGTTGTCATCGACCGCATCCGGGCGCACTGCAACGATGGCCTGTGCGGTGGCGCAGTTGGTCGGCGCGGCGTTCTCGCAAACCTGGTACTGCAGGGTGACCGCCGACGGCGGCACGCTGCCAGCCACTGTGATCACGCCATCGGGCGCCATGGTGTAGCCGGCGGGCGGCGCGAGCAGGGTCGCGGTCACCGGCGTGGTGCCCGGTACGATGGCCACGCCGTTGAAGGTGTCGTTGAGCAGCACGCTGGGCGTGCTGCCACCGCCCGGTGCCAGTGCAGCCGGCCGGAAGTCATCGTTTGCCGCCTGCAGGAGCGTCGCCGCCACGGTGATGGTGACCACAGCCGTGTGGCAGACCGCGCTGTCCGGAGCCGGCAGGCAGACCTGATAGGTGAGCGTGTCGGTGCCGGTGAAACCTGCAGTGGGCGTGTAGCTGATGCTGCCGTCCGCATTGACCACGGCGGTGCCATTGGTCGGCGACACCGCGATGGTCACCACCGGATTGGCCGGTACGGTGTCGTTGGCCAGGACATCCAGCACGCTGGTGCCCACAGCGGCCGCCGGCAGTGCGTCGTTGGCCGCACCCGGGCGCACTGCAACGATGGCCTGTGCGGTGGCGCAGTTGGTCGGCGCTGCCGTTTCGCAGACCTGGTACTGCAGGGTGACCGCCGACGGCGGCACGCTGCCGGCCACCGTGATCACGCCATCGGGCGCCATGGTGTAGCCGGCCGGCGGCGCGAGCAGGGTCGCGGTCACCGGGGTGGTGCCCGGCACGATGGCCACGCCGTTGAACGTGTCGTTGAGCAGCACGCTGGACGTGCTGCCACCGCCCGGTGGCAGTGCGGCCGGCCGGAAGTCATCGGCCACCGCCACCAGCGCGGTGTTGCTCACATTGACCGTCACCGAAGCGGTGTCGCAGACCGTGGCATACGGCGCGGGCAGGCACAGCTGGTAGCTGAAGGTGTCCGCGCCGATGAACCCGGCGGTCGGGGTGTAGCTGATGCTGCCATCGCCGTTGACCACGGCCGTGCCGTTGGTCGGGGCAACGGAGACGGTCACCACCGGATTGAGCGGCGCGGCATCGTTGGCCAGCACACCGAGCACGGTGGTCGCACCGGCGGCAGCAGACAGGGTGTCATCGGCTGCGTCCGGGTTCACTGCTACAACAGCAGTGGACGAGGCACAGTTGGTCGGCACTGCGTTCTCGCAGACCTGGTAGTTCAGCGTCACTGCCGCAGGCGTGGTGCCTGCCGCCACCGTGACCACACCGTCAGCAGTCATCGTGTAGCCCGGCACCGGCGTAATCAGCGAAGCGGTCACCGGCGTCGTGCCCGGCACGATGGCCGTGCCGTTGAACTGATCGTTCAGCAGCACGCTCGGGGTACTGCCACCGGCGATCGGGCTGATCGGCGTGGCGGTGAAATCATCGGCCACCGCCACCAGCGCGGTGTTGCTCACATTGACCGTCACCGAGGCGGTGTCGCAGACCGTAGCGTACGGCGCGGGCAGGCACAGCTGGTAGCTGAAGGTATCGGCGCCGATGAACCCGGCGGCCGGGGTGTAGCTGATGCTGCCATCGCCGTTGACCACGGCCGTGCCGTTGGTCGGGGCCACCGAGACGGTCACCACCGGGTTCAGCGGTGCGGCATCGTTGGCCAGCACACCGAGCACGGTGGTCGCACCGGCGGCAGCAGACAGGGTGTCATCGGCTGCGTCCGGGTTCACTGCCACCACGGCAGTGGAAGAAGCGCAGTTGGTCGGCGCTGCGTTCTCGCAGACCTGGTAGCTCAGCGTCACTGCCGCAGGCGTGGTGCCTGCCGCCACGGTGACCACACCGTCGGCGGCCATGGTGTAACCCGGCACCGGCGTAATCAGCGAGGCGGTCACCGGCGTGGTGCCCGGCACGATGGCCGTGCCGTTGAACTGATCGTTGAGCAGCACGCTCGCGGTACTGCCACCGGCGATCGGGCTGATCGGTGTGGCGGTGAAGTCATCGGCCACTGCGGTGATGCCATTGGCAGCGATGGTGATGGCAACCTGGGCGGTGTCGCAGACCAGGCCGTCGGGTGCCGGCAGGCAGACCTGGTAAGTCAGCGTATCGGCGCCGGTCTCACCCGGCGTGGCGGTGTACTCAAGAACACCGGCCGCGCTGAGCGTCACCGTGCCCTTGCTCGGCGGGACGGTGATGGTGAACACCGAGCCGACCGGCGCATTGTCGTTGGCCGCCACGTCGACGGTACCAGCAGCGGCGCCGGTCACGCTCAGGCTGTCATCCTGTGCCGACGGACTCACCAGCAGCGCGACCGTCGCGGTATCGCACACTGCAGCATCGAGCACGTCGCAGATCTGGTAGGTCATCGTAACCGCGCCTGCGGCGGCCGTCGGCTGCACGGTGATGAGGCCTGCGGCATCGATGCTGTAACCGGCCGGCGGATTTACCAGGCTTACGGTAACGTCGCCAGCGGCAACCGCCACGCCGTTGTAGGTGTCGTTGGCCAGCACCGAGGCCGTCGTCCCGCCAGCGCCGGGCGCGAACACCGTGGCGCGGAAATCATCGTCCACCGCAACCAGCGCGTTTGCACCGATGGTGACGGTGACCGTTGCGCTGTCGCAGACCGTGGTATCCGGTGCAGGCAGACATACCTGGTAGACGAAGCTGGCGGTGCCGGCTGGTACGCCGGCCGAGGTATAGGTGAAGCTGCCGTCCGCATTGACCACGGCGGTACCCGCCGTAGCCGGGCTCAGCAGGCTGAAGACCGCGCCGGCAGGTACATTGTCATTGGTCGCTACGCTGCCGCTGACCGGCTGGCCCAGCGTGGTGCTTACCGCATCGTCCACCGCGTCAGGGCTGACCAGTACCGAAACGTTGGCCGTATCGCAGTTGGTCGTCGAGCCCAGCTCGCACAGCGAATACACCAGGGTCTGTGCGCCTGCTGCCGCAAACGGTGCAACGGTGATGATGCCGTTGCCATCGATGCTGTAGCCCAGCGGCGGCGACACCAGATTGGCGGTGACCTGCAGGGCGGTGACCGCAGCGCCGTTGAACAGGTCATTGCCCAGCACGCTGGGCGTGGTGCCGCCCGCACCCGGCGCGAACACCGGCCTGCGGAAGTCGTCGTCCACCGCCTCAACGGTGTTGCTCACCACGGCCAGACTCACACTCGCGGTGCTGCACACCCCGTTGTTGGGCGCTGCCAGGCAGACCTGGTAGTCAGCGGTATACGTGCCGGTGCCGCCCGGGGTGAAGGTGAACGTGCCGTCGGGAGCGAGCACGAAGCTGCCCTCGGCCGGCGGCGTGAGCAGCGTGAACTGCGCATCCGCCGGCGCATTGTCGTTGAGCCCGACATTGCCGGCCAGGGCCTGCCCTGCCGGGGTGGTGTAGCTGTCGGCCACCGCCAGCGGGGCCACCACCAGCGATACCTGTGCGGTATCGCAGTCCGTACTCACACCGGCCTCGCACAGCTGGTAGGTCAGCGTGACCGCTCCGGCCGCGGCACCCGCTGGCACGCTGATCACTCCATCGGCAGCGAGGGTGTACCCCGGCGGCGGCGTGCCCACCAGACTTACGCTGACCTGACCGGCTACCACCGGCTGGCCGTTGAAGGTGTCGTTGTCCAGCACCGAAGGCGTGCTGCCACCGCTGGCCGGCAGGATCGGCGTGGTGAACACATCATCGACGGCGTTCACCTCGTTGGCGGCCACCAGGATGCTGGCGGTGGCGACCGAGCAGATGCTTGCATAAGGCGCGGGCAGGCAGACCTGGTACTGGAAACTGTCGGGCCCGCTCTGCCCGGCGGTCACCGCGTAACTGAAGGTGCCATCCAGGTTGACCGTGAGCGTGCCCCGCTGCGGCTGGCTGATGGCGGCGAACAACGCGTTGGCCGGTGCGTTGTCGTTCCCGCCGAGGTCGCCGGTGAGCGGCGTGGGGTACTGCGCGCTGTAGCTGTCGGCCACCGCCAATGGACTGACGATGAGCTGCACATCGGCAGGCGCACTGCAGTTGGCGGGGTTGGCCACTTCGCAGATCTGGTAGCTCAGCGTTGTGACACCGGCCGGTGTGCCGGCAGCGACGGTCACCACGCCGGTGCTGGCGTCCAGGCTGACGCCCGCTACCGGCGCGGTCAGCGCGGCGGTTACCGCACCGGCGGGAACGGTGCCGCCGTTGAAGGTGTCATTGAGCAGCACGCTGGGTGTGGTGCCGCCCGTTGCGGGCGACACCGGCGTGTCGAACAGGTCGGTGTTGGCCATCAACACGTTGGCACCGAGAGTGACCGTCACCACAGCGGTGTCGCAGACACTCTGGTTGGGTGCCGGCAGGCAGACCTGGTAGCCAAATGTATCGGTACCTGTCGCGGTTGCATTGGGCGTGTAGGTGAACGCACCATCAGCGCCGACGGTGGCGGTGCCCTGCGTCGGCAAGGTGCCGAGGGTGAAGGTGGAGCCCGCCGGTGCATTGTCGTTGCTGCCGACGTTGCCGGTGGCCGCAACGCCGGCACCCGGCGTCTGCACCAGATCATCCACCGCCTGCGGTGCCACCACCAGCAGCACGTTGGCGGTGTCGCAGAGCGTGGGTGCGGCGACCAGACACAGACGGTAGGTCAGCGTGACCGGCCCGGCCAGCGCGCCGGCCGGTACCGTGATCACGCCGCCGCTGAGGGTGTAGCCACCCGGCTGGGTGACCAGGGTGGCGACGACGTCGGCCGGAATCACCGCCGCGCCGTTGAAGGTGTCGTTGGTGAGAACGCTGGCGGTGGTACCGCCGGTGGCCGGGATCGGGGCGGTGCTGAAGTCGTCGAACACCGCATCGATGACATTGGCGGTGATGTTGATGGTCACCGTGGCGGTGTCGCACACGGTGGGACTGCCCGGCAGACACACCTGGTAGCTGAAGGTGTCGGTGCCGGTGGCTCCGGCATTCGCGGTGTAGGTGAAGCTGCCGTCTGCGAGCAGGCTCAGCGTGCCCTGTGTCGGGCCGGCGCCGGTCTGGGTGAAGCTGGAATCGATGACGTAGTTGTCGTTGTCGCGCACGTTGCGCGTCAGCGTGCCACCGGCCTGCACCGCGTAGCTGTCATCCACCGCATTGGGGCTGACCACCAGCGTGACGTTGGCAGTGTCGCAGTTGCTGGGCGAGGCGGTCTCGCAGATCTGGTAGGTCAGCACCACGGTACCGGCCGCTGCCGTGGCCGGCACGGTGATGACGCCGGCGCTGTCGATGACATAGCCCACCGGCGCATTGGTCAGGCTGGTGGTCACCGCAGTGGCCAGCACTGCCACGCCGCCCAGCGTGTCGTTGCCCAGCACACTGGCGGTGGTGCCGCCCGCACCCGGCGGCAGCGGGGTGGCGCTGAAGTTGTCATCGTTGGCCAGCAGCTCGCGCGGCTGTACCGGGATGGCGGGCGTGGTGGAAGTATTGTCGCCCGGGGTGGGATCGGTGGTGCCCGGCGGCGGCGTGATCGTCGCTGCGTTGCCCGAAATGGTGTTGGGTACGGTGGCCGGGGCGGTACCGCTGACCTGCACGACCAGCACCTCGCCGACGCCGACATTCACCGCGACGTTGACGTTGCCGGTACCGGAAGCGACCGCGCACTGCGTGCTCGCTGATACCGCCGGGCAGCTCCAGGTGACGCCGGTGAGCTGGGTCGGCACGTTGTCGACGAGGGTTGCACCCACCGCCTGCGAGGGACCATCGTTGCGCACCTCGATGCGGTACTGCACGGTGCCACCAGCCACCACGGTGATGCCCGAGGTGATGGTCTTGAGCACGCTCAGCTGGGCCGAGGCAGCCAGCGTATTGCTGTCGCTGGCCGTATTGTTGCCGGGCGTCGGGTCGGCCACGTCGGCGGGCGCGGTCACCGTGGCCGTGTTGACCAGGGGGTTGGGGTAGCTCTGCGCAAGTGCCAGGCCGGGCAGCAATGCCAGCATCACCCCGACCGCGCGCACCAGGCGCAGGCAGCCGGGCTGCGGCAGGAACGAATGCGGGGCGCTGGCGGTTTCCATGCAGTCATCCTCGAAAGCACCGCGCCGTAGCGGGCGTTCCGCTGCAGTCGCGCGTTACCGTGTTGCGTTGCCGATGCCGGGAGCAGCGCCATCACTGGCGCCACCCGTTGGGTATTGCTCAGTACGCTGCGGGGTTGGGGCTGAAGGTGACCGGCACCGTGATCGTGGCCTGCCCGCCGTTGATGAGGTTCAGCAGCAGGCTGATGACATTGCCGCCCGCAGCCCCCCCGCTGGCGGCACCGCAGCTGCTGCCGGCCGAGGCGGCGCAGCTCCAGGGCGCGCTGAGGGTGGCCCCCGGCGGCAAGGTGTCATTGACGGTGGCGCCGGTAACCGCGTCAGGCCCGGCGTTGCTTACCGTGATCACATAGCTGGCAGCACCGCCCGGCGTGTAGGTGCCGCTGCCGTCGCTCTTGGTGATCGACAGGTCGGCGAGCCGCGCGCGGTTGGTGATGCGGCAGACCACGCTCAGTGGCTGCGCGGCCAGCGCCGGCGCGGTGAAGTTGAAGGTGGTGCCGGTGCCGCTGGCGAGCACGGTGTTGGCCTGGTCGCGGCATTCCCAGGTGCTGGCATACCGCGCCAGCACCGTGCCGGTGCCTGCCACTTCGGCCAGGGTGTAGACCTCGCCGGGGGCGGTCACCACGGCGGGCGTAGCGCCGTTGTTGCCGACGTTGGCGACGCTGGCCACCACGGTGGCCCCGCGCGCGATGCTCAGGTTGAACACGCCGGTGTCGGTGGTCGGCGCCAGCGTCTTCACCAGCTGCACGGTTGCCGCGCAGCTCTGCGCGATGCTTTCCACGGTGAACACCGCCTGCCCGATGCGGATGCCGAGCAGCCCCAGCACGTTGTCGACGACGCCACCGAGCACCGTGGTCAGTACCGGTCCAACGACGCCGGTGACCAAGGCCCGCACCGGCGGAAGCAGGGCGCCCAGCAACGCGTTGACGATGTTGCCGACCGGCAACGGCAGCTGGACGAGATTGCTCACCAGCGTCACGGTCGGGGTGCCGCTGCCGAGGCTGACCTCGAGATTGTTGACCAGCGAGGTGATCAGCGTCCCGGCGCTCACCGTTCCAGCGGTCAGGGTCCGCGTCTGCGGGAACGGGCCGTTCACCGTCACCGACTGCAGGCCGGGGGTGCCGGTGGCTGCTGCCCTGAGGTTGACCGTGAGCGGCACCGCGACATCGGCCACCTTGATGCCGGTCAGCAGGTTGACGGCCACGTTGACGCTGAGCGTGGTCGCGGTGATCGGGGTGACGCTGCTTGGCCCGAGCACCGCGCTGCGGTTGAAGAACACCGCATCACTGACGGTGCCCAGGTAGACGTTGACCAGGCCGGGGCGCGCCTGCAGGGTCACCGCATTGCCGACCAGGTTGACCGCGTTGATGGTGCCCTCTGCGCGTGCCACGTCGGCATACACCTGCAGACGCAGCAGGTCGGCGCTGATGCTGGTGCCGCTGAGCGAAACCAGCCCGCCGATGTTGAGACCGTTCAAGGCACTGACCAGCGTAGCGACGTTCAGACCCTGGGCAACGGAGAAATCCAGCTTGATGCGGATGGCGCTGCTGTGGAAAGCAGTGCCGGTGGGTCCACACGCATAGACCGGCGGCTCCACGACCTGCGCCCAGAGCCGCACGTTGGCCAGCCCTGCCAGGCCGAGCGGTGCCAGCTGTGCGGTGGTCAGGGTGACCGGTGTCGGCGTGGTGACCACATTGCGGAAGTTGTAGACCTGCACCCCGCCGGTCAGCAGATCGAGCACGTCGAGATTGACGGTGGCCAGCGACCCCGGCGGCAGACTGACCTGCAGCAGATCGGCAAGCCGGATGGTGCCGGTCAGTCCGCCCAGGGTGGGCGTCAACAGATTGAGCGCATTGGCAGCGGCGGTGTTGCCGTCGGCTGCCAGCACCTGTGCGGTGGCCGCGCGCAGCTGCGCCAGGGTGATGGTGGCATTGAGTACCTGCGAGGGGTCGCTGATTGTGACACCGCCGTTGAGCTGGGTCAGCAGCGCATTGAGGTTGACATCCGCGCCAGCGAGGCTGTTCCAGTCCAGCGCGGTGAGCGTGACGTTGGTACCGGGCAGCAGCAGCGAGAACAGCAGGTTGAGGACGGGCCCCTGCGTGGAGTCCACCGAGACCAGCCGCGGCCCGGCCGATACACAGGCGCCATTGGCGGTACACGCCTCCTGCGCGTGGACTTTCGGTGCGAAGGTGAACAGGGAAAGCAGCAAGGCGCTCAGCACGGCCAGCGTGCGAATTCTGAATACCTGTGACGCGTCCTTCACGACCGAGCACTTATCCATCGGACCATTCCCTGCATCGCGGCCGCACCGTGCCAGCACTGGCCGGTGGACACCGACCCGTGATGACAGGACTGACCTGGTTCGACATTGCGGTTTTTTTCCCGGTGCTGTGTGACCGGTTGCACGAATTACTACGTTCATGCCGAGAAGCCGTCAAACCGGCCACGTGTGTTTCAGGGGTTAGTAGTGCTGTCACCTTCGGCAGAAAGGATGGAAAGCCGTTGTGTGACGCGCCGCGACAGTCGTTCTGTACAAAAGGCGAACAGAATCACTGTCCGGCAAGTATCAATAACCATCCACCACTTCCAGGTACTGGAAAAGAGGGGGAAGAAATGCCAACGATGGGTGACAGGATCCGCAGCGCGCGGACCAGTGCAGGGCTTTCGCAGTCACAACTCGCCGAGCAGACGGGCGTCAAACGCAGTGCGGTCGCGCAGTGGGAACGCCGGGGCGGAACCCGCCCGAGCGTGCAGAATCTGGAACGTGTTGCGGTCATCACGCAGGTGCGCTTTGAATGGCTGGCCACCGGACGTGGCAGCGCGCGGGCCGATGGTGTGGAACTGGCACCGGCCAAGCCAGGTGCTGATTACGCGCGTGATGATCTGGAGGGAAACATTCTGTCGCTGGTGCGACGCCTGCCGCCGCGCAAGCGTCAGGTGGCACACGCCATCATCCAGATGCTTGGCGCCTGAGTCAGGCGTCCAGCGTGGCGCGCGAGGGCAACGACCAGTCCATGGGTGGTTGCCCTTGCCGCTGCAGGTAGTCATTGGCCGCGGAGAAATGTCCGCAGCCAAGGAAGCCACGATGCGCGGACAATGGAGAGGGGTGCGGTGCATGCAGTACCCGGTGACGCCGGGTGTCGATCACCGCCCCCTTCTTTTTCGCATAGGCGCCCCAGAGCATGAAGACCAGCCCCTCGCGTTCGCGGTTGAGCTGCTCCACCACGTGGTCGGTGAAGCCTTCCCAGCCACGTCCCTGATGTGCGCCCGCCTGGCCCTCCTCGACGGTCAGCACGGCGTTGAGCAGCAGCACGCCGCGCTGGGCCCAGGGCAGCAGACACCCGTGATCAGGACGTGCGATGCCCAGGTCGCGCTCGATTTCCTTGTAGATGTTGAGCAGCGAAGGCGGAACCGGCACGCCGGGCTGCACCGAGAAGCTCAGCCCATGGGCCTGGCCACGCCCGTGATACGGGTCCTGGCCGAGGATGACCACCTTGACCTGCTTGAACGGCGTGGCATCGAATGCCGAGAAGATCTGCGGGCCCGGCGGAAACACCACTGCACCGCTGGCCTTGCGCTCACGCAGGAAGCCGGCCAGCGCGCGCATGTCCGGGCGCAGCAGGTAATCGCCCACCTGGGCTTTCCAGCTCGGTTCAAGCTGGATGGATGGGGTGTGCAGCGTGTCGTTCATTACAGTACCGGGCGGGGATCGAGCCGGGCCAGGCGCAGCTGGAACAGCACCTTGGTCACCAGCAGACGTTCTTCAATGGGCTTGAGCACCAGGTCGTTGGCACCGGCCTGCAGCAGGGCCGTCTGGTTATGCGCGTTGCCGTCACCGGTCATCACCAGCACCGGCAGGCGACGCTTGCCGTAACCGAAGTCCACGCGTATGCGCTGGACCACATCGCGGCCACTCAACTCGCCTTTCAGCGTGACGTCGGTCAGCACCAGGTCGATGCGATGCTGGCTGCGGCCCAGCGACTCGGCGGTGAGCAGCGCGAAGGCCTCCTCGGCCGACATCACGTGCAGCACAGTCAGCTGCTGCCGCTCCAGCATGCGCTTGGTCGCCTCGGCCACGACCCGGCTGTCTTCCACGTACAGCAGCGTGGCGCCGGGAATGGTCTGCGGCTGCACGTAGCCACGTATGAAGGCGGCCAGTGCCTCATGACCGAGCGCCTTGTCGAAGTAGTCGGTGACGTGGTCGTTGAAGCGGCGTTGTTCCAGATGTGCCTGCGCCTCGCCGGAGACCACGATGACCGGCACATACGCCTGGCCGGCGGCGGCGCGGACCATGCTCGCCAATGCCAGGCCATCGCCGTCGGCCAGGCTCAGCGAGGTTGTCACCAGATTGACCGGGCCCCGGGCCAATGCCTGCCGGGCCTCTTCGATGGTGGCACAGCCCACGACCTCCACGCCGGGCAGGTCGCGCTCGAGCACGTCGGCGATAAGGCGGCGCACCAACCGCGAGCCGTCGACCACCATCACCCGCGGTGCGGCGTCGTCCAGATGCCTCAACACATGCTGCGGCATGGGCGGCTCAGGTTTCGGTGGGGCGGGTCTGGCGCAGGAAGTGACCGGTCACCAGCCAGGCCCCCAGCCACCCCACGACCACGATCGCCAGCAGCACGATGGACGAATGCAGCAGGTCCAGGCCCTTCAGCGCGAACGGGCTTCCATAGCTGCGCGACAGCTCGGCCAGCGGACCAGCCAGTGCGGCACCGGCTCCGGCAACCAGCCCCAGCGCGACCACGCCCGCACCCAGCCCGTACCAGGCACCCAGATAGAGGAAGGGGCGGCGGATGAAGCCATCGCTGGCACCCAGCAACTGAAGCACGCCGATTTCCTCGCGACGGGCCTGGATGTCGAGCCTTACGGTATTGCCCACCACCAGTACCGCCGCCAGGCCCAGCAGCACCGACAGAACCTGCACCAGCCGCGCACCAAAGCCCAACCAGCCATCCAGACGAGTGCGCCACAGGGCATCGTGCTGGACCAGATCGGCCTGCGGCAGCGCTTCCAACGCGCCGGCCAGCTGCGCATCGTCGGCCTGCGCGGCTGGCGTGATCACCAGCAGGCTCGGCAGCGGGTTGTCCGGCAGCGCATCGATCGCCTCGCCCAGCCCCGCATGCTCGCGCAGTTCGGCCAACCCCTGCTCCGGCGTTCTCACGGTGATGGCGTGCACGTCCGGGCGTGCGCGCAGCTCTTCTGCCAGCGCGGTGGCGGCATCACCCTCGAGGTCGGTCTTCAGGAACAGATTGATGTCACGCGACTGCTGCACGCTGCCGGTGAAGTGGGTGAGGTTGTCCAACGCGATGGAAAGGCCCAGCGGCAGGGCCAGGGCCAGCGCCATGACCATCACCGTGAGCAGGGTCGCCCACGGTTTGCGGCAGGCGCGGCCGAGGCTGAACACCACACTGTGCATGTGGTGCTGCCACCAGATGCCCAGCCGTGAGGGCGGCCTGGCTTCGCTGTTGGGTTTGCTGCTGGAAACGTCGTTGCTCATTCGGCCAGGTCCTGCGGCTGGATGTCGTCGACCAGACGGCCATGGTCCAGGATCAGCACGCGCTTGCGCATGCGCCGGAGCAGCGCCAGGTCATGACTGACCACCAGCACGCTGGTGCCGCGCGCGGGCAGCTCGGCGAACAGCGCCATGATCTCGGCGGCCAACGTCGGGTCGAGGTTGCCGGTGGGTTCGTCGGCCACCAGCAGTCTGGGTTCACCGACAATCGCCCGGGCGATGCCAACGCGCTGCTGCTCGCCCGCGGACAGCTGCGAAGGCAGTGCTTTTTCGCGGTGGCCCAGGCCCATGCGCTCAAGCACGGAGCGTACGCGCTTGCCGACATCGCCACGCCGCGTGCCGCGCAGGATCAAGGGCAGTGCCACGTTCTCGGCGATGCTGCGGTCCATCAGCAGGCGGTGGTCCTGGTAGACGGCCCCCACCGCGCGACGATGACGAGGCACGTCGCCGCCGCGCACCTTGAGCAGATTGCGTTCGTTGAACAGCACGGCACCGCGGCTGGGCCGCTCGTCGAGATGGATCAGCTTCAACAGGGTGCTCTTGCCGGCACCGGAGTGCCCGGTGACAAAGAGCATCTCACCAGCGGCCACATCGAAGCTGACATCGGTCAGCGCCTCGTGGCCCCCAGCGTACTGTTTACTGACATTGTCAAAGCGCAGGACGGTCATGCCCTGATTATGCAGGACCGAAGCGACGACGTGGGGCAATGGCACAGGCGAGCTCCGCCCCCGGCAGGTGACGATCAACGGAATATTGCCGCCCCTGTCACGGTAGGTGACGACCGTTGGTCGTCACGCTGTTGCTCGTGCACCTGGCCCAAAGACACGGCGTCGCCGCGGGAGCATGACGACCAACGGTCGTCACCTGCCAACGGCGTGGCTCAGCTGCCGGCAAGCATCCGGCGGATCTTGCGCCCCAGCCGGGTCAGGAAGCCTTCGCCTGCGTCGGCATGGCGCACCGGCTTGGCGACCACCTGTACCGGCGTGGCGGACGTTGCAGGCGCTGCCGTCGCGTTGCCGTCGGCACCTTCCAACGGGCGACCGTTGCGGCGGCGACGGCGCTTGCGCGGCTTGCGCTCGCCTTCCGGCATGCCCTCGGCCGCGGCGCCCTCAGCGCGCGGGGGACGCGGCGGGCGCGGGGCCTGTGCGGCCGGGGCCGCATCAGCAGCCACAGCCTCACCGGCAACAGCCCGCTCGCCTTCCACGCGCGGCTTGCGCGGGCCACGCGGGCGGCGTTCACCGCTGCGTTCGCCTTCGCGCTTCTCGCCACGGCCACCGCCGGAACGGCCACCGCTGCGGCCGCCGCCACGGCGCTCTTCCTCGGCAGCACGCGCTTCGCGGGCCTCGCGGAAGATCTGGCCCACGCTCTCGGCCTCTTCGCCTTCCTCACCTGCCACCGGTGCCGGACGCTCCGGACGCGGCAGCGGGGTCAGCAGCTCCTTGGTGACCGGATCAGAGGGAATCTTCTGCTCGATGTAGGCCTCGATGTCCGGCAGGCTCATTGCGTACCGCTCGCAGGCGAAACTGATCGCATCGCCCTCTTCGCCCAGGCGCGCGGTACGACCGATACGATGCACATAATCTTCGGCGTCGAACGGCAGGTCGTAGTTGTAGACGTACTTGATGCCGTCGATGTGCAGGCCACGGGCCGCAACATCGGTGGCCACCAGAATCTCCAGCTGGCCTTTCTGGAAGCGGTTGAGCAGGCTCTCACGCTTCTTCTGCGGCACGTCACCGGACAGCACGCCGACGCGATAGCCGGCTTTCTCCAGCGCACGTGCCACACGCTCAACAAATACCTTGGTGTTGACGAACACCATCGTGCGCGCGCCTTCGCTGCGCGACAGCAGGCCCAGCAGCAGCGGAATCTTTTCTTCGTCGGCCGGGAAGTACAGTTTCTGCCGCACGCGTGCAGCGGTCACCGTCTCCGCTTCCACCACCAGCTTCTGCGGCTCGTTCATGTGCTCATAGGCCAGCTCCAGCACGCGGTGGCTGAGGGTGGCACTGAACAGCAGGGTCTGCCGGGTGGTGCGCTCGGGCATGCGGCGCAGCAGGAAACGGATGTCCTTGATGAAGCCAAGGTCGAACATGCGGTCCGCTTCGTCCAGCACGCAGATCTCGCAGGCGTGCAGCGAGACCACCTTGTGCTGCTTGACGTAATCGATCAATCGGCCCGGGGTGGCGATGATCACGTCCACACCCTGCTGCAGCAGCTCACGCTGTTTGTCGTAGTCCACACCGCCGTAGACCAGCGCGAAGCGCAGGCCCAGGTCGGCGCCGAACTTCACTGCGTCCTTGTGGATCTGGATGGCCAGTTCGCGGGTGGGGGCAAGGATCAGCGCACGCGGGTCTTCGGGCTTGCGGTCGGCCAGCGCCGGGCGGCTGAGCAGGCGGTTGACCACGGCCACCAGGAACGCCAGCGTCTTGCCGGTGCCGGTCTGGGCCTGGCCTGCAACATCGCCACCGCCCAGCGCGACCGGCAGGGTCAGCGCCTGGATCGGCGTGCAGCGGGTGAATCCGGCGCCTTCGAGTCCGGCCTGGAGGGTCGGATGCAGATCGAAGGAAGAGAAAGTCAAATCGGTCAGCGGTTTGTCGCTCATGTGTCCGTCTTTGTATGGCACCGGCCTGCGGGCGGGCGGCGCTCAGCGTCTAGGGGCTCCGTCGCAACTGCGGCCCCTGCGGCGGGTCGGCGGGGCCGGGACCACCGGGTCCTCGCGCCGCACAATGGCGCAGTTTACCGCACTCTGCCCGTCAAACCGCCAGACGCGTCTCATCAGGTCGGGAGACGAACGTCGCTGTGGCTTCATGCAGCCCACCCTGCCCTGAATCGCGCTGCGCCCGATGCTTGCAGGCTGCCGGTGGAACCACAGGTAGTGGGAAGGCAACGGACCTGCACCACGGGCCGGTGTCTGCCCTGTGGCCGCAAGGCCACGCGCCAGGCAGACGATATGCTGGGTTCCAGCCGGCACCTGTCGCCCGTCGTGGATAGGGGTAAACTGCCGGCCGTGAGCGTCCAGGCATCCCGCCGAGCGCACCGTGGAAGGACTCCGCGAGGCAACGACGAGGGTCGCGCCACACTGGCATGGCCCAGTTCACCCACCTCCGGCCACGGCCGGGTGCAACACAAGACGAGAGACCAAGATGAGCGACAAGGTTGTACACGTCAGCACCGCTGACTTCGAAAGCACCGTACTGAACTCCAAGGAGCCGGTGCTGGTGGATTTCTGGGCCGAATGGTGTGGCCCGTGCAAGATGATCGCCCCGGCCCTGGACGAACTGGCTGACGCCTACGAAGGCCGCGCGAAGATCGCCAAGATCAACGTCGACGAACAGCGTGAGCTGGCGGTCAAGTACCACGTGCGGTCGATCCCGTACCTGGTGGTGTTCAAGAACGGCGAGAAAGTGGCCGAACAGGTTGGCGCGGTGGGCAAGGCCCAGCTGGCCGGCCTGCTCGACAAGGCGCTGGCCTGAGCTGACCTGCCCCGGCAGCCGGTGACGCCGGCTGCCTGCAGGCCCTGCGCCTGCTGAATGCCTGTTGCCGGCGACCCTTGCGTGGCGCCGTGGCCCGATGATAGTGTCGGCACATCCGGCCGCGTTCGCGTGCCGCATCTTCTGGCTCCCGCCAGACCCTTTCCCAACGTTTGTCGCCCCAGCCGGGCGCTCGCACCTTCAAGCGAGGAATAACGCTCTTGTCCGATAACACATCTGAAACCGGCAGCGCCGAGGCGCCCGCCGAAAAGCGTGTGCGCAAAGCCCGTGTAAGCAAGGCTGCCGCACCTGCCGCTACTGAAACCGGCGCGGCCACCGCACAGTCATCCCTTCCGCTGGCCGCTGCGGCGGACAGCGCGCCGTCGGCGCCCGCCGCCGCGCCGACTCCGCCTCCCGCAGCGCCGAGCGCGCCCGCCGCAGAAGCGCCCGCCTCCAGCGGCAGCAGCGATGCCGGCGAGGGCCGCGAATCCGGCCAGGGCCGCAACCCCAACCCCGCCCCGCCGCAGGGCAATGCGCAGGGTGGTCAGAACAACAACGGCGGCCAGCACCAGGGTGGCCAGAACCCGTACAAACAGGACGGCCAGGGCGGCAACCGCCGCGACCGTTTCCGCAACCGCCGCGACCGCGATCGCAACCGCGGCCGTGATGACGGCCTGCCGCAGGACGGCGGCGAGCAGCAGAGCTTCGTCCCGCGCACGCAACCGACGGTGCCCGAAGGCTTCCCGGTCTACTCGCTGAGCGACCTGAAGCGGATGCCGGCCCAGCGTCTGCTGGAAATCGCCGAGCAGCTGCAGATCTCCGAAGGCGTAGCCCGTGCCCGCAAGCAGGACGTGATCTTCGCGCTGCTGAAGGTGCTGACCCGCCACGGTGACGGCGTCGCCGCCGACGGCGTGCTGGAAATCCTGCCGGACGGCTTTGGCTTCCTGCGTGCCGCCGAGGCGAGCTACCTGGCCGGCCCGGACGACACCTACATCTCGCCCAGCCAGATCCGCCGCTTCAACCTGCGTACCGGCGACCACCTGTCCGGCCGCATCCGCTTCCCCAAGGACGGCGAACGCTACTTCGCGCTGTCCATTGTGGACACCATCAACGGTGAGCCGCTGGAAGCGTCGAAGAACAAGGTACTGTTCGAGAACCTGACCCCGCTGTTCCCGCGTCGCCGCTTCACCCTGGAGCGTGGCAACGGGTCATCCGAAGACATCACCGGTCGTATCCTCGACCTGATGGCCCCGCAGGGCAAAGGCCAGCGTTCGCTGATCGTCTCCCAGCCGAAGGCGGGCAAGACGATGATGATGCAGCAGGTCGCCACGGCGATCACCACCAACCATCCGGACGTGCACCTGATCGTGCTGCTGATCGATGAGCGCCCGGAAGAAGTGACTGAAATGCAGCGCACCGTGCGCGGTGAGGTCATCAGCTCGACCTTCGACGAACCGGCCGCGCGCCACGTGCAGGTGGCTGAAATGGTGATCGAGCGCGCCAAGCGCCTGGTCGAGCACAAGAAAGATGTGGTGATCCTGCTCGACTCGATCACCCGCCTGGCCCGCGCCTACAACAACGTGGTGCCGAGCTCGGGCAAGGTGCTGACCGGTGGTGTGGACGCCAATGCCCTGCATCGTCCGAAGCGCTTCTTCGGTGCCGCACGCAACGTGGAAGAAGGCGGCAGCCTGACCATCATCGCCACCGCGCTGATCGACACCGGCAGCAAGATGGACGAGGTGATCTACGAAGAGTTCAAGGGCACCGGCAACAGCGAAGTGCACCTGAGCCGCCGTATCGCCGAGAAGCGCGTGTTCCCGGCGATCGACATCAACCGGTCGGGCACACGCCGCGAAGACCTGCTGATCGAGCCGGAACTGCTGCAGAAGATCTGGATTCTGCGCAAGCTGCTGCATCCGATGGATGAGATGGCCGCAATGGAGTTCCTGCTGGACAAGATGAAGAACACCAAGTCCAACGACGAGTTCTTCGGTTCGATGAAGCGCTGAGCGCGCTGCACCGCACCCCCGGAAGCCCGCGCACCCGCGCGGGCTTTTTCGTTGGGCGGGGTTTACCCTGCCGCGTCTGGCCATCAGCGCGGCAGAACCCCGCTCTACGTGCTGGAAGCTCTATCATCGGCGGATACCTCGGCTACAGGGATGCCTCCCGCCTCATGCGCACTCGTATCGAAGACGTCGCCGCCACTGCCGGGGTATCGATCAAGACCGTCTCGCGGGTGCTCAACAACGAGCCCAACGTGCGCGCTGAAACCCGCCAGCGGGTGGAGAACGCCGTCGCACAGCTGGGCTACAAGCCCAACCCGTCGGCGCGCAGCCTCGCCGCGCAGCGCTCCTATGCGCTGGCCCTGGTCTACAACAACCCCTCGCGCAACTACCTGATGGAAATACAGGGCGGAATGCTCGAGGCCTGCCACGCCCGTCACTACAACCTGCTGCTCGGGCCGGTGGGCACCGGCAGGCAGAGCCTGCCTGACCTGTCAGCGCTGTTCGAGAACTCACGTCCCGACGGCGTGGTGCTCATTCCGCCGCTCACCGACGATCCCGTGGTGCTGGACTATCTTGATGCGCACCAGATCCCGTACGCCTGCATCGCGCCGATCCATCCGCGTGACCGCATCGGCGTACGCATGGATGAAACCACGGCGGTGGTGGAGCTGATCGGTCACCTGGTGGCACAGGGTCATCGGCGTATCGGCCATATCCTGGGCCCGCGTGGACATGGCGCACGCCAATGGCGGCAGGCGGGCTACCGCCAGGCGCTGCGCGCTGCCGGTATCGATTACGATCCGGCGCTGGTGGTCAACGGCAGGTTCTCGTTCGAATCCGGTGTGGAAGCAGCCAATGCACTGCTCGACCTGGAGACGCCGCCGACAGCGATCTTTGCGGCCAACGATGACATGGCCGCAGCGGTCTACCGTGCGGCGGGCCAGCGCGGACTGCGGGTGCCGCGCGACCTGTCGGTGTGCGGCTTCGACGACACGCCGATCGCCGGGCACATCTTCCCCGCGCTCACCACGGTGCGCCAGCCGACCACACAGATGGGCCGACAGGCGACCGAACAGCTGATCGAGCGCATCCGCACCGCCTCAGCGGGCCGCATGATCACGGTGGAGCATGCGGTGCTGGTACGCGAATCGACGGCGCCGCCGCGCCGTCGTTGAGGCGGACGCCGCCGCAGGCGGCACCCGGAGCCTGCCTTCAGATACGCGGCTTGGCGCCACGCCATGCGTAGAAGGCGATATACAGGTAGCACAGCACCGGCAGCAGGAAGGACAGCTGCAGGCCGTGGTGATCGGCGATCCAGCCCATTGCCGGCGGCACCAGCGCGCCGCCGACGATCGCCATCACCAGCAGGCTGGACGCCTGACCGGTCAGCTTGCCCATCCTGGCAATGCCCAGCGCGAAGATGGTGGGGAACATGATCGAGTTGAACAGCCCGATGCTGACCACGCTCCACTTGGCCAGGTCACCACTGGTCAGCACGGTCAGCGCCAGCAGCGCCATCACCGCCACCGCGAACACGCCAAGCAGCTTGCGCGCCTCGATGCGGGTCAGCAGCAGTGCGCCCACCAGTCGACCGACCAGCGCACCGCCCCAGTACAGCGACACGTAATGTGTGGCCTGCTGTTCGCTCATGCCCTGGCCGATGCCCGGCGAGGAGAGGAAGTTGACCAGCACGCTGCCGATGGAGACCTCGGCGCCCACATAACAGAAGATCGCCAGCACGCCGAGACGGACATGACGATGGGCAAAGGCCTCGCGCAGTCCTCCCTTGCCCGCTCCCTCGCCTTCGGCGCCGGGGATGGCCGGCAGCCGGAACATCCAGATCGCCATCGCCAGCAGCGCCAGCACGATGGCCAGGCCCAGGTAGGGCAGCTGCACCGACTGTGCCTCGGCGGCGCGGTAGGCCAGCGCCTCGGCATGCGGCAGCAGCGCCAGCTGCGCTTCGGTGCGTGGCTCGGCCGAGAGGATCAGCAGGCCGCCGACCAGCGGCGCCACGGTGGTGCCCAGCGAGTTCATCGACTGCGCCAGGGTCAGCCGGCTGGAACTGGTCTGCTCCGGTCCCAGCAGCGCTACGTAGGGGTTGGCAGCCACCTGCAGCACGGTGATGCCGGTGGCCAGCACGAACAGGGCGCCCAGGAACAGACCGTAGACATGCGCTGCGGCGGCGGGCCAGAACAGCAGCGCGCCGACGCCGGCGATGCCCAGACCGGCCACGATGCTGCGCTTGTAGCCCAGCGCGGCGACCAGCCGACCCGCGGGTACCGACATCAGGAAGTAGGCGCCAAAGAACGTGGACTGGATCAGCATCGCCTGCACCCAGGTCAAGGCGAAGGACGCCTTCAGGTGCGGAATCAGAATGTCGTTGAGGCAGGTGATGAAGCCCCACATGAAGAAGATCGCAGTGACGACCCCCAGGGCCATGCCGGTGCCCTGCACGTGGCGCCCGCGAACTGCTGCACTTGTGTCCATTGCTTGTCCTTGGAGTTGATGGTCGCCCGCTGCGGCGGCCCCACATGGAACTCTGTTCCGTCAACGATGTCCAGCGCTGTCAACCGGGACACAATCCTGCCCACGTGCCGTGGCTCGGGCCATTGCGCAGTTTCATTCTGCATTGCACAAACCGACGCCCCGGCTGAATTGGCAGCGCTGTCATCCGCCAGAGCCAGGCAAAAGCCTGCTGTGCTGGGCTGATGCCGCATTTAACGTGCCGTTCAGTGCGCATACCGGTCGCCCCCGGCATGCGAGCAGGCGGCACGCAACATGGCGATTTGTTGACAACGCTGTCAGCGCCGCGCCCAAATGCCCCGCACCACGCCATCGACGACGCATTCCCTGGGGAGGGAGCTTGATGAAGACGTACCGGGCTTTACCGCGCAAGACGCTGCTTACCACCGCCCTGATGGCGGCTATGGCCACGCCTGCGTTCGCACAGCAGACCACCGGCGCCGACACGCCGGACGCGACAACCCTGGACACGGTGACCGTCACCGGTATCCGCGGCAGTCTCACCTCGTCAATGAATCTCAAGCGCGACAGCCAGGGCGTGGTCGATGGCATCGTGGCCGAGGATATCGGCAAGTTCCCCGATACCAATCTCGCCGAATCGCTGCAGCGCATCAGTGGCGTCTCGATCGACCGCACCTCCAGCGGTGAAGGCTCCAAGGTCACCGTGCGCGGCATTGGGCCGGACTACAACCTGGTCCTGCTCAATGGCCGGCAGATGCCGGCCTCGAACCTCGGCAACGGCGGTGGTGGCCTGTCCGGCTCGCGCTCGTTCGACTTCGCCAACATCGCCTCCGAATCGATCTCGGCAGTGGAGGTCTACAAGACCACCCGCGCCGACAATCCGACCGGCGGCATCGGTGCGACGATCAACATCAAGACCCTGCGCCCGCTTGAAGCAGCACCGGTAGTCAGCCTTGGCATGAAGGCGGTGCACGACACCTCCAACGACAATGTGCCGCGCTCGATGAAGGGTTCCAACCTCACCGGCGAGCTGTCGGGCATCTTCAGCCAGACCTACGCCGACGGCCGCTTCGGCATGGCCTTGAGCGCCAGCCACCAGGAGCGTGATTCCGGTTTCAACCAGGCCACCGTGGCCGAGGGCTGGGCCACCCTGCGCGGTGATGACACCAGCGACTGGCGCGCCCTGCCGCAGCCCGGCACCGGCTATGCCGACCGCATCGAAAACCGTCCGGGAGCCAATGACATCTACGGGCGGCCGCAGAACACCGCGTACAACGTCAATTCGGTGCAGCGCCAGCGCACCAACGGCCAGGCCACCTTCCAGTGGAAGCCGGCCGACAACATCACCACCACGCTGGACTACACCTATGTCGAGAACAAGGTGCAGCAGCAGCGCAGCGAGCTGTCGGTGTGGTTCAACTACGGCCCCGGCGACAGCATCTGGACCGACGGCCCGATCGCCGCGCCGATCGTCTACAGCGAGGACGTGGTCAACGGTGACGTGGCCATGGGCGGCATGAAACTGGCCACCAAGTCGGCGATGGACTCGCTTGGCTTCAACGTCGAGTGGGAGGTCAACGATGCGATGGATCTGTCGTTCGACTATCACCGCTCCAGCGCCGAGTCCAAGCCCGACAGCCCGTATGGCTCGGCCGGCGTGCTCGGCGTGGCCGCCTATGTGCGTGGCACCACCACCGTCGACTACAGCGGCCGTCTGCCGATCCTGAACATCGCGCTGCCGCCCGGCGGCGTGCAGGCGTCGCAGGCGCTGGTCACCGGCTCGGTGTTCCAGAACAGCTACAACAAGTCCGAGGTCGAGCAGTTCCAGGCCAAGGGCGTGTTCCGCTTCGCCGACTACTCTGCGCTGGACTTCGGTGTCGGCCATTCGGAGGTCAGAAACCGTTCGGCCTCGGCGATCACCCAGCGCGACAGCTGGGGTGGCGTGGGTACGCCGGCCGATTATGACGACAGCATCTGGTATGCCGACGACATGGCCAAGTACTTCAAGGCCTTCTCCGGGCACAAGGACCCGCGTCTGACCGGCCAGTTCCTGGTATTCGATTTCGACCGCCTGCGTGAGCGTGCCGCGCAGGTCGCCAACGGTGTCGAGCCGGCCTGCCCGACCTGCTACGTCGCGCCGACCGAGTTCACCGACGACGTACGCACCACCGAGACCTCCAAGAGTGCCTACCTGCAGTACCGCACCACCTTCGACTGGGCCACGCCGCTGCACGTCGCTGCCGGCGTGCGCTACGAGGAAACCGAAGTGAAGTCGCTGGCCCTGGTGAAGGTGCCGACCTCGATCAGCTGGAACTCCTTGAACGAGTTCAACATCACCTACGCCGATGATGGTGCTTTCATTGGCGGCACCGGCAAGTACGACTACGTGCTGCCCAACCTGGACCTCAAGCTTGACCTGAGCGACGCGCTGGCACTGCGCGGCAGCTACAGCCGCAGCCTGGGCCGGCCCGGCTGGACCCAGATCGACAGCGGCCAGCGCCTGGACAACATCGTGCGTACCCAGGGCGGCACCGGTGCCCGTGGCAATCCCGCACTGGAACCGCTGCTGGCCGACAACTTCGACCTCTCGCTGGAGTGGTACTACGGCGAAGCAAGCTACGCATCGGTCGGGTTCTTCCGCAAGAACATCAAGAACTTCATCAGCAACACCATCGTGCGCGAGGACGCCGGCAGTCTGCACACGCCGGTCGGCGGCGCGTACTGGAACGAGGCGCTGGCGGCGGGCTGTGTGACCACCGACACCGTGTGCATCCGCAACTACATCTTCACCAACCATGCCGGCGATCCGGGCGTGATCTCCACCGGCATGAACTCGGCCGGCCAGATGACCGGCAGCATCATCGGCCAGCCGGGTGACCCGATCGCCGGCTTCGACATCACCCTGCCCTCCAACCAGCGTTCGGACCATCTGCAGGGCTGGGAAGTGGCCGTGCAGCACCTGTTCGGCCAGTCCGGCTTCGGCGTGGCGGCCAACTACACCAAGGTCAAGTCGGGGCTCACCTTCGACAACCTCAGCCTGGGCGACCAGTACCCGATGGTCGGCCTGAGCGACTCGGCCAACGCGGTGCTGTTCTACGACAAGAACGCCTGGCAGGTTCGTGCGGCGTACAACTGGCGCGACAAGTTCCTCAACGGCATCGGGGGTCAGGGTCCCAACCCGAACTACACCGAAGCGTACGGCCAGCTCGATCTCAACATCAGCTACGCGGTCAGCGACCAGCTGACGCTGAGCGTGGAGGCGATCAACCTCACCGACGAAACCATGCGCACCTACGCACGGCATACCAACATGCTGCGCTATGCCACCCAGACCGGACCGCGCTACATGTTCGGCCTGCGCTACAAGTTCTGAGCCGCCGGCGGGCGGCTCCCGCCGCCCGCCTTCCCGGCTCACTGATGACCTCATGACCCCATCGGCCCCGCCCGCTTCCGTACGCCCCGCACACGCCGACGCCCGCCCGATCGACGAGCTGCACGGTCTGGACCCTGCGCAGCTGGCGCAGGGCCTGGCCCACTGGACCACGCCCAAGGTGCTGCGTGGCGTGGCGGCGCACTGGCCGCTGGTACAGGCCGCGCGGCGTTCGCCGCACGACGCGGTGCGTCATCTGCTCGCCTTCGACCATGGCCAGATGCCGGTCACGGCCACCACGGCCGCGCCCGAGGCGCAGGGACGGCTGTTCTACAACGCCGACATGAGCGGCTTCAATTTCCGCCGCGAGCAGCTGCCGCTGAAAGTGGTGCTGGCCACGCTGCTGAAATACCTGCATGACCCTGCCCCACCCTCCATCTACGTGGCCTCCACCACGGTGGACAGCTTCCTGCCCGGCTTCGCCCAGGCCAATGAACTGGCGCTGGGTGTGAGCGCGCCGCTGACCAGCATCTGGATCGGCAACCGGTCGCGCATCGCCGCCCATCAGGACGCGCCGGACAATCTGGCCTGCGTTGCCGCCGGTCGCCGCCGCGTCACCGTGTTCCCCCCCGCACAGGTTGGCAACCTCTATGTGGGTCCGCTGGATTTCACCCCCGCCGGTCAGGCCATCAGTCTGGTGGATTTCCATGCGCCTGACCTTGCGCGCTTCCCGCGCTTCGCCGAGGCCATGACACACGCCCAGGTCGCCGAGCTGGAGCCAGGCGACGCGGTTTTCATCCCGTCGCTGTGGTGGCATCACATGGAAGCGCTGGATGCCTTCAACGTACTGGTCAACAGCTGGTGGCGGCCGGTACCGGCGTGGATGGATTCGCCGATGAATGCCTTGATGCTGGGCATTCTCGCGCTGCGTGATCTGCCGCCCGCGCAGCGCACGCAGTGGCAGGCGATGTTCAACCATTACGTGTTCGATGCGGGAGCCGATACCGCCGCGCATATTCCCGAAGACGCGCGGGGGGTACTGGCCCCGCTGGATGAGCGCAGTGCCGAACGCGTGCGCGACGTGCTGCGGCGGCGCCTGCAGCGCGGCATCGACGGGCCGGCCTGAGCGCGCCTGCTCAGGCCCTGCGACCCGCGCCTGAAGCCGGGTTTTCCAATCGCGGCCGGTCTGGTGAATAATGTGCACCGTACTGCTCGCCCCGCCCGCGTACGTTTCGCGCCGGAACCGCCCCGATCGGCCCGCTTCATCCCGCGCGCCCCGTACTGCAATCGAGCTGATGTCCCGTTCTCCGATACGCCTGAATCTGGGCGCGCTGATTCTCGCCCTCGCCCTGCTCAGCGCCGTGGTCGCGCTCACCAACACGCTGGTCGCCAGCTACCGTGTGCAGCGCGAGCAGCTGATCGCAGGCACGCTGGAGGCCAACCGGGTCTACGCCAACAAGCTGGCCGAGACCACCCAGAACTTCGTTCTGATGTCGCAGCAGCAGCTCGCCTACGGTGCGCGCCGGCTGGGCCACGATGGCATGAGCGAAGCCATGGCGCAGGACGAGGCAAGCCGGCTGCACCTGGCCACCAACAGTTTCAACTCGGTGCTGGTGGTCACTGCGGAAGGCCGGGTGATCGCCACTTCACCGCAGACCCTGCATCTGAAAGGCGAAGTGCTGCACAGCGCCGGCAACCGGCAGGCACTGGAGCGGCGGCAGGCGCTGATCACCGACCCCTACATGTCGGCTACCGGCAACCTGGTGGTAGCGCTGTCCCACCCGGTCTACAGCGAACAGGGTCAGTACCGCGGCTATGTCAGCGGCACCATCTATCTGCGCCAGCGCAGTGTGCTGGACACGCTGCTGGGCACCCACTATTACCGCGACGGCTCCTACCTGTATGTGGTGGATCGCCATGGCAACCTGCTGTACCACATCGATGAGAAGCGCATCGGCCAGCCAGCCATGCGCAATGCGGTGGTCGAGGCCGTGGTGAACGGCCAGCGGGGTGCACAGCAGGTACGCAACAGCCAGGGCGTCTCCATGCTGGCCGGCTACGCGCCGGTGGCGGCAACCGGCTGGGGCGTGGTTGCCCAGCGCCCTACCGCGGCCACGCTGGCACCGCTGTCCACACTGATGAGTTCGGTGATCTGGCGCGCCATTCCACTGGGCGTGCTCTCGCTGCTGGTCACCTGGTGGTTCGCGCGGCGCATCTCGTTGCCGCTGTGGCAGCTGGCGCGCAACGTGCAGGAGCGCGATACCGGCCGCGCCATCTCCGATGTCGGCGGCATCCGCGCGTGGTATTTCGAGGTCGCCCAACTCAAGCAGGCGGTGCTGTACAGCTTCAACGCACTGCAGGACCGCATCGGCAATCTCAACCGCGACAGCCGCACCGATCCGTTGACCGGCCTGCTCAACCGCCGCGGTCTGCAGCAGACCCTGGAAATGTGGCGCGCACAGGGCCAGGCCTTTGCGATCCTGGCGCTGGATATCGACCGCTTCAAGTCCATCAACGACCGCTTCGGCCACGAGGTCGGTGATACGGTGATCGCGCAGATCGCCGCACAGATGCGGCTCAACTCGCGCGAGGGCGACGTGCTGTGCCGCAATGGCGGCGAAGAGTTCCTGCTGCTGCTGCCGGGCAGCAACGCCGAAGATGCGCTGCAGGTGGCCGAGCGGCTGCGGCAGCGGGTCGCCACCGCCACCTTCGATGCCGTCGGCCAGGTCACTGTTTCGTTGGGTGTCTCGCATTATCCCAGCTTCGACCCGGACCCGGACCAGGCATTGCGCTTGGCTGACAAGGCCCTGTACATGGCCAAGGAACAGGGCCGCAACCGCAGCGTGGTCTACCCTTACGCGGATTGAACGCAGCGCGGCAGGCACGCCGCGAACCATCTTTCCGGTAGAGCCGACGCCATGGTCGGCTCCTGCGCGAAGTGCGGCACGGGCTACCGTCATCCGCCCGAAGAGCGGCGCAGCATGGGGTCGGCTCCCCCTCAACCACCCATCACCGGACCACGGCGTTGCTGGCTCATCTGCAGGTCCTGCAGCTCCTGCAGACGTTGCTGCGCCAGCTGCTCGGCCTGCTCACGTTCGCCGGCCTGTGCCTGCTCGAAAGACTGTGCCAGCGGCTGGTTGACGGCCGTCAGC
>JAAIGF010054044.1_pt1 | contig 35049 bp, 25 predicted proteins | sample 6487441 | NCBI WGS metagenome assembly JAAIGF01 (sample SAMN13974129, study PRJNA590717) | phyllosphere metagenome | biome: pepper field; feature: multiple bacterial spot infested pepper fields; material: pepper leaves; isolation source: leaves from pepper fields | host: Capsicum annuum ...
GCGCGCAGCGCGGGGTTTCCAGTCAGCCCGACGAGAAGCAGCCGAGCACAGGCTCGGCTCTACAAAGAGCGGGCGCCTGGGTCCTGTAGAGCCGAGCCCACGCTCGGCTTACGCGCGAAGCGCGGGGTTTTCATTCCGCCCGACGAGAAGCAGCCGAGCATGGGCTCGGCTCTACAAAGACGCGGGCGCCTGGGTCCTGTAGAGCCGAGCCCACGCTCGGCTTACGCGCGCAGCGCGGGGTTTCCAGTCCGCCCGACGAGAAGCAGCCGAGCATGGGCTCGGCTCTACCGGGCTGCGCGCAGCGCCGCCCCCGCCGCCCAGCGTGCCGCCACCCGCGGCGCAGTAATGCACACCGCCTCGTCGGTCACCGTCGTCACCGCCCGCTCCAGCAGCTGGATATCGGCCTCATGCTGGCGCGCCACGTGCGGATCCTCGAAGAAGATCGCGCGCTGGCAGCGACCCTCCAGCACGCGGTCGGCAATCTGCGCATCGCCGCCCATCGGACCGCTCTGGTAGCGCGTCACCCACGGCGTATCGGTGGGCCAGCCGCGGCTCCACGCCAGCTCGTTGAGGCGCTGGCCGGTGGTGCCGGTGGCCACGCGCTCGCCGAAGCGGGCCAGTACGTCGAAATGCTCGTCGGCGAAGGCCAGCATCGCCGGCTTCATCGCATCGTGGGCGATCAGCGCCAGGGTCTGTCCTTCGAACGCGTGCAGGTCATTAGCACCGGCATCGGCGGCCATTCCCGCGTGGACGCGTTCGATCTCGATCCAGTCGCGCGCGGTGGCCACGGTCGAAATGAACGGCTTGCCGTGGATCACGCACTGACGCTTGAGCGCGGTCGCTTCGGGGAACACCGACGACGGGTCGACCGGATCGATCAGGTAGATCGCGCCGTCGAGGGTGCGCTCCGGTCCCATGCCGACCACTTCGGCCACCAGCTTCATCAGGCCGCCCTGGCGGCCGTAGGGATAGCGATGCAAGCCCGCATAGCCGGACAGGAAGCCGTTGCGTTCGATCGCGTCGTGGGTACGCCCGACTGCATGCAGGGACACGCCCAGCTCGCGCAGGCCCGGCTCACTGGCACGCAGCCAGCGGAACAGCGCGGCACGCGCGTCATGGTGGTGCAGGCGGTTGGCGGCCAGGCCGATGCGCATCGCGGGCGTCCTCAGTGGTGGAAGCGGCAGTGTATGTCGCTATCAGTATCACTTGAGCGATTTGCAATTTTCCTCATTGTCGCTGCGGGGCGCGTCGCTAGCGTGACAGGTGGCCGCTGCTTCGTGCAGCCGCGTGTCCGGCCTGCGGCCTGAGGAGTAATCGTGAGTGTCGCTGCTTGTCCTGATGTCGCCGCTGCGCGCCGCTGCTGGCGATGTGGCGGCGTGCTGCTGGCCCTGCTGGCCGCGCTGCCGGTGCGCGCCGATGACTGCAGCGGCCCGCTGCGGCTGGTGCATGCCTCGGCGCCGTCGTCGGTATCCGCGGGCCAGGCCGGGCCGGTGCACGGGGGCATCGCCGCGATGCTCGCCGCGCTGCGCACCGCCGAGCCGACGCTGCAGGTGCAGCCGGTGGCCGCCGACCTGCTGGGCGAGGGCCAGCTGCCGGCCGGCACGCAGGCCGTGCTGGGCTGGTCGCGTGGGCAGCTGCCTTCGGGATGGCCGGCCAGCGCCACCTACCTCGAGATACCGCAGGTGATCGTACGCCGCCGCGATGCCCCGCCCATCCTCGACCTGGGCGGGCTGCGCGGGCAGACCGTGGCCACGCCTGATCCGGCACAGCTGTCGCCCCTGCTGCAGCGGCAGGCGCCCGGCGCGCTGCTGCTGCCACCGATGGCGGTGGACACCGCTTTGCGCCTGCTGGTGGCCTCGCAGGTGGATGCGGTGGTGGCCAACCTGGTCGACGTCGAGCGCCTGCTGCGGGAGGGCAACGACAACGCGCTGCAGGTCGCCGCGCCGGCCGGCTTCGACGATGCCCTGGTGCTGGCCACGACGCCGGCCTGCCGGCACTGGCTGGCCGTGTTCGACCCTCAGCGGGTACCGCTGTCCAGCGTGCGCGACATCGCCTTGGCCACAGCGGGCAAATCTGCATCGAGGCCGGCGGACGTACCGATGCCGACGTGGCTGCGCGGCCTCGCCGCCGCCTTGCTGGCCCTGCTCGGGCTGGGCCTGGTGCATGCCTTCGGCTACTGGCGGCTGCACCGCGAAGCGCAGCGCCGCCGCGCCCTGCAGCAGCGCCTGCAGGAGGTCAGCGCGGGTCTGCCGGCAGTGGTCTATCGGACCCGGCGCAGCGCCTCGGGCGAGTACAGCGTGCTCTACCTGACTGGCGACGTGCAGGCGCTGTTCGGCCTGAGCGTGGATACCGCGCGCGTCGAGCACTGGCGGCTGCTGGCGGCCGTGCACCCGGAGGACCGCGGTCCGGTGATGGCCCATGTCGATGCGGCGGCGCTGGTGCGCGGGCCGATCGACGTCACCTTCCGCGCCCGCGGGCGGATGGGCTGGCGCTGGGTGCGTTCCCACGGGCGGCCGGTGGCCAGCAGCGACGGCGATGGCAGCAGCGTCGAATGGACAGGCTACTGGATGGACGTGACCGAGGCGCAGATGCGTGCGGCCACCTTGAACGACGCACGGCGCGAAGCCGAGCAGGCGGTGGTGGCCAAGGCCCACTTCCTGGCCAGCATGAGCCAGGAGATCGGTGCGCCGATGAACACGCTGATGAGCATGCTCGACGACCTGGCAGAGACGTCGCTGGACCCGCGCCAGCGGCAGCTGCTGGCCACCCTCGACGAGGCGGCCGCGATGCTGCGGCAGATCCTCGCCGAGGTGCTGGACAGCGAGCGGCAGCGCGAGGGCTGCCGTTCCTCCTGCGCGGTGCCCACCGATCTGGCCGCACTGCTGCGGGGCGTGCAGCGGCTGCTGGCGCCGCTGGCCGCGAGCAAGGGCCTGCATCTGCGCTGCGTGCTGGACCCGGCACTGCAGGCCAGTACGCTGGTCGATGGCCTGCGCCTGCGGCAGATCCTGTTCAACCTGGTGGGCAACGCGCTCAAGTTCACCGCGCACGGCGGGGTCGAGCTGCGCCTGCAGGTGCTGCGCCAGGCGGCTGCCGGCCAGCATCTGCGGCTGCAGGTGGCTGACACCGGGGTGGGTATCAGTCCGGAGCGGCAGCGGGCGGTGTTCGCGCCTTACACGCAGGCCGAGGCCTCGACCACCCGCCGTTTCGGTGGCAGTGGCCTGGGCCTGGCCATCTGCCGCGAGCTGGCCGCCGCGCTGGGCGGCGAGCTGCAGCTGCACAGCGTCCCCGACGAGGGCACCACCGTCAGCCTGGACCTGTACCTGCCTGCGTGCGACGCCCCTTCGGCGTCGGCACCACAAGCCGTACAAGCCACAGCCGTGGCCGGATCAGTGCGCCAGTAGGCGCACGATGCTGGCGGCGGCGTCGCGGCCTTCGGCCACGGCGGTCACCACCAGGTCCGCGCCGCGCACGGCATCGCCACCGGCGAACAGGCGCGGGTGCGAGGTCTGGTACGGCAGGCGGTCCTTGCCACCGGCGACGATGCGGCCGTTGGACTGGCCTTCCACGCCGTGCTCGGACAGCCACGCCGGCAGCGTCGGCGAGAAACCGAACGCGATGATCACCACGTCCGCTTCCAGCAGCGATTCACTGCCCTCGATCGGCACCGCGTTCTGGCGGCCGTTGGCATCGGGCTCGCCGAGGCGGGTCTCGACCACGGTCACGCCGATCACTTCGTCATCGGCACCGGCTTCGATCGACAACGGCTGGCGGTTGAACAGGAAACGCACGCCCTCCTCGCGCGCGTTGGCCACTTCGCGCGCGCTGCCGGGCATGTTGGCCTCGTCGCGGCGGTAGGCGCAGGTCACCTTGGCCGCGCCCAGTCGCACCGCGCTGCGCACGCAGTCCATGCCGGTGTCGCCGCCGCCGAGCACGACCACGCGCTTGCCGTTGAGGTCGGGGAGGGCGATGGTGTCTTCCCAGCCGGCAATCGGCCGGCCTTTCGGATCATCGCCGCTGACGATGCGGCTGTTCTGCACCAGAAACGGCAGCGCCGGCAGCACGCCCTTCAGGTCCTGGCCGTCCAGGCCGCCGTCGGTGTAGCGGTAGGCACCGGTGCCGACGAACACCGCATCGTGGCTGTCCAGCAGCTGCTGCACGCTGACATCGCGACCGATCTCCACGCCCAGGCGGAACTGCACGCCCATGCCCTCCAGCACCTCGCGGCGGCGGTGGATCACGTCCTTGTCCAGCTTGAAGCTGGGGATGCCGAACTGCAGCAGGCCACCGATCTGTTCGTAGCGGTCATAGACCACGGCGGTGATGCCGGCGCGCGCCAGGCGGTCGGCGCAGGCCAGGCCGGCCGGACCAGCACCGATCACCGCCACGCTCTGGCCGGTGGGCTGCACCGCGGCCAGGTCGGGGCGCCAGCCGCTGGCCAGCGCGGTATCGACGATGTACTTCTCCACCGCACCGATGGTCACCGCGCCGAATTCCTCCAGCGTGCAGCTGCCTTCGCACAGGCGGTCCTGCGGGCAGACGCGGCCGCAGACTTCCGGCAGCGGGTTGGTGCTGTGGCACAGGGTGGCGGCTTCGTGGATGCGGTTTTCCTGCACCAGCTGCAGCCACTGCGGAATGGCGTTGTGCACCGGGCACTTCCAGCTGCAGTACGGGTTGCCGCAGTCCAGGCAGCGGCCGGCCTGGTACTGGGCGTCTTCCTTGCCGAACTTGCCGTACAGCTCACCCCAGTCGCCGGAGGTGCGCAGTTCGACCGGGATGCGCTGCGGCATGGTCCGGGGCAGATCGAGGAACTGGAATGCTTGCTTGCGGCTCATGGCGGGCTCTGTGGTTTTTGCGGTTGCCGGCCAGTGGCCGGCACTACGTGATCCTGGGTTGCCGGCCAGCGGCCGGCACGACCGTTACGCGGCGCGTCGCAGGGTTTCAGTCAGTGACTCGATGCTGGCGGCCTTCGGTTTGACCAGCCAGAACTTGCCGATGTAATCGCGGAACTCATCCATGATCTGCTGCGCCCAGATACTGCCGGTCAGCTCGCGGTGGCGGCCGATCAGGCGGTGCAGGTGCTGGCGGTAGTTCTCGAAGCCCTCGGCCGATACGCGGTGGATGTCGATCAGCTCGTGGTTGTAGCGGTCGACGAAATCGCGATCGACGTCCAGCACGTAGGCCAGGCCACCGGTGAAGCCGGCGCCGAAGTTCAGGCCGACCTTGCCCAGCACCAGCACCACGCCGTCGGTCATGTACTCGCAGCAGTGGTCACCGGCACCTTCCACCACCGCCAGCGCGCCGGAATTGCGCACCGCGAAGCGCTCGCCCGCGCGACCGGCGGCAAACAGCTCGCCACCGGTGGCGCCGTACAGGCAGGTGTTGCCGATGATGGCGGTGCTGCGGGCCTCGAAGCGCGCGCCACGCGGTGGACGCACCACCAGGCGGCCGCCGGCCATGCCCTTGCCGACGTAGTCGTTGGCTTCGCCTTCCACTTCCAGGTGCAGGCCGCCGACGTTGAAGGCGCCGAAGCTCTGCCCGGCACTGCCGCGGAAGCGCAGTTCCAGCGGTGCTTCGGCCATGCCCTGGTTGCCGTGCGCGCGGGCCACGGCACCGGCCAGGCGGGTGCCGATGCTGCGGTCGGTGTTATGGATCAGGAAGCGGTGCTCGCCACCCTGCTTGTGTTCGATGGCCGGTGCCAGCAGGCCGTCCATCTGCGTGGCCAGGCTGTCCGGCGATTCGTACAGGCGCTGCGCGGCGCAGTGGCTGCCTTCGTAACGGGCATCGGCCAGCAGGCGCGACAGGTCCACGCGGACGCCGTCGCGCGGCGCGGCCTCGATCTGCCGCAGCAGGTCGGTGCGGCCGACGATCTCTTCCAGCGAACGCGCGCCCAGGTAGGACAGCCAGCCACGCACTTCCTCGGCCAGCAGGCGGAAGAAGTTCTCCACGCGCTCGGGCTGGCCGGTGAAGTGGTTCTCGCGCAGGCGCTCATCCTGGGTAGCCACGCCGGTGGCGCAGTTGTTGAGGTGGCAGATGCGCAGGTACTTGCAGCCCAGCACGATCATCGGCGCGGTGCCGAAGCCGAAGCTGTCGGCACCCAGCAGTGCGGCCTTGACCACGTCCAGGCCGGTCTTCAGGCCGCCATCGGTCTGCAGCAGGGTGCGCCCGCGCAGGTCGTTGGCCAGCAGCGCCTGGTGCGCTTCGGCCACGCCCAGTTCCCACGGCACGCCGGCATAGCGGATGGAGCTGACCGGCGAAGCGCCGGTGCCGCCGTCATGGCCGGAAATGGTGATCAGGTCCGCACCGGCCTTGACCACGCCGGCGGCAATAGTGCCCACGCCGGCATGGCTGACCAGCTTCACCGACACCAGCGCGGTCGGGTTGACCTGCTTGAGGTCGTAGATCAGCTGGGCCAGGTCTTCGATGGAATAGATGTCGTGGTGCGGCGGCGGCGAGATCAGGCCGATGCCCGGCTTGGCATAGCGCAGCCGTGCGATCAGTTCGTTGACCTTGTGGCCGGGCAGCTGGCCGCCTTCGCCGGGCTTGGCGCCCTGCGCGACCTTGATCTGCAGCACTTCGGCATTGACCAGGTATTCGGCGGTGACACCGAAGCGGCCCGACGCCACCTGCTTGATCTTGCTGCGGCGCTGCGTGCCATAGCGCGCCGGGTCTTCGCCACCTTCGCCGGAATTGCTGCGGCCGCCGAGGCGGTTCATCGCGATGGCCAGCGCTTCATGCGCTTCCGGCGACAGCGCGCCGAGGCTGATGGCCGCGGTGTCGAAGCGCGGGAACAGTTCGCTGGCCGGGGCCACCTCGTCCAGCGGCGTCGGCGCAGCGGCCGGCACCAGTTCCAGCAGGTCGCGCAGTGCCGACGGCGGCCGTGCATGCACGGCGTCGCAGTACTGCTGCCACGCACGCGGGTCACCGCTGCGCGCCGCGCGCTGCAGGGTGGTCACCACGTCCGGGTTGTACATGTGGTACTCGCCGCCGTGCACGTACTTCAGCAGGCCGCCGACATCCACGCCCTGCTGGGCGTCCCAGGCCTGCGCGCAGAGTTCGCGTGCATCGGCATCCAGGCGGGCGAAGCCGGCACCACCGATGCGCGAGGCGGTATCGGGGAAGCACAGGTCGACCACTTCCGGTTCCAGACCGATGATCTCGAACAGCTGCGCACCGCGGTAGCTGGCCACGGTACAGATGCCCATCTTCGAGATGATCTTCGACAGGCCCTTGTACACGCCCTTGCGGTAGCGGCGGCCGATCTGCGACTGCTCGCCGCCCTTGCTGAGCTTGAGGATGCCGCGGCGGCCCAGGTCGAACAGGGTCTGGTAGGCCAGGTACGGGTACACCGCGGTGGCGCCGAAGCCGAGCAGGCAGGCCATGTGGTGCGGATCGCGCGCGGTGCCGGTCTCGACGATCAGGTTGACGTCACAGCGCAGGCCCAGGTGCGAGAGGTGGTGGTGGATGGCACTGGTGGCCAGCAGGGCGTGCACCATCGGACGCCCGGCTACCGGGTAGCGGTCGGACAGCAGCAGCATCACCATGCCCTCGCGGGCAGCCTGTTCGGCCTCGGCACAGATGCGCTCGATGCCGGCGCGCAGGCCTTCGTCCTCGCTGTAGGACAGGTCGAGCAGGCGGTTGGCCTGCACGTACTGGTCCATCTTCAGCAGCTGGCGCAGCTTGCGCTGGCTCAGGACCGGCGAGTTGAGGATGACGTGGTTCACCGTCTCCGGGCCGGCATGGAAGATGTTGGTCTCCTTGCCGAGCTGGGTGGACAGGGACATCGCGCAGTCTTCGCGCAGCGGATCGATCGGCGGGTTGGTGACCTGCGCGAAGGCCTGGCGGAAATAGTCGTACAGCGGGCGGCTGCGCTGGCTGAGCACGGCCATCGGCGTGTCATCACCCATCGAGCCGGTGGCTTCCTGCTCGGTCTCGGCCAGCGGCCGCAGCACCTGCTCCACTTCCTCGCTGCTGAGCTGGTACAGCTTGTGGTAGCTGCGCAGGGTGCCTTCGTCGAAGGGTTCCTCCACCAGCGACGGATCGATCAGTTCGGTCTGCAGGTAGGTGACGCCCTGCTGCAGCCACTGCTTGTACGGCGCGCGGCCGCGGTTGATGCGGTCGATGGCTTCCGAATCGAGCAGGTCGCCGCGCTTGAGGTCGATGGCGATCATCTCGCCCGGGCCGAGCTTGCCCTTGCGCACCACGCGCTCGGTCGGCACTTCCCACACGCCCGCTTCGGAGGCGACCAGGAAGTGGCGGTCGGCGGTCAGCATCCAGCGCGCCGGGCGCAGGCCGTTGCGGTCCAGCGTACACACCGCATAGCGGCTGTCGCAGGCGACGATGCCGGCCGGGCCGTCCCACGGCTCGCTGTTCAGGCCATGGAACTCGTAGAACGCGGCCAGGTCGGGATCCTTGAACTCCAGCGACTGGGTCGCCGGCGGCACCAGGATGCGCAGCGCCTGGATCAGTTCCATGCCACCGGACACCATCAGTTCCAGCATGTTGTCCAGGCTCTGCGAATCCGAGCCGTGCATGGAGATGACCGGATCGAACTCGGCGATGTCGAAGCGCGGGGTCTTCCACACCTTGCTGCGCGCCTGCGCCCAGCGGCGGTTGCCCTCGATGGTGTTGATCTCGCCGTTGTGGGCGAGCATGCGGAACGGGTGCGCCAGCGGCCAGCGCGGCAGCGTGTTGGTGGAGAAGCGCTGGTGGAACACGATGGCGCTGGAGGCCAGTTCGCGGCGCTGCAGGTCCGGGAAGAAGCGGCTCAGCTTGTCCGGCAGCACCATGCCCTTGTAGCTGATCGCGTTGGGGCTGAGGGTGGTGACGTAGTAATCGGCATGCTCGCGCAGCTGCTGTTCGCTGCGGCGGCGGGCCAGGAACAGGGCCAGCGCGAAGCCGCCGTCGTCCTGGCCGACACCGGCGTCGACGAACACCTGTTCGATGCGCGGCAGCGTATCGCGGGCCAGCTGGCCGCAGACGCTGTCATCGGTGGGCACTTCGCGCCAGCCGGCAACCTTGCAGCCGACTGCTTCCACCTGTGCCTGCAGCTGCGTGCGGCAGGCCTGCGCGGCCTCGGCATCGTGCGGCAGGAACACCAGGCCGGCGGCGAAGCGCGCACCCACGGTGATGCCCGCTTCGCTGGCCAGCAGTTTCAGGAAGGCATCGGGGCGGCGCAGCAGCAGGCCGCAGCCATCGCCGGTCAGCCCGTCGGCGGCAACACCGCCGCGGTGGGTCATGCGCGAAAGCGCGGCGATGGCGGTGTCGACCAGTAGACGTGAGGGCTGGTCGTCAAGCTGCGCGACCATGCCGAATCCACAGGCGTCGCGCTCGGAGCGCGGGTCGTAAAGCCCTTGGCGGTTGCGGGGGGCCATCTCTACCTCGATGCGAAATGAAATGAGCAGGGACACTCGTGCCCGCTCATTCCCTGGAGCGCATCATGAGGCCACCGGATGCCTCGACTAGATCACAGTTGTTGCAACGCCGCAATACACGGTTGCGCGTGCAACCAAAACGCCGGCAAACCCTTGCCGGCGTTGGCTTTCCGTCAGCCGCAGCGGGCGCCGCTGACCAGGCCCTTTTCGTCCACTTCGATGTTCAGGCGATCGCCCAGGAACTCCATCGTGGCCACGTCATTGGGCTTGAGCACGCGCACCTGGCTGGCGGCGGCATCTTCCTGGGCCTGCTTGCCCAGCGCATCGGTGTAGGCCTGGCCGACCAGACTCTGCACCTGGCTGGCATCGCAGGTGCCGGCCGGCGGTGCTTCGGTGGCCTTGCCGGCTTCATCGGCCGGCGCCTTGGCGGCTTCAGCGGCCTGCTGGGCGTGGGCGGTGGCCGAATCCTGCTCATCCAGCGCTGGCGCCTGGCAGGCGGACAACGCCAGCACGGCCGGCAGCAGCAGGGCGGAGAGCGAACGGGCGCGGATCTGGAACGACATCATGACTCCGGAACGGAAGGGACTGTGAAGACCCGAGCATAGCCGCGAACCCATCCTCACGTGTTTGTCTTGCGTTATTGACGTGGCCACGCCGCGCTGATCGCCACACTGGCGCCATGCCTTCAACCCCCACCCCCGAACGACAGGCCGCACGCGCGGCGGGCCTGCGTTATGTCGATGACACCCAGCCCGGCATCAGCCGGCGCCGCGCAGGCAAGGGCTTTGCCTACCGCGATGCCGATGGCCACGCGGTGCGCGATGCCGCCACCCTCCAGCGCATCCGCGCGCTGGCCATCCCGCCGGCCTACAACGCCGTGTGGATCTGCGCGCACGCCAACGGCCACCTGCAGGCCACCGGCCGCGATGCGCGTGGGCGCAAGCAGTACCGCTATCACGCCGAGTGGGCGGCAATGCGTGATTCGGGAAAATTCGACCGCACCATCGCCTTCGGCGAAGCGCTGCCTGCCCTGCGCCGCAGGCTCAGCCGCGACCTCAAGCAGCGTGGTTACCCGCGCGAGAAGGTGCTGGCGGTGGTGGTCGCGCTGCTGGCCGATACCCTGGTGCGGGTGGGCAATGAAACCTATGCCAAGGAAAACAAGTCCTACGGCCTGACCACGCTGCGCAATCGTCACCTCGACCTGCTGCGCGGGGGCCGTGTGCGCATGCGCTTCCGTGGCAAGTCGGGGCAGCTGCATGAGGTGACCGTCGGTGACCGCCGCCTGGGCGCCCTGGTGCGCGGGGTGCAGCAGCTGCCAGGGCAGGCGCTGTTCCAGTATCGCGACGACGACGGTGTCGTGCAGCCGGTCGATTCCGGTGCGGTCAACGACTATCTGCGCGAGGTGATGGGCGAGGACTTCACCGCCAAGGATTTCCGCACCTGGGGCGGTACCCTGGCGGCGGTGCAGACCTTCGCCGCCACCGAGCTGCCGGAGCCGTCCAGCCAGCGTGCGCTGGCCAAGGCGCAGCGCGAGGTGGTGTGCCAGGTAGCCGCGCGGCTGGGCAATACGCCTGCAGTCTGCCGCAAGGCCTATATCGACCCGTGTGTGTTTGCCGGCTGGGAGCGTGGCGAACTTACCGCGCTGGCCGGTCTGCGCGGCCCACGGCAGTGGGAGCAGGCCACGCTGAAGGTGCTGCGCCGGGCGCGGCGGTTGGCCAAGCGCAGCGGGGCGACGGCCCCGTAGCGTCGTCGAGCTTGCTAGACGGCTGTTACCCGCAATAAATGGCGGTGATGTTGTTGGTGCGACCGGTTTCAATCGTCAGGCGGTCACCGCCTTCCTGTGCCGCACCCGCCGCCGGATCGGCGTTGCCGCTGGCGGTGTTGCCGCTGCGCTCGCGGTTGCCGCGCAGAACCTGTACATGCAGGCTGTCGCTGTCCACGCGGGCGCGTTCGATGGTGACTGCCGAGGCAGCCAGGCCAACCGCGCCGCGCACCATGTTGGTGTGGCACTGGCCGGAAATCACGCCATCGATGGGCTGGGTCTGGGCAACCGGAGTGCTGCTGCAGGCAGCAAGGGCGAAGCAGACGGCGGCGGTGGCAATCGCATGTTTCATCGGGGCATTCCTCGTGTCGTGGCTTGAAGAGTGCGACGACACGCGTGGTGGCGGAATGAATGCCGTGCACGTGGTGGACACGGTGCGCTCACTGCCGCTGACAGGCGAGATGGAGAGACTGCACGAGCGGCGCACGCCGCCCCCGGTAGTGCCGGCCGCTGGCCGGCGACCCCATTCCCTCCCGAGGAGACCTGCATGGCCACCACCAAGAAGACCCCCGCCCGCCGCAAGGCAACGCCCAAGGTGCGCAAAGGCAGCACCGCGACGAAGACCGTTGCCGAAACCGACCGCCCGCGCGTGGTGAAGACCGCCACCCGCAAGGCTGCCGCCAGCGACCCGCGCGCGGCACGCGTGGCATCGCGACAGCGGCGCCTGCAGGACCAGGAGAAGGCCAAGGACGCACGCGCAACCAGGAAGGCGACGAAGAAGACCGCCACTCAGGCCGGCGCACGCCGACAGCCGGAAACGATGCCGGCCCAGCACCTGGCCAAGCCCGGCCACGAGCACGCACTCGAACTCGCACCGCGCTTCCTTGCACCGGATTACGTCGGAAGCGGCAAGCTGCAGGGTATGCGCGCGATCATCACAGGCGGTGATTCCGGCATCGGTCGGGCGGTGGCCGTGCTGTTCGCCCGCGAAGGCGCCGATGTCGCCGTGCTGCATCTGGATGAGGCGGAAGACGCGGACCTCACCCGCCAACACGTGGAACGCGAAGGCGGCCGTTGCGTGGTGATTGCCGGTGACGTGCGTGACCCGCGCTTCTGCAACAAGGCAGTGAAGCAGGTGGCCAAGGCCTTCGGCGGCATCGACATCCTGGTCAACAACGCGGCCTTCCAGCTGCATTGCGAACGTCTGGAAGACCTGGAAGACGCGCACCTGCAGGAAACGCTGCAGACCAATATCGGCGGCTACATCCAGATGGCGCGTGCAGTGCTGCCGCACTTGGGTGAGGGCGCCAGCATCATCAACACCGGCTCGGAAACCGGCCTGTTCGGCAGCAAGGCACTCATCGATTACTCGGCGACCAAGGGCGCCATCCACGCCTTCACCAAGGCGCTGGCCAGCCAGCTACTGCCGCGTGGCATCCGGGTCAACTGCGTGGCACCGGGGCCAGTGTGGACGCCGCTGAACCCCGCCGACAAGCAGGCGGAGGACGTGGCCGAGTTCGGCAAGAACAGTGACATGGGGCGCGCCGCGCAGCCGGAAGAGCTGTCGCCGGCCTACGTGTTCCTGGCTTCGCCGGCCTGTGCAAGCTACATCAGCGGGGCCATCCTGCCGGTGATGGGTGGGCCGCACGGCTGACGCGGCGCTTCTGCCCGAAATGGCCGTCGGCACGGCCGATCCTCCGGTAGTGCCGGCCGCTGGCCGGCAACCTCAGGGCACGGTCACCGCAGCCGCATAAAGATCGGCGATGCGCGGAATGAACCGCTGCGGGTTGGCACCTACCAGGTTGGTCAGCACCACCACCGCCACGCCGCGGTCGGGGTAGACGATGAACGCCGATCGCGCGCCGCCGATGCCGGCCACCTGACGGTCCGGTGCCGCCTGCAGCACCGGCCACCCGGCGGCCCAGGGGCCGGCGCGGCCATCGGCGAGCGGCTCGGCGGTCCACATGCGCGTGCGTGCGGGATCGCCCAGCAGGCGGCCGTCGGCCAGCGCGGCCAGCCAACGGGCGGTGTCATCGGCGGTGGTCAGGATGCCGCCGCCGGCCCACAGGCTGGGCGGCATGTCGTAGAACCAGTGCGACAGCCGTGGCGGCGTGTCGGCCGCTTCGGTCGCACGCGGCGCCAGGCTGTACATCGTTGCTGCATCGGGCACGAGGTCGTAGCTGTCGCCAAAGGTGGTGCGGTCCATGCCTACCGTGCCGAACTGGCTGCTGGCGAGGAAGCGCTCGTAGGGCATGCCCGATTGCCGCGCGATGATCCGCGCCAGCAACAGGTAGTTGGTCTGGTTGTAGGCGAAGCGCTGGCCGGGTGCGGCATCCATCGGCCGCGTGGTCACGGCCTGCCACGCCTGCGCCTCGGTACCACCGCCCAGTAGTCCGTGCTCATCGAGGATGTCCGGCAGGCCCGAGGTGTGCGCGAGCAGCTGGCGCACGCGAACGTTCTGCCAGGCCGGCGGCAGCGCATCGAGGTAGCGCGCCAGCGGCGCATCCAGATCCAGCTTGCCCTGCTGCGCCAGCTGTGCGGCCGCCACGCCGGTGAAGGCCTTGGTGGCCGAGTTCAGCGGGAAGCGCGTGCTGCGCGTGGCGGCGACGCCGTTCTCGACGTTGGCCAGGCCGAAGGCTTCGGACAGCACCACCTGGCCGTCCTTGACCACCGCCACCTGCAGGCCGGGGATGCGCGCGTCCTGCATGGTCTGGCGGATCAGGCGGCGTGCCTGCTCGTTGGCGGCATCAGGGCCGGGCGAAGCGGCTGCCACTGGCAGGGCGGCGAGGAGCAGGAGCAGGACGGGCAGCGTTGGGCGGAACATGGGGATTCCAGACGGGTTGTCGGAAATCGGATGCGTGGGGCGGGGAGAAGGTTTAAGCCCATCACCCACCCCTACCGTTCGTCGGCCCATGACTTCCGGGGGGTTGACTACAACTGTCGTCACGCAGACAGTGACGACACGTGTAGTCAAGGGAGTGGTGTCATGCGTGGCAAGACCATCGGGGACCAGGAACTGGCCCTGCTGCAGTACATCGATGAACATGCGCCGGCCAGTGTCGGCGAGGTCGCCAGTGGCTACGGCGAGGCCCGCGGGCTGGCCCGTTCCACCGTGCTGACGATGATGGAGCGGCTGCGCGCCAAGGGGTATCTTCAGCGCGAGCAGCAGGAGGGCGTCTACCGCTACCAGGCCACCCGTGGCCCGGAGAGCGTGCTGCAGGGCGCCGTGGCCCAGTTCGTCGACAACACCCTGCAGGGCTCGGTGTCGCCGTTCGTGGCCTACCTGTCGCAGCGCCAGGAAGTCAGTGACAACGAGCTGGCCGAGCTGGAAGCACTGGTCGCCCAACTCCAATCGCGTCGCCACGAGGGCTGAGCCATGGACACTACGATGCTGATTCCGATGTTGGAGCGCCTGGGCTGGACCAGCCTGCAGACCGTGCTGCTGGTGGCCCTGGTGTACGGCCTCTGCCGCGCCTTGCCTTCGCTGTCGGCCAGCACCCGCTGCCGCCTGTGGTGGCTGGTGTCGCTGCAGGCGGTGCTGGGCCTGTTCTGGAGCCAGCCGCTGCAGCTGGCCTGGCTGCCGGCGCCGCAGGCCGTGGCAATGAGCGCCACCGACCTGGCCGCCGATGCGATCCATCCCATGGCGCCGGAACTCTCGGCGAACCTGCTGGCCACCGCGCCGATCGACCAGGCCCCTGACATCGCCGCGTCGATCGGCAGCGGCGTATCGCCGATGGCCTGGTGGGCGATGGCGCTGGCCGCGCTGTGGCTGTCCGGCGTGCTGGTGATGGCGTGGCGCACCTTCGGTGAGTGGCGCCAGTGCCGCGCGCTGCTGGCCGCTTCGCACCCCTGCGAAGACGCTGCCTTGGTGCAGGCGCTGCAGCTGGCTGCCGATGCCCACGGCCTGCGCCGCGCACCGCGCCTGTGGATGAGCGAACAGGTGGATGCGCCACAGCTGGTTGGCCCGCTGCGCCCGGTGCTGCTGCTGCCGGCCGGTGCCAATGCCCTGCAGGGCGATGCGCTGGATCTGGCGCTGACCCACGAGCTGCAGCACATGCAGCGCCGTGACCTGCAGTGGGGTCTGCTGCCTGCGCTGGCGCAGCACCTGTTCTTCTTCCATCCGCTGCTGCGTCTGGCTGTGCGCGAGTACGCCCAGGCCCGCGAGGAAGCGGTGGATGCAGCAGTGGTCGGCCAGCACGGTGCCAGCCGCCACGCCTACGGCCGCCTGCTGCTGCAGCTGGGTGTGGCGCCGCAGCCGCACCTGGGCGTGGCGAGTGCCGCGCCGAGCACCACCAGCCTCAAGCGCCGCCTGATGAGCCTGCAGCCGCGTCGTGCCTGCCCGCGCATCCTCGCCATCGGGCTGACAGCCCTGGTGGTTGCGGTGGGCGTGGCGCCGATGCGCCTGGTGGCCGCCCCGGCACCGCCGGCGCCGCCCGCACCGCCGAAGGTGGTGCCTGCAGCGCCCGCACCGCCGGCCGCGCCCGCTGTCCCGGCCTCCGCCACCCACGTAGTAATGCCCGCGCCGCCTGCCGCACCGGCGGCCCCCGCTGCGCCGCCCGCACCTCCGGCGCCCCCAGTGGACGACAAGGATGGCGACGACAGCTACACCACCATGGGCGAGCTGCACCTGGGCAACGATCTGGAGCGTGGCCACGTGCTGATCGACCATGGCCGCAGCTATGCCAGCGCGACGATCGATGACATCCAGCAGGCCCGCCGCGATGTTGGCCGCGATGGCCCGGTGCTGTGGTTCCGCGATGGCAACAAGCGCTATGCCGTGCGTGATCCGGCCCTGATCCAGCCGCTGCAGCGTGTCTATGCGCAGTCGGCCGAACTGGGCCGGCAGCAGGGCCAGCTCGGCCGTGAGCAGGGTGCACTGGGGCGCCAGCAGGGCGAACTGGGCCGCAAGCAAGCGGTGCATGCACGGGAAATCAGCCGTGTGGCGACGCAGGCCGCCAGCAAGGCCCTGCGCGAAACCGACATCAACCGCCAGGCTGCAGCGGAAGCCGCAAGGGCCGCGAGGGGTTCGATGGATGACGCCGCGATTGCCCGCCAGGCGGCGGCCGAGGCCCGTCTGGCGATGCGTGAAGTGCAGGCGGTGCAGGACGCGCACAGCAAGGACATCAGCGAGCTCGCCGATCAGCAGGCACAGCTGGGCCTGCGCCAGGCCGCGCTGGGCAGCCAGCAGGCGGAACTGGGTGAACGCCAGGCGCAGCTGCAGGCACGGGCCTCCGCACAGGCCAAGCAGGTGATCGCCCGCGCGATGGCCAGCGGCAAGGCCCAGCAGCTCTGAGACAGCCTGCCGGCCAGCGGCCGGCACTACCAGGACAGGCGGTAGCGCCGGGCCATGCCCGGCGAGCGCAGCGGCGCGTACGCGAATGGAACCCGCCGGGCATGGCCCGGCGCTACCGGATCGATCGCGCCCGCGGATACGGCGCGGTTACATCAACCGCAGCTGGCGCGCTCGATCTTGTTCTGCTCGTCCACGTGCACGGTCACGCGGTCCTGGCGGAAATCCATCGTCACTGCCATGCCCGGCTTGACCACGCGTGCGTTGCGCGCGCCGCTGTCGGCCACCAGTTTCTTGATGGTGGCCTCGTCGGCGGTCTTGCCGGTGAAGGCTTCCAGCGCTTCCGGACGGCATTCCTGCGGGCCGTCGGGGACCTTGGCCGGCAGGCTGCCGCTGTCAGCGGTGCTGTTGGCACCGGCATGGCTGCAGGCCGCGAGCGGCAGGGTGCTGGCCAGCAGCAACAGGGTTGTAGGGCGCATGGGCTCGGCTCCGGTGAAGGGACAGCGGGCAGTGTCGCCGCTGCGCGTGTCAGTGGTGTCAACGCCGCCTGAACCCGCGCGCGCTCAGGGCTGCACCAGCGCCAGCGTTTCGCGCTCGCGCTGTTCCTCGCGGATCAGCCGCTGCAGCAGCAGAGCCAGGGTCACCACGTCCTGGTGGTTGTGGTCGGCCACGCGGCGCAGGTTTACTGCATCGCCGCCGCGCAGGTAACGCAGCCATGCCGCAGGCGCTTCCGAACCGGGCAGATCATCCTCGCGCACCACGCGCAGCAGCTGGCGTTCGATGGTGGACAGCTTGCAGTTCTCCCAGCTGCCGCGATAACGCCGGCGGGTGGGGTAGAGCAGGTCCACATGGTCCAGCGTGGTGATCGGGTCGCGCTGCCGGGCCAGCCGGTAGCGGGCCTTCAGCAGCGGCGCATCGTAGCTGCGGCCGTTGTAGCTGCAGAACACGGTGGAGGGCTGCAGCCAGCTGGCGAAGATAGCCAGCATCGCGTCCTCGGCGGCCATGGTGGACATCAGCAGCTGGCGGATGCGCAGGCCTTCGCCGCGCTGCGGGCAGGCATGCCAGTCGGCGGCACCGATCATGAAGGCGCGGGTACCGGTGCCACCGGCCAGGCCGGTGGTTTCGGTATCGAAGAACAGCAGGTCGCGCGCGGCCACGTACTCGCCATCGCGGCGGGCGAAATCCAGCGACAGCGCCTGCGCGGGAATCGCCTGCGGCTGCAGTGATTCGATCAGCAACAGGCCCGGTGCGATTTCTTCGCCGGGCAGCTGCCGGTCCTGCGCGCTGGCCCGCACCGGGGCGGCGGTACCGCGCGTGCGCAGGCCGAGCAGGCGATGCAGGCCGCCTACCTCCGGCCGCCGCAGTGCGGGCGGCGCCGCGGCAGGTGCTGCCGCGCCGGTCGGCTTGTGGCGGATCTCCTGTTCGACCCAGGCAAACACCGAGCGCTCGGCCGCGGGCTGCCGCGCATCGTTGGCGGCCACCGGCGCCGGTGCTGCCGGTGGCGGCTCGGGCGCGGCCGGCGTGCTCGCCTTCGGGTCGCCGGCCTGCTTCCGCAGCAGGCGCAGCTTGTCCAGGCTCAGGCTCACGGTGCCAGCAGCTCCATCGGGTCGCGCGTGGTCACCACCACGTCGCGCACATGCTGGCAGGCCTCGGCATCGAACAGGTCGAGCACGCGCAGCGCCAACGCGCGCGGCGAGGTGTCATCCTCTTCCTGTGCGGCCAGCACCGGGCCCACGCAGGCCGGGCAGCCGGCCTTGCAGTCGCAGCGCTGCACCAGTTCGCGCGCGCGCTGCACCAGTTCGGCCTGGCGCTGCCACAGCGGCTCGCTGAGGCCGACGCCACCGGGGAAGTTGTCGTACAGATAGACGGTGGGCACGAACTCCTGCAGCAGCTCGACGATGCCCGGATCACCCTCGCCGCCGCGCAACTGGCCACGGCCGGTCTGGTCGGCGATCGCGAACCACGAACCATCGCCGTTGCCGACCGACTTCTGCAGGTCGCGCGCATCGGCCATCACCGCCACGGTGGCGACGATGTGCAGCGCGTAGGCCGCGCCGAGGAAACCATCCAGCGCATCCTGCTTGCTGGCGAACGCGCGCAGCAGCAGGGCCTGCGGCAGCTGCCACCACACCGCAGTGGTATGCAGTTCCTGGTCGGGCAGGTTCACCGGGCCGTAGCCGATGTTCTCGTGCGTGTAGTAGCGGATCTTCTTGTAGCCGGCCACGCGGCGCACCACGTGCACTTCGCCATGGTGCGAATCGCCGCGGCCGGCCACGCCGCCATCGAAACGGTCCAGCACCTTGAGCTTGGTGAAGTCGATGCTGTCGGTGTAGTAGTCCACGTGCGTGCGCGTGACGTAGGCCTTGCGGCCTTCCCAGTCCAGCGTTTCCACCTGGTAAGGGGTCGACTGCACCATGTGGATCGCGCCTTCGTACAAGGTGAGCGCGGCCGCGGAATAGTCGACCTCGGCAATGATCTGCTGGCGGCCATCGCTGCGGTCGACCACCACGAAGTTGCCATCGGCCACCGCACGCAGGCTGACCGCGTTGGCCGGATAACTGTCGGCGATCCATTCCCAGCGCTCGCCTTCGCGATGGATGACCTCGGTCTCGGCCAGCGCTTCCAGGAATACTTCCGGATCGATCGGGCCGAAGCCATCGCCGACCCGGAACGGCAGTTCGAAAGCCGCGCAGCGGATGTGGTCGAACAGGATCAGCGGCTGGTCCGGTGCGATGCGCGCGTGTTCGGGCGAGGCCTCGGCGAAGAAATCCGGATGCCGCACCACGTACTGGTCCAGCGGCTGCGAGCTGGCCACCATCACGCCCAGCGCGGGCTGCTGGCGGCGACCGGCGCGGCCGAAGCGCTGCCAGGTGGCGGCCACGCTGCCGGGGTAGCCGTTGAGGATGACCACGTCGAGGCTGCCGATATCCACGCCCAGCTCCAGCGCCGAGGTGCTGACGATGCCGTCGATGTTGCCCGCGCGCATCGCACGCTCGGTCTCGCGGCGTTCGGTGGGCAGGTAGCCACCCCGGTAGGCGCGGATGCGGGGCGGCTTGCGCGGGTCGTGGTCGAAGATGTCCTTCAGGTACTTGGTCAGCACTTCCACCATCAACCGCGTCTGCGCGAACACCAGGGTCTTCAGCCCGGACTTGATCGCGATGCGGGCGATGCGGTTGCTCTGCGAACGTGCCGAGGCACGCAGGCCCAGGTCCGGGTTGATCACCGGCGGGTTCCACAGCAGCACCTGCTTGGGCCCGCTGGGCGCGCCGGATTCGGTGATGGCGGTAACCGGTGCCTCGATCAGCGCTTCGGCATGCGCCTGCGGGTTGCCGATGGTGGCCGAGCAAAGGATGAACTGCGGTTGCACGCCATAGAACGCGCAGATGCGCTTGAGCCGGCGCAGCACGTTGGTGACGTGGCTGCCGAACACGCCGCGGTAGGTGTGCACCTCGTCGATGACGATGTAGCGCAGGTTCTCGAAGAACTGCGCCCACTTGGTGTGGTGGGGCAGGATGGCCTGGTGCAGCATGTCCGGGTTGGACACCACGATGTCGCCGTGCAGGCGGATGGCCTGGCGCGCATCGCCGGGGGTGTCGCCATCGAAGGTGAAGGCCTTCACGCCGAGGTCGCCGGCGCGGTTGAGTTCGAGCAGCTCGGCCACCTGGTCCTGGGCCAGCGCCTTGGTCGGGAACAGGTACAGCGCCTTGGCCTTGTCCTGCATGGCCGCGCTGACCACCGGCAGGGTGTAGCACAGCGACTTGCCGCTGGCGGTGGGGGTGACGATGGCCACGTGCTCGCCGCGCTGGCTGGCCTCCCACGCTTCGGCCTGGTGGCTGTAGAGCTGTTCGATGCCGCGCGACTTCAGGGCCGCGGCCAGGGCCGGCGGCACCAAATCGGGAATGGGCGCGTAGCGGCCCTCGCGGCCGGGAATGGCGAAGCTGCCGGTGATGCGGTCGTGGTAGCGGCGCTGCAGGCGCGCACTGAGCAGGGCGCCATCGCGCGCGGGCAGGCCGTCGCGGGTGGCGAGCTTCTGCTCGGCGTCGGCCGTGCGCTTGGCGAGTTCGTAGGCCATGGAAGAGGGAGCGGGGACGGTTTGCGAGGGGTCACATGGCACCACAGATGGGTCTCAGGGTGTGAGACCGCGTGCCGGGATGCAGTGAATCATTCAGTGCTGCGGCACAGCCATCGCCGGCTGAACGCCTGTATTGCCGCCAACGAAATCTGAAGCCGTGATGCGTATCCTCGGAGTTTGGACGCACCATACAGGGCGATGGCTGTGGCACGACGGGAACTGCAGGGAGCACTTCTGGCCGGCATGATGCTGGCCGCCACTACGCACGCGCAGCAGGCTGACCCCATGATCGATCCGCCCACGGCGAGCGAGGTGCCGGCCGCCGATGCTGCCGCGCCACCGGACTTGCCCGCGCCGCCGCAGGGCGATGTCACCACCCTGGGTGAAGTACGCGCGATCAAGCCCGAGGACGAGGCGCTGGATCTGTACCGCTTCAAGAACCCGGTGAAGTTCGGTGACAACCGCTTCAGCCGCGACTGGAGCGAGCCGCCGTCGCCGGAACAGGTGAGCATGGGCGGTGGCTACATCATGATGGGAGTGGTGAAGGGCGTGCTGGCGGCGGGCCGCGGTCTGAACAAGCTCACCGGTGGCCCCGACCAGATCCAGGCCGCCATCGCACGGCCGCCGCCGGAGCTGACGCCCGAACAGCGACGCCGGGCGCAGCAGTTCTGCGAGCAGCAGGACGGCTGCGATCCCTCGGTCGGGAAGTAGGCGTTATCCTGCCGCCTTTCTTTCAGAGGCTGCCTGGATGCTGCTGCGTTCCCTTCTCCTGCTTGCCGCGTTGAGCCCGCTGGCCGCCGTTGCCAGCGACCTGGCCGATGACGGCTCGTGCCGAAACGGCGCATTTCCTTCCGCGCAATCGGATTTCGCCGTGGCCAAGGTGGTGGGCACGCAGCGCTTGTACCTGCTGGGTGACATGGACGGCTGCCCGGCCAAGGGCGAACCCGCCTGCCGCCAGCGCAGCTACGTGGTGAGCGGCGATACCGTGGTGACCGGCCGTGACCTGGGCCCGTACCGCTGCGCGTTTTTCCCCAACAAGGTGGGTGGCAGTGCCGGTTGGGTCGACCGCAGCAAGCTGCAGCCGGTGGCAGGGGTGACGCCGACGCTGCAGGGCTGGGCCGGTGACTGGAAGGATGGCGACAACGGGCTGAACATCCGCGTGCGTGGCAACCAGCTTCACGTCGAAGGTGATGCCTACTGGCCGTCGGCCAACCCCACGCCGGAACAGCGGCCGTATGGGCCGAACCTGGGCCAGGTGGAAGCGCAGGCCACGCCGCGTGGCAGCCAGGTGGATTTCGTCGAGGACAGCTGCACGGTGCACGCGCAGTTGCTGGGCGACGTGCTGGTGGTGTCGGACAACAGCGAGTGCGGCGGCATGAACGTGCGGTTCGACGGGGTGTACCGGCGTACCGGGGCGCGCTGACGGGTGATGGTGGGGTCAGAGCCCTTTCGCGAGCGAAAGGGATCCGACCCCGTGGGTTCGACGGGCCAGTAGATCCACGCCATGCGTGGATGCTTCATGGGTGGGGGTCAGAGCCCTTTCGCAGGCTAAAGGGATCCGACCCCGTTGATCCGCGCGGGGCAGTAGATCCACGCCATGCGTGGATGCTTCGTGGATGGGGTCAGAGCCCTTTCGCGGGCGAAAGGGATCCGACCCCGTGGCTCAGCGCCGCCGTTCCAGCCACCACAGCAGCGATGCGCACAGCACGAATGCCAGCCACCACGGCCAGCGCTTACCCGGCACCGGCTGCATCGCCGCAGCACCTGCAGGCGTGGCCGTTGCCAGCGCCTGCGTCGTCGCATCGCGCATCGCCTGGCGATGCAGCGCCGCTGCCTCCTTCGTGTCGAACACATAGCGCCAGACGGTCGTGTCGCCATGCTGCAGCCGCTGCCAGCCTGCCGCCTGCGGCCACCATCCGGCGCAGCGCATCGACGAGGTAGTGGCATCGACCACCAGCGGCACGCCCGCACCCTTCGCATCGAACGCCTGCAGCGGCGCCTGGACGCCACACAGCGCGACGCGCTCGCCTAGCCAGGCCTGCGCCTGCGGTGACCACAGCGCGTCCGTGCCGGGCTGTGCGCGTGCCAGTGTAGCGACCACACCGCTCCACAGTTCGCCGTGGCGATCATCGCGACCGGCCAGCACCCAGCGCCAGCTGTCGGTGACCGGCAGCAGACCGATGCGGCCCTTGCCGACGCTGCGCCAGCCGCCGAGGGGCTGGCCTGCGGTGTCGTGCAGCAGGGCGCTGCCGTCGTTGACCTGCAGCGCCAGCGCCTCCAGCGAGGGCAGGGAAGCGCTGTGCGAGCTGCGGTCCGCCGCTTCGCCATCGGCGGTGGGCAGGGTGGCCGAGTCCAGCGGGCCGCGCCGTGCGGCGAGCATCGCACTCTCGCCATCGCCAGGCAGTTCGACGGCATGGCTGCTGCCATCTCCCTGCACCGGCAGGCCGAGATCACGCAGGCGTTGCCGCGCGCTGGTCGATGGAGCGCCGGCGCTGCGCACCAGCACACCGAGACCATCGCGCAGTGCCTGGCGCACCGCCGCCAGTTGCCCCGCGCTCAATGCCGCCAAGCTGCGCTCGTCCAGCAGCAGCAGGTCGCTGCGCGCCAGTGCGGCCGCATCCAGCGCCACCGCGCCATCGCCCACGCTGAGCCCGGCGCCGGTGTCGGCCTGCACCTGCACGCGCAGGCCGGCATCGGTGGCCCAGCGACGCAGGTACTTCAGTTCCGGGCCGGGTGCGCTGGCACGTACCAGCAGACGCAGCGGTGCGGCCGCCAGCGTCTGCTGCGGCACCGGCACGCTGTCCAGCACATGGGCCTGCGCATCGAGCAGGCGCAGATGGAAGACGCTGCGGCCGGGCGCGCGGGCGATGCCGCTGAGCTGCACGCGGCCATCGGCGGCCACGTCCACGCGATCCACCACGGTGTCGGCCGGGTCCAGCAGTTCGGCGCGGCCAGCGGCTACACCGTGTGCCTGCGCGTGCACCTCGAAGCGCGCACCGGGTGCGGCATCGGCCGGTGCTTGCAGTGCGATCCAGCCGCGCGGCGCAGGCGAGGCCTGCCAGCGCAGGTTCGCCGGCAGCACAGCGTCGCGGTCACGCGCGGCCAGGCCGGCGCCGACCAGGGTCAACGTGGAGGCCGGGTGCTGGCGAAGCGCCGTGGCCAGATCAGGCACGCGCTGGCCGCCCGGCACATCCGCCGCCTCCGGCAACAGCAGCAGCGGGCCATCGCTGGCCGGCAACGCGCCGGCGGCTGCCGCATCGGCAGTGAGCACGACCAGGCCGCCCGCAGGCAGCTGCTGGCTGGGCGGCAGCAGGCAGAAATAGAGCAGCACGGCGGCGATGGCCTGCAGGCCCAGCCGTGCCGCGCGCCGGCCGCGATGGGCGGTGCGCGCACGCAGCTGCACGACGCTGGCGAGGATGACGATGACCGCCAGGGCCACGGCCAGCCACAGGTTCAATGCAGTGGCATTCATGGCTGTGCCTCCACCGCATCGAGGTAACGCTGGCCCATCGCATCGGTGGCGGTGCGCCGCATTACCTGCGGCAACGGACGCTGCAGGGCGCGCCACAGCTGTGCGCGCAGCCGCTGGCGGCAGTCGCTGCAATCCGGCTCGATGCGCAGCTGTTCAATGGCGGCGGCCAAGTCGAGGGCATCGGGCAGGAAGGCGGCGTTGCGCTGCTGCCACGTGGCCAAAGCGTCCAGGTCAGGCGTGTCATCACCGTCGCCCAGCCGCTGCCAGGCCTCGACGATGGCCGGGTCCGGCGGCGTGCGTGCGGCCAGCGGCAGCTCGCGGCTGGCCAGTCCGGCGCGGTCGCCGCCCAGGCGTCGGCCCTCGTCGATCGGCGGCAGTTCCGGGCCGACGCGTGCCAGGTAGATGCGCTCGGCCTGCTGCACCTGCTTGATGAAGGCCAGCGCCTTGTAGGCGAATGGCAGCGCCTGCTCCGGGCGGCCCTGGCGCAGCTCACCCTCGGACGACCACATCTGGTCCAGCGCGGCCTTCAGCGTGGCGCGGGTCTGCGGATCGAGCAGCGTGGCGGCCTCGGCGTGGTCGTGGGTGTGGCCATACTCGGACAGCACGTCGGTGGCGCTGCCGAACACCGGTGGCGTGTCGCCGTTGCCGGCGGCACCGCCGTGGTCATGATCGTGGTCGTCATGCGCACCGGCCTGGGCATGTCCGTGGTCGTCGTCGTGATCGTGCGCGTCCGCCGTGGGTGCATCACTGGTGGGCAGGTCGCTGGTCGGCGGTGCCTTCGGCGCGCCTTCGCTTTCCTCGCCGAGGAACTGGCCGTAGCGCAGGCGCAGGATGCGCTGGTCGACGCCGATGGCATCGCTGCGTTTGATGAAATCATCGGCAGCCAGGCTGCGGCGTTGGCGGATCAGCGCCTCGGCATCGATGATGATCTGCCGCTGGCTGCGGAAGTAGGCCGGCAGCGTCTTCTTGATGCGGCCTTCCAGTTCGGCACCGAGCGCGACTTCGGTGGTCGGCAGGCGCAGGATCACGCTGCTGCTGCGCCCGGTCTGCGCGCTGGGTGCGTGGTTGTCGCGTACTTCCAGCTGGGCGATTACATCGTTGCCGGGCTGCGCGCCGAGTGCCGCAAGGTCGAGGGTGTGGGCGAAGCGCCGCGCGGTGGGCGCGCCGCTGCCGGTGAGGGTGACACTGCGCTGGACGAAGGTGATGTTCTCGCCACTGCCCTGGGTGGTGGTGATCGACAGCTTCGCCTGCGCGGCCACGCCGTAGTCATCGCTGGCTTCGAAGCGCAGCGTCCACTGCCGCTGCCCCGGCGTGCCCAGGACCAGGCTGGCGGCCGGTTCCAGCACGCGCACGCTGGGCGCGCGGTCGGGCACCACATCCATCCGGTACAGGCGGGTGCTGGCCAGGGCGGGCTCGCTGACCACGCGGTACAGCACCGGCGCGCGGGCTACGTCCTGCGCCTGCCATTGGCCATCGTGCTCGCGCAGCGGCAGCCGTCGCCCGTCGTGGAACTGCAGCCATGCCTTGCTGGGCGTGCGGTCGAAACGCAGCGACCACGACAGCCGGCTGTCCGCGGCCACCTTGGCGTCCAGCGCGTTCTGGGTGAGCGTGGCCTGGCCGGTGTAGGCCGGTGCATCGATCTGCAGGCGGGTCGACTGCAGCTGCAGCGGACCGGGCGCGGCCGTGGGTGCCGTTGCCGTGGCACCGATGCCTGCGGAGACGCCTGCGCTGCGAGGCCAGCCCAGCGCGAGCAGGGCGATGGCCAAGCCGGCGATCCAGCACAGCGCCAGTGCGGCGCGCGGCCAGCGCGGGCGCAGGTCCGGCATCGTGCGTTCCAGCGTGGCCAGCACATGCGCGCGCTGGCGTTGCTGCAACGGGTTGAGGCGGGCGACATCGGCGAACAGCAGGTCGGCGCTGTCCTCGCTGCGGCCGCTGCCATCGAGCTGGCGCTGCAGCCAGCGCCGGTTCAACTGCCTTGCCCGCGCGACGGCCACGCCGGCGCAGGCCAGCAGGGCCAGCGTGCCGACCACGCAGGCGGCATCGAAACCGGCCAGGCGCAGGGTCAGCGCGGTGGCGGCCAGCGTCCACGGCAGGGCAAGCAGCACGGTGATGCCGGCGCGGCGGCGACGTGCGCGCTGCCAGCTGCGCTGCAATACGTTCATGCCGGCCTCCGCGCAGCGCGACTGGCCATCCCGCGTTCCAGCGCGAACAGCAGCACGATGGCCAGCAGCAGCCACGGGGTCAGCTCGCGTGGTGCGGTGGCAGTCATGGGCAGTACCGCCTGCTGCGGTGCCTGATCGCGCGCATCGCCCACACGCGGTGGCACTGGCGGTTGCAGGGCCAGCAGCAGGGCCTGCGGCAAGCGGGCATCACGCAGGGCGCCGTTGTGGGCGGCGTCCCATTCGCCGGGCAGCGACAGCAGGCGGCCCTGGCCGACGCGCTGCTGCCACAGCAGCGGTGCGCCTTCCGCACTTCGCAGCACCACCGTGGCGGCAGCATCAGGTCTGGCCGCGGTCATCACGCTGCCGCCGTCGCGCAGCCACGCCTGCCACGCAGCCGGCAGTGCATCGGTACGGCCCCACACCGCAATCTCGCCGCGTGCGGGGAGCGTGTCGGCAGGCAGCTCGGCGGCGGCGGGCTGGGTGCTCCACGCACGCTGCAGGGCGCCGATCCAGTGCCGCGCGCTGGCCGGTGCCTCGGCATGCACGCGCAGGCGTGGCGAGGCCACTGTGGCCTGTGCGCTGGCGAGGGGCACGACATGCGCCTGCCACTGCACGGGACGCGACAGCTGCAGGCGTGCACCATCGAGGCCGGACAGCGGGTCGGGCACATGCACGGTCAGCGCAGTGCCGGTGGGCAGCTGCGCGTCGAGTTCGCGCAGCAGGCTCGCAAGCGGTGCAGGTGTCGTGGGTGCTGGTTGTTCGACGGACGGGAAGCCGGGTGCCAGCCAATGCCAGTTGCCCTCTTCGCCGGTGCCGCGCAGTGCGCGGGCATCCAGCGCCGGTGCGACCACGGTCCAGGCGCTGGGCGGTGCTGCGCTGCCGGTCAGCGCCGGGCGTGCCAGCAGCAGCGCCAGTGCGGCCAGCAGCAGCAGGCGCACCAGCAGCAGCGGCCAATCATCGAAGCGGATGCGCTGGCGTGGACGGATCTGTGCGCGCAGCCAGCGCAGTGCGGCGAAATCCAGCGGCGTGTATGGATGGCGCCGGGCGAGGTGGATCAGCAGGGGCAGCAGCCACGCGGCCAGTGCGGCCAGGCCCAGCGGGAACAGCAGGTTCATGCGCCGCCCCCGCGGCCGAACAGCGCCTGCAGCGGCTGGTCCAGCGGCTGGTCGAGCCAGCCGGTGGCGCTGGCGATGCCGCTGGCCTGCAGGCGTGCCTGCAGCGCGCTGTGTGCGGCAGTGAAGCGCTGCAGGTAGTCGGCGCGGATCGCGGCGCCATCGCCCAGCAGTTCCTCGCCGGTTTCCGGATCGCGGAAGCGATGGCCGGCATCGAAGGGAAAGTCACGCTCGTCGGCGGTCAGCACCTGCAGCAGCATCACCTCGCGACGTGCGCTGGCCAGGTGTTCCAGCAGCACGATGCCGGCTTCATCGAAGCCATCGCCGATGGCCAGCAGCAGATCGCCCGGGCGCACGCGCTCCCACAGCGGGCGCAGGCGGTCGGCGGCCGGCCAGCCACCGCTCGCCTGCAGCGCATGCAGCTGCAGGTGCACACGGTCACGCTGGCGCGCGCCGTTGCCGGCCGGTACCAGCTGCAGGCCATCGCCGTTGATCGCCAGCAGGCCGAAACGATCGCCCTGCTGCAGGGCCAGCTCGACCAGGCAGGCGGCCAGCCCGCGCATGTGGTCCAGGCGCGTACGCTGCGGCACGGCGCGGTCGGCCTGGCTGGCCGAGGCGGTGGCATCGAGCAGCAGCCAGACGGTGATCGGGCTTTCGCGTTCGGATTCACGCACGAAGAAGCGGTCCGAGCGCGCATACAACTTCCAGTCGATCTGGCGCAGTTCATCCCCGGGTTCGTAGGCGCGGTACTGGGCGAATTCCAGGCCGGCACCGCGGCTGCGGCTGGCGTGCTGGCCGATACCGCTGGCGCCACTGGCCAGGCGCGGCCGCAGGCGCAACGTGCGCAGGCGCGCACGCAGTTCCGGTGGCAGGGTCAGCGGTGTACCGGTGCTCACGCCTGCTTCAACCCGGGAAGGGCACGGCCTGCAGCAGCGCCGCGACCACGTCGTCGGCACGCTTCTGTTCGGCTTCGGCAGCGAAGGACAGCAGCAGGCGATGGCGCATCACCGGTGCAGCCAGCGCCTGCACATCCTCGCGGGTGGCGGCGAAACGGCCCTGCAGCAGTGCACGCGCCTTGGCGGCCAGCACCAGCGACTGCCCGGCACGCGGGCCGGCGCCCCATTTCACCCACTGGTTGATCGCGGCCGGTGCGCCGTCGCCGGGGCGGCTGGCGCGTACCAGGCGGGTGATCCAGGCCAGCACATCGGGGCTGACATGCACCTGGCGCACGGCGGCCTGCAGGGCGATCACCGCCTCGGCGTCCATCACCTTCGGCACCGCTTCGGTGGCACCGCCGGTGGTCTGTTCGATGATGCGGCGCTCTTCGTCTTCGCTGGGGTAGTCCACCAGCACGTGCAGCAGGAAGCGGTCCAGCTGTGCTTCCGGCAGCGGGTAGGTGCCGGCCTGCTCGATCGGGTTCTGCGTGGCCAGCACGAAGAACGGCGCAGGCAACTCCCGCGTGGTGCCCGCATGGCTGACCGTGCGTTCCTGCATCGCTTCCAGCAGCGCGGCCTGGGTCTTGGGCGGGGTGCGGTTGAGCTCGTCGGCCAGCAGCAGGTTCGTGAAGATCGGGCCCTGCTGGAAGCGGAAATGACGATGGCCGGTGCCGTGGTCTTCTTCCAGCAGCTCGGTGCCGAGGATGTCGCTGGGCATCAGGTCGGGGGTGAACTGCACGCGCCGGAACTGCAGCTCCAGCGCCTGCCCCAGCGAGCGCACCAGCAGGGTCTTGCCCAGGCCGGGCGCACCTTCCAGCAGGCAGTGGCCACCGGCCAGCAGGCCGATCAGCAGCTGCTCGACCACCGTGTGCTGGCCGACCACGGCGCGGGCCAGGGCGCTGCGCAGCCCATCCAGGCGCGGCAGCAGGGAATCGAGATCGAGGGAGGTCATGGCGGTGGTCCGTTCAATTGTTCAACGCGTACATCACGATGTTGACGCCGAAGCGGGTGTTGTCTTCGGCCAGGAAGCGCTTGTTGCGCCAGTCGTAGTCCCACTCGCAGCCGTAATCCTTGTTGCTGTAGAGCAGGCCCAGGCGGCCATCGACGTCGATGCCCTTCAGGTAGTCGTGCACCAGGTCATCGCCCCAGCCATTGAGCTCGAAGCCGGTAGCGGGCGGGCCGTCGGGGAAGCGGAAGAAGCTGCGGTACAGCGCATGGCTGTTGGGCAGCTTCTGCAGGGCCCTGGGCCCGAACAGCCGGCCCATCTGCGCCTCGAACGAGGTGGCGAACAGGCCGTCGATGTCATGGTTGCAGTCGTCGACGAAGACGAAGCCGCCGTTGCGCACGTAGCGCACGAAGTTCTGCCGCTCGGCAGCGTTGAACTCCACCAGCGTGTGCCCGGCCAGGTAGCAGAACGGCGCTTCCAGCATGCGCGGGTCGGCCAGGGCCACCACGTGTTCCTGCGGGTCGACGCGCAGCGAGGTGTAGTCGATCAGCGAGGTGATCAGGTTGGACGGCATGCGCGCGTCCACGTCCCAATCGCCGGAGTCGTACTGCAGGCGGGTGAACCAGAAGTCGTAGCGCGAACTGCGCGGGCCTGCCTGCGCGAAGGCCGGCAGCGCCGCCGCCGAAGCGGCAGCAGCCAACCAGCGCAGGCAGGCCCGCCGATCCATCAGACCGCGTCGGACAGCGAGGTGAAGGTGAAATCGCGCAGCTTCATCGGCGGGATCATCATCACGTAGCTGGATTCATCACCGGCCACGCGCACCGGCTTGCCCAGCTCTTCGATGTTGTTGAGCATGATCACCGGCGATTCGTTGAAGCGGAAGTTCTTCACCGGGTGCTTGATCTGGCCGTTCTCGATGTAGAAGGTGCCATCGCGGGTCAGGCCGGTCAGCAGCACGGTCTGCGGGTCGACCATGCGGATGTACCAGGTGCGGGTGACCAGGATGCCCTTCTGGGTGCCGCGCACCAGATCGGCGGTGCTCTTGTCGCCACCGCTCATCAGCAGGTTGCCCGGCGTGGCCTTGGCGGTCTTGCCCTGCTTCTGTGCCCAGAAGCGCGAGTAGTCCAGATTGGCGACCTTGCCGTTCTCGATGATGGCCATGCGCTCGCGCGGCATGCCCTCGCCATCCCACGGCAGCACCGGTGCGTCGGCATGCCACGGGTCGGCGTACATGCTCACGCGCGGGTCGTAGACCTGCTCGCCCAGCTTGTTGCCGCCGCCCTTCTTGGACAGGAAGCTGCGGCCTTCATCGGCCGAGCGCGCGCTGAAGAAGTTCATCATGAAGCTGATCAGGCCAGCGGCCGCAGCCGGTTCGAGGATGACCGTGTACTTGCCCGGTTCCAGCGCCTTGGCTTCCGAGGATTCGGTGGCCTTGCGCATGGCGATGCGGATGTCCTGGTCGGCCTTGAAGTCCGCTGCGTCCTTCAAGTTGCGGCCGACCCAGCCCGAACCGCGGCCGTCTTCGGTGCGCACGGTGCAGGTGTAGTCGAAGCTGGTGCTGCGCTGGTAGCCGAAGTTGCCGTTGCTGTTGGCGGTGGCATAGAAGCCCTGGCCATCTTCCAGGAAGCCGGCGGCGATCAGGCCGTTGCCGCGGCACGGCGCGATGGAATCGGCGGCGACCTTGGCGCGGAACGCCGGATCGATGGCAGCGGTGGATTCGCTGAAGGTGGGGCTGGCGCGGTAGGTCTGCTTGCCGATGGCCGGCATGAACTCCGGATTCTCCGGGGCCAGGCGGGCCAGGTCCTCGGCGCGGCGCACCACGCGTTCCAGCGCGGCATCGTCGAACTCGTTGATCGAGGCGGTGCCCACGCGCTTGCCGAACGCCACGGTGACGGCCAGTTCGGTGTTGTCCACGATGCCGCTGGTGGACACGTTGTTCAGGGCGAAACGGATGTTGCCGTTGATCGAACCGGCCAGCACGGCGGTGCACTCATCGGCCTTGGACAGGGCAATGACCTTGTCGAGGATGGCCTTGGCCTGGGCTTCGGTGAAGATACTCATGGTGTAAGGGCTCCTGACCGGTCAGCCGAGGCTGCGTGCGGTGTTGATGACGTTGATGCCGTTGAAGCGCGCGGTGGACGAACCGTGCGAGACCGCCGAGACCTGGCCCGGCTGGCCCTTGCCGTCGAAGAACGAACCGCCCAGGCGGTAGTCGCGCTCGTCGGCCACGGCGGTGCAGGCGTTCCAGAACTCCGGCGTGCGGATCTGGTAGGCCACGTCTTCCAGCATGCGGGTGATCTTGCCGTTCTTGATTTCGTAGAACAGCTGGCCACCGAACTGCGCGTTGTAGCGCTGCTGGTCGATGGAGAACGAGCCGTCGCCGATGATGTAGATGCCGTTCTCGACGTCCTTGATCATGTCCGGAACGCTGAGCGGGGCCTTGCCCGGCGCCATCGACACGTTGGCCATGCGCTGGAACTGCACGCTGGACCAGGAATCGGCGTAGCAGCAGCCATCGGACTCGGTCTTGCCAAGGATGTGGGCCTGGTCGCGGATGGTCTGGTAGTCGACCAGCTTGCCGTTGCTGATCAGGTCCCAGCGCTTGCACTTCACGCCTTCATCGTCGTACGCCACAGCGCCGAGGCTGCCCGGCTGGGTCTTGTCGGCGAAGATGTTGACGTGCTCGCTGCCGTACTGGAAATGCTGCTCGCGCTTGTCCAGGGTGGCGAAGCTGGTGCCGGCGTAGTTGGCTTCGTAGCCGAGCACGCGGTCGAGTTCGAGCGGGTGGCCGATCGACTCGTGGATGGTCAGCCAGGTGTGCGACGGATCGAGGATCAGGTCGTACTTGCCGGGCTTCACCGACGGCGCCTTCAGCTTCTCCTGCGCCTGCTTGGCCGCAGCGATGGCGTCCTCCTTCATGTCGTAGGAGGAGCCGTAGTTCACCACGCCGTTGGGGGTGAGCACCTTGCCGGCGGCGGCGCCGTCCAGGTACTCGTAGCCCAGGCCCATCGGCGCGGACAGGCCTTCGCGGGTGCGGAACTTGCCGCTGGCCTTGTCGATGGCGGTGATCGTCATCGGTGCCCAGATGCGGTGCACGTCCTGGTCGATGTAGGAACCATCGGTGGAGGCGAAGTACTTCTGCTCGTTGACCAGGAACAGCATCGAGTTGACGAAGCTGGCACCGGCGCCCATCGCGGCCGCGTTGACGTCCAGCAGCAGGTCGACCTTTTCCTTGATCGGCACGTCCATGGCGTTCTTGCGGATCGGCGTGCGCCAGCTCACTTCACCCACGCCCGGTGCCTTGGCCAGCTGCACCGGTGCGGTCTGCACGCCGGCGTTGGCCTTGGCGATGGCGGCGGCCTGCTGCGCGGCACGGGCCACGTCGGCGGTGCCCAGCGCATTGGTGGCGGCGAAGCCCCAGGCGCCGTTGACGATCACGCGGATGCCGACGCCGGTCGACTCCGTGTTCACCACGTTCTGCACCTTGTCCTCGCGGGTGATCACGAACTGCCGCAGGTAGCGGCCGATGCGCACATCGCAGTAGGTGGCGCCGGCGCTGCGGGCGGCCTGCAGCGCGGCATCGGCTAGGCGCTTCTTCAGCCCCAGGTCGAGGCTGGACTGCAGCTGCTCGGCGGCGATCGCCTTGCCGAAGAACGACGGCACGATCAGGCCGCCCGCGGTAAGCCCGGTCAGGGCGAGGAAGTCACGTCTCTGCAAGGCAGCTCTCCACGTCGAAGGATGGGACGACTCAGGCGCCGAGACTGCGCGCGGTGTTGATGATGTTGATGCCGTTGAAGCGGGTGGTGGACGACCCGTGCGAGACCGCCGATACCTGCGCGGGCTGGCCCTTGCCGTCGAAGAAGGAACCGCCGAGGCGGAAGTCGCGCTGGTCGCAGATCGCGGTGCAGGCGTTCCAGAACTCCGGCGTGCGGATCTGGTAGGCCGCGTCCTCGACCATGCCGGCGATCCTGCCGTCCTTGATCTGGTAGTACAGCTGGCCGCCGAACTGCGCGTTGTAGCGCTGCTGGTCGATGGAATAGGAGCCGCGGCCGTGGATCCAGATGCCGTTCTCCACGTCCTTGATCATGTCGTCCACGCTCAGCGGCGCCTTGCCCGGCGCCAGCGAGACATTGGCCATGCGCTGGAACTGCACGCTGGACCAGGAATCGGCATAGCTGCAGCCATGCGAGGCCTCGCGGCCCAGAATGTGGGCCTCATCGCGGGTAGCCTGGTAATCGACCAGCACGCCATCGCGCACCAGGTCCCAGCGCTGGGTCTTCACCCCTTCATCGTCATAGCCGACCGCACCGAGGCTGCCCGGCTGGGTCTTGTCGGCGAAGAAGGTGACGAGGTCGCTGCCCCAGCGGAAACCGGCATCGCGCTTGTCCAGGGTGGCGAAGCTGGTGCCGGCGTAATTGGCCTCGTAGCCCAGCACGCGGTCCAGTTCCAGCGGATGGCCGACGTTCTCGTGGATGGTCAGGAACAGGTTGGACGGGTCCAGTACCAGGTCGTACTTGCCGGGCTTCACCGAGGGCGCCTTCAGCTTCTCGCGTGCATGGCGGGCGGCGGCGATGGCGTCCTCGACCGGGTCGTAGGAATCGCGGTAGGCGGTGATGCCGCCGGGCAGCTGCACCTTGCCGCGCGCATCGCCATCGAGGAATTCATAGCCCATGCCCATCGGCGAGGACAGCCCGGCACGGGTGCGGAACTTGCCGCTGGCCTTGTCGATGGCGGTGGCGGTGAACGGCAGCCAGATGCGGTGGATGTCCTGGTCGATGAAGGAGCCGTCGCTGGAGGCGAAGTACTTCTGTTCGTTGACCAGGAACAGCGTGGAATTGATGAAATCGGCGCCGGCATCGAGCGCGGCGCCGTTGAGCGCCAGCAGCAGTTCGATCTTGTCCTGGATCGGCACTTCCATGGCGTTCTTCCGCACCGGGGTCCGCCAGCGCACCTCACCCACTGCGGGTGTGGGTGCCAGCTGCACCGGACGGGTCTGGATGCTGGCGTTGGCACGGGCGATGGCCGTGGCCTGCTCGACCGCGCCGCGCACGGCGGCCTCGGTCTGCTGGTGGGTGGCAGCGAAGCCCCAGGCACCGTTTACCAGTACCCGCACGCCCACGCCGGACGACTCGCGGTTGGTCACGTTGCCGACCTGGTGTTCGCGGGTGATGACCGACTGGTTGAGGTAGCGGCCGATACGCACGTCGCAGTAGCTGGCCTTGGCCGCGCGCGCGGCGGCGAGGGCGACCTCGGCCAGGCGCCGGCGCTGGGCGGTATCCACCGGCGCGAGCAGCTGCTCGGCCGCGATCAGCCGCGAATGCGGCAGCACCAGGCCGGCAAGGCCCAGACCGGAATACGCCAGGAACTCACGTCGTTGCACAGCGTCTCTCTCTCTTTCACACCTGTGCGGAGGGCAAAGGACCACTCCGATCACTTGAACTGTCCGACTTTCGCCAGCGCGGGGCGATCGGGCAAGTGACTGCAGTCATGGTAGGGGAGGGTTTCGGCAGGGCTTGCAGCCCTGCACCTGCTCAATGCAACGGCAACGGCCGAAGCAACAGCAACAGCGGCATTCCGTGGGTGGCGGGGCGGTGTGGGTGGGCAGGACACGCCGTAAATCCGTCCATGGCGTGTCCTGCCCACCCACACCGCCCCACCCCTGACAGATTCCGTGTGCTGTTGGTGGGTGCCGACCGTTGGTCGGCACATCTGTCGGATATCGAATGAATTCATCCACGCACGGCGTGGATCTACTGGGACGCGCGGCTGTTGGCAGGTGTTGACCGTTGGTCGACACATCTGTCAGACATCAAGTGAATTCATCCGTGCCGACCAACGGTCGGCACCCACCAAGGCCGTACGCCGTTCCGACAGATCGCGGAGGGCTGTCGAAGGCGGGGTGGGTCCGGTTGAGGGGGCGTGAGCGC
>JAAIGF010118132.1_pt1 | contig 34998 bp, 29 predicted proteins | sample 6487441 | NCBI WGS metagenome assembly JAAIGF01 (sample SAMN13974129, study PRJNA590717) | phyllosphere metagenome | biome: pepper field; feature: multiple bacterial spot infested pepper fields; material: pepper leaves; isolation source: leaves from pepper fields | host: Capsicum annuum ...
CCCTCTCCGGGCGCGCTGTCCAGCTCGAACTCATCCACCAGCCGCCGCGAGCCGGAAAGCCCCAGGCCCATGCCAGTGCCGGACGACCAGCCATCGGTCAGTGCCCTGTCATGGTCCGCGATGCCCGGCCCCTGGTCGGCGAAAACCAGCTGGATGCCCTTGCGCACGCCCCGTTCCACGGTATTCCAGCGCATATCGCCGCCGCCACCATAGATGACTGCATTGCGGGCCAGTTCGCTCGCGGCAGTGACCAGCTTGGTCTGGTCCACCAACCGGAGCCCCGACGCCACGGCCAGCCTGCGCACGGTCTGCCGCGCAAGCACCACGTCCTGCTCCACCCGGACAGGTATCGAGCCACTGTCCTCGGTCATGGCGATGCTTCGGGCTGCTGCAGCAACCGCATGCCGCGCTCAACGTTCAGCGCGGTGCGTACACCACTGAGGTCAAGGCCGAGTTCCACCAGGGTGATCGCCACGGCCGGCTGCATGCCCACCACCACCGTGGTGGCATCCATGATGCGCGCCAGCGCGGAAATGGTGGAGATCATGCGGCCGATGAAGGAGTCGACGATGTCCAGCGCGGAGATGTCGATCAACACGCCGCGCGCGGAGGTTCGCTGGATCCTTTCGGTCAGATCGTCCTGCAGGGCCAGCGCAAGCTGGTCATGCATGTCCACCTGGATCGTCACAAGCAGCAGATCGCCCATCTGCAGGATCGGGATGCGATCCATCTCAGCGTGCCACCCGGGTCACCACCTGCCCGGTACGCTGCAGCGCCAACGCCAGTGCGTCGGCCAGGTTGGCCTTGGTCACGATGCCCTGCAGGTCCAGTCCAAGGTGCACGATGGTCTGCGCGATCTGCGGCCGGACCCCGCTGATGATGGCATCGGCGCCCATCAGGCGGATGGCGGTGACGGTCTTCAGCAGGTGCTGGGCAACCAGCGTATCCACGGTGGGCACGCCGGTGATGTCGATGATGGCAATCTCCGAACCGGTATCGACGATCCGCTGCAGCAACGATTCCATCACTACCTGGGTACGTTGCGAATCCAGCGTGCCGATCATCGGCAGGGCCAGTACGCCCTCCCACAGCTTCACCACCGGCGTGGACAGCTCCAGCATCTCTTCCTGCTGGCGCTGGATGACATCCTCGCGGCTCTTCTGGAATGCCTTCACCGTGTGCAGGCCCAGCAGGTCCAGCAGCTCGGAGATCGCCCACATCTGGTCGCCGAGCTGCTGCGCGTCGTTGCCAAGGCCGGCCTGAACCTGCTCGCTCAGAGGCCGCTTCAACGAGAAGATGAAGGTTGCCGTTTCCGACGAGTTGAATCCCCTGCGCGCGCGCTCGGCGGACAGTTCCTCCAGGAAGCGCCGGATGGGCTGCCATTCCTGGCCCTGCAGCGAACCGGCGTCGGCAGCGGCCATCGCCTGCAGGAACAGGCGCCAGAAATCACGCGTCTGCGTCTGCAGCTCCTGGCTGCTGATGCGGTTGTCCTGGCCGTGGCCGGCCAGGTTCTGCTGCCATTGGGCAAGGATGCGCTCTTCGTTGCCGCGGATCAGTTCAAGGGTGTGCTGCTGCAAAGCCGCCATGGCGTATTCCTGGACAGGGAGGGCTCGCCGGCTGGGGTTCCCATGCGACGAAGCCGGAAGGGCTGAAGACGGCGCAGCGGCGGCCTGGAACTCGGTTCCCGTGATCCCCCGCGTCCGTCACGTCGCTAGATTACGCGATCAGCTTGGTGTTCGTCGCGTGAAGATCGATTCCGCGCGCGCCGCCGCCATCGTATTCAATGCCGCGCGCAACGCAGCGATTTCACCAACGTCCGATTGCAGGTAGTCATTGTCCAACCCGCGCAGCGTGTCATTCCGGTAGTTCATGCGTGACGCGCGCAGTCGGCTGGCCGACGCATGGAATTCCCCGCAGCCGCTGCCCCGGACGACCTCGACGATGTTCGCCGCGGTGATGCCGGCGCCGGCCATCACGCGTATGCGGCCGTTGGCCTGCGCCACCCGTTCGGCCAGCACGTCGGCGCCCAGCAGCGCCGATGCACGTCCGCCTGACGACAGCACGCGCGAGCAGCCCAGGGACACCACGTCCTCCAGCGCCGCATGCGCGTCACGCACCGCGTCGAAGGCCCGGTGGAAGGTAACCTGCATGTCACCCGCAGCGGCCACCAGTTCGCGGCACACCGGCAGGTCGATCACCGCCTCTGCCGTCAGAGCCCCCAGCACCACGCCGTCGCAGCCCAGTGCGCGGCAATGGCGGATGTCGGCCAGCATGGCATCCACCTCTGCTTCGTCGTACAGGAAGTCGCCCGCACGCGGCCGCACCAGCACGAACAGCGGCAGGTGCAGGCGGTCACGTGCCGCCGCAAGCGTGCCATGCGATGGTGTAGTGCCGCCACCGGCGAGGTCGGCGAACAGCTCCACGCGGTCAGCGCCACCGGCCTGCGCGGCCAGCGCCGAGCCAAGGGAGCCGCAGGCGATCTCCAGCAGCAGGCGCGCGCTCACGTCTGCTCGCTGGCATACACCGACGACGCGTCGCGCAGGTCGTCCTGGCGCTGGTCATCGCAGACCGCGTAGACGAAACCACGGTGCAGCGCATGGGCACCCACATCGCCGTCGCGGTTCATCGCCAGGAAGCAGACCTGCAGTGTACGACTGGCTTCAGGACGCTTGCGCACCACCCGTGCGATGGCTTCACGGCAGGCTTCGCCCGGCGTGCGCCCCTGCCGCATCAGCTCCACCACCAGGAAGGATGCAGCATTGCGGATCATTTCCTCACCGACGCCGGACGCGGTGGCCGCCCCGACCTCGTTGTCCACATACAGGCCGGCACCGATGATGGGGCTGTCGCCCACCCGGCCGGCCAGCTTCCAGGCCATGCCGCTGGTGGTGCAGGCGCCGGCCAGCCGTCCCTGCGCATCACGCGCAAGGATGCCGAGCGTGTCGTGGTTGCTGCTGTCGCCAGGGCGGCCGCGACGCTCGGCATTGATCCGCGGTGCATAGCTGGCGGTCCGCTTCCACTCCTGCCAGGCCTTGCGGGCTTCGTCGGTGAGCAGCGTTTCGCGCGGGAAACCCTGTTCCAGCGCGAACTGCCGGGCGCCGTCGCCGACCAGCATCACGTGCGGGGTCTGCTCCATCACCCTTCGCGCCACCGACACCGGATGGCCGATGTCCACCAGCGCGGCCACCGAACCGCAGCGTCCATCGCCATCCATGATGCTGGCGTCCAGGCTCAGCACGCCGTCGCGGTCCGGGTTGCCGCAGCGCCCGACAGTGGGATTGCAAAGCTCGCTTTCCGCCCAGCGGGCGCCGCGCTCCACCGCATCCAGCGCGCTGCCGCCCTTGCCCAGCAGGCTCCAGGCGGCCTGGTTGGCGCCGACACCGAAATCCCAGGTGGACACCACACGGGCCCCGGGTGTGGCGGAGGCGCGGGTGGCACGCGGCAGACCGGCAGCACCGAGCGCGAGTGCGCCGGCCTGCAGTAAGCGTCGTCGATCAGTCATGTGATGGTTCTCCTGAGGTACGCCCTGGCCAGCGACCAGAGCCTACCGGAACGAGGCAGCACCGAGCACGCCCAGTTCCCCATGCTCCACCCGCCACACCGGCACATCGCGCAGCATGTCCGCCAGCACGCCCTTGTTGAGGAAACGCTCGACAAACGGGCTGCCGGGCAGGAAGCCGGCGATATGGGTGGAAATGCCGCCGGCCAGATACACCGAGCGGGCGCCGAAGGTGATGGCGAGATCGCCGACCAGGCTGCCCAGCCAGCCGCAGAACACCGCCACCGTTTCCGCGGCCACCTCGTCATCGCCCCGCTGTGCGGCAGCCAGCAAGCCTTCGCTGTCGGTCCAGCGCGGGACCGCGCCGTGCAGCTGGCACAGGCACTGGTAGAGATTGATCATGCCGGTGCCGGACAGCACCCGCTCGTTGTCCACGTGCGGCCAACGCTGCATCAGCAGCCGCAGCACATCCAGTTCCAGCGGCGTGCCCGCCGACAGCGCGGCGTGGCCTACTTCGCTGGCCAGTACCGGACGGTTGCCATCGGCAAAGCGCAGTGCGGCGCCAAGGCCCGTGCCCGGACCCAGCACCAGCGCCGGCCATGCAGCCGCAGCGGCTGCATGGCCATGCAGCGGCACCAGTGCATCGGCCTGCACATGCGCGATGGCCAGCGCCACCGCCTCGAAATCGTTGATCAGGCGCAGCGACTCCAGGCCCGCCTCGCGGCGCGTGGCCTCCCCATGCACCGGCCAGGGTAGATTGGCATTGACCAGCACATCGCCCTGCAGCACGCCGGCAATGGCCACCACGGCATCCACGGGTTCCTCGCCGCTACCGGCGGCGAAATCGGCGAGGATGGCGGCAAGGCTGGGGAAATCCGCGCAGCGGAAGCGGCGCAAGCCTTCTATGCGCGGCTTCCCTTGCTGCCGCTGCGCCCACGCAAGGCGAGCGAACGTGCCGCCGACATCGGCGACGATCGACGCACGGCTGCCCCGCACGGCCTGTCCAGACAGGGAAGAAGAGGCCTCCAGGAAGACCGGAGACGATGCCGCAATGTTCACTCGCACGCCTTTGCAGGAACTACTCGATCCGGGCGATTCTCGGTGATCGCCCGCGCTTTGCATAGCGCAGGCAGCGGCATGTTCAGGCGGTTCCAGCAGCCGGTTGACCGGCCGGCAGGCGCACCGGGCGGCTGGGGAAGGCGTGGCGCAGGATCCGCCATGCCACCTGCCCGAACTGGCGTGGCAGCGAACCGGTGTTGTAGTGCTGGCCGTAGCGGCGGCAGATATCCTTCACCTCCACGGCGATGCCGGCATAGCGGCTGGCCGGCAGGTCCGGATAGAAATGATGTTCGATCTGATGGCTCAGGTTGCCCGACAGCACATTCATCAGCCAGCCGCCGGTGAGGTTGGAGGAGCCTCGCAGCTGGCGCAGGTACCAGTGGCCACGCGACTCATTGCGCAGGCAATCCTTGGGGAAGGTCTCGGCATCGGCGGTGAAGTGCCCGCAGAAGATGATCACGTACGTCCAGATGTTGCGCAGGCCGTTGGCGACCAGGTTGCCCAACAGCACCGGCAGGAAAAAAGGTCCTGCCAGGGCGGGGAACAGCACGTAATCCTTGCCCAGCTGGCGCGCCATCTTGGCACCCACCGGACGGGTCTCCTTCCACAGCTGGCGCGCGCTCATGCGGCCCTTCAGCCAGCGGCCGATGCGCAGATCCTGGATCGCCACGCCCCACTGGAACATCAGCGCGAACACCGGCGCGATGAACGGCTGCAGCAGATAGAACGGCCGCCAGCGCTGCTCGGGGAAAATGCGCAGCAGGCCATAGCCGATGTCATCGTCCATGCCACGCACGTTGGTGTAGGTGTGGTGCTTGAAGTTGTGGGTCTTGCGCCAGTTGTCGCTGGTGGCGACGATGTCCCATTCATAGCGGTTGCCATCCAGCTTCGGATCACCGGTCCAGTCGTACTGGCCGTGCATCACGTTGTGGCCCAGCTCCATGTTTTCCAGGATCTTGGACAGCGCCAGCAGCAGCGTGCCGGCGATGCATGCCGTCCACAGCAGCCAAGGCACGAAGGCGCCCAGCAGCGCACCGACGAACAGCAGCGTGCGGCCCAGCACGCCGGACCAGCGCACCGCCGCCGCGACGCGACGGATGTAACGGGTATCGGACGCGCCCAGCTCGCCGAGCACGCGGTCGCGGATGGCATCGAGCTCGGCACCGAAGGCATCCAGCTCGCGGGGGGACAACGTACGGTCGCTACGGCTCATTGCAATGGGTTCCTTACAGGTCCAGGACCAGATCGGTGGTCGGTGCGCTGACACAGATGCGCACCGGCTGCGCCGGTTCGCCTTGCTGCTCTCCGGTGCGCAGGTGCCGGGTGGACCCCAGCACGCGGTTGCAGGTACAGGTGTTGCAGATGCCCATGCGGCAGCCGTGCTTCGGCTTCAAACCGTGTGCCTCAAGGCTGTCCAGCAGCGATGCGCCGCGCGGCACGGTGAGCTGGCGACCGCTGCGCGACAGGGTCAGCCGTACCTCACCCTCGGCTGCGGCGGACACCGACGGCGGCGTGAAGGCTTCGCCCTGGAAACTGGCGACGTGGTGCAGCAGGCGCTGGCGGGCCGAGGCGACGAAGCCGTCCGGACCGCAGGCAAGTACATGGCGCTGCACCAGCGGCACATCGCCGAGGCTGTCGAAATCGCAGGTATCCACGCGCGCAGCAGGGGCATGGGGGTCCCGCGTGGCCAGCAGCCGTACCCCCAGCTGCGCATCGGCAGCAGCCCGTCCTGCCAGTTCCTCGCCGAAGCAGAAGGCCTCCGGCACGCGTTCCCAGTAATAGAGATCCACCGGCGCCGGCAGCGGGCGCGCGGACAGCGAACGCAGCAGGCTGCGCATCGGCGTGATGCCGCTGCCCGCAGCCAGCAACAGCAATGGCGCAGCGGTGGGAATGGCGAAGTCGCCGAACGCCTGGCCGATGGTGAATACCGAACCGATGGCCGCATGCTCCTGCAGATGGCGGCTGACACGACCGCCTTCCACTGCCTTGACAGTGATGGCCAGTTCGCGCGGCCCCAGCTGCGTAGGGCTGTAGCTGCGCTGCAGCAGGCGGCCGTTGATCTCCACGCCCAGCGTGACATGCTGGCCCGGCTGCATGCCGCGCCAGTGGCGGTTGGTGCGCAGCACCAGCGTGCACGCACCGGCACCGGCCGGCTCGCGGTGCAGCAGGCGCGCCAAGGGCTGTTCCAGCGTCCATAGCCGGTTCACCTGTCCGGCCCAGAAGTCAAACAGCGCTGGCGACACCCAGCGGCGGGGCGAAACCAGCGGTGGGCGAACAGGCAGGTCACGACAAGCGGCAGCGTTCATGGAGTGGACTATACGTGCGCGCACACAGCTGTGTATACAGGTGTATACGTACGCGGAAGGGGTATGATTCAGAATCCGTCACCCGGCCGTCCCATGCCCCAGACCCTTCTGCCACCGCCCGAGGATTCCACGCCGGCCCGCCGTTCGGTGACCCGCGAGGATCTGATCGCCGCGGCGCTGGCGCTGATCGGTCCGCACCGCAGCCTGTCTACCCTCAGCCTGCGGGAAGTGGCGCGTGAGGCCGGCATCGCCCCGAACAGTTTCTACCGCCAGTTCCGCGACATGGACGAACTGTCCATCGCCCTGATCGATCTGGCCGGACGCTCGCTGCGCACCATCATCGGCCAGGCGAGACGACGGGCCACGATATCGGCCACCAGCGTGGTGCGGGTTTCCGTGGAAACCTTCATCGAACAGCTGCGCGCGGACGACAAACTGCTGCACGTGATGCTGCGCGAAGGCGCGGTGGGTTCGGACGATTTCAAGCACGCCGTCGAGCGCGAACTGCACTACTTCGAGGATGAGCTGCAGCTCGATCTGGTGCGGCTGGCGGCAATGGACGGCGTGAAGCTGCATGCCCCGGACCTGGCCGCCAAGGCCATCACCCGGCTGGTGTTCGCCATGGGCGCCAGCGCCATGGACCTGCCGCCGGAAAAGGATGCCGAGCTGATCGAGCAGATCTCCACGATGGTGCGGATGATCATCGTCGGCGCACGCACGCCGGCCGCCTTCCGCCGCCATCGCTGAGTCGCAGCGCCGCGCGCCTCAGGGACATCGGCAGAATTTCCGGCTTTCACGGAATATCCCCGCTGCAATGCGCACGTAGAGCGGGGCTCTGCCCCGCTGCACGATGAACCTTCAGCCGGGCAGAGCCCTGCTCTACCCGATGGCCCGATGGAGCTTCGGCCGGGCAGAGCCCGGCGCTACGCGACGTGCACGCTCACGTCGCGGCCGGTGCCGTCAACGGCTCAGATGCAGGAACTGCACATGGCGTTCGTACTGGCTGATGATGTCGTTGATGATCTGCTCGCGGCTGTAGTCCACCAGGTCGTAATCCTGGCTGCCTTCGTACAGATGCACCTCGGCGCGGTAGTAGCGGCGGTTGCGCGCCCGGTGCGAGGCGAACGACGGCACCCGGTAACCAGTCTGTATCACCCGGTACAGGAAATCCTGCTGCTCGCCATGGTCGACCGACAGCTGCATGTCGCCGGCCTCCAGCCGCGTGGTCACCTCCCAGCCCTGGCCGCGCAGCTGCTCGGCCACCGCTTCCATCGCCGGCTTCACCTCGGTATCCATGAAACGATACACCTGGTCGCGTACCGGGAAGTTCACCGCCCTGCCCAGCCGCTGCCGCCAGCCCTGGTGATGGCGGCTGGCGCCGATCAGCGGCGACGCCCGGTGCTGCAGCGCGCGCTTGCGATGGGATTCATCGGAGAACGCGCGCAGCAGCCCCCACATCATCAGCAGCAGCACCGCGGAGAACGGCAGCGACGCCAGCACCACCGCTGATTTGAGGGCATCCATGTTGCCGGCCAAAAGCAGCCCGGCGGTCACTACTGCCGTTACCGCGCCCCAGAACACCCGCAGCCAGCGCGGGCCATCGTCTTCGGGTGCGCCACCATGCGAGGACAAGGTGGACAGCACCACGGCCCCGGAGTCGGCCGACGTCACGAAGAAGATGAAGCTCACCAGCACCGTCACCCCGATCACCGCACGGCTCCACGGATAGCTGTCCAGCAGCGCGTACAGCACCGTCGGCGGATCATCGATGGCCAGCTGCGCCAGCTGCGACTGGCCATGATGCAGCACCTGGTCCAGCGCACTGTTGCCGAAGATCGACAGCCACGCCAAGGTGAAGCCGAGTGGAATCAGCAATACGCCGAACACGAACTGGCGGATGGTGCGCCCGCGCGAGATGCGCGCGATGAACAGCCCCACGAATGGCGACCAGCCGATCCACCACGCCCAGTAGAACACCGTCCAGCTGCCCATCCAGCCGGGACGCCCACCGTAGGCATACACATCGAAACTCTTGCCGACCACGCCGCCCAGGTAGTCGCCGGCATTCTGCATCAGCGTGCCCAGAAGGTACTGGGTTGGCCCGGCGAACAGCATGAACAGCACCAGCGCGATGGCCAGCAGCATGTTGATGTTCGACATCCAGCGCACGCCCTTTTCCACCCCGGTGACCGCAACGGCCACCGCCGCGCCCATCATCACCACCACCAGCGTCACCTGCACCCAGTGCGCATGGGGCACGTTGAACAGATGCGCCAGGCCGGCGTTGAGATGCAGTACGCCAAAGCCCATGTCCGCGCCCAGCCCGAACACCGTAGCAACGATGCCCAGCGCGTCCACGGTGTAGCCGATGGGGCCGTTGATGCGGTTGCCGATCAGCGGATACAGCGCTGAGCGCAGGGCCAGCGGCAGGTTGTGGCGGTAGGCGAAATAAGCCATGGCCATCGCCGCCAGCGCGAACACGCCCCAGCCGTGCAGGCCCCAGTGCAGGAACAGCAGCTGCATGGCCTGCCGTGCACCGGCTTCGCCGGCAGCGCTCGCACCCTGCGGTGGCTGCAGGTAATGCGTCAGAGGTTCTGACACGCAGAAGAAGAACAGGGTGATGCTGATGCCGGCGGCAAACAGCATGCCGGCCCAGGAGAGGTAGCTGAACTCCGGTTCGTCGTGATCGGCGCCGAGCTTGATGTCTCCGTATGGCGACAACGCGGCGACGACAACGAACACCAGGTACAGCGTCATCGCCAACAGGTAGTACCAGCCGACGTTGGCCGATGCCCAGTCCTGCGCCAGCATCAACAGTCGGCCGGCACCCAGCGGGTACAGGCTGACGAACAGCGCGAAGGCAACGACGATGACCGACGCCATGGCGAAGACAGGCCGCAGGGTCCGCACCGGTATGTTCTGAGGCTCCAGTGCTTCCATGAAAGCGCCCTGCTCCGGTTGAGATTGGATGGATTTCTGAAAGCGTGCCATGCATTTTCCGGCATGTATGAACACACGTGGTCGCCCGCGTGTCCGTTCACGTCATCTCTGCGTAAACACGAGCCCGCTACCCGCCGCAAGGCCAGTGGCTTCAACGCATTGCGCGTGGGCCGCAGGTCGCCCCGGCACACTGCAGCGTGCGACTACCCGGGTCGCGGGTGAGTGCCTTCTGCCGCATGCACAGGCAGATGCCGTCACCGGCGCGGCCTCATGCGGCAGGCGCGTGCTCCAGGACGAACGCCAGCGCCGCGTCGATCGCGGCCACCTGGGCATCATTGCACTGCGCTGGCGTCGCCCGCGGGCTGTCCGGATACACTTCCGTGGTGGTGGTGTAGCGCGCGCCGGTGATGCCTGCGCACAGACCCAGTGAGGCCAGCGGGTATTCGATGACGCCCTTGGCCACCACGGGCGAACCGATGATCTCGCCCTCCTTGTCAGCCGGAGCGATATGGGTCACACGCTCCACGGCCGCGATCACCGCCTGCTGGAACGCGGGCTGGGGATTGTCGCTGTCGTCGACCAGGTAGAAGCCATCGGGGATGGTGCCGGGCTCGAACGGCTTGCCATCGCGGGCGGACAGCGCGGGGCGGAACTCGCTTTCATCGCTGTCGGTCGTCTCGTGCAGGTCGATGTGCAGGACGAACTGGCCCTTGTACGGTGCAACGAGCTCGATCAGCGCGGTGGATTCCCGCGCCGGTCCCTCCGCGCGGAAATTCCGGTTCGGGTCCACCGCATCGAAGTTCCAGCGGTTGATACGCTCATAGCCCCATGGGTTCACGCACGGCACCACCAGCAGGTTCACCTGGCCGGCATAGGCATCCGCACGTTGTTCCAGAAACTGCAGCGCCCCCATCACGCCACTGGTTTCGTAGCCATGCACGCCGCCAGTCACCAGCGCCGCAGGCAACTGCGGATCCCAGTGGCGGCTGCGCAGCGCCAGGAGCGGATATTCTTCCCCGGCATAGTCCAACGCGCCGTACTGGACACGTGCGAAACGGCCTTCCAGCGCGGCGATGCGCGGCAACACGTCCTCGTCGAAACGGCGCAGACGGCACTGGCGCGCCCGCCACTGGTCCCGTTCGGCGTCGCTCCACGGCTGGCCGGGGGCTCCGATGGGATAGAAGGCGCTGGTGGTCATGGCGGTCCCACACTCGCTGGAAACAGTCCGCTACCTTACCATCGCTCGCTGTCCGCCTTCAGCGCCCCCGTGGCTCCTGGCCGCAGCCGCAGGCGATCCCATCCTCTCCATGCAGCGCTTCCAGGCCGCGCGCCCAGCCCAGCCGCAAGGTGCGCCGCCGCTGCGGCGAGGTATATAGATACACGTTCAACGTATCCAGGAACGCGGCCTGTTCCGGCGCGCCCAGTTCGGCGAACTGCGCCAACAGGTGGATGACGCGTGGGTCAGGAGCGGGGGGCACATTGGCACCGGCAGATTCAGGGGAATCCGGATGACGATAGGACGCCGTCGGCCCGATGGGCATCGGATTGGCCTGAAAACCCACCTTATGGCTTGCCTGCAGACCTGCTTTTCCGAACCGGCGGCCCTGCCCTACTCGGACTCGCTGGCACTGGCGCGCGCCACCTGCGAGGCGTTCACCAGCCCGTGCGCGACCGCATACTGGAACACATCGGCGTCGGTCTTCAGGCCGAGCTTGCGCATCGCCGCGATCTTCTGCGTGCTGACCGTCTTGCGGCTGCGGCCGACCCGCCCGGCGATTTCGATGACCGAAAGCCCTTCGGCGTACATGCGCAGCACCTCGCCTTCACGGCGTGACAGGGGGCGGGCCGCACCGTCGCCGTCACCGGGCGCGTCGTCCAGCAGGCGCTGGATTTCCGGCGAGAGATAGCTGCCCCCGCTGCACGCGGCCTCCACCGCCGGCAGCAGATGCGGCAGCGGATCGGACTTGCTGAGGATGCAGCGCACGCCGGCGGCGCGGATGTTGGCCAGCACCAATGGGCTCTCCATGCCGGTCAATACCACCAGCTGTATCTTCGGAAAGCGCCGCTGCAGGAAACGCAGCATGGCGATTCCGTCGCCGTAACGCCCATGCGGCATAGAGAAATCGGTGATGACCACGTCCACGTTGGTGCTGCTGACCAGCTCCACCAGCGCGGTGGAATCCTTGACCAGGCCGGCGATCGACAGCGATCGTTGTGCCTGCAGCAGGTTCTCCATGCCGGCCAGCAGCACGGGATGGTCGTCGGCGATTGCGATATGGACAGTCACGTCGGCATTCCTGGAAGGCAAGGGATTCAGCTCAAGAATGCCATCATGGCGCCTGAAAGGCCTATAGTTGCGCCGCGACCGCGCTCCACGCCGGTCCACCATGACACAGGGAGTCCAGAATGGCCGACAACTCGATCCGGGTAGCCGTGGCCGACGATCACCCGCTGATCCGCATGGCCATCGAGGCGACGCTCGACCCGGTTCCGGCACTGCAGCACGTCGGCTCGGCTGCCGACTCAACCGAACTCATCGCCTTGCTCGATGCACATCCCTGCGATGTGCTGGTGACGGACTACGCCATGCCCCGGGGGGCACACGGCGATGGCCTGGAGCTGCTGGAGTTCCTGCGCAGGCGCTATCCGGAGCTGCATATCGTGGTATTTACCGGCATGGATCAGCCTGCCATCGTGCAGGCGCTGGCCGCATCCGGCATCAACCATATCCTCAGCAAGGCCGATGATGTCGGCCATGTGCCCACGGCGGTGACCGCCGCTTACGTACGCCGACGCTACCTGTCACCCAGCATCGCCCCGCTGTTGCCGCCGCGGGGAACCATACGCGCGCCGGCGGCGCTGTCGCCCCGCGAGCACGAGGTGCTGTCGCTGTTCGTGAGCGGCCTGAGCGTCAATGAGATCGCCGAAAGGCTCGGCCGTCGCAAGCAGACCATCAGCACCCAGAAGATCAACGGCATGGCAAAGCTGGGTATCGAACGCGATGCCGACCTGTTCAAGCACGCGGTGGAACTGGGCCTGGGCGGACGGGCGCGCAAGGACTGAACCACGCGCGGCACGCACTGTCAGGGCGGGAGCAGCGCCGCGTGGCGGTCTACCAGCGCATCCAGGTCCGCCAGCAGCTGCCGCAGCACGGGCCCGGGCGGCGCCGTGGATTCGCGCAGCGCCACCTCGATATCCCCGCAGCGCCGGCCAAGGCCGTGCTCGCCGACCATCATCAGCACGCCCTTCAGTGCATGCATGCGGTCCAGCAGGGTCTGCAGGTCCTCTTCCTGCCACGCAAGACGCGCACGCGCCAGATCAGCACGGCTGCTGTCCACGAACACCCTTCGCAGCTTCTCCGGCATGTCCGGTGTGGCCTGGTCGGGCAATGGCGACGGGGTTGCCGGTGCAGCATGTGCAGCTGGCGTCTCCAGGTAACGCTGCAGCGCGCGCGACAGCGCCTGCAGGTTCATCGGCTTGAGCAGCAGGTCGGTGATGCCGGCTTCACGGCACCGTTCGCGTTCGCTGGCCAGCGCGGTAGCGGTGACCGCCAGGATCGGCAATGCCGCCGACCGCGCACGCAGCGCACGTGCCAGCTGGTAGCCATCCATCACCGGCATGTTGATGTCCGTCAGCACCGCCAGGTGCTCGCCCTCCTGCCACGCGGCGAGCGCCTCACGGCCGTTTTCCGCGGTGTCCACGCCGAAACCGAGCTCTTCCAGCTGCTGCTGGATCAGTTCGCGGTTGACCGGGTTGTCCTCCACCAGCAGCACGCGTCCACGTGCTTCACCGGACGGCTGCGCAGCGACATCAACCACCGCCGGCGCCAGGCGCGGCCCGCCCAGCGCCAGTACCAGCGCATCACTGGCATAGCAGTTCACGTGGATTCCGTCGCCGTGCTGTTCGGGGGATAGCGGCCCGCCCACGTTGGCGCGCACCACCCGGCCATGGCGTGCCAACAGTACGTCCTCGTCTTCCACGCTCCATGCACGGCGTTCGCCGAACAGCAGCGCGGTGGCATCTCCGGCTTCGCCGTCGAACTGCTCCGGCTGTTCGATCACCGTCACATCGGCACCCCGACGGCCGAGCAGCTGGCCGATCTCGCTGCGCCATTCCGCGGACGCCGACAGCAGGGTGACACGCCGGCCCCGCAGCGGTGGCTCGGCAGGCGGTGCTTCATCGTCCACGGCCTGCACCGGCACATCCAGACTGAATACACTCCCCACGCCCAGCGTGCTTTCCACACGGATGCTGCCGCCCAGCAGGCGCGCCAGCTGCTGGCACAACGCAAGGCCGAGTCCGCTGCCGCCATAGCGCCGGGAAATGCTCGCGTCGGCCTGCTGGAACGGCTGGAACAGCTGCGCCAGCTGCGCCTCATCCAGACCGATGCCGGAATCGACGATCTGCAGGCGCAGCATCGGTGCGGTATCACGCGGCCGCTCCAGCAGCGCGGCGCGGATCACGATGCGCCCGGATTCAGTGAACTTCACAGCATTGCTGACCAGGTTGTTGAGGATCTGCCGGATGCGGTGCACATCGGCGACGACCGCACGCTCCAGCGCCGGTTCAATGGCGTAGTAGAGCTTGACCCCCTTGCGTTGCGCCTGTGCCGAATACAGCAGTGCGGCCTGCTCGATGAGCGGTCGTGGTGTGAAGCGTACCGGATCGATGTCCAGCTGCCCGGCTTCGATCTTCGAGAAATCCAGCACGTCGCTGATGATGTCCATCAACGCATCGGCAGACAGGCGGATACGCTCCAGGCGCTCGCGCTGCCCCTCCTGCATCGGCGAGCGCGCCAGCAGCTCCAGATGGCCCAGCACACCGTTGAGCGGCGTACGGATTTCATGGCTCATCGTCGCCACGAAAGCGGTCTTGGCGCGCGACGCGGATTCTGCCGCCTCGCGCGCAAGTTCGGCATCGCGGCGCGCGTGACGCAACGTCTGCTCCAGTTCGGCCTGCGCAGTGACATCGCGCAAGGCGCAGACCCACACGGTGCGCTCGCGCCACGCAGCGAGCGCCATGGACACCTGCAGCCGCACCTGTGCATCGCCCTCTTCGGCCGCCAGCCACTGGAATTCCTGAACCGGCGCCGCTTCCTGCTGCCGCGCATGTTCGGCCAGCAGTGCATACAGCCCCGGGCCATCGTTGCCTGCAGCGGTGCCTGCCATCTGCCGTGCCAGCTCGTTCTCCACCAGCGGCTGTCCGCTGGCAGGGTCCATCAGCACCAGGCCCACCGGCGAGGTGTCGATGATCACCCGGCTCAGTGCTTCGCTCTCGTACACGCGCGATGCATCGGCCAGCGCAGGGGCGAACACGCGGCGGTCCATGCGCAGCAGCAGCAGCCACAGTGCACCAAGGATGGTCAGCGCCGCCAGCGCCTGTGCCAGCAGCCTCGCGCCCTTGTCCTGCCACATCTCCGCCCAGCCGTAGAGATGGATGAGCGACCAGTCCACGCCGGCCAGCGTCCCATGCACCACGAACCGGCCGTCAAGATAGAAGCGGCCATCGCCGCCTGCCTGTTCGGCGTGCGCCACCCGCGCGGCCAGCCGCGGCGTCACATCGCGTGCCATTGCCGCAGTGCGCAGCACAGTGCGCCCATCACGGGTGATTACCGCGAAGGCGCCTGATTCGCGGTCGTCCAGCCGCGAACGGATGCCCTCCACCGGCTCGAAGAGCACGCGGCGGAAGTACGCCATCCGGCCTTCGGCAAGCGTCTGCACGCCCACCAGCGAAGGTTGCCCGGAGATCGGATTGGCATCGAAACGGGACACCACGCGGCCGCTGGCGGTGGCGCTCTGCACCGGTCCCGGTGCCACCCGTACCCCATGGACAAGCTGTTCGGCAGCCAGCAGGCGTGCGAAGGCTTCCTCGCGCGTGTCCACGCGCAGCGCGCGCAGCAGCTGCGCCTCACTGGCCACGCCTGCCACCGCCAGCAGACGTCCCTGCGGTTCGTAGGCGTACATGGTGAGCGTGCCGGGCACGCGCAGCGCGCTTGTCGCTGCCGTGGTGTAGGCCGAATACTCGACCATCATGCCGAGATAGGCATCCAGCAATGGCCGTGGCAACGGCCTGCCCGGCCGGCCCAGCACCAGCCAGGGCACGGCGGTGGCGCCTTCGGCGCGCACCATCAGCTCGCCATCGGCCTGCAGGAAACGCACTGCCAGCGGCTCGCCCTGGCGCTGCAGATAACTGCGCTGCCCGCTCCACATCGCATCGTTGCCGTTGATGCTGGTCGCATAGGCGCGGTCGCGCTGGAACAGGAAATAATCGACCGAAGAACGTGCCTCCACGAACGCCTGGCGCTGCGCGGCGTGGAAATCGTTGATTTCAGCGACCGCCGCGAACACCGCCGTCAGCACGATCAGCAGGCTGATCAACCCACCCCCGCCGAACAGCAGTCGCCGCTGGCTGCGTCGCAACGCAGACAGCGCCGGACGACCCTGCGATGCCCTTGCATCGGTGGATGGCAGAGAATTCAAGCCCTGTCCTTTCTAGGCGCCGTGCAGATGGTGTCAAATCTAGCCGATCACGGTATGGGGCGCCATCGCGCCATCTGCCGGCGGGTCGCGCCTGACGCTGTCTTCCAGCAGCGCGTGCAGCAGGGTCTGCCCGGAATAGCATGATGCCCACCATTCGCCGTCGCGTCGTGCCGCCCGCAGCGGACCATCCGCGCGCACCCGCACAACGCGTTCGCAGGCATCCAGCGCGCGTGGCCGCGCCGGCGGCAGGGTGCGCTCGAACAGCACCAGCGGCAGCGAAGCGAACGCGGGATCCGCCTCCAGTTGTTCCAGGCGCTCCAGCGCCACTGGTTCAGCGCCCCAGGCACGCAGGCGCCTGGCCAGTTCGTCGCGCCAGGACACTACTGCCGAATGCAGAAGCACCCGGCGGCCGGCCAATGGATGCACCGCCGGCCGCGCCCCGCGCCGGCAGGGCCGCACCTGCACCTCGAATGCGAAGACGCTGCCGACCCCCGGCGTGCTGCGCACTTCGATGTCGCCGCCCATCAGCTGGCACAGCTGGCGGCACAGCGACAGCCCCAGTCCCGAGCCGCCGTACTGGTCACCGACCGACGCATCGGCCTGCATGAACGGCTGGAACAGGCGCTGCTGCTGCAGCTCGCCCAGGCCGATTCCGGAATCGGCCACTTCCATGCGCAGGCGTCCACTCCCCGTACCGGGGATGGCGCGGATCTCGATCCGTCCCGATGGCGTGAACTTGACAGCATTGCTGACCAGGTTGCGCAGCACCTGCTCGATGCGCGCCACCGGCGCAAGGCAGGCGGGTGGCAGCAGCGGATCCACCACCAGGTCCAGGTCCACGCCCTTGCCCTGGGCCAGCGGCGCATACAGCAGTGCCACCCGCTCCAGCACGCCGATCGGTTCCAGCCGCGTCGCTTCCATGTCCAGGCGCCCGGCTTCGATGCGCTCCAGGTCAAGCACATCGCTGATGATGGAAAGCAACGAATGCGCCGATTGGGTGATGCGCCGCAGCCGCGCTCGCTGTTCCTCGTCCAGCGGCGAGCGCGCGAACAGTTCAAGATGGCCAAGGATGCCGTGCAGCGGCGTGCGGATCTCATGGCTCATGGTCGCCAGGAACCGCGACTGCGCGCGCGTGGCGGCCTCGGCCTCCTCGCGCAGGCGCTCCTGCTGTGCCTGCAGCTCCACCCGCGCGGTCAGATCCTGCAGCGCGCAGAGCAGTACCGGACGCCCTTCGTAGCTGACCCGCGTGGCTCCCACCAGCAGGTGTCGCGCCGGGCTGCGCCGCGCTGCCGGATGGGACAGTTCGAAACGACGGATGTCCACCTCATCGTCCGCCGACGGGAGCGCGTCCTGGTAGCCGTCGATCAGCGCCTGGTACAGCGTCAGGCCCGCCCGCTCGGCATCACCGGCGTAACGCCGCGCCAGCTCGTTCTGCACCACCGGCCCACACCGGCCGATGTCCACCAGGCACAGCCCGGTGGGGGTCATCTGGATCACCGAACGCGACAGCTGCTCGCTGGCGAATACATGCTCCACGCGCCTGGCGGCCGGTGCCAGCACGCGCCGTTCCACCCAGGCCAGTACCAGCCACACGCCCAGCGTGAGCAGCGCCCAGACCGAGGCGGCCAGCAGCAGCACACGCTGCCCACCGGCCACCAGATCGCGCCAGTCGTAGGTGGTCACCAGCGACCAGTCGGTACCGGCCACCACCGACGCAATGAAAAAGCGCATGCCGCGGCGGTAGGTACGCACGCCGCCGCGACCCAGCATCCACACGCCGGCATCGTGCAGGCTGCCGACCAGCGGCTCGCCGGGGCGATGGCGCGAACCCAGGATCACCTGCCCGTTCGGTGCAACCACCAGCAGGTTGCTGTCGCTGGCCTCGCGCAGCACGCGGGCCAGACCATCCACCGGTTCGAAGGCCACGAACACGCCAAGGTTCCGCACGCCGTCGCGGGCAGGATATGTGGATATCAGCGATGGCCGGCCAGTGACCGGATGGGCGGCGAAGCCCAGCCGCGCACGCGCGCCGCCAGTCACCGGGCGCAGCGCCGCGACGGTATCTCCGGGTGACGCCGGCGGAGTCAGGTTGGCGTATGCGCGAAGCTGCTCGAAGATCGCTTCACGATGGTCAGCCTGCAGTGCGGACGTCACGTCGCTGCCGCCCAGCCCTTGGTTGACCACCGCCAGGTGCCCGGTGGCATCAAGGAAATAGGCAGCACCCGCACCTTCCACGCCGGCACCGGAAAATGCGATCGGGCTGATGATGGACATCGAGCGCGCCAGTCCGAGGTAGCGCTGCAGCCGTTCGGGTGCCCAGCGTTCGGTCCCCAGTCCCAGCACCAGCTGCGGCGTTCCGCGCGTGCCCTGCTGCAGCACCGTGGACTGATCGTCGCCAAGATACGCATGCACATCGGCGATGCGCGTCACCGGATCATCGTCCACCGGGTGCTGCCAGGCGTATTCGGTCATCGTCACCAGCCGCGCATAACTCACATCATGCCGGCCAAGCTGCGCATCCAGTGCAGCGGCTGCACGTTCAAAACTTTCCAGGCGTGTGCGCTGGTAACTGCGCACGTGCAACGCCACTGCCAGCACCAGGGCCGCCAGCAGCAGCAGGCTGAACAGCGCACCGGCCACATACAGCAGCCGACGCGGATGGCTGCGCAGCACGCGGAGGTCGTTGTCGCCGTCATCGCACCTGGCCCGGAAAGGCCCGGCGAGCGCGGTGACGATGCGGTGCAGGATCGCGTTCATTACCGGAAGGGGCATGTGTCCGGGGGCCGCAGGGGGCAGCAAGGCACAGGCAGGGGTATCCCAGGGAGAGGAACGCCACGATATTCAGACCTGACCGGCTCCCCCATAGGACGCGCCTGATTTGCCGATCGTCGATCGGCAACGCTGCGCATCATTCACCTTCAACGGCAGGCATCATGCACGCGGTCTTCCCACTCACGTTCCACAAGATAGCCCGCCGGGCGCTGACGACGACGCAGCGCTGCCTCGCGTGCCTGCTTCATCCGCCTGCAGCCTTCTGGATCCTGCTGCAACGTGATCAGTGCCGCGGCCGGACCGTGCTGCACGTGCCGGGTTCGACGCCGCGCGGGCACGGCTGGCGGTTGCCGGACGCGCCCCGTATAGGCACGGGGTGCGGCGGACGGGCCGCCGGGCGGCGGCTGCCACTGCGTGGCCGGCTCGCCTGCGCCGCAGGGAACATCCTGGTAGCGCAACGCCGTCGCCGGCCCGCACCGGTATACCGGCAGCGGCGGCGGCACGCGCCCCATCGACGACGCAGTGCTCCACAGCAGCAACAGCAGGCAGACGAAGCGCGCACGCATGATGCCCTCCCCGCCTCGCACTGTCCTCGCGCAGCAGCCCATGCGGAAGGGCTGGACGCGCCATGCCTGGCTTTTCGCGATTGCTGTATTCCCCCTCGTGAGGCGAACGCCGAAGCTGCGCGCCCTGACGACCCGTCGTGCCGCGAACGGCATCCGCCCACAGCCCATGCGCCGTTTTCTTGTCCGTCTCCGTCACCATGCCCGGCAGCTGCTTGCACGCGAGGCGCTCGCTCGGCGCGTCGAAGTCGGCGTCATGGTGCTCATCGTGCTCAGCGCGCTGGTGCTGATGGCCGACAGCGTGCCCGATGTGCACCGCCGTCATGGCCCCCTCCTGCGCCTGCTGGAATGGCTCTTTACCGGTCTGTTCGCGATGGAATACCTGCTGCGCCTGTGGCTGCTGCGCGCGCCGGGGCGGTATGCACGCAGCTTCTTCGGCATCGTCGATCTGCTGTCCATCCTGCCGGCGTTCCTGGCGCTGCTGCTGCCTGGCCTGCACGTGCTGGCCGATGTGCGCCTGCTGCGGCTGCTGCGGCTGTTCCGCATCCTGAAACTGCCGGTCTACCTGGACGAGATGCGCCACCTGCGCCAGGCACTGGTGCGCGCACGGCGTGGAATCCAGGTCTTCATCGGCGTGATGGTGCTGCTGGTGGTGGTGCTGGGCACGGTGATCTACCTGATTGAAGGCCCGGAGCATGGCTTCACCAGCATTCCAGTGGGCATCTACTGGGCGACGGTCACCATGAGCACCACCGGCTACGGCGATCTCACCCCACAGACCGGTGCGGGCCGTTTCATCACCGCCTGCGCGATCCTGCTCGGCTACGGCATCATTGCCTTTCCCACCGGCATCATGGGCGCGCAGCTGTTTGCCGGGGTGCTGGAACACCACCGTGCGCGCACGGCGCATTGCCGTTGTGCCTGTGGCAATGCCGGCACGATGGCCGATACGGTCGGCGCACAGGGCGACGAAGGGCGGCAAGCGGCCGCGCCAGCGTGCACGCCAGGTCCCCCGCCGAGCGGGTAGACTGTCGGCCAGCTTTCACCCAGGATCCACATGGGCCCGTTCGACCGTACCGACCGTCTCCGCTGGCAGGCCGCTTCGCTGCTGGCCGCCGCGCCGATGGCCGCCCTGGCAGCCTCCGAAGCGCCGGCCGCTGCCGCCGCGGTGCAGCCGCAGGCCTCGCGCGCAACGCTTGCCGAGGTGTTGCACCAGCGGCTGCTGGCCGGCCACAGCGCTACCGCGACGCTGGAAACATGGTGCGCCGAACAGGGCCTGGCCAGGCGCGCCCAGGTGCGCGCACTGCGTGTGACCGGCGTGGAACGTGAGGCGCCGCAGGACGTGCGCAGCGCATTGCAGGTAGCAGCCGGCACGCCTCTGGGCTACCGCCGCGTACAGCTGGTATGCGGCGAACGGGTGCTGTCCGAGGCCGACAACTGGTATGTGCGCGAACTGCTTACACCGGCCATGAATGCCCTGCTTGATGAAAGCGACGAGCCGTTTGGGCGGGTCGTGCTGCCGCTGGATTTCCAGCGGCGCACGCTGCGCGACCAGGCGTACTGGCCGCCGCGCGGCGATGCAGCACGGGAAGTGCTGCTGGAAGTGCACGCGCTGCTGTCCGACAGCAGGCAGCGTCCCTTCAGCTATGTCATCGAATCCTACCTGGCGCAGGCGCTGCCGTAAGCCACGCCATGCAGCGGGCCATTACCGGCCCGCCATCGCCACCAGGCAATCCGCGCCGATGTCGGCAATGCGGCGCGCGCCGGTCAGCGTCATCGCCACGCGCATTTCCTGTGCCACCAGGTCCAGCAGATTGGCCACGCCGGCCTGCCCGTGCACGGCAAGCGCATACACGAAGGCGCGCCCTAGCAGCACGGTGTCGGCGCCAAGGGCCAGCATGCGCACAACGTCCAGCCCGCTGCGCACCCCGGAATCGACAAGGATCTTCAGCTCCCCGCGTACCGCATCGGCAATGGCCGGCAACGCGCGCGCGGTGGACAGCACACCGTCCAGCTGGCGTCCGCCATGATTGGATACCACGATGCCGTCCGCGCCGAAGTGCAAGGCTTCGCGCGCATCCTGCGGGTCCAGGATGCCCTTGATGACCATCGGCCCCTTCCAGAACGCACGGATCCATTCCAGATCTTTCCAGGAGATGGACGGATCGAAATTGCTGCCCAGCCAGCCGATGTAATCGGCCAGGCCGGTGGCATGGCCACGGTAGGTGGAAATATTGCCAAGATCGTGCGGACGGCCACGCACGCCCACATCCAGCGCCCAGCGCGGATGGGTGATGGCCTGGCCGATACGGCGCAGTGCCGCATGCGCGCCGCTCATGCCCGAATGCGCATCACGATAGCGCGCCCCGGGCACCGGCATGTCCACGGTGAACACCAGGGTGGTTACTCCGGCTGCCTGCGCGCGTTCCAGCGCATTGCGCATGAAGCCGCGATCGCGCAGCACATACAGCTGGAACCACATGGGCCGCTGGATGGCCGGCACCACTTCTTCGATCGCGCATACCGACACCGTGGACAGCGTGAACGGTATGCCGCGACTGTCCGCCGCACGTGCCGCCTGCACTTCACCGCGCCGCGCATACATTCCGGTCAGGCCCACCGGCGCCAGCGCCACCGGCATCGCCAGCGACTCTCCGAACAGCTCGGTTCCCAGGTCCAGCTCGCTCATGTCCCGAAGCACCCGCTGGCGCAGGGCGATGTCGGACAGGTCATCGACGTTGCGCCGGAGCGTCCGTTCGGCGTAAGCGCCACCATCGATGTAATGGAACAGGAATGGCGGCAGCCGGCGCTGCGCAGCGGCACGGTAATCTGTGGAGGCGGAGATGATCATGGTGTCACTCTGGCAAATCCGCGCGTGGAAAGCACATGGCCGATCCTGGTACCGGGCAGCGGATGGAGCGGTCCGGGAACGGCAGGCGGTGCGTTACAACCGACGCTCGATCTGGCGGACCACCGCCAGTACGATCAGGCACAACACGGTCACGCCGGTGGCGACCACATACGCGCCGATACCCACGGCGATACCGATCGCGCCGCTCATGATCAGCGAACTGGCGGTGGTCAGGCCGCTGACGTCCTTCTCCGTGGAACCACGCAGGATGGTACCGGCGGCTATGAAGCCGACGCAGGCGACCACCGCTTCGATCAGGCGGATGGGGTCGACCTGCAACAGGTCGCGGTACTGATCCTGCTGGAAATGTTCAGCCACCGAATCGCCCAGGCCGACGATCAGCGCCGCCGCGCCGGCAATCAACATATGCGTGCGCAACCCAGCGGCGTGCTTGCCGAGCTCGCGCTCGAAACCCAGCACGCCACCGAACAGCATCGCCGCCGCTACGCGCAGCAGCAGGGACACATCCGGGTTCAACTCCATGACCACCTCCTTGACGTTGCGCAGAGGCTGGCGCGATGGCCGTGGCAGCACCGTGAAAGCAGTCGGCACTGGCCGCATGCCGATTTCCGCAACGGCCCTTTCCATCGCTGCAACAGCCAACGCCGCATACTCGCGGCAGGGCCCGCATGCCCTTCCCCACCTGCCAGGAGCTTCCATGTCGCAGACCGACGCCCCCTTGTTCTCCCCTGCCCGCCTGGGTGACATCGACATCGCCAACCGCATCGTCATGGCCCCGCTGACCCGCAACCGCGCGCAGCCCGACCGCGTCCCTTCGCCGCTGGCCGCCGAATACTACGGACAACGCGCCAGCGCCGGCCTGCTGATCGCCGAGGCCACCCAGATCAGCCCGCTCGGCCAAGGCTACCTGGACACGCCCGGCATCCATAGCGACGACCAGGTGCAGGCCTGGAAGAAGGTGACAGGCCACGTGCACGCACGTGGCGGCAGGATCGTCCTGCAGCTCTGGCATGTCGGGCGTATCTCGCATGTCAGCCTGTTGCCGGAGGGCGAAGTACCGGTAGCCCCCAGTGCCATCCGCGCCGATGCCAAGACCTTCACCGCACAAGGATTCGAAGACGTCTCCACACCCCGCGCGCTGGCGCTGGATGAGATACCGGGCATCATCGAGGATTACCGGAACGCCGCGCGCAACGCCATCGCCGCCGGCTTCGACGGGGTGGAGGTGCATGCAGCGAACGGCTATCTGATCGATCAGTTCCTGCGCGACGGCAGCAACCACCGCCACGACGCCTACGGCGGCAGCATCGAAAACCGCACGCGGCTGTTGTTCGAGGTGGTGCAGGCGGTGGCCGGGGCCATCGGCGCGGGCCGGACCGGCGTGCGCCTGTCGCCCACCACGCCCGCAAACGATGTCCACGACAGCACACCCCAGGCTCTGTTCGAGCGCGCGGTGGAGCGGCTGGACAGCATCGACGGGCTGGCCTTCGTACATGTGATCGAAGGCGCCACCGGGGGTGAGCGCCACAACATCGCCTTCGATTACCGCGCCCTGCGTGCCCGCTTCCACGGTCCGTGGATCGTCAACAACGGCTACGACAGGGCCAGTGCGGAAGAGGCCACGCAGTCCGGTTACGCGGATGCGGTAGCGTTCGGCCGTGCGTTCATCGCCAACCCCGACCTGGTCGAGCGGCTGCGCCGCAACGCGCCGCTCGCGCCGTTTGACCAGGACACCCTGTACGGTGGCGACGCACACGGCTATACCGATTACCCGACGTTGAACGCCTGACCGGGCGGGTCGTGCCGTCCGGGTAGTGCCGGGCTCCGCCCGGCAACATCTGGAAAGCCGGGCAGAGACCGGCTCTGCCCGGTCACTGTCTACAGCCGGGCACAGCCCGGCTCTACCTGACCACCGTTTCCGCCAACTGCACGTCCACGGTCTGCAACGGTTCGCTGGCGCTGCGGCCCAGCTGCAGCTGGTAGTGCCCGGGGACGATCTTCCACTGCCGCGCGGTGGTATCGAAACTGGCCAGCGTCTTCGGTTCCGCCTCGATGCGGATGCGCCGCTGCTCGCCGGGCTCCAGCATCACCTTGTTGAAGCCCACCAGCCGGATCGGCGTGGTGCTGCCTGCAGGCAGCTTCAGGTACAGCTGGGCCACATCGGCGCCCGCGCGGTCGGAGGTGTTGCGGATGTCCACGCTGGCCACCAGCCGCTGTCCTGCCACGCTCACGCGCAGGTTTTCGTAGGCGAAACGGGAGTACGACAGCCCATGCCCGAACGCGAACGTCGGCACCAGCCCTTTGGCCGCCATCCACTTGTAGCCTACGTTCGCGCCCTCGACATCGAAATCGAATTCATCCACGGCAGGCTGCTTCGGCTGGAACCCCAGGCCCGGCACGTGCGGCCGCGGCAGCTGCGATTCGTCCGCCACCCACGTCACCGGCAAGCGGCCGGATGGATTGGCCGTGCCGGCCAGCAGCGCGGCGATGCCCTCGCCCCCGCGGATGCCCGGATACCAGGCTTCCAGCAGCGCGGGCACCTGCCGCAGCCAGGGCGTGCGCACGGGTCCGTTGGTCTGCAGCACCACCACCGTCTTCGGATTGGCGCCGGCCACCGCTGCTATCAGCGCATCCTGGTTTCCCGGCAGCTGCATGTCCGGCAGATCCACCGATTCGGCCGACCACTGCGTGGCGAAGACGATCGCCACGTCCGCCGACGCCGCCGCGCGTGCGGCAGCCTTCGCATCGCGGCCGTCCACATACTGGATGTCCGCATCCGGCCGCTCGCGGCGTAACGCTTCCAGCGGTGAGGAAGGATGGAACATCACCGGACCCGGCCAGGTGGTTGGCTGCACGCCCGGCACCGCGTTGCCGCCACGGGCGGTGATACCCACCATGGACGAACCGCCGCCACCGATGACGCCCTTGTCGGCATGCCCGCCAACCACCACGATGCGCTTCACGCTGTCGGCCAGCGGCAGCAGCCCGCCTTCGTTGCGCAGCAGTACGCTGCCCTCTTCCACCGTACGCTGCGCGCTGGCGAAGCCAGCCTGGTCATCAATCGCCTGGTGCTGCGGCGGTCGGTCGAAGTTTCCATGCAGGAACATCGTGCGCAGGATCCGCGACACCATGTCGTCGAGCCGCGCCTGCGGCACCACGCCGGCACCGACGGCCATGCGCAGCGGCACGTCAAAGAAGGTGGTGGCATCGAACACTTCGCCAGCTGACTGCTGGTCCAGTCCCGCCAGCGCCGCCTTCGAGCCGCTGTGCACGCCGCCCCAGTCGGACATCACGAAGCCCGGAAACTCCCATTCCTGCTTCAGCACCTGGTTCATCAGGTACGGATGCTCGCAGGCGTAGATGCCGTTGATCCGGTTGTAGGCGCACATCGTGGAACCCGGCCGGCCGCGTTCGATGGCGATCTCGAACGCCAGCAGGTCCGATTCGTGCATCGCCTGTTCGCCTATCCGCACATCATGGAAATTGCGCCGGGTTTCCATGTCGTTGAGCGCGTAATGCTTCATCGTGGAGATGACATGCTGGCTCTGGATGCCGCGGATGGATTCGCCAACGATGATGCCGGCCAGCAGCGGATCCTCACCGGCATATTCGAAGTTGCGTCCGTTGCGAGGGTCGCGCTGCAGGTTCACGCTGCCGCCAAGCAGGATGTTGAAACGCTGCTGCCAGGCTTCCCGGCCCATCGTCGCGCCACCTTGCCAGGCAATCATCGGATTCCATGTGGAGGCGGTTGCAGGCCCGGATGGCATCGCCGTCGCGTGGTCGCCAGGGCGGATGCCGCCCGGATTGGTGACGCCGACGCCGGCATCGGCCGACTGCTGCGAGGGAATGTGCAGGCGCGGCACGCCGGGTACGAAACCTGCCGATCCCACCGCCCCTTCCGGCAGTGGGCCGCCGTCCTTGCCCAAGCCGAAATAGCTGCGCAGCATCTGGAATTTCTCGTCCTGGGTCATCTGCCCGAGCAGCAGCCGGGCGCGTTCGTCGGCAGCCAGCGTGGTATCCATCCAAGGCTTTTCCTGCGCGCCCGACGACACATACCCAAGGCTGAGCAGCCGCGCCTGCAATGTTTGGCCCGTGGCATCGTGGAGAGGCAACACTGCCTCATCGGCAGTGGCGAAACCGGCACTGTCAATGCCCTCCATGCCGGTCGCAGCGAATCCGGGCACCGCGCTCGGACTGCCGCCCAGCAACACCGCCGGGGCACCCAGCCGCGATGCCTCCGCCCGCGCAGGCAGCGCAGACGCAGCCGCTTCGCCCCCGGCGTAGACGGCTACCACGTAGCGATCATCGGCCAACCGCAGGTAACCCGCGTCTTCCGTGGCGGGGCCACCTTCAGCCTGCACTGGAAGACGCGTCAGCAGTGCGTGGCCGGTCGCGGTTCCCTGCGAATCCTCGCTGACCGTCACGAAACGGTACGCATAGCCCAGCTGATCAGCCAACGTCTGCAGCGGATCGACATCGCCCACCGCACGGGTCACGCCGGCAACGCTCACCAGGTCCGCCTCCACGGCGGGCAGCTGTGCGGCAAGTGCCTGCACGTCGGCTGTGGCCAACGGCGGCAGCCCAAGCACCGTGAACGCCGGCGCGGGCTCGGCGGAAAACGCCGGTCGGGCAAGCGCCATGACGATGGCGACGGACAGGACGAGCGGCTTTGTAAACGTTTTCATCGACGGATGTGTCTCTACCGATGCCTGCGCAGTCGGTTCCTGGAAAGGGTGCCGCCGAAGGGGGCAGCGCGAGTCATGGGTAAGCACCAGCGTGCCACCGCGAAGGACGGGGGTGGCGGCATGCGTGCGGACCCCTTCGTCCGCCATGGCCAACCTGCCCTGCATCGGCATGCGGGCTGCATGCCAAACATGCAGAGAGTGGTGAGCGCTGCCGGCACTGTCAACCTCGTGCGCATGCGCCGAAGGTCGAATTGCGTGCTGGAGCCTTCGCTGTGCGTGAGCTATGGTTCCTGTCTGATCCATGGAAGGAATCCGCATGTCCCGTGCCCTGAACACCACCACGCTCGTTGTTTCCTCACTCGCCCTGCTGGCCTGTGGCTGGACCGCCTGGCGCCAGCACCAGCTGGATTCCCCGCATCGCATCATGCATGCCCGTGGCGTGGTCATCTCCGATGCCGCCGGCCAGGCACGACTGATCCTGGGCGCACCGGTTCCCGATCCCACCCGCGCTGGCAAGCCCATCGGAACGCGCGCTACGCCGCTGTCTGGACTGGTGCTGCTGGGGCCGGACGGCTCCGAGCGTGGCGGCTACGGCACCTCCGATGCTGGCGGCGAGGCGCTGCTGACCCTGGACGACGCATCCGGCGCCACCGAAGTCTTCAAGGTGGTGGCCAATCCGGACCGCGGCGCCACCCTGATGGTCAAGCACCAGAACAACACCGGCGCGATGCTGACCTCCTGGCAGGGCGAGCCGGAGCTGATGTTCATCGACGACAGTGGCCACTCCTACTACGTGCGCCCGGGCGCAGCCGCCGCACCCTGACCGCACCCTCTGCTGCCCGCGACACTGGCCCATCGCGCAGTGGGCGGCGACACTGTCGGCCGGTCATCACTGCAGGATTCCCCCCCGTGTCCGCACCCTCCCAAGCATGGCCGCAGGCCGACAGCGTGGCTGCCTTCGCGCATAACCTCGAAGTAGTCCGCACGCGCATCCATGCCGCCTGCCGGCGCGTGGAGCGCGATCCGCAGGGCGTGCGCCTGCTGCCGGTGAGCAAGACCGTGGATGAAGCCCGCCTGCGCATGGCGTGGGCCGCCGGCTGTCACGAACTGGGCGAGAACAAGGTGCAGGAAGCGCAGCGCAAGGCGCAAGCGCTGGCGGATCTGGACGGCCTGCGCTGGTCGGTCATCGGCCATCTGCAGACCAACAAGGCCAGGGATGTGGCTCGTTTCGCCGACGAGTTCCAGGCGCTGGACAGCCTGCGCGTGGCCCGGGCGCTGCAGCAGCGACTGGAGCTGGAGGATCGCCACCTGGATGTGTTCGTGCAGGTCAACACATCGGCCGAAGCCAGCAAGTACGGGCTGGAGCCCGCGCAGGCCGACGATTTCCTGCGCCAGTTGCCGGCCTTCGACCGGCTGCGCGTGAAAGGACTGATGACGCTGGCGGAATTCTCGACGGACAGCGCCCGCGTGCGCGCCTGCTTCGTGCGCCTGCGCGAACTGCGCGACCAGTTGCGCCAGGACGCTCCGGATGGGATCGCCCTGGACGGGTTGTCGATGGGCATGTCCGGCGACTTCGAGATCGCCATCGAGGAAGGTGCCACGGTGGTGCGCGTCGGCCAGGCGATCTTCGGCGCCCGCGCGACGCCGGACAGCCACTACTGGCCGGGCGAGGATACGCCGCCGCGGTAAGCACCGGCATGCAGCCGGCCGGCCATTGACCCAGGCGTGCCGGCCCGGAGAATGGCCGGCACGTGGTCGCGCTGAGCCGACGACCGCTGTCGCGACTCAGCGTGGACCCAGCACCAGGGTCAGGTCATCGCCCTGCGGCATGCCGGCGCGACGCTGCACGTGGCCATCGGCGTCCTTGAACAGGATGCCGGGGGTGCCCTGGAAGCCCATTTCCACCATCAGCATCTGGTTCGCTTCCAGCTTCCGTGATACGTCGGCGCTCACCGCCACCGGCTTGATGCCGCCCTTGCCGAAGGCGTTCTCGTTCTGCAGCAGCGCGGCGGCAGGATCACTGGCGGACAGGATCGCCGCCGCCTTGCCCGGGCTGTCATCGCGGATCACCCCGACCATGATATGGCGCAGCTGCACCTTGCCAGCCTCCACCCACGGACGCGCCGCTTCCCAGAACCGGTGGCAGTAAGGACAGTTGGCATCGCTGAAGGTATAGACCACGCGCGGGGCGTCAGCCTTTCCATCGGCCACCCAGGCGCTGGATTCCAGCTTGCTCCAGATCTGGGTGGACATCGGTCCGGCCACCTCGCGTTCCAGTGTCTCCCTGGCCACGTCGTTGCCTTCGGCATCGAACAGGCTGCCAACCAGCACATGCTTGCCATCCGGCGTCACATACGCCGCCGCCGGCTGCTGGCCGCCGACCACGCCGGCGAAACCGCGCAGACCGCCCGGTGCATCGAACTCGCCCATTACCTCGAAGCCATGCTTCTCGATGCCCTTGAGCACCGCCGGCCGCGCGGCATCGTCGGCGGTGGCGGCCTTGGCGTCCTTCGCATCGGTGGCGTTGGACGGCGTCCCCGCCTGGCCGCAGGCGGACAGCGCCAGCAGCATCGGCAGGGCCAGCGCCATCGGAGCGGCGCGCAGGGAACTGGACAACATGACAACTCCTCTTTGAATGCCAGCGCAGGCTAACGCAGCCTGCGTAGTTTGTGTTCGAGTCCGGCAGAACTCAGTTCGCCAACGTGCAGCTCGTGCAGCCTGCCATCGCCGTCGAAGAACAGGGTGCCGGGATAGACCTGCACGCCCAGCGCCTGCGATGTAGCGGCCGCCTCGTCAACCAGCACGCCGCGCAGCCCGGGCACATGCTGACGCACGAAGCCGCCCACCGTGGCGTCATCCTCTCCCTGGTTGACGAATAGGAAACGGATCTGCCCGTGTTCCTGCTGCGCCTTGGCCAGCAGCGGCATTTCACGGACACAGGGCCCGCACCAACTGGCCCAGAGATTCAGAACCAGCGGGCGACCGTCGCTGGGCCGCAGTGTCACCGGCCCGCCCTGCAGATCGCGCAGGACCAATGCCGGTGCATGCACATGCTGCGCCTGCCACTGCTGCAGCAGCAGCGACGCGAAGCCCCAGGCGCAGGTGCCCGACAACGCGCAGTAGAGCACCAGCCGCCGTGTTTCTGGAGAACGGCGCAGTTTCCACGCGGCCCATGCGGCCGCCGCCAGGAAGAATGCGGGCCCATCGAAGCCGCCGTCGCCGATGCGCAGCACGCTCCATGGATCGGCGCTGTATGCCGGCAGATGGCGCAGCACGAATACCGATCGTGCCGCCAGCAGGCCGACGAGATACATGTCCAGCAGCACGGCGACCACAGGACGCCACGCGCCAGGCGTGCGCTGTGGCCAGCAGCGCGCCAGCAGCAGGGCCAGCGCAAGCGCTACGACGGCCAGCACCACCGGCAGCGGCACTGGCCCCAGGCTCGTCATCAAGGTCTCCCACCCCGCGGTCCGGAAGACGAATATTCTGCCGGAACGTCCGGGTTGCAGGGCGGAAGACGGGACACGTCAGGCCGCGTGACGGTCGATCGGGCGCACCGGAGTGCCCATCGGCGAGGATGCCGGAACAGCCGTGCCCGAACGGTCGCGCAGTTTGCCGGCTACCATGCGTCGGTAAGTGGCCGGCGTCATGCCGACAATCCGCAGGAACAGGCGCCGGAACGCGCTCTGGTCCGCATAGCCCACGCCCCATGCCACCTCGTCAATGGCTCCGCCCTGCTGCAGCAGCAGCTGTGCCTTGGCGATGCGCAGGCGCTGGCAATACTCGATGGGGCGCAGCCCGGTGGCCTTCAGGAAGCGCCGCTGCAGGGTCCGCGGCTCCAGCCCGGAGGCGTTGCAGATGGCGCCCAGGGTGGCGCCACGTGCGGCCGTGGTGTGCAGCCAGCGCTGCGCCTTCAGCACGTCGCGGTCGCCATGGGCGAAATTGGCGCTGAAGCGTTCCAGGTCCTGTTGCATGCCCGCCGGCACCACGATGCCCTGCTGCTGCGCCACCGCCGCCATCACGCCCTGCCCATGCACACGGTACAGCAGGCGCAGGCCCAGGAAGCGCCAGGCCTGCGGGCCACTCACGGTGAGCAGGTCGCCATCATCCACCAGCGAACGTTCGCTCGGCACCCAGCTGCCGTTCTGCGCGTTGAGGTTCGGGAAACGGCTGGCATCCAGGCTGGCCACGGCGCGACCGGCCAGCAGGCCGGCACGCGAAAGCACGCCGATTCCGTCATTGACGCCTGCCAGCAGGCTGCCGCCATCGTAATGGGCGCTCAGCCAGTCCAGCAGGATGGCCTCATCACGGATCTGCCCGTGCTGGCTGACCTGGCCGGGCAGCGCGATGATCGCCGGCACGGTGGCATCCAGCAACTCGGCCCCGGCCATTCGCTGCGGTCCACCACCATCGGCGGCCATCACCCAGCGCGATACCAGGATACGGGCGGTATGGCGGCCCTGCTGCTGGGCCAGGCGATTGCCGACGTGCGCCATCTCGGCCAGCATGGATGCAGCCGACGGATCGGCGCCGGGATATTCCACTACTGCGATTTCAGTCGGATCGTTCTTGTGTGCGTCCATCTGCTCCTCCTCTTGCCTCACGAGCCGAGCCAAGCCATTGACGGCGTGACTCTTCGGTGGCTGCAGGTTAGAAATCGCACACAGGCGGCGGCTATGAAGAAAGCTGCAAAGTGAGTCAATACCGAAGCGTTTCAGTAGTTATTGACTCTGGACCACACTCCCGGGTTGATGATGGTCACACTAGGAGGTGCCTATGAACATTGGACAGCTTGCTCGCCAGGCCGGCGTGCCGATCGATACCGTGCGCTATTACGAGCGCCAGCAGCTACTACCGACCGCTCAGCGCTCGCCGGCCGGGTATCGCATCTTCGACCAGGGCGCACTGCAGCGGCTGCGTTTCATCCGGCGCGCCAAGGCACTGGGATTCACGCTGGAAGAGATTGCCGGGCTGCTGGCCCTGTCCGCCCGGAGCGACCAGGACATGTCCGATGTACGCAGCGCGGCGGCGGCGCGGCTGGCCGATGTCGATCAGCGCCTGCGGGAACTGCAGCGGATGCGCGGCGCCCTTTCGCAGCTCATCCAGGCCTGCCCGGGCCATGGCCAACTGGCCTCCTGCCCGATCATGGCCGCACTGCAGGAGGATCCGGCATGAGCGGGAGTACCTCCCACGCCTGCTGTGGCGGACATCCGCGCCCCGATACGCTTCCGGACACCGGCAGCGCGTCCCATCGCGATCCGGTCTGCGGAATGCGGGTCGATCCCGACACCTCGCCGCACCATGCCCGCGTGCACGGGCAGGAATGGCATTTCTGCTCGGCACGCTGCCGCGAACGCTTCGTCGCCGAACCACAGCGCTTCCTGGACCCGGCTGCGACCGCGCCGGCGGCGGTGCCGGAAGACACGCTGTACACCTGCCCGATGGACCCGCAGATCGTCCAGCAGGGGCCGGGCACCTGCCCCATCTGCGGCATGGCGCTGGAGCCGATGATGCCCAGCCTGGATGAAGGGGAGAATCCGGAACTGGCCGACTTCCGCCGCCGGTTCCTGCTTACGCTGCCGCTGAGCGTGGCCATCATGGCCTTGGCGATGCTGGCGATGACCCCGCTGCTGCACGGCCTTTCGCCAACCCTGCGGGTCTGGCTGGAAGCCGCGCTGGCCAGTCCGGTAGTGCTGTGGGCCGGCTGGCCGTTCCTGCGGCGCTGGGCGCAGTCCATCGGCAACCGCAGTCCGAACATGTGGACGCTGATCGGTACCGGCGTGATCGCCGCCTACGGCTACAGCGTGGTGGCCACCCTCGCGCCCGGGCTGTTCCCCGCCTCGTTCCGCCAGCACGGGCATGTGGGGGTCTACTTCGAGGCCGCCGCGATGATCGTTTCCCTGACCCTGCTTGGCCAGCTGCTGGAACTGCGCGCACGGGCACGCACATCCGAAGCGATCAAGGCGCTGCTCGGGCTGGCGCCGAAAACCGCGCGGCGCATCGATGCCGACGGCAGCGAACACGATGTGGAACTGTCCGCGCTGCGTGCCGGCGACCGTCTGCGTGTGCGCCCGGGTGAGAAGGTGCCGGTGGACGGACGTGTACTGGAAGGCCGCTCGCACCTGGATGAATCCATGCTCACCGGTGAACCGGTACCGGTAGCCAAAGGCGCGGGCGACAGCGTGATCGGCGCCACTCTGAACGGTTCCGGCAGCCTGGTCATCGAAGCCGAGCGGGTCGGCGACGGCTCGTTGCTGGCGCAGATCGTGCAACTGGTGGCGCAGGCGCAGCGTTCGCGCGCGCCGATGCAGAAGCTGGCCGACAAGGTCGCATACTGGTTCGTGCTCGCCGTGCTGCTGGTGGCTGCACTGACGCTGTTCGGATGGGGCCTGTACGGGCCACCCCCGTCGTGGACCCATGGCGTGCTCAACGCCGTGGCGGTTCTGATCATTGCCTGCCCGTGTGCGCTGGGGCTGGCCACGCCGATGTCCATCATGGTTGCCAGTGGGCGCGCGGCGCAGCATGGCGTGCTGTTCCGCGATGCCGAGGCGATGGAAGCGCTGGCCGGTATCGATACGCTGGTGATGGACAAGACCGGCACCCTGACCGAAGGCCGCCCGGTGTTCGGCCACGTAATGGCCGCTGCGGGTTTCGATGCGGCGCAGGTGCTGCAGTGGGCGGCCAGCCTGGACCAGGGCAGCGAGCACCCACTGGCGATGGCCATCGTCGCCGAAGCGCGCAGGCAGGAAATTCCGCTGCTGCCGGTGACGGACTTCGATTCCCTTACGGGCCTGGGCGCGTGCGGCAGCGTCGACGGCCGCGCCCTGTTGATCGGCAATGCCGCTCTGATGGCCGACCACGGCGTGGCTGTGGACCCGGCACTGGCAGCGCAGGCCGATGCGCAACGCAGCAACGGCGCCAGCGTGATGTACCTGGGCGCCGATGGCCGCCTGGCCGGCGTGCTGTCGGTGGTGGATCCGATCAAGCCCACCACCGCCGAAGCCATCGCCGCATTGCGCGCCGATGGACTGCATATCGTGATGGCCACCGGCGATGGGCACCGCACTGCGCAGGCGGTAGCCAGCGAACTCGGCCTGGATGAAGTGCACGGAGAGGCACGGCCCCAGGACAAAGCGGCGCTGGTGGAGCATCTGCGGCAGCAGGGCCGGCGTGTGGCGATGGCCGGCGACGGCATCAATGATGCGCCCGCGCTGGCCGGCGCGGATGTGGGCATCGCGATGGGCAACGGCACCGATGTGGCGATGTCCAGCGCACAGGTGACGCTGGTGAAGGGCGACCTGCGCGGCATCCTGCGCGCACGCCAGCTGTCGCGCGCCACGCTGCGCAACATGCGGCAGAACCTGGGCTTTGCATTTGCCTACAACGGCCTTGGCATCCCGGTGGCCGCGGGCATACTGATGCCGTGGGGCATCAGCCTGTCACCGATGCTGGCGGCACTGGCGATGAGCCTGAGTTCGGTGTCAGTGATCGGCAATGCGTTGCGCCTGCGCCGACAGCGTCTTCCGGACGGATGAATGATGCGTAGAAAACCGTAACAAACCCTTGCCAACCCCAGTACCCATCGCTATGATTTCGCACCTCAGCGACGTGGGGCCATAGCTCAGCTGGGAGAGCGCCTGCATGGCATGCAGGAGGTCAGCGGTTCGATCCCGCTTGGCTCCACCAAACTTCCGGCATTAGGCCGCCGGAAGGTCGCGAACGAAATTGATGAGATCTGCGTCCCCATCGTCTAGAGGCCTAGGACATCACCCTTTCACGGTGGCGACCGGGGTTCGAATCCCCGTGGGGACGCCACTCATCAG
>JAAIGF010241806.1_pt1 | contig 34879 bp, 27 predicted proteins | sample 6487441 | NCBI WGS metagenome assembly JAAIGF01 (sample SAMN13974129, study PRJNA590717) | phyllosphere metagenome | biome: pepper field; feature: multiple bacterial spot infested pepper fields; material: pepper leaves; isolation source: leaves from pepper fields | host: Capsicum annuum ...
GGATCAGCTAACGAATGACCTCAAATTCGATAAAGCAACGACTGCTCGTTCTGTGCGTCAGTTAGAGCAAGAAGGCTATATCGAACGACAAGTTGATCCGAATGATCGACGTGCATATTTACTCTATCCAACCGAACGTGCAAAGGCATTTGAACCGATTTTGTATCAGACGCTGCAAGAGGCGAATGAGCGGCTTACAAGCAGCTTGACCGCAGAAGAGAAGGAGCAGTTATGGCAGCTGCTGAACAAAATATACCATAGCAACAACGAGTAATAGCGCGGTTTTGTTTATTGTCAGCAGATGAAATGAATCGAACAAAGTCATCTTACACTGCCCCATGCTGTAAGCATAAGAAACAAGATTACTTGTTGGGAAGAATAAATCAGTCGCTAATCAGATTTAAAAAAAGCGATTGACATCCTGTTAGAGCATCATATAAGATGGCTGTATAAATAAACAACGACTACTATTACAAGCGAAGCACGCTTAATGTCTTAGGACATTTTGCGTGCTTTTTTTGTTGTCCAAGTTTGACAGAAAGGAGCTTCAGGGTGGAAATGATGCTAAATGAAGCCGAGCGGTTGATCTTTGCACGCAAGCGCAAAAAGCTATCGCAAGGAGAGCTGGCTCAGCGAATCGGTTCATATCAGACACGAATCAGCCGACTGGAAAATGCACAAAGCAAGCCGACCGAAGTGGAAAAACAGTTAATCCAGCAAGTGTTGAACACATCCATTTGGGCGATAGCAGTAAGAGAGTAAGAGAATAGCCATAATCTAGCCTTACATCAACCATAGAAAGTGGAACAAGTCGCATATACAGATAACGAAGCTATACCAAGGTAAAATATAGAAAATAATAGCAGGTAAGCAAGACAGAGAAGGATTGGCAATCATCTAACGCGATCCAAGCACACAAGGTATTTTATTCATCGCAATCCAAGGTAATCCTAGTATCTTATCGTTCTAGCAAATGAGATGAGTTTTTGAGGAGTGTTAACAACGTGTCCATTATTCGTTTTCGAATGAAAAACAAGATTTATGCCGGGCTGATCGGTGGTTTGATCGTAGCGATTCTATCCTCGCTCGGATACATATTTCTAATCCAATATCAGTCCAAGCAACTCAAGCAGATCAAGGCACAGTACGAAGTAGAGCTCACTACAGCGCAGCAGGCATTACAAGAGCAGCAAGCTGTTTCCAATCAGATCGTTGTGACCGTCGGTGATCTAAAAGCAGGTGATACGATCAGCAGTAAGCAACTGACGACTGCATTTGTCTCCCGTCAGGGTGCCCCGACCAATGCTGTGAACGATCCGAAGCAGCTGATCGGTAAAATCATCAAGATCGACGCAGGCAAAGGAACAGCGTTGACGCCAGCGATGGTATATGCCGAAGGCGCTACGCCAAAGGACTTGCGTAGTCGTGAGTACAACGTACTTGAACTACCAAGCAAGCTGAAAAAAGACGATTTTGTCGATGTGCGGATTGGCTTCCCGAATGGTAGTGACTATATTGTTTTATCCAAAAAGAAAGTTGAAGATCTCGCCGGAACTACAGTCTGGTACAGCATCAACGAATCCGAGCTACTGGCTATGAGTAGTGCTATCGTCGATGCGTATTTACAGGGAGCACGGCTGTATGCCATCTCCTATGCTGATCCTTATATGCAGGAAAAAGCTATTCCGAACTATCCGGCTAATGTGGATGTGATTAACCTGATTCAATCCGATCCGAACGTGATGGAAAAGGCAACATTACAGCTGAGCAAAGAAGCGCGTGCCACGCTCGATTCGAACTTAAGCCGGATGAGTGAAGCGGATAAAGCCAAAGTGAGCGGAGCCGCTGGTGCAACTTCATCTGGAGCATCGACCACAGAAGAGGCAGCATCAACAGATACAGCTGTAGATTCGAGCGGCAGCGAATCTCAGCAAGGTTCGGTCGTTTCCGAAGCTCCATCATTACAGTCCGCAACGCGAGCACCAGCAGCCGAAGCGCTTACAGATCCAGCCGCAGCGGTAACTGAACGAGAACAACCAGTTTCCAATATCGTCACGCCGATTAAAGATCATGCAACCACATCTGCTGGCTCGACTTCTCAACCTGGTGAAAAATCTACTGACCAGAAAGCACAGAATGTATTCGATCAACCGCTCATTAAATAAAATTCCGAATCTATGAACTGAACTCGACTCCAAAGGAGGATCACTATGAAATATTCATTATTTCTCGGCTCGGCAGATATTAGCGATTTGCTAGTGTACTTGAGCAAGTTTTTGCAAACCGCAGGTCGCCGTGTATTACTGGTAGATGCCAGTGCAGAAGGATTTATTCGTTACAACACACCGATTATCACCAATGAAGAGGGTGTATCAGAATACGATGAGTTTGATATCGGCTACGCATTTACAGACTTTATGGCAATGAAGCAACAGCTGGATTACGAACAGCAGTATGACCATGTGCTCGTCTTATGCTCACAGCCTGACTTTATTACAGAATATGATCTAGAAAGCTTTAAACAACGGTTTGTCGTGGCATCGCCAGAACGACGCTCACTGGAAAAAGCGATTGAATTGATGAGCTTCATACTGAATCAACGTGATCCAAAGCTACCGCGTGTTCCGTTTTGCCGCTTATTTGTACAGCAGGTGGATAGCGGTCTGGCAGAGGATTATATGGAGCAGCTACTGGGACAATTGCCGATTGTGTTTGAAGAAAGCTCATTTATGATTCCATTTGATGAAGCGGATTATATGCAAAAGATTGTGAATCAGAATAGCAATACAGTCAGCATCAAAAGAATCTCTCGTCCCTTACGTACAGCAATTCAGCAGATGGCAGGCAATGTGAGCGAGCTCGATCATCATGAGCTAAAAAGCTATACCAAAAAATTATCACGGAGGAGTCAACCGGTATGGGGAATGTAATTGCATTCTGGGGAGCCCGTCCAGGTCAGACCGGGAACTCTTCAAATCTGGTCGCTTCGGCTGCAATGCTATCGCTTGATTATGTGAGCAAGGTGCTAGCAGGTCATACCCAGTATGGAGATTCGCTCGTTGAATGCGCATTTCGCAGACAACAACGTGCACTGGATGGCATGTCGATTGGGTATTCGTCTAGCGGTATTGATTCATTAGAGAGACTTGCTCGCTCTGGACAGTTAACTGCAGGCACGATGAAAGATTATACGTTGCCGATTTTTAGTGGATCGCTTGATTTATTACCAGGAACGAATAAGCCGGATTCGGATCTGTTTGTACGTATGCATGAGGTGGCTGCTCCGATCTGTCAGGCAGCACGTAGCGCATATGATCTGACATTGCTCGATGCGGGTAGTGGCAGTGGTCATGCGCTGAATGACGCGGTTATCGCGAATGCTGATCTGGTTGTTGTATCGCTAAGTCAAAATATGAGCTTGCTACGCGACTTTTTCGAAAACCATCCAGAGCATCTGCAGGACAAGCCGTATGTGCTCGTGATCGGTCAATATGATGCAGGTTCGCGGCTAACGCTGACGAATATTCGGCGCCTGTTTAAACCGGATGTGCCGGTGTTCGTTCTGCCTCACTGCAGTACGTATATGGATGCCTGCAACGAGCAAAAGGTGGTTGAGTTTTTCTTGAAGCGTAAGCATATCCAGCGCGATCAGGCAGATTGCGCCTTTTTGCAAGAGGTACGTAAGCTGAATACAGGCTTGTTCCAGGCGCTGGAAGTGGATTCAAATATGTTTGCAAAGGAGGCATGAGGACAGATGAGTAGCATAGATTGGAGTTTATTCATCAACCGTGCCTGTATTGGTTTTATCGTGTTAATCCTGATTGTGCTTGTCTATTTCAAATTAGCCTATAAGGGCGATGAACGTGAACGAAAGGAGAAGCAGAATAATAAATACACGCTTCCCGAAATTATCGGTTATGTGAAGCTCGCGCTGAATGAGATGACGTCTGCTTCGCTTGATGATCTTGGACTGTCAGAGGAGGAGTATAACCGAAGGCTAAATCAGCGGGCAACGCTCATCAAGTCACTCAAGGATTGTACGCATGGTGATCTAAATGCAAAGACATTCGTCAAAAGCACGATCTTCGATCTGCTTCTCAAAACGTATGACTTTACAGAAGATAATATGAACGGTGTGATTCCATTTCATCATCCGATGGCACTGACCAGCAGCGAAAAGTTTGATATTATGCTGTATCAATATAAGGCCATGTACGGTCTGAATGGTCTGTCTCGATTGCTTGAGGAGCATCGACTTGCAGAGCTAAAGTATCGGGACGGTGGTTCAGGATCTGGTTCCTATGTGATTACAGCCGAGGAGATTGATGATGCGTATGATCGGTTCCGAAGTGTACTTCATTTTGAAGATAAGCTACATATTATTGTGCAACGTGTTTATCAGACATTCAAAGGATTTAGCGTAATCGACGAGATTCGCGATATGAAGATTGATGGTGTGAGTGGCGGTGTGTCCGGTGTTCCGGTCAGTCAGGTAGAATATGACGATGATTTTTATGATTTTACGACGGCAATTAATGAACAGGCGATCCCATTTAGTCATGATAGTGTGTGGATTTTTTACCGTGGTAAATCGGTGCATCTGGAGTTTCTATCGTTTGGCACGGAAGCCGAGCTTAAGCGGGTCTGCCAGAATATTTATCGCTACAACAATCCAGGACAATTATCCGAAGCGAATGGATTCAAAGTGAATGAAATGAAGGATGGTAGCCGGATTGTCGTTGTACGTCCTAGTTTCTCCGAGTCATGGGCATTCTTCGTCCGCAAGTTCGATCCTGCATCTGCGACGCTCGATCAACTGATTACCGATCGGATTCCGAATCATGATCTGGTCAAGTCCTTGCTCATTTACTTGATGAAGGGTGGACGAATTGTAGCGATTACTGGAGCACAGGGTTCAGGAAAAACGACTCTGCTCATGGCACTGGTTGCTTATATTAACGAGACGTTCACATTGCGGATTCAGGAAATGTCATTCGAGCTGCATCTGCGGAAAATTTATAACAAGCGCAATATTTTGACCTTCCGAGAAACGGAGACCGTGAGTGGTCAATCTGGACTCGATGTGCAGAAGAAGACAGATGGAACAGTCAACATTCTGGGTGAGGTAGCAACTGATGAAGTAGCTGCATGGATGATTCAGATGGCACAGGTTGCAAGCTTGTTCACGATCTTTACGCATCATGCGAAGACGTTTAAAGATCTGGTGTACTCGCTACGTAATTCCTTGCTAAAGCAAGGTGTATTCAGCAACGAGAAGACAGCCGAAGAGCAGGTGGTGCGCGTACTGAACTTTGACGTTCACTTACGCCGAGATCCAGATGGAGCAAGGTACGTTGAGCGCATCACGGAGTGTGTAGTGCTGGATGAGGAAGAATATCCGACCAGCTTCCGCGATGCCAAGCGATCCGACGAGCGATTCACGGCGATGATGGAAAGTATGACGACGTATTTCCAGCGTTCAACCGGGCGCAAGGTAGGCGAAGGACGCAATATTATCGAGTATCAGGATGGTCGGTATGTGGCGGTGCATCCTATATCGGAGCTGAACTATCGTCAGATGCTAGATATGATGGAGCCTGCCGATCAGCTACATTTCCAGCAGTTCATGGCTAAGAATTGGGGTGGCATGGCTATTGGTGCTTCTTGATGTATTAACGTATGTGTTGATCGGCTCGGCGTTCGCTTTTGTCGTGCTACTGGCTGCATTCAAGTATGTACAGCGTAAAAACAGGCAAAATGGTAATGCTGAGATGTATAGAACCTATGTAGACTATATGGGTTCTGGGCGCTCCAAGCGTATTCGGCAATATAACCAGTTTTTACAGCAGTCGTATCAGGCCTATATGCGAGTACCGCTGCTACGTAATTATATTGTACGAGTACGCAAGCGGCTACAGTCGATCCACTCGTATGATGAGTTCTCGATGCGCCGTGAAACGATGAAAATCGTGTTTGTAACGCTGGCGATTGTTGCTTTGTTCGCGTTGACACTGCTCGTGATGAATAAAGATCTAACCTTTATGTTTATGATCGCACTAACGGCTCTCGTTATGAATGGAATGCTGATTGATGCGTTTGTAAATCGGGTGGAGAATCGACTGCTTATTCAGCTCAAGTCGGTGATGGATGATGTACGTCATAGCTATCAGCAACATGGAATGATCGAAGAAGCACTACATGATGCTTCCGAAGCTTCGACTCATGAGGCATCCCTGCATGCGAAAAAGGTACATGAGATTCTCGTATCCGCTGAGCCAGAAAAGCAGTTACAAAGCTACTATCAGGCAGCGCCGAATCGGTTTCTAAAAGCATTTGCAGGAATTTCATATCTGGTGAAGGAGTTTGGAGATAAGACGGTTGAGGATGGATCGCTTTATTTGAGCAATATGGGCAAGCTGACGGGTGAGATTAACCTGGAGCTACTCAAGCAAACCAAGCTTAGTTACTTGCTGAAAGGCTTGACAGTCATCTCTATCGCACCGATCTTATTCACCAAGCCGATTGAGCTCTGGGCAAAAAATAACTTTCCGATTATGGAGCAGTTTTATGATAGCAAATTTGGATTCTTTTTCAAAATCGTAATTTTCGCCGTGATCCTACTTTCCTACATCTTGCTCAAAAAATTACAGGATCAGCAGGAAGGCATCTATCAGGCAAAAGTACGCAAAGTGCTATGGGAGCAAAAGTTGCTCAAGCTTCGTCCGTTGGAATGGCTGGTTATACGCTTTATGCCAGAGAAGCGAACGACTGCGTATTTTCGGATTCACACGCTACTCAAGGATGCGAATGCGGCTACGCCATTAGAATGGCATTATTTACACCGGCTTGTACTAGCGGTCGCACTATTTATTGTTATGCTATCTTCGTTTCACACGATGCACTATATTACGATTCACAATATTTTGACATCACCTACACAAAATGAAACGATGTTTGGTCAGCTCTCGGCAGATGAGCTTGCCAAAGCGAACGAGCTGACTGCCTTTGATACTCGAATCATTCAGCGCTTAGAAGGGATTGACCCGGGCGAATGGTCTGATCAGATTATGCAGGAAGTGTATGCGCAGCAGCCGGAGGCTGGCAATAGCTCGCAATTTCTGACGACGGTCGATCGGATTGAGAACAAGCTGCTGATTTTGCAATCGGAATATTTTAAATGGTATGAGCTATTATTAGCGCTTGGTATGGGGTATCTCGGTTATCTGATTCCCTACTGGATCCTATTGTTTCAGAAAAAGATTCGCTATATTGATATGCAAAATGAAGTAGAGCAATTTCATACGATTATTGCGATGCTCTGTCAGATCGACCGCATGTCGGTAGATATTATGCTGGAATGGATGGAACGCTTCTCCACTATTTTCAAGGAGCCGCTGCATAAGGCAGTACTTGATTTTGAAAGTGGGGCTGAGGGTGCGCTCGAAGCGCTCAAGCAAAATGCTCCATTTGTTCCACTCTCACGCACGATTGATAAGCTGATTTTGTCGGTGGAACGTATTCCGATTCGCGAAGCGTTCGACGATCTGGAATATGAGCGTAATTATAATTTTGAAAAGCGTAAACAGGATTATGAACGTATGATCGAGACCAAATCGGAATGGGGACGAATCATCGGCTTTGCTCCGATGACCGCGCTCACGTTTATCTATCTGGTACTGCCATTTATTTATATGAGCTTTGAGCAGATGGGTGCTTATTATCAGCAGCTTAATCAGTTGTAACGTAGATGTATTGTAGGAAGATCGAATTCAGGTTGCTCGTATCCGATCACAGCAAGGATTAACAAGCTTTATGCCCATAGGATCATCTGCATACTGCACCGATCCCAATGTATTCTAAATTCATAATCACAAAGGAGCAAAACCATGAATAACGCATCAACCGCTTTAAAAGTAGCTGCAGGACTTTTTCTTACTATCGCATTGATTACCATCGTTGTCGTTCTATTTATTAGTGCACAGGAAGCAACTAAAACTGCACAAAATAACTTCTCCGGTATTCAAAAAGAACTCGACCAGACGCAATATGCTGTCTATGACAATACGAATGTATCCGGCAGTCAGGTGGTCTCATCGCTGCGCAAATTCAAGGATCAAGGTGGATTCGGTATTCAAGTCGTTACAGGGAAAAATCCAAGCGGTATCTGGTACTTTAATGAAGTGAATACAACATCGGCGGTCGATAGTGTCGATTATGGCGCTGTAGGCACGTCCAAGCCATCCGGCAGTCTATCCAATGCGATGGATCAGTCGTCCGGTAATTACATCAATCCAACCGGTACATTCCGAAGTGAAATCGTGCGTGATCGCAGTAATGTCGTTCGTGCACTTGTGTTCAAGCAAAACTAAAAATATGAAAATAAAGCACCCCCTCAAGCTGTATCACAGGTTATAGCTTTTAGATCATTAGCATATAGTAGAAGTGCCAATAGCATACACATAAATAGTAAGCGAAATGGTTCATATTTTATTAGATACGATGCGGGTATAGGTCATGGACAGATGCCCGCACGGTCTTGTAAAGGAAATGATAAGGTTATGGAAATTGGAGAACATGCGAAGACAGCATTGTGGCTAGGAGCAGGCATATTGATATTTGTTATTTGTCTGTCTTCAGGCTCGTATCTATTTCAAACGACAAGCGATATGAATAGCAAAATGTACACCCTGATCGGTACAACTGATCGCAATCAGAAGGTAACGCTTAAAATCGAACACCATTACACATCCACTGGAGCCGAGGTTATTCAGACGCTTCATCAGATTCAGGAGCTGGGTACAGCGATTGAAGTAGATGGACAGCGTTTGGATAGCAGTATAGACCCGGATGAACTGGATGTGTCTTTTATAAATATGAATCGCCCCTATCGAACCACGTACATACGAGATACGGCAGGACGTTTGATGCTAGTGAAATACGATATCAGCGAGGAGACGACCCAGCCATGAGTAATGCGATCATGAAAATATTTGCAGCTCTATTAGCACTTCTGCTGATGGGAGTATGGCCGATCTACACTGCGTATAGCTCTCAGGATAACATCTCTCAAATTGTGGCTCTGAATGCAGTGACAAAGTTTGTAGATAGTGTGCGGGACAAAGGCTATATAACGCCAACTATGATGCAGGAGTTTGAAGACCAATTATTTTTAACAGGTAATACGTATGACATCCAAATGGAGCATCAACACAAGCGCTATGACCCTGTGTACGATGAAGATGCACATTTTCAGCAGAGCTATCAGGTCAATTATGAGGGATATTACAATAATCAGATTCGTGCCAAGCTATTCCCCGCAGGCAACGAGAATCCAGATGATCCGAACCGCGTATACAAGCTGAATGCAGGAGATTTTTTCAGTGTGACGGTCAAAAATACGAATCGTACAATGGCTACATTAATGGGAGATATGCTATTTGGTGGAAGTAGCGCACCGAATGAGAAAATCGTGATCCCTTATGGAGGCATGATACTGAATGAAGATTACTAATCTGGCTGTGATCTTTGTGTTGATTTTGCTGTTTATTTTCGTGAAAAATGGTTTGGATCAACAGGATCTTCGTACAAATGTGCAGCTACAAACGCGGTATAACAAGGCGGTGGATACGGCTACTCAGGATGCGGCGCGTGCGCTGATTACGAACTCAGCTCAAACGATGGAAAGTCAGTATCAGTCAGCGAAGGAATTACGTATCAATAAGGAAGAAGCGGCAGATACCTTTTTCCAAACGATGTATATGAATTTTGACGTGGCACATGATCCAGTCGGGCAGCAGGTGCTAAACAGCTATATTCCAGCATTCATCGTCATTGGATATGATGGCTACTATATGTATCAGTTTGAAGCGTACAAAAATGCAGCTGGAGAAAATGAGTTCCGCCATGTGTGGAGTCCGAAAAAACCATATGCGTATACGGATGAGCAACATAATACCTATGCGTTTACGTTGGACGACTATGTAACTGTTCATCGCAAGGCCGATGGAAAGTGGCTTCACGGTTTACGAAGTGAGCTAATGGAACAGACAACAGGATTGAAGTTTCTAGAAGATGGAGATGCATTTGATGCGGTCAGGCGTACCACAATTGTAAATGCGATCCAAAATGATCTCGGATCTACGATCAACCGCTATAATACGGATGCGAAGCGTTATGGTGTATCCTACACGTTTACCGTACCTTATATTTCGCAGGAGGATTGGAATAATACGATTAATGATGCAGGTGTGCTTGCTTTTGTGCAGGGGATTCCGTTAGGCAGTCAGTATTACAACAACTATGCACTTGGCGGAGCTCGAATCGTGAAGAGAGATGTCTATAACGGTATCGTGGCAGAGGGAAGTAAATACTATTATCCTGCTCGTGCATGTCAATCAGACTACCCAACCGAGGAAATCTTTTCTTCGCAAAAGGAAGCCGCACAAAATGGCTATATTTCACTCCGATGTGGTATTGGTAATTGACTGGGTTCTTCCGATAATAAATAGGGAGACTTGAAAAGATAGGAAATGTTCAGATCAACCTAAGGTATGTCTATACATAGCCACATATCCATTCGGAATGAATAAAAAATAACCAGGGGGATTTACAATGAAATCAAATGTATTCAAAAAAACAATGCTAAGTGTGCTGACGGCTTCGTTTATTATTGGGGCTGTGCCTGTATACAATAAAGCTCAAGCCGCTATAGGTAGCGTCAAAACACAGGTCGAAGTGCTATTGAATGCTCGTAAAATGGCATTTCCTGATGCCAAGCCATTTCAGGATGAAAATAGCGCTGTAATGGTGCCAATCCGATTCATCTCAGAGAAGCTAGGCGCGAAGGTAGGGTATGAGCAAAGTAGTGGCAAGCAGACTGTGACGCTAAAGACAGATAAGCACAGCGTGACACTGACCGTAGGATTATCGACGGCAGTAGTAGATGGAGAAAGTAAGACGTATGATAGTAAGATTATTGTGAAGCAGCAGCGTACATATGTACCTTTGCGGTTAGTTAGTGAAGGTCTGGGGCAATCAGTCGATTGGGATCAGATTGGGAAGTGGGTTTGGATTGGTAGCAAAAAACCACCAACCGTTGATGAAGCAGGATTGGAAAAAACTAGTCTGGCACCTTATAAACCGTTTTTTTCTAAAAAACGCAATTGGCTGAATGATGAGTTTGGAACTCCTTACAAATATGCTATGAAAATCAACCTTTCAAACTTCCCTTTATTAATGTCTGATTATATTTACAGTATGGATTTGTATACCTTTCATGATGGCAGTGCTTATGACGGTCATACCTATATTCGCGTAAGAAGTGACTCATGGTCTCCCAACCTATTTCTTCTAACGAATAAAGGGGACGTTCGCTACCGATACGATCGCAAAGATTTATTGAAGAAGAACAGTGACGGAACAGTCTACACATTTTATGCCATCTATGATGAAAGTGATGAGCTTCTAGATAACATCAAGGATGCTAAACCACTGACAATTCAGGATATTAAATATGTAGGTTTCCATACAAATTCTTCAAAAGATAGTTTGATTTTAATGGATAATCCTTGGAGAGAATGATTATGAAGTGGACAAATAAAAACAAGAGTTATCTTTTATGTATTATCGTAATAATTTTTATTTTGAATAGTTTACTTTCATCTACTATCGGTTCTCATACTGTACAGGCTGCCGATGTGTCTACACCATTAAAGTATTATCAAGACGATTCAGAAAACACAACAAAAGCAAATTACAGATATTTTGTCGGGATGATGTATTACGATATGTGGCATGGCTCAACATGGTCTGGTGGTAAAGCTCCAAATAGAGGTGATGATGGTCTGGCAGAACAAGATTATCAATTCTCTTTTCCTGGGCGTACCATAAAAAGTATAGATGTTGGTCTATATAAACGTAATGCGCAAAATGCCATTTATTTTGAGTCATCCAGAACTGAAAAGGCTGATGAAGGAAAAACTATTTGGCAAAAATATGTTAGTGCAATGTCTATTGAAACCGAAGATCAGTCACTCACATATAGTAAAAATGGAATCGGGACAGACACCGCGACGATTCCAACAGATGTCTTAATCAAACTTAATGCCGACAGACCCGAAAATATAACTGACAGTTGTACAACGCAATGCGGACCAAATACGGTAGGATATCGTATTTATGTTCCGATTCTCTTCACAATTGAACTAGACTCCCAACTCAGCGTCTACTACAAAACCGTCGATGGCAAATCACTCAACGACATCTTTCCGCCACGGATCGAAGAAATGAAGCCAGGCACAGCGTATACATTTGAGCCTCCGATGGAAGAAGACTATACATATGTTGGTTATAAAAAAACGACTGACGGTAGTGATCCTTCGAAATTTAAAGAGATTACGGAAGGCGATCCACCAGAATTAAAGCCCTATACAGGCTCCTTTGAGCAATATCGAATCTATCAATACTATGAAATTGGTCAACCCTGCCAGCCGGGGCAAACGAATGCTGAAAATAAGAACTGCCAACCGGAACTTGGTTCGTGCAAATACACCATTCTTCCCCCAACACAAACGCAGGCTACCACCAAGGAACAAATGAACCCTGAAGCCACGGGTCATATCTTAGGTGACGATCGTGCCAATGGGCGTCATTTTGATGCTACAAAGGGAATTCCTACAAGTGAGAATCTGTATGCGAATGCGTGGGGATATGAGTACCTATTCCAGCATAAATTTGGCGAAATGAAAGGGAAGATTCAGTACGACTGCGAGGTCAATGTTCGGTATAGTCTAAAATGGCAGGAGAAGAATAATCAAGATCGCTGGAAAACGAAGACAGGTAGCGAAACGAAGAAGTATACCTTTAGCTTTACCCGAGACTATAAGTACTGGCAGGTTAACCAGCTTCAAGTACTTGGCATCAACCAGGCAAAGTTACATAACTATGCACTACCTGGTGGTAGCGTTACTCTACAAGCGGCAAACTACAATCCGCCTACATTATCAAGCGAAGCAAGTACGGAAGTGAACGATCATGTGCGTCCAGATTCAACAGGGGATATCAACTATAATCCAAGCACGATCGACGGTGGTCGATCGGGTAAACCCTCCGCTCCAAACGATGGCAGCAAGCTCAAAAGTATGGCTGAGGGCAAGACTGACGATCCACAGGTACGTAACGATTCCGTTCAATTTAGCTACAAAAACAAAGATACCGAAGTGATGAATGGAGACTGGGTCAAAGCAACGACAGCTACACCCATAGAAATTCCGGCACCCACGAAGATTCGTTCCTACAAGGATAGCAGCGAACAAATCCTGTTCCAAGGTGCGCAGCTTATTAGCAAAAAGCTCATCAACCAGGCGAATACATCATCCAGTGGGACGATTTTTTATACGATGCTGGAGAGCAATGTGAACGGAACGGGCGATCAGACTTATCCGATCCATAACATCAACAGCGTCACCGTCCACACTCCGGTTGTCGACTATGCGACCGTGTCTGATGACCGAGCACATAACCAGAAGACTGTACCGTCCACCACCCGCATGGCGCTGATCCTGGATCGTCCATTTACGGTACGCATCCCAACGACTGGACAACATCTTGATGGCAATACGTATCCGGGCTATGGCAAGCGCGACTTCGCTAAATATTTTCAAACGAAGCAAGTCTGGTTCCCATTCGATGTCTATAGTGCAGATCGGAAAACATTCTATCCGAAGCAAACGTGGATCGACATCCCGGTAAACCAACTGGATACTGTATTCCATCTCCCGGTATGGGTCGATGAGGGCAATTATACGATCGCTTTCCGCAATGTAGCCGAGAATGCACCTGCGACCTTTACCTCTCAACAAGATGCGAATACCGATCTTAGCAACCATGTGGCGCGAGATACGGTCGATGTGGACGTAATCGGGCGATTGTACGATTTTCATGTGACTGATATTGCCGACTTCAATTGGGAGAATATTTTCCGCGCGAGTACAGGCAGCAGCCAGTCTACAGGTGCATCGTACTGGGTCGGACCAAACGGGCGAGATGGCGAAGTACGTGGCAACAAGCCGCCGTATATCCTACCCATTCTGAGAGGAAGCAATCCTCTACAAGGAGCGAAGAACGTCACCGTTAAAACCGGGTATCATTTCAAATTCGATCTAAAAACGCTCGGCAATATGTTTGGTGATCGAGACGCCATTCGCATCACACCGACCTTCTACTATCAGGATAAGTCTGCTTCGACCAGCCCCACTCGTGTACCGGTAGATTTGTACTATCATTCGGATACGCAAAAATTTATTCGGATTGGCTCCGGTCAGGATATAGAGCGCCGGAATATTATCTTTAATCAACGTCTGCGCAATGTGCCAGAGTCGGCGATAAAAAATACAGCTAGCTCGATCTACGAGCTTTCATCCGGTTGGACGATCAGTAAAGCGCAGTATGTCGCTGCTTTTCTCAAACGAGCAAGTCAGAAGACTTACATCGGCGGTTATGATATTCAGATTCTACCATCCACCCTGCGCACATTTATCCATAGCTTTGATCGTCCAGCGACAGCTTCGGCATCACCTGCACGTGTGAATGCGAGTGTACAGCAATGGTACGGAGAATATAGTCTTCCTGCTAACGTCTATGCTGTACCCAAAGGAACTGATCTCGCGGCATATGGACGTACACATGTGCTGGATGACAAGTCTCCGATTTTCCTCAAGCAAGGGTTTATCGTGGTCAACTTTGATCTGGAGTCGATCGTAGATGGCAATACAAAGCAGCCACACTTACAGTACATCCACACGGGTGCAGGTTATAACAACCAATGGTGGAATCAGGAAGGGTACGATAATAGCGATGGGAAGCGGGATCATATTGTGACCGATCCCTATGGCGTACCCTATGAAGTGGCTGATGGCGATGTGATTTTCTACGATACGGACCATAGCTCTTATAATGATTTTACAAGTCGGGGTACACATTAACGTCAACAAGCTCTCGTACTAAAGAAATGCCAGATAGATTCATCAGCCGTTTTTTAACCTGACCATAAAATGGCTGATGAATCTATTTACTTTGTTTAAAATCAATTTCGTTCTAAACAATTTAATAATCACATGCTTATTCAGTACATATCCTATTTCATAAATTGTTACGTATACACTATTTCTATTTCTATTTCTATTTCATTTCGATATTTCTGCATTCTGGATAGCATGACACTTTCACGTTAAAGTCTATGAGTCTGTAAGCTCTCCAATATTCAAAAATTCTAAGTTCGAAGTTCTAAAATCTAAGTCCCAAAATCTAATTTCCCAAGCATCAATTATTTATGAAGAAAATAAGCAAGCAGGTACAGGAAGTAAATATGTGCCGGATAGAAAATATAGAACAGGTATTTCATATTTGGCCCTTTTTGTGCGTTATATAGCGCCATAGGAATGGTGGCGAATACCATCATCCACTGAAAGTCGCCTAGCCAGTCAAAGCCGCTGCTATATAACAAAAACAAAGAAAAAGCGGCCAGTGCAGCAATTTGTAAGGCACGACTGCGACGCAGCAGATAAAAGGCGATACCTAGCAATACAAACCAGAAGCTACCTTCTACCAACAGCGGAATCGGTACGAATTGCCAGAGATAGCTTGACCATGCAGGAAACGTAGACGAACTCAGTATGCTCAACATCAAGATACTCAACGCAATCGGTATTAGCAAGCCGACAACCGCGCAGAGCCCTTTGAGCCAGCTTCGTTCCTTCACAGATGATTTCAGTATGTCGATCATCCACATGTAGAAAACAGCTAAAAACAAGGTGCCAAAAATATTGTTCAGCAATATAGTATCCGATGGGAATTGCTGCTGTACAACAGAACTGACTCCGTTCATCAACAAAAATCCGATATACAAATGTAACAAATATTTGCCTTTGCTGCGCGTATAATGAAAGCCTTCAGCACTAGCGAACAGGAAAATGGGCGCAACAATCCGACCGATCCAAGTAAACCAGATTGGCACGCCGTCCATCCAGAAAAATTCATGAACATGATCGAACACCATCAGGATTATACCGAGTAGCTTGAGTTGAAAGCTGTTTAATTGCAAATGCTTAAAACCAGGAATAGCACTAAGAGTGGACATGAAAAAACCTCCGATTCGATCATTGTTTGAACATATGCCGATAAGAACTCGGAATTCAAGTTCTCCCTTTTAGGATGGCATCACATGTATGTTCAGCATATCGAATGCGGAGGTTATCTCCCATCGAAGAAGCTTAAAAACAGCTTACAATCAAGTAAGCCTATGTTCGTGAGTCTCTACCTATTCCTTGAACGTAATCGACTTGTGCATCGCATCCCAGTCCGTTTGTCCGATAATACCGAGGCGCCATACGGCGATACCTTTGAGCTGGTAACGCTTCGCAAGACCGATTTTACTGTTGACGCTGTTTGCATTTTCGCTACTCATGGAGATGCCAAGAATGAGTTTGCTCGGGTCGGTCTGTTGTAGTGCCATAAGGATAGCATCGTTCACTTTATCCATAGGTTCTGGGCTTTTTTTGTCGTTATAATCGTAAGCCATAATAATCAGATCATCTGCTAACAAGCCGAGCTGATGATAATCATAGCCAGTGTAGGAACTGTTTAATGGATGTAGGGCAAGGGTGAGCTTGAGTCCAGCTTGATGCGCTTGACCAGATAAATTGCTAATAAAGGCGTTATAATCACTACGCGCCTTCGCTTTATCGCCACTAAGTCCCAGACCTTCAAAGTCCAGCAAAATGCCTTTAAACCCTTTGGAGCTGGCCGTATCAATCATCGCTTGAATGGTACGGTTTTGCAGGTCTTTATTTTCTAAATTGCGAGTCAGCTCGCCATGTCCATCTACAGCATAGACCATGAGATAAGGAGAGGTACCGCTCGCCGCTGTATTTTGAATAATAGCTTCGGGTGTATCCGTTCCAGCGGCTTGAGGCCATTTGTATTCGGTATTGGTCGTGGAAAATTCACCATCTGTCGTAATCCGGCTCCATCCATAAGCAACGCTGTCAAAATCAGGCACAAATGCTCGTTCATCATAGGAGGAAATCGCATAAAATCCTAACGTATACAGATCTTTCACGGGTGAAGTGATTGCGACCGTGCGTGTGGAGGCATTCCAATCGACACTTGCTCCAAATTGCTGGCTGAAAAAGCTTAGTGGGATCATCGTTGTATTATGGACGGTTTGTGGGGCGATGGCGAGCTGTACTTTACGCCCATCGACAGTCGCTGTTTTGCTGTTCATTTTAAGTACAATGGTGGATGCGGTTTTACTTTTATCCGCTGTAGCGGTAATTGTACCTGTAGCTTGATTCCAGCTTACCTTCACACCAAGTGCCTCGGAAATTGCGCGAAAAGGTACAAGCGTCGTCCCTTGCTTAATTACCGGTGGTGTGGGAAAAGGTAAGGGATAGCCATCTAACACAATATTTGTACCAGGTGATGCTGCCTCCGCAACGGACGGAGAGAGTGCAGATTCAGTGTTAAGCGTGCCTGTACCAAGCATAACGGCACAACTTGTGGCAAGTAACCATTTCTTCATAATCATTCCCCCTATTCAGTAGTAGTGCTTTTCTAGTACGAGTTAAAATGAAAACGGATTTTTGCATAAGCAAAAGATCGTACATCTCCAGCGTTGGCGTATTTATGATACCAGCCAAAAGGAAAACATATTACACCAATCTAATAGCAAACTATGTACTTCAGTATAGGGCAACTCCAGCATACACATTTTTCCAAGTCCACGGTCTTATTGTAGCAGAATGAAAGCTAAAGTGTGATTGTACAAATCCTGATATTTCTGTCATAATTGTTATTTTACAGAAGTATTAAAGATGGACATGGGTATAGAGATTTGTTGCTCATCCTATGAATGTATGTTATAGACTGTACATTTATGTATCTATATGTAAAAATCAATCCGATGGTTAGCATTTAAATTTAGATCAGGATCGGTTATATTAGGATTAGGATACATTGATGTTAGGGGCATGATGATCTTTGGTTTAAAGAAGATTCATTTCATCTTGTGTTAGGGGATCGCTAACACTGGAGACTTACAGACCGGCAGTAACCAAGCTAGTCTGGCTTCAGGCATGTTATACAGGGAATACGGGGTTCGTGCTATCTTTCGAAAGGGTATAGCCATACTGCTGGAAAAAGAGCCGTACTGCCACATCGTGTACAGACCAGAGCAATATGAAGGAAATGCTTCATCGCTGCTGTGGGTACTCATTTTATAGTTTCATAATGATTAGAATAGATGTCCATGGCTTCGGTTAAGGACAACGGATTGAATAGCAATGACGCACGATAGTCGTTATCATCGTCGCGATCATAAATTATATATGTTCGGTAATAATTCAGACATAGCATATGCGCTGAGATTAGGCCGAAGCCTGGGTGAACTCTGCCCGGCTTCGGTCTATTTTTTTTACCAAAAGGAGGTGGTGGATATCACAGCCAAGTCAATGCTTTATATAGGTCGAGATCCGATTAATCTCCAACTGGTTCGTTATCTGTTGACCAAAAAATTCCCGCATGTCAAATTGATACAAGCTCAAACAAGTGAGGAAGCGTTATCTAAAATCGAAGAGGACTCACCGAACCTCGTGCTCGTCGATATTCAACTTCCGATTACGGAGGAATATGATATTCCGGAGCAATTCAAGCAGCAGACAGAGCACGAATCAACTCCAATTTGGGCAGTAAGCGGCTTTGCTATGGAGCAGGATATTACGCGAGCCTATCAATCCGGATTTGATCAGTATTTTACCAAGCCACTACATCTACTTAGCTTCACCCGTCATTTGCGCCGAGAACTGGACGAATGACGCTGCGATCGACACCGGTTCAAGTGAAGACAAATCTCTATATGCATGTGTCGATCTATTCCCTACCATCAGTTCGTATTCCAACTCTTTGAAATGTGGAGTGTATAAATCATTGAATGCAAAAAGTATAATCACACAAGCTACCAGCTATACAACCAAGCTATTGCGCAATCGTTTTGGAAAGGGACCGGAGTCGGTATCCATTCACCTGTGCACCAATTGCGTCGTATTTCATTTAAAAAATTTTATTAGTCCGGTAGAAAAGTTTCTGATCAGCCAGGAGGAGGAAGAGGCTTTTCGTTACACACGGGATTTGATTATGAAGTCGGTATTGCCTGAGCTACGTAGCTTTTTGCAATACCAACTGAATATGAATGTGCTCGATTGGTATTATGACTGGGGGCTGCATCATGCTTCCGGTGTTATTGTGGCGCTTCTAGGTCCAGAGATTACACCTACGCCAGATTATAAACACAAGCAGATCATCCATCAGCAGATTATTCAAACGACGAGCGCCTTGCAGCGTACACCTGAATATATCGACTCCTGGTGGGTCAACACACGAATGCTGTTTATTTTTCGGCGCGGGACAACGAATCTGCTGGAAAAGGAATTCATTACGCTCGGATATGAGCATATGCTTCGAGTGACCAAGGATAGGCTAGAGAAAAGACTGCTGCAAAAGCGTACCGACATTGAATCTATGGTAGGTAGGCAGATTGCCGATTTGTATGTAGATTGGAACTTCGAACAGGATCATAGCATGATTATTTATCTGTTCGAGGATCAAACTATAGCAGAGACAGTATAGATCGTTTGCTAAATGGATAATTTGGCTCAAGAGTTGTGTAGCAAAATATCCATGTGTATCATACGACTATGGTCTTGTTCAAGTAGTCGATAGCCCCATGCGCTGTAAAACGATATGCCTGATTCTTTTGCAAAGTATCGTCAATGGTATGGACATAGGGTAATTCAATGTAATGCCATAATAGAAAGCGCAATCCTTTATTTCAGCATGATGTACACAGGGAGTAGACGATATTATAAATGGTGGTGTACTCGTTTTGAAACACAAGGAAATGGTTAGTCACTCAACGTCATATGTAACGAAGCTGCTTCGTAATCGTTTTGGAAAAGGGCCACAATCGGTCAAAATTTCCATGTCTAAGCGCAGTATCGTATTTCAGCTTCGTCATTTCATCAGTCCAGTTGAGGATTTTCTACTGGTGCATAATGAGGAAGAAACCTTCCGTTACACACGAGAGCTGCTTATGAATGCCGTGCTGCAAGACTTGAGCATCTTTTTACAGCAAGAGCTGGGGCTTCGAGTGAGCGATATGTATTATGATTGGGATATCCAGCTTACTTCTGGCGCGATCGTAGCTTTGCTAGAGCATGATCTAAACCAGCGAATGCCTGATTATGAGGGCAAGCAGACGCTGGAGCAGGAGCTTGCAAATATTTTAGAGCTTATTCAGAAGCGTCCAGAGCATATGGATTCGTGGTGGGTTGATCCCTCTATTCTCTGTGTGCAGCGCCAGGGCATCAGTAAGCTAATCGAGATGGAGCTCATTGAGTTAGGACATGAAGATATGCTCAAAACAGCCAAGCGTCGTTTGGAAAAGAGAATGCTCTCAGAAAATATGGACATTCAAAATCACCTGGGCAAGCGGCATAAGGAGCTATACCTGGATTGGAACTTTCAAAAGGATAACGGCATTATTTTATACACCTTTTCATAAATGATAGTAGCAGTACAGGTATTTGCCAGCCAATTGACTTTGGCTGAGGATGCGAATCCCCAACATGATTCATATCAAAAGAAGGTTACGTCAGCAACATATCGTATGATGTTGGTGACGTCTGGGTGCAATCGAATACGGTGATGGAAGGCTGTGTGGAACACGCTCACACAGCCTTTTACATGTGCACAAAAGCAGATGATACCGTCATCTGAAGGGGAATATGAATCTGACTATGTTTGTAATTAACGCTGGTCAAAGCCTATTTTCGTGATACAATACTTAAAGTCTATGCACGACCATGTGAACTAGGAAGGATCGTACAACCTATGAATCAACCCCCGTTTATTGCCGTTGAAGGCCCGATTGGTGCCGGTAAAACAACGTTATCCACGATGCTATCACAGGAACTCCAGCTACCGATTTTGAAGGAAATTGTAGAGGAGAATCCATTTCTCGGTAAGTTTTATGAGAATATCGACGAATGGAGCTTTCAACTGGAAATGTTCTTCCTGTGCAACCGTTACAAGCAACTTGAAGACACAGGCATTCAGTACATTGCCAACAATCAGCCGGTTATTGCCGATTATCATATCTACAAAAATATGATTTTTGCACAGCGTACACTCAAAGGCGTAAAGCGAGACAAATATCGCCAGATCTATCATCTGCTCACGGATGATCTGCCTAAGCCGGATGTGATCATTTACATTCGTGCTAGTCTGGATACACTGATGCACCGAATTGCCAAGCGTCAGCGCTCATTCGAACAGTCGATGGACACCGCGTATTTGGAACAACTTATTTTGGATTACGATGAAGCGATGGCAGCGATTGCGGAGCGAGAGCCGGATACGACGATTATTACAATTGATGGTGATACCATTGATTTTGTGGAAAATAGGGAGCAATTCGATGCAATTGCTTCTCGTTTAAAGGAGATTATTCATGAACGCATACAACATACCTGAAGATGCTTTGATCACGATCGCCGGCACCGTAGGTGTAGGTAAATCCACGCTAACCTCTACACTGGCAGAACGTCTGAGCTTCAAGACGTCGCTGGAAAAGGTAGATCACAATCCGTATCTGGAAAAGTTCTATCATGATTTTGAGCGCTGGAGCTTTCACTTACAGATTTATTTCCTGGCGGAGCGCTTCAAGGAGCAAAAGCAAATTTTTGAAGCGGGTGGCGGCTTTGTACAGGATCGTTCGATCTATGAAGATACAGGTATTTTCGCTCGTATGCACGCCGATAAAGGAACGATGTCGGTGACAGACTATGAGACATATACCAGTCTGTTTGAGGCGATGGTGATGACGCCTTATTTTCCACATCCAGATGTACTCGTTTACCTGGAAGGCAGTCTGCCCTCTATTCTGACACGCATTCAGCTACGCGGACGTCAGATGGAGATTGATACGGATCGTTCGTACTGGGAACAAATGCATGAGCGTTATGCGACATGGATTAACGAGTTTACAGCATGTCCGGTACTGCGTCTGAATATTGATGAGTACGATGTGCATGATCCGGCTTCAATGGATGGGATTTTGCGCCAGATTAGCGACGTGATCGCGGCTTCACGAGCAGAGAAGAAGCTGCACGTTCCGGGCTGAATCTAGAGCAATTATTGCAGTATGGTATTTTACTGCGCAAAAACCTTTTTTCATTTTACCTCGCGTTTATAGTGCCAAACGCTGGAATAGAAAGGCGACTTCCGTAAAGGAGGTCGCCTTTTGTGTATTGGCTGGGTAGCTTAATGCGATAGATGTTTTATTTTGCATGAGCTGAAACTGGAATTGGATCGTGACAAATGCAAGCAATACGTGCATGCTACATATAACGTTGCTTAACTGCCGTCTATAGATTGAACGATACCAAGGTAAAGCTTAGACGAGCTAAGCAAAAGGAAAGACAATGCTTCATTTGAGAGCGGATACATATGTTGATATGGATCGCTGGTGCATGAAGAGAACGATATTTATAATGGAGGGAATCGTATGGAACAGTTCGCCCCTATTCATTGGCATGCGTGCCTGCCAGAGCTACAGGAGCTTTTGTTGAATCCGGATCAATATGTGATGGAAACGCTAGTGCCAGGATTTGAAGCGCAAGTGTTCAAAATCTCAGCAGGTGATCAGCAGTATGTACTCAAGCGATGGCATGCGGAATCGCGTCCAGACATCGAGCTTCAATATCAGGTGTTGTCGATGCTGTACAAGGAGCAGCTTGCCGTATCACAGGTGTTCGGATATGGGGATGATGCAGAGGGGAGAGCTATTCTGCTCACGAGTTATGATGGAGATCCGATTCGCAAAATTACAAGTCCACATGTAGCACTACTAGCGCAAAAGCTAGCAGAGTTACACAGGATTCGACCGGACAAGCTACAAGGAATTACAATTCCAACCTATGATCGAAAGCGATATTTTCTCGGTGGAATTGAAAATCATCCACAGCTTGCGCATGCAGTCGATGAGCTTCTTCGCGATATCCAGTGGCGTGATTACTCCATCGTGCACGCGGACTATCACCTCAGCAATATTGTGTATAATGGAGAACAATATACGATTATCGACTGGACGAATATCCAGCAGGATGATGCGCGAATGGATCTAGCATGGGCGCTGCTACTTTTAGAATTATATGTGTCTGCACGATATGAGCGTGTATTTCGGCAAGCGTATCTGGCCATGCGTCCAGAAGCAGTAGAACAGTTAGATGAGTGTATCGCACTCGTCTTTGTACGCTGGCTCATGCAGTATGAGAAGGGACACACCCCGAGGCTTGCTGCGGCACGAGAACGAGCACGAAAGCTGGTGCAGCGCAATGAGTGGCTACAGCGTCACCAATTGGATTTACCTGCATGGTTAGTAGAAGGACAGGAATAGGTTATATTCGAGCTACATATCAGAGGACTGCAGTATACCTTGATCGAAGATGGGAGCGATACAATGATGACATTTGATCCTTTATATTATCCGTATACATCCAAGCGTAATTCCGTGTATGCACAGCATGGGATGGTAGCTACATCACAACCGCTCGCTGCACAGGCTGGGCTGGATATACTAAAAAAGGGTGGTAATGCTGTTGATGCAGCGATCGCGACGGCGGCTTGCTTAACCGTTGTCGAGCCTACATCGAATGGAATTGGCGGGGACGCATTTGCGCTCGTCTGGATGAAGGATGAGCTACATGGTCTGAACGCGAATGGAGCCGCGCCGCAGTCGATTTCGATCGAGGCAGTGAAGGCGGCAGGACATGAACAGATGCCAACGTATGGCTGGACACCGGTTACCGTTCCCGGCGCACCCGCGGCATGGGCAGAGCTATCCCGTCGATTCGGTCGATTGCCATTAACCGAAGTGCTACAGCCAGCGATTGATTATGCAGAGCAGGGCTTCCCGATCTCGCCTACACTCGGCTATTATTGGGAGCTGACGTTTAAGCGTTTTAAAGAACAATTGCAGGAGGAGCAATATCAAGGCTGGTTTGATACGTTTGCGCCGAATGGACGTGCGCCGCGTATCGGTGAGATTTGGCGTTCGCCTGGACATGCGGCTACGCTGCGTAGTATTGCGAAAAGTGGTGGAGCTTCCTTTTATACCGGGGAGCTTGCCGATCAGATAGATGCGCATTCGAGAAAATACGGTGGATATTTACGTAAGGAAGATCTAGCAGCATTCCAGCCGGAATGGGTGAAACCGATCTCGGTCAATTATCGTGGATATGATGTGTGGGAGCTTCCACCAGCCGGACAAGGTCTGATTGCACTCATGGCACTTCAAATGTTAAAAGGATATACGTTTACCGAGCGAGATACGGCGCGTACCCATCACTTGCAGTGGGAAGCGATGAAGCTCGCTTTTACTGATGGACTAAAATATATTACGCAAGAGGACAAAATGACGATGCGTGCAGCCGATCTATTATCGGAGTCGTATGCGGCAGAACGCCGTGAGCTGATCGGTGAAGAAGCATTACAGCCACAGCCGGGCCAGCCGACAACCAGTGGCACCGTGTATCTGGCAACCGCAGATGGTGAAGGCAATATGGTTTCTTATATTCAGAGCAATTATATGGGCTTTGGTTCAGGCATCGTGATCCCGGGAACAGGCATTGGGATGCAAAATCGCGGACATTCCTTTTCCCTTGATGCACAGCATGATAACCGTCTGGAACCGGGGAAGAAGACGTATCATACGATCATTCCTGGTTTTCTCACTCATAAGGAACGTGCTGTGGGACCATTCGGTGTGATGGGTGGATTCATGCAGCCACAGGGGCATGTGCAGATGGTCATGAATATGATTGATTTTGGCTTAAATCCGCAGGCGGCGCTTGATGCACCGCGCTGGCAATGGCTCGAAGGTAAAGTGATTGAGGTCGAATCGGGCTTCCCGGATCATCTGGCAGAACAACTGATGCGCAAAGGGCATATCATTCGCCGCGCCGTGACCACGGGAGCATTTGGCAGAGGACAGATCATTATTCGGGATGAACAAAATGGTGTCTTGATCGGTGGTACGGAAGGGCGTACAGATGGAGCAATTGCAGCCTGGTAATAGGGAATGGGCATGCGAACGACTACCGAGAGAAAGATTTGTACAACGTGAAATATTCACTTATGAGCTTATTTTGAATATATTTGATGTGTATGATCGCGCTCGCTCAGCATCTCAATTGGATTGTCATACCGATACAGTACGTACCGGACACCTCATGCAGCAGGCTCTTCCTGATGCTTGCCCATACGGCTATCCAGCTGCTTGGCAAGCCATAGTCCTGCGGCTAGGAAGCCTGCTACAGGCAGTAGCAACCACGGCTGCTCGATATAACTGTCCAGATCCGAGCCAATATACGAAACGGTAAAGATCATCACCGCGCGACCTGTTGCCGTAGCGATTAAAAAAGAACGTAGCGAAATACCGCTTAATCCGGCAGCGGCGTGCATGACGGTGAAGGGTCCGAATGGAAGCAGGCTGAACAGGAACAAATACCAGAAGCCTTTCTTTTCGATCCAGCCCAAGCTTTTGCGCATACTTTTACGCTCTGCGATTCGCTGAATAAAAGCATGATGAGACAGTTTACGTACAAGTAGAAATACAGTCATAATGCCAAGCATGACGCCGATCCAGGAAAAGATAAAGCCGTACCATAGCCCACCTGAAGCAGCATTTACGCCGATCACGGCAATCGTAGGCAACGGTGGAATGAATGACAGCAGAAATGCCATTAATGTGCTGAACAGAGGACCGAAGGAACGATAACGTTCCATCCAATCAGACAGATCCATACCTGCTGTCGATGTTAGCGTTGCGAGTAAAATCATATCCATTACGGCATTCTCCTTTTCATCTGGTATAGAAGTATTACCCTCACAAGACGCACATGACAGCAGAAAGCCCAAAAAGTATAGATCAAAAAGGAGCAGCTTATGAGCGCTGCTCCTTTTGACTGAAAAAGGCTTCGATTTTGCGACTGATGAACAGGCATATTGCGATAAATAATACGACAAGCGCGATATACCAGGGCTTTTCCCAATACAAAGCGAGATCTGCTCCGATAAAAGAAACCGCGAATACCATCAATCCTCGTCCGAACAGAATCGCGATCAAAAAGGATCGAAAACGAATCCCGCTAAGTCCAGCCGCCACATTCAGCATTGTAAATGGCCCGACCGGGAACAAACTGAGCAAAAATACATACGTAAACCCGTTATCTCGAATCCAGCGCCGGGTGCGTTCTACACGTGGCTTGTTCACCATACGTGAGAGTAAGCGGTGCTCGGACAGTTTACGAATGATAATAAATGCGGTTAAGGAGCCTGCCACAATACCGATGTACGAGTAGAAAAAGCCCAGCCATAATCCGTATACCGCAGCGTTAACACCGAGCACGACAATCGTAGGCATCGGTGGAATAAATGATTTGAGAAATGGAATCAGAATACTAATTAGCGGCCCAAGTGACCGGTATTCGTTCATCCAACGCTTCAAATTTTCCTCATTAATATAAGCTAACCAATCTGAAACTGAAAGCTCCATTCGTATTCGTACCCCTTTATCCAACATTTTATCGCGTATGCTTAGGCGTGAATGCACGCTGATGATGTACAATTGCTCTTATTATAGCTGATTTGGAAACGGTAGATGTGGCTGACTCTGGGCAAACTTGGGACAATTTAAAGGAGAAGCGATGAATGATTATGAAATCAGATGACTGAGATAGAGTGGAAAGCTATATGTATAGCAAAACAGGAAGAAGGCATATGAACAACGAATACTGCTACATTCTAGCTTTTACGATTTTAGAACACGATACATAGCAGGAGTTATTAGCGAGGCTCAAGGAAAGGAATAAACTATTATGCATATCATTATTCAGTTGTCGCGTCGGATTATTCGTATGCGTAAGTCTGTACTTTCAATCGTCGCCCTTCTTTTCATCGTCATTAGCTCAGTGATTGCGTATGGATTGGAGCCAGAAACATTTGGACACTGGTTTAATGCGTTGTACTGGGTACTGACTACAATGGCTACGGTTGGATATGGCGATTATTTTATGGAAAGCATCGCTGGCAAGCTATTTACGATCTTTTTGTATATTTTCGGGATCGGGCTACTTAGCTTAATTATCGGTAAAATTATTGATTCGATGGGCGAATACAATCGTAGAAGGGATGCGGGCAAATTGAGTTATAACGGACACGGACATGTCGTCATTATCAATTGGAGCAAAAAGGCGCAGTACGCGATAGACGAGCTATTTTCCAGTAATCCGAAGCTGGATATTCTTATTATTGATCAGTTAGATAAGCATCCCTATGATCATCCACAGGTGCATTATGTAAATGGCGATCCGACAAGAGAAGAAACATTGCTACAGGCAAGTATTGCGACTGCGCAATCTGCCATTATTTTTGCAGATTCACGGATTGACGATGCTTCGCTTGTAGATGGTAAATCGCTACTCGTCGCTTCCAGTATTGAACGTACCGCTCCACAGGTGCATACTACTGTAGAGATTATGCTCGAAAATCATATTCAGAATTTCCGGCATGTGCATATTAATGAATTTGTACTTTCTCACGATGCAATCTCAAGGTTGGCCGTACGCTCTGCACTACACGAAGGAAATAACGATATTATTAATCAGCTACTTAATCGTCGTTATGGAGAGGATTTATTTCATGTCGCAGTGCGTCCAGAGTGGCGTACATATGGCGATGCCTTTCATGCACTGCTGACTGAAGGGGCAACGCTGATTAGTGATCGCAACGATATGACCATTAACCGTAAGCTGGATCAGCCTATTCCAGCAGAAGCGAAGCTATTTGTACTTTGTGATGATGAAACCCATTTGAAAATTAAAGTAATCTACGAGAATGAGCTGCAATAAATGTAGATATGCTGTTCCTTTAACATTTTAGCTATTTACGAATAACGTTGAAGCAAGTATACTTTAGGAAATCAATATGTCGTGAGGAAGCACCTCGCAAAAGGACGATACGTCTTTTTTGCGGGGTGCTTTTTTGCGTTCAATGACAGTTGGGAAGTGAGTAGGATGAGAGATGAGGAGGAAGAACATTGCAGCAGATCATAACCAAATTGATGGTAGCTACCATTTGTATCAGTATGGTAGCCGCTCTATTGCCGTTATCCACAATACATGCGGCGGCTTCACCAGAATTTACAGCCACTTATCGTAGTGGCGATCATGTGAAGCTAGAATGGGCTGCGCAGATGGCAGACGCAGACGTGATTACACAGTCTGGTTTTGAAAATCAGAGTGAGTTCAGTGTGTATGCTGGTGGAAACGGAACAGCTGGGGGTCAAAGTCAGACCAATGAAGATAAATCAAATGGTAATTATTCACTCAAAATTGCGGATACAATTGGGAAGGGCAATGCTTACTGGTATCCTTCTACATCCGCGGATGCTTCGCGTGTATCGCTTGGTAAAAAGTATGGCATTCCACGCGGAACGCCATTATCTATCACCTTTAAGGCAAAGGCACTTGGAACAAATGGCTGGATTCAGCCCTTCATGGCAGGAGGTCCAGGTAAAAACTCATACCCGCTCAATCATTTTCCGCAATATTATCCAGAGATCAAGTCGCCTGTTCATTTTAGTGCAGCCGTCCGAGCTGGGGATACTTCGTTCACTGTGGATCGTATTGAGGAATTCAACAAGGAGTTTCTAAGACGCCAGGCGCAAGGTTCGTTAATGACGATTGCCGATCGTTCCTCGACGAATTATGGCATGGGTGCGACCTATATTGAGCGGATTGATGTTGCGAATAAGAGAGTGTATCTGTATCCAAATCTGCCGTTTCGATCTAACTTTTCGGCTGGATCTGACGTGGTATCAATGTACTGGGAGGATAATGCATTTATCGGACGTACATTGACTGCCAATCAAGGATGGCGGACGTATAGCACGAATGTCATCGTAGCTACGAATACCGATATGGAGTATGAGACACGAGGGATGGATGCGATCTTTGATACGATTGCACCGGGAACTGTATATTTGGATGATTTCAAATTTGGCTATGCACAGCTTGTAGAGCTGTACCGAGATGGGCAGTCTTTGTATAAAGGTTATTTGTCTGATTATGAAGATACTGCAGCCATTGATCACACAGCGCCGCCAACACCAGGCAGTGCCTCAGCAACGCCGAATCGGCAGACTCAGCGCTTAGATCTATCCTGGGGCATCGCTTCCGATATAGGCACCACGTATACGTATCGACTCAAAGGTTATCCGAGAAATGATGCGGCTACAGCCTTGTCGGTAGAACAGCCGATCACGGTTACATCAGGACTGAAAGGCTATTCGATCGTAGTGGATACGCAGCCGAACACCCAGCCATCCGGTCAAATTACGACGACCGCGAACACCTGGTCCACAGCGATGCCAGCACAGCGATCATTTGTACATATTGCTGCTGTTGATCAGCAGGGGAATGTATCACCCGCAGTTCATCTACCGATTGTAGATATAGATAAACCTGAAATTAGTGTGACGCCTTCTACATCAGAGTGGACCACAGGTAATATCGAACTGCATGTGTCAGCGACGGATGCCACGACCTGGGTGCGGCAGGTAAGTACACCAGAGCGTAGTGTGGCTGGTTCTTCAGCGTCATTTACTGCTACCGCCAATGGAAATTATAAATTTAATGCGGAGGATGCGTTTGGCAATAGAGCACAAGCGATCTACAACGTTAGCTATATTGATCGACAAGCACCCACGGTTTCATTTACACCGCGTTTGCGGGAGTGGTCTGCTGATCCGATTCAGGTCAAAGTGAATATTAACGATATACAATCAGGCATAGACCCAGCAAGCATACGATATTCTCTTGGTTCCGATGCTAATCAGGATGCTGCACATCGAACGTGGACGACGGTAACTACATCTACCTTTGACGTACCGATTGAAGCCGAAGGTGAATGGTATTTACTTGTGCAAGCTACAGATCGAGTAGGTAATAAAGTAACCGCAAGCACTGATTATCTGCGTTTGCAAAAGCTACCGGAACAGCCTGTACTTCAAGCGCGTACGCTGAGTAGCGAGCAAATCAGCCTTGACTGGGAGCAGCCGCATAAGGGATTAACTGATGGGCTACGCTATGAGCTAAGAAATGAAACGACCAATCAGCGATATGAGGTAACCTATCCTACCCGAAATTATGTGGATCATGGACTTACGCCGGGAACAATGCAGACGTATCGCGTTCGCGCGCTCAATCATGCGGGTACAAGTGAATGGTCCGAACCGATTACCCTCTATACACAACCGGATATTCCTGGACGTATAGCCGTCGAGCTACAAGGACGGAATTTTAATAGTGCTCAAGTAACCATTCAGCCCGTCCCATCTGCAACAGCGTATCATATGACATTTACAGATATGCAAAGCGGGAATATGGCGGTCGATCAAACGATACATTCAACGGTAACGCAGGCGATCTATGCGGACGTGGATCAACTTGCACCGAATACGCTTTACGATGTTGCTATCACTGCGATCAATCCAGCTGGAGAGGGCATGGCGAAGCATACGAGTTATTTGTCACTACCAGCAGCACCGTTTGGCTTCCAGAGTGTAGCTGCTTACGAACATAGCATTGATTTGAAATGGTCTACGGTAACAGGAGCTGTCTATGGCGATTTACAGCGTAATGGACAGTCAGTAACCAAGGATACGTATTTACCGGGAGATATGGAACAGTATAGTGATACAGGTCTTGCATCCGGTACATTATTTAATTATGAGCTGTCACTTGCGAATACAACCGGATTTGGCTATTTTACTTACTTGCCTGGAATATGGACACTGCCGGGCAAGATAGAATCTTTACATTCAGGTGGAACGACCGATACGAGCAAGACATTACAATGGCAAAGTGTTCAGGGTGCGACAGCATATCGTCTTTATCTGGATGGTCATTATGCTGATACCGTTACAGGTACAACATATACGTATTTGGATCTAGAGCCGGGGCAAATGTATGGGTTTACGGTAGAAGCAATGAACACAAGTGGTACAGGCACAGCTACCACGCTGATAGAATCGACGTTACCTGCCAAACCCTCCACCGTTCAAGTGACTCACCAGACCGAATATGGCTTCCAGGTACAGATGGAACCGATCTATGGGGCAGATCGGTATCGTTTGGAGCTGAATGGAAAGGTCTATGATCGTGCAGACGGGAAATTTGTCATTGAAGGACTTCCTGCTGGCGGTACGTATACATTTAATGTGCAGGCGGGTAACGAATCGGGCTACTCGAAGGCATTATCTATAACGACGATGACCATTCCAGCAGCTATTAACGAGGCAAAAGTACACATCAATGAACCCGGTCGGATCGTAATCGGTTGGGAGCCCCAGCGAGGCGCTACCTATTATGAAGTTCGTGATAGTTATGGCAACTTGGAAGGTATTGTAAGTGAAGCTGGGTATGAAGTGAAGTTAAAGCCTGGTCAGTGGGGACGAGTAACAATCACGCCAGTCAATGATAGCGGGCATGGGAAGCCTGTTACCGTAGATTATCGAGCAGTTCCAGATGCAGGTACGATCGACCCGAATCAACTTGTTGGAGTCGAGAGCCGCGGGACGAACGATGTGTTGCTGCGCTGGAATCCAGTAGAAGGCGCAGATGAATATCGTCTGTATGCACCAGACGGGAGTAAAGTGGCTACCGTGAGTGGGAATACGTACTTGCTGTTATCTGGACTAGATACAGCGACTGCATACTCAGGCTATACGATCCGAGCAGCAAACAGTGGTGGGGAGAGTCGCGGATATCCAGTGCCTTCATTTATGACTCGTCCAGCATCCCAGTTTATGGTTTCGGCAACTGCTAATCGTCATACAGCTAATGTGAAGCTGACTGCTCCGCAAGGGCAAGAACGTTATACCATATCATCAGCCACGGGCAAGCTATTGTTCAAAGGAACAGAAAGAGAGTGGTCGATCCAGTCATTACGCGCCGATACAAGTTACACATTCCTCGTGTGGAGTGAAAATGAACAAGGTGATCGCTCCGCCCCGGTAACGGTTCGTGTACACACGGATAGAGAAGGTCAGATTCCAGGACAGTTGGGCTGGATGTCGCCACCTTCTGCACACGGTATGAATAGCGGAGCTTCATTCGATTCTAGTAGTGAAGGTGAACTGCTCGTGAAAAGTTCCCAAAACGATCAAACGATTCATACCGATCCAGCAAATACGACAGTTGGTAGAATCGACTTCCCAGTAGGAGTATCTGCTCAGGCCGATTTTAACGATATTCATAATCACTTTGCACAACTGGAGATTAATGAATTAGCTCTACTCGGCATCGTCAAAGGGAAGACGCCAACCACGTTTGCACCTAATCTGGGCGTGACGCGTGCCGAATTCATGTCGATGCTTGTGCGACTGGTATATGCTAGTGATCGTATTCAAGCAGAGGCAGCTGAGTCTACACCTGCATTGTCTTTCCGTGATGTGCATACGCAAGATTGGTATGTACCCGAGCTGAAAATAGCTGGACAGAATGGTTGGATCACAGGTATGAGCCAATCTACCTTTGCCCCGGATCAGATCATCACACGTGAGCAAGCTGCCAAAATATTGGCGCATGCGCTCCAGACAGTGAAGGATGAAAAGGCGGAAAAAGCAGAAAAGATAGAAGCGTCACAATTGAATAGTAAGAGTACGACATTGTCATCTGATTCTGCGACAGCGAATGATACAGCGAAAATGGAGTCAGTGGCAACAGATATACAAACATCTGTAAGAGCTGAACTAGCAGCTGAACCTGTTTCTTATACAGATCGTGATTATATCGCAGACTGGGCAGCTATTTCTGTGCAGGAGCTTACAGCATTACATTTAATGCAGGGTTATCCTAATGGCGCATTTGAACCACGTAAATCGCTTAATCGTGCAGAGGCAGCGCTGATGTTGTATCGCTCAATGAGTGGGTTGTTGTACAGTCATCCGTAGTATGTCCAAAATGGATAGAATCATTGAAATTGAATTATCCTACAGTGCATTTCGGTTATAGAGAAAAATGGATTGTAGAAAAGAATGATCGTAAGCAGTATAGATGTAGAGTAAGTGCAGAATTAAAATAATCTGTGCAGTAGTCTAACATTGGCGCTACTCTTTAATAAATATGATTAGTAGGTATCTCCTCCTCGATCCCTTATCTATATGGTGTAAGTACGAACCTCAAACTCCCATAAAAACCCGGGAAGGTTCGCAACCAGCGCCAGATAAGGGATACGGGGATTTTTATTGTGTTTTCATCCCTTTTCAAGTAGGCTAAAAAGGTGGTTCGCGTTTTAAAGTGGTTTTTCTCTTGCTACATAAGGGTTAGAACTAGGTACAGTCACTCTCCATGCGAGAGTGTGGATTGAAATAGTTGTTGTTCGCTTGTTGCTTAGTTGTTGTTCAGGTCACTTTAAATGCGAGTGTGAGCTAAGAATACTAACACTCGTATCATCTTCTTACGCATATGAGAAAATAAATAGAACTCACATCCCATACACGGTATACTGGTATGAGTTTCCATAAACATAAATCAAATTGGACTTTGCTCACCCCTCTAGATGAAGGATTATTTCATCTTATATAGTAGGCAGAGGTTCAAGTTCAGGCAGATTGATGATCATACATATTATGTGGCATAGCTTCAACACTTTTCATTTAAGGCTAGTGCTCGCATACAAGATCAGCATCATACGCCTACAATTTCGTTTGCTCCATTACTTTCGTATTCATGCAAACAATCTAAGCATATAGGGCTTGCCAAGACTACCTATAAATCATTGTTAAAAGGAGCTAATCCCATGACGAACGAATACAAACCGGTTATTGTGAAGCATGTTGTCATCGGCGAAGGCGCGCCTAAAGTGTGTGTACCGCTGGTTGGACGGACGACGGAAGAATTGCAGGAGGAAGCACGTTTTTTGCAGACCGCAGATCTGGATGTGGTAGAATGGCGTGTCGATTTTTTTGAACATGTGCATCAGATTGAACGGGTACGTGCAGCTTTGCTCGAAATTCGTGCGTATTTACCATCGGTGCCGCTGATTTTCACGTTTCGTACCAAGGGTGAAGGTGGCGAATGCGAGATGGCTGTCTCAGAATACATACAGTTGAATCAATCGGTAGCCGCTTCAGGGCAGGTGGATATGATTGACGTGGAGCTGTTCATCGGAGACGAGCATGTACGTGCGATCGTAGACAAGGCGCATCAGCATCATGTGCCGGTTATTATTTCAAATCATGATTTTGCAGCAACTCCGCCAAAAGAAGAGATTATTGCACGTTTGCGCAAAGCTCAGGAACTGGGCGGCGACCTGCTGAAGCTGGCAGCGATGCCCAATTCACCTTCGGATGTGTTAGCTCTCATGGAGGCGACCTATATCATGAAAGAACAATACGCAGAGCGTCCGCTTATTACGATGTCGATGGCAGGTCAAGGTCTGGTGAGCCGGATTGCTGGCGAGCTGTTCGGTTCTGCACTCACATTTGGCGCAGCGAAGCGTGCTTCGGCTCCAGGACAGATTCCAGTTTCGGAACTGCGTAATGTGCTGAATCTGCTGCATAATCAGCTATAGTATAAGAAAGTGGTCGCTCGGAGTTTTAAATGATGAGTACGAGTTATTCACATTTGATACGTGATACGTGATACGTGATACGTGATACGTGATACGTGATACGTGATACGTGATACGTGATACGTGATAC
>JAAIGF010400491.1_pt1 | contig 34784 bp, 38 predicted proteins | sample 6487441 | NCBI WGS metagenome assembly JAAIGF01 (sample SAMN13974129, study PRJNA590717) | phyllosphere metagenome | biome: pepper field; feature: multiple bacterial spot infested pepper fields; material: pepper leaves; isolation source: leaves from pepper fields | host: Capsicum annuum ...
CGGCGTTGTCGTTCAGCTGCCTGCTGTCTTTTTTTCTCCACGGAAACCATACAAATCTCCATCTGTAAATTTAAAAAAAACGTGACTGTCACGCTTGCATCTTTACCGGGCCGTGTCCCGCTGCGCGGGCCGGGCTTTCATGCTGCGCACCAGGCCGCGTTGCGTCCTGGCCCTTCGGGTATCAATCCCTCACGGAATATTGGATTGCACAATCCACAATAAAGCCGAAACCGGCGCAAAATCTGCGCCGATCACGGTCAGCGGGTAAAGAGGGCCACGATAAGCGCGCCCACGGCACCACCGATAAGAGAACCACCAACCGTATAAATTAATATGCGGGATTTGAGTTCATTGCCAAAAGTAGTCTGCGATTTCATCAGCATTTTTGCGAACTCAGCATTATCACTGGCAGCTTTTTTGAGGCTCGCGGCCAGCTCGCGCTGTGCCGCTATAGTCTCAATTTTTGACGCTTCGACGGCAGCACTGATGCCTTTTGTTGCACCATCAATTTCTGCTGCCGTTTTTGCCAGATCGCCCGATATTTTTTGCATTTGATCGGCCAGTTCCTTTGCATCACCCAGGAACCATTCAAACATCACCTGCATTTTATCCGGCTGCTTTTCCATATTAGGCACCCGTCAGAATGGCAAAGGTACTGTCGAGATTACGCTTAACAGGCGCGGCCAGTTTCATCCAGCGATAACGGCGGGCAGCTTTTGCACGTTCTTCCGGATCGGTTGTTTCTTTCGCTTTTTGTTTAAACGCTTCTGCGTCCTCACTCAGCAATTCTTCAAAGGACATTTTATAATGTGCAAGGTATTCAAAAATTTCACTGTCGTAGATAGCGGCTTTAGGATAAATGGTTGCCAGCTTTTTTTCTTTTACCCAATCGTACACAGCATCAATATCTTCCTGTGGAGAATTTTTAATACGGTTAGGAAGAAATACGATTTTCTCTTTGCTGATACCTGCTTTGCTCAGCGCAATAGCAGTTTTAATACTTTCCTGCCACGCTTTATCATCAGGCGTAACCGGAATGACAAAACAGTCAAATTCATGCAGCGCGTTTTCAAAGCGGCTGGCACCATCAAGAAACCGCTCAATGTTTGAAGCGCCAATGTCAATAATTGCCTCATCTTCAAACACGATTTCTTCAATCAGCTCACCAACGTTATCGCCTTTCAGGCTAACTACATCTTTGATACCCAAATCTGATGCAGACATATTAATTGTCTCGAGCGCAAAAAATCGCGCTGTAGGCATGCGAGGTTTAAACAGATAAGTCGCTGCTAACGTTTTACCGACACTGCCACTGTAATTAACGATTGCCACTTTAGCCATTTCAGAATCCTTTTTTGCGTGCTTGCGATTGTCTTACCGATTCCATTTCTCTTTGTGCTTCTTCTTCAATATCTGAGAAGTCGGACTCTGTGAAATGCGTTCGGCCTTTGTCTTCTAAAGTGCCGGTATTCACTTTATCTTTTTCAGGTAAAGCATCCGGCGCTTTCTTCGATGCATCACCTGTAGGAAGTACAGGCGCACCACCGCTTTTTGGATTGTGCAATCCACTATAATTTGGTTTGTGCAATCCACTTTCTTTACGTTTTCTTGCCCGATAAAGAGCCTGGTCCAGCGCTCTTATCGTGACATCAAAGCCGTACTCAGATTTCAACGTATCGGCAATTTCAGGTCGGGATATCCCCGCATCTAACCAGGCCTCTATATCATTCAGTCGGAATCTAACCGCTGCCGATAAGTTGCGTGGCTTGAGGTCAGGCTGATTCATGTTGGCCCCCATTAAGTTCCATCTACACACTACCGACACCATGTTAAGCCGTCAACCTAGTTTGTCGTAATCGGGTAGTAAATCCGTCTGAATATTGTCGTACTTCACTCTGTTATGTCGTACTTCTGTAGTAATACTGTCGTATTACAGTCGTACTGTCCAGTCAATTTTGTCGTACTTTTGTCGTACTTTGTAAACTCACATACCGCAAGCGGTATGTGAGGGTGAAATAGGACGCTTTTTAGTCAGCGTGCCCTTAAAGAGGGTGGTTATCCCTTAAATATGGAGCGTGTTTGTGGGGGTGGTAGTGGGTATACACCATACGCAATGCGGATTTCATCCGCAGTGCAATGATAAATAAGGATATTTATCATAAATGAAGAAAATCATTGCACTACCTTTGTAGTGCAAACTTCCATTTTAACCGCATCTGTCTTAGCATGTTATGCACTACAACCGCACTACATAGGTAATTCAGTGTCCGATAATACAACCAATGTCACTATCAGAATGACGTATGCGCAAAAAATAGACTTGCAGAGCCGGTCTGAGGGTAACGTTTCCGACTACGTAAAAAAGCGTCTGTTTGGTGATCCTGATAACAGCGCCGAGCTGCTAGAGCGCCTGGCAAACATCGAGGCACTTCTGGAAAACCGGCACGCTGACCAGTCCGGTTCGGATGTTAATGCAGTGGGCCGGGATCGATACATTGAAGCGATGCTCATGGAGATACTTCTGGTGCTACGCAGCGTCAGCAAACCGGAATATTCAAAAGCTGCCGGAAGCGAGATTAGGCGAATTGGGCTGGAGCCGTGGTCATCAGATCTGGCTATTGAACGGGAGAAATGATGATGGATGAAACAGAAAAAGGGCGCATTTGCCTGTTTGCTATGCTGCTGACACCGCTTATTTCATGGGTTTTAGCGGCCAAGTTTTTATATGGTTTTACACGCGATAACGTCAGGCAGATGCTGGTAGTTTATATCAAAGAAACCTTTAATTTATGGCCTCTTTGGGGGGCATTAGTTGCAGGGGAAATAATAGCTATAATCGGTCTGATATTGTTCTTCAAGTTTAATAAAACGATATTTCGCGGGCAAAAGTTCAAACGCGTTTTTCGTGGCACTGTTTTAGTCAGGGCATCAAGACTGGCATCTATAACGCGTGAAAGAAAAGAAGAACAAGTCACTATTGCTGATATTCCCGTGCCTGTCAAAGCTGAGGGGACACATATTTCTATTGGTGGTGCTACTGGTGTTGGTAAATCAACAATTTTTCGTGAACTAATGTTTTCCTGCATTAAGCGCAGCCGCAAACCCAGTAATGCTAACAAAAAAGACAGAATGATTGTCCTTGATCCTGATGGGGAGTTTTTGTCAGATTTTTATAAAAGCGGTGACAAAATACTTAATCCATTCGATGCCAGAACTGAGGGCTGGTCATTTTTTAATGAGATTAAAAGTGACTACGATTTTGAGAGATTTGCTGTCTCCATTGTACCTAAGTCTCAGGATAGCCAAACGGAAGAATGGAATGGCTACGGGCGTTTATTATTAACGGAGGTGGCACGTAAGGTATTCAATACGAGCCGCAATCCTTCTATGGAGGAAGTTTTTCACTGGACTACCGGTGTACCTCTTGAAGAACTTGAGGCGTATGTTCAGGGAACAAAGGCAGTTTCATTATTCTCCGGAAGCGGCCGAGCTACGGCCAGTGCCCGCTTCGTATTGAGTAATAAATTAGCACCTCACTTGATGATGCCTGCCGGCGAGTTTTCCTTGCGCGATTGGCTCAACGATCCGAATGGGGGGAACCTTTTTATCAACTGGAATGATGAAATGATTGAGTCATTAAAGCCTCTGATTTCCTGCTGGACGGATAGCCTTTTTTCAATCGTGCTGGGTATGAAACGTGATCCAAACCGGCGTATCTGGATTTACATAGATGAAGTGGAATCGCTTGATTACCTTCCTAACATGCGCCACGCGCTTACTAAAGGACGTAAAAAGGGGCTTCGCGTTGTATCTGGCTACCAGTCATTTTCACAGATTGTTTCCATATACGGAAAAGAAGTCGCTGAAACGCTTCTGGGAAACCATCGAACCAGTGTTGTTATGGCATCCGGGCGTTTAGGTGAGGCAACGCTTGAGTTTATGTCTAAATCGTTGGGTGAGATTGAAGGCGAAAATGAAAAGAGTGGCATCAGTCGTCGCTGGGGCCAGGCTGGCACAAAGAGCATCAACCCGGAACACCGAAAAGCGCGAGCAGTCACACCGACTGAATTAGCAGAGCTGCCTGATCTGGAGGGTTACGTAGCCTTTCCCAGCATGCCCGAAGTCGCTAAATTCAAAACTGAGCACGTTACCTACACTCGCTCTAACCCGGTGCCTGGTATTGTACTCCGTGATAATACGGCACTACTTGGGAGCTGATTATGCTGAATATAACCACTATTACCCGGCAAAACACAGGAAAAGTCGTTAATTATTATGCTGATTCAAAAGACGACTATTATGCCAAAGACGGGACGGCAATGCAGTGGCAGGGGAACGGTGCCGAACAGCTTGGCCTCAAAGGCGACGTAGATAAGGATAAATTCAGGGAGCTGCTTGAAGGTCGAGTGGACGGTATCAGTAAGGCCCGTCACGTTAAGACCGGCAGCGAAACCAAAGAACGGCTGGGATATGACCTGACCTTTTCAGCACCCAAAGGCGTGAGCTTGCAGGCGCTGGTTCACGGCGATCAGCGTATTATTGATGCACATGATAAAGCCGTGTCAGCTGCTTTGCGCGAGGCAGAAATGCTGGCAATGGGCCGCAGTACGCAGGATAAAAAAACTAGTATTGAGCACACAGATAAACTGGTTATGGCTAAATTTCGTCACGAAACAAGCCGCGAGCTTGATCCTGAGTTACATACCCACGGCTTTGTTATGAACCTGACGCAGACCGCTGATGGAAAATGGCGTGCCCTCACCAATGACGGCATCATCAACAGCCTCACGCATTTGGGGAATGTATACAAATCAGAGCTGGCCCGCGAACTGGAGTTAGCCGGCTATCAGCTGCGCCACGATAAAAACGGAACATTTGATCTCGCGCATTTCAGCCGGGAACAGATAACCGGGTTCAGCCAGCGCGGCCAGCAGGTAGAGGCCCAGCTTGAAAAGCAGGGGCTGAGCCGCGAAACCGCTACCCACGCGCAAAAAAGCGCGGCAGCTTTAATGACCCGCGACGAAAAGCAGGATGTTGATCGCGACAAGCTACATCAGAGCTGGGTGAAACGTGCCGGAGAGCTGGGAATAGACTTTGAAAACCTCTCATGGAACGGATTAAGCAAAGACGACATTTCGCGTAATTCGCGTCCGTCTCCGCAGGTTGAAAAGCCCCTAGAGTTTCACGCTGATAAGGCAATGCAGTTTGCGATAAAACACACCACAGAGCGTAATTCTGTGGTGTCCGAAAAAGAACTGATGAACGCGGCAATCAAACAGGGTTACGGGCGGCTGGGTATTGATGATATCCGGCAGGCGCGAGATCGCGTTATCAAATCCGGCGGGCTAATCGAAGAAGTGCCGCTGTACAAAGCGGGCAGCGCCAGCAAAAAAGCTGATGTGGCCATGAGCCGGCAGGAGTGGATAGATCAGCTGATGGCCAGTGGTAAATCCAGACAGACAGCACAGCAGATTGTTGATCGCGGTATTGACCAGGGGCGGCTGGTAAAACAGGAGCCACGATTTACCACGCAGGTTGCACAGGAACGCGAGCGTAACATCATCAAAATGGAGCGCGAGGGACGGGGAACCATCCAGCATAGCTACACGCGGGAAGTTACTGACGAGTTTTTAAAAGCGAGATCTCTAAAACCAGAGCAGCGTAAAGCTGTTGATGAAATCCTGTTTACGCAAAACCGATATATGGCTGTACATGGATTTGCCGGCACCGGCAAAAGCTATATGACCAAATCAGCCGCCGATGCTCTCCGCAGCCAGGGAGTACACGTCACCAGTCTGGCACCCTACGGCAGTCAGGTAAAAGCGTTGCAGGAGGAAGGGCTGGAGTCGCGTACTCTTGCGGCCTTTCTGAAAGCCGGCGATAAGAAAATCGGGCCGGGATCAGTAGTATTTATTGATGAAGCTGGCGTCATTCCGGCGCGCCAGATGCAGGAAACAATGCGCGTGATTAAAGAGTCTGGCGCGCGCGCTGTTTTCCTGGGTGATACTAAGCAGACCAAAGCCGTTGAAGCCGGTAAGCCTTTGGAGCAGATGATTAATGCTGGTATGCAGACGTCTTATATGAAGGATATTCAGCGCCAGAAAAACCCCGAATTACTGAAAGCGGCATTGCTGGCCGCAGAAGGGCACGCCTCAAAATCACTGGCGCACATTCCAGCGATTGTGCAGGAAGCTGATAAACATGAACGTCACCACAGAATAGTCAAAGACTATGCGGCCATGAGCGCCGAGGATCGCGCCGGCTCTCTAATCATTACCGGCACCAATGAAAGCCGGCGGGCAATCAATGCCGGCATTCAGAAAGAGCTGGGGTTGACGGGAACTGGTCAAAACTATCCTCTGCTGAACCGCCTCGATACTACCCAGGCACAGCGACAGCACAGCAAATATTATACCGAAGGGAGCTTTATTATCCCGGAGCGCGATTACAGCAACGGCTTACAGCGTGGAAAGGTATATGAGGTGATCGATACCGGGCCAGGTAACCGCCTCACGGTTAAAGACGAGCAGGGCGAAAACATCAGCTTTTCACCTGCGCGGTATTCCAAACTGTCGGTTTACTCAATCGAAAAAACCGAGCTGGCCGCCGGCGATCAGGTAAGAATGACGCGCAATGATGCTCAGCTGGACGTGGCAAACGGTGACCGGTTTACCGTTAAAGGCGTGCGTGAAGATAAAGTCCTCCTGGAAAATGATAAAGGCAGGCTGGTCACAATCGACGCCAGTAAGCCGATGTACATGGGGCTGGCGTACGCCTCCACTGTACACAGCGCTCAGGGACTGACGACTGATAAGGTTTTCATCAATGTTGATACCAAATCACTCACTACGGCCAAAGATGTGTATTACGTGGCGGTCACGCGGGCCAGGCACGAAGCGATCATTTATACCGATGACGCTAAAAAGCTGGGCAGTGCAGTCAGCCGGGAAAGCCTGAAAAATGCGGCGCTGGAAATTAACCAGCTGCGACGTTACAGCCGGGCGACACCAGACAAGACAGCAGAAAATCAGCTGCAAAAGGACGGTTCTCAGCTTGCGCGGCAGACACAGAAGCCGGCAAAAGAGCGCAGCAAAGACAGCATGGGTATGGGCAAATAACTGATGTTAACGCTGTCTGCTGATGCCTAAACATAAGATAATTTTTCCTTTTACATAGGGGCCACTGTAAAATTGACTTGCGAGACAAGGATTTTTGATGGCGTCAGTGGCGCCGTATGAATTATGGAGATATCTTAATGAAATGTATAACTATTGTACTGACTGCCGCACTGTTAGTTACTGCGCCTGTATGGGCGGGAGATTTGAGCGGGCCTCAAAATAACGCTGTTAGATCTGCAAAGAATTATCTCAGTATGATGGGCTTCTCTAGAGCCGGACTTATTCATCAACTCTCGTCAGATGCAGGGGATGGTTTTGAAGTTTCTGACGCTACAGTAGCAGTAGACAGCCTCAATATTGACTGGAACGAACAGGCAGAGAGATCTGCGAAAAATTATCTCAATATGATGGGCTTCTCATGCAAAGGACTCATTAAGCAACTTTCCTCAGGCGCCGGCGACAAATATACCGTTGAGCAGGCAACCTACGGAGCAAAAAAGGCAGGCGGCTGCTAAAAAACAGCGTGGTTCAGACGATTTTTGCGCCCGAACCGCTTAACTCTGTTTCGCCGGCTTTTACCTTGTCTATGTAACGTAATTACCGTTTTCCAAGCGGACTCCATTCTGTTTCGCGGTGCCCGCTTTTCCACTTTCCGCAAAGCTACTTGACCATTAGACGCATTCACAAAATACTGTATATAAATACAGATAAACGAGTGCGCAAAAATGAAGGTTTTCGGGCTGATTGACGCGAACAACTTTTACGCAAGCTGCGAGCGGATCTTTCGCCCTGACCTGCATGGCAAACCTATCGTCGTTGTTTCTAACAATGATGGCTGCGTCATTGCCCGTTCAGCTGAGGCAAAAAAGCTGCAAATCCGAATGGGTGATCCGCTTTTTAAAAACGAACGCTTTTTCAGGGAAAACGGTGTCATCGTGTTCAGCTCTAATTACGCTCTTTATGGCGACATGAGTAACAGGATGATGGCACTAATCGGAGAGATGGCTCCGGGCCAGGAAATCTACAGCATTGATGAAAGCTTTATCGATGCATCAGGTATATCAGCCTGCATGCCGCTGGAGCAGTTTGGGCATGAGATACGCGGCAGCATCAAAAAGCAGACGCATCTAACAGTAGGAGTGGGATTTTCAACCACAAAAACATTAGCCAAACTCGCCAACTACGCGGCAAAAAAATATCCCCAATCAGGCGGAATAATTGATCTGACCAGCCCGGAGCGCCAGCGCAAGCTTATGGCAATCACTGACGTTTCCGAGGTCTGGGGCGTGGGCGGCCGCATTGAAAAACGACTTCGATCGATAGGTATCAATAAGGTCATCGATCTGGCTAATGCCAGCCCGTCTCTGATCCGCACGCAGTTCAGTGTTGTATTGGAAAGAACAGTGCGGGAGCTGCGCGGTGAATCGTGTATCGCGCTGGAAGAAATGCCGCCGGCAAAGCAGCAGATTGTATGCTCTAAGTCTTTCGGCCAGCGCATAATCCAGCTTGAAGATATGCAGCACGCTGTTTGCACGTATGCAGCACGCGCTGCGGAAAAGCTGCGCGAGCAGGGTTCCCGGTGCTGTCATATAACCGTCTTTATCGCAACCAGCCGTTATGCTGACGAGCCTCAGTATGGCAACTCGATCTCCGTAACATGCGAATACCCTACCAGCGACAGCCGCGATATTATCGGCCTGGCGATACAGGCACTGGCAAGCATTTGGCGCGATGGTTTCAGATACGCTAAAGCAGGCATAATGCTGGGTGACTTCTATCAGGATGACACAGCCCAATTTGACCTATTCAGTAAGCAGCAACCCCGCGCCGGCGCTGACAAGCTAATGGCCGCAATTGACGCGATAAACAAAACGGGGAGGGGGCAGGTTTTCTTCGCCGGGCAGGGCCGTGATAATCCCTGGATGATGAAGCGGGAAATGCTGTCTCCCCGATATACGACATGCTGGAATGAGTTACCCATTGTCAAATAATAACGACATTAAAGGAGATTTCTGATGACGATCACAGCCTATTCCAGAACCTTTGAGAGTGAACTTGATGCACGACAGTTGGAAAGTCTTTTTAATGAAAATAATTCCGACCCGACTTTAAGCTTTCGTGAGTTTGTCAAAGCCGATATAGAATGCCCAGCCTGCAATGTTTCTGGCGGGCACTACGTTGCAGAAGCTAAAGCGCAGTTGAAAGGCAATACTGTAAGGCAGGCTCATTTTGCATTTCGTGACAATCAGGGTAACGACAGCCACCTTCCTTTTTGTGACTTTTATACGGGTGCAGACAAACTAAACGTTGTTGCTAATGAAGGGCGTGTTAATTTCAAGCGTTCTGGCTCAGAAGTTACGCAGCTGATCGGGTTAATGGTCTGTGCCGGAATTGAAGCCGGTATATTTACGCAGAAAGATATTCGGAACATGCGACAGTGGTTTTTAGACTTACGTGAGCAAGGTTCATTTAGGTTCGATTTTAGCCATCATATCTTACATATTGCTCATGCAGCCGTTAAAAGAAATGGAAGGAATATGAAGGGTTATGTTGTAGACGTGACTATAACCGACAATGACTGGTTTGATATTGATAGTGAAGTTTATCAGTCGCTTTATTTCAAGTTCCCTGAGTTAAAGTTAGATCGTCGCAAAAACCCTGAGTTACGGAAAGTGAGTCTTAAATCCGTTGTTAAAAAAGCCAACAGCATCATTAAAAAGGACTCTGGAGTTACCACATTCGATAGATCACTTTTGGATGAAAAATACGAGCTGGCAACGCAAATTGCTCATGAGATTAGACAAACAACCCCACGATTACGCCAGTTAATTAGCTATTCCTCTGACTCTCTGAGAGGCAGTAACCCGTTGATGGCATTTTCTGCGCTTCTACTTTTTGTCTCTGATTGGGATGTTGCGACAGCTGAAAAGAAACTGGAAACGATACAGGCTGTAAAAACAGTGACCGACATTAACGCTGGTAATGTTGTTGGCCTGAATCCATTCATTCACTACAGCGCATGGATTCTGGTTAAAGCCCTGCACGATTTACAATCCGAGCTGGGGTACGAAGTCGATTTTGAAGCTGAATTTAATGCCGAAAAAGAAAGGCTTATGAAAGAATATTTTCCTGATGAATCAATCATAGAACTATCTGACTAAAACAAAAAACCCCGGCATCGCCGGGGCAGCGAGCAGACTTACGCCTACAGGCCGAACCAGGTATACACCACGGCCAGTATGGCCGCAAAGATATGGAGAAGCACGGGCAGCGCCAGGCCACCGCTGCGCAGGCGCGCCCAGGAGCAAATAACGGAAACTGCCGCCATTTCCAGCAGCGTACTCAGGTTCTGATACTGTGAATGCGCTTTTGCAAAGATTATTGCGATGACTGCGATACCTATCCAGATAGTCCAGCGGCCAGTTGTGCGAAACACGTTAAGCAGCACGCCCCGAAACAGGATTTCTTCCCCTAAAGGAACCACAGTAAGGATGACGATAAACGTGGTAAGGAGCGGCCAAAAAGGCTGATTGAGGAGATCGATCATCCACGTTTCAGCCGGTTGCCCGGTTAACTGGTTATAGGCGTGCTCAGTTGTATAAAGAGCGAACATCGCTATAGCCGGTGCAATCGACGCACGCAGCGTTATGCGGCCAATACCAAGCGGTGCAATCCACCTGTGATATACAAGACCTGTGACTATCAGGAATACACAAGAGGCAAGGTGCGCCCCCTGCATGTGATAGCTATAGCCAAAAAAGAGGGTAGTCCAGTAGCTGGCCTTTCCCATGATCAGCAACCATAACCAGGCAATTGCTAATGCCGCTGCAATCACGGTTATTGCCCCTATTGCGGGGCTTTTAAACCTGCTGACTATCATTCTTCCTCGCTTTACTGATTGTTAAATACAGAATCAAAACCGGCGTCAGTAGCTGGACTTATATAGCCGTCCTTTTTCCCAACGCGATTGCCAGTGCTGCATATACTGTTCTGCCAGCTGCGGCGCATTCCACATTACGATAGCGTTTTCAGAGTTATGTTTTTCCGCGCTCGACGTGAAATTAAAGCTGCCGGTTTCCACGTGCCGCGCATCAACGATAATCACTTTGTCATGCTGAATGCGGTAGTAATCACTGGTACGCACGTCTATATCTGCGTTAACGAGAAGGTTCATGACAGCCTGACTGTAGCGGTTCCGGTTTTCTTTATCGTCCAGCACTACTTTGACATCCACGCCGCGCTGCTTTGCGCTGATCAGCGCCTGGGCTATATCTTTGGCAGTAAAGTTATACCCGATCATCCTGATACTGCTTTTGGCTGACCCGATAACATTGAGTACCAGCTGCTGCGCGGTACCCTCTGGTGAGAAGCCAACCTGAGCGCTCGCGCTCTCTGCAACAGATGGCAGGGGAAGGGCAGCAATCAGTGAAAAAATGGCTGCTTTAAGGGGTCGGTTCCGGCTGAGGGCGAAATGACACCCTAAGCGTTAGCTCTGTGTCGTTGCACGATGTCAGCGACGGTATTCTTGCTGATACCGAGCTCGCGTGCGATCCAGCGATAGCTGCGTCCCTCGGCCCTCATCGCAACCACCTTAGGCAAAAGTCGGTCTGATTTTGGTCGCACTCCGGCCTGACGACCAAGCCTCTTACCACGTGCCTTCGCAACAGCAAGGCCTGACTTGACCCGCTCGCTGATGAGATCCCGCTCAAACTCCGCAATGCCGGAAAGAAACGTCGCCAGCATTCGTCCATACGGCGACGAAAGATCGAACGCCATTCCATTCATGGCTATCACGGAAACCTTCCAGTTCTCCAGTTCACGTAGCGTATTGAGCAGATCGAGCGTCGAGCGCCCCCACCGGGAAAGCTCAGTGACCAGGATTGCATCAATTTGTCTGGACTGGGCAAGCGCCAGGACTTTCTTTCGCTCGGCCCGGTCGAGTTTAGTTCCTGAACCTGTTTCCTTAAATATTCCCACCACGTCGTAGCCGGCACGGCCGGCGAAGGCTCGCAGATCAAATTCCTGGCGTTCACAAGACTGATCCGCTGTTGAAACCCGGCAGTAAATGGCGGCACGATGTCCCAATTGAACCCTCCTGGATTTTTGTATCGGAACGCCCTGATTTATATGGGCTGGCTGTTGTCCAAAACAGACTATACTTCAAAAGGGACGAATTTGTATGTCACGACGCCATATTTTCACCGAACGGCAGCGAGCAGCGCTGTTCGATCTGCCCACGGACGAACTGTCGCTACTGAAGTTCTACACGCTGGGCGATGATGACCTGGAAAACATTAGGCAGCGCCGCAGACCGGAAAACAGGATTGGCTTTGCCCTGCAACTTTGTGCCTTACGATATCCGGGCCGTGCACTGGCTCCTGGTGAGATGATCCCGCGTGAAATCCTTTCCTTCGTCGGTGCTCAGCTTGGAGTTCCGGCTGATGCGCTTCTCACTTATGCCACACGGCGCCAAACCCGTCAGCAGCACATGGACACGCTGCGCGAAATTTACGGCTACAAGACCTTCACGGGCCGTGGTGCCCGTGATCTGCGGGAGTGGACTTTCGGCCAGGCCGAAGATGCCAGATCAAACGAGGATCTTGCTCATCGTTTTATTGTGCGGTGTCGGGAAACTTCCACCATTCTGCCCGCAGTATCGACAATCGAGCGCTTGTGCGCGGATGCTCTGGTCGCCGCTGAGCGGCGGATTGAAACGCGGATTGTGGAAAATTTAACAGCGGATGTTCGCGATCACCTGGACAAACTTCTGAGTGAAATGCTCGCCGGCAATATCAGTCGTTTCATCTGGCTTCGCAACTTCGAGGTTGGTAACAACTCGGCTGCTGCTAACCGTTTGCTCGACAGGCTCGAATTTCTGCGTACCCTGAATATCAATCATAGTGCTTTGGCCAGCATACCTGCCCATCGCATTGCCCGGCTGCGTCGGCAGGGTGAACGCTACTTCACCGACGGTTTGCGTGACATCACTTCGGACCGCCGCTGGGCGATCCTTGCCGTCTGTGTTGTGGAGTGGGAAGCGGCGATTGCTGATGCCATAGTCGAAACCCATGACAGGATCGTAGGAAAAACCTGGCGGGAAGCGAAGCGCCAGCATGACGAAACAATTTCCGGCTCTAAAGCCACACTCACGGATACGATCCGTACCTTCACCGCGCTGGGAGCTTCGTTGCTTGAGGCCCGCAGTGACGGAACCCCGCTGGAGATGGCTGTCGCCAGTTCGGTTGCATGGGACCGGCTCGCTCAACTGGTAGCGACAGGGACTCAACTCAGCAACACGCTAGCCGATGAGCCTTTTGCATATGTCGGGCAGGGATACCATCGCTTTCGTCGTTATGCGCCCCGCATGTTGCGCTGTCTGAAGCTCGAAGCCGCGCCGGTCGCCGGACCATTGGTAGCAGCAGCTTTGTCGATCGGAGAGATGAAAGGTGTTGCATCGCCAGAAAGGCGTTTCCTGCGGCCCAGCTCCAAATGGAACCGTCATTTACGAGCTCAGGAAAAAGGAGATACCCGTCTTTGGGAAGTGGCTGTACTCTTTCACCTCCGGGATGCTTTTCGTTCCGGAGATGTCTGGCTCGCTCATTCGCGCCGCTATGGTGACCTCAAGCAGGTACTGGTGCCGATGATCGCGGCGCAGGAAAATGCAAAACTGGCCGTGCCTTCCAACCCACAGGATTGGCTGGCAGACAGAAAGGCGCGACTCACGATCGCTCTTAAGCGGCTGGCCCGGGCTGCCCGTAACGGCACTATTCCGCACGGTAGCATAGAAGATGGAACGTTGCGGATCGACAGGTTGACAGCAGACGTGCCGGATGGTGCCGAGGCACTCATACTGGATCTGTATCGCCGAATGCCGTCCGTTCGGATTACCGACATGCTGCTTGAAGTTGATGCAGCCCTTGGTTTCACAGATGCGTTTACCCATCTGAGAACCGGGGCTCCATGTCGCGACCGGATCGGTCTGCTCAACGTCCTGCTCGCTGAAGGGCTCAATCTGGGCCTGCGTAAGATGGCGGAAGCTACAAACACGCATGATTACTGGCAGCTCTCACGCCTTGCCCGCTGGCATGTTGAAAGCGAAGCCATGAACCAGGCATTGGCAATTGTGGTGGCCGCGCAGGGTAAACTGCCGATGTCACGCGTCTGGGGGATGGGCACGTCAGCATCGAGCGATGGTCAGTTTTTCCCGACAGCGCGGCATGGCGAAGCCATGAACATGGTCAATGCCAAATATGGTTCTGTTCCCGGCCTCAAAGCGTATACTCACGTAAGCGACCAGTTCGCGCCATTCGCTTGTCAGTCGATCCCGGCGACCGTGAGCGAGGCACCGTATATTCTCGATGGACTACTGATGAACGAGGTCGGTCGCCATGTTCGCGAACAGTATGCCGATACAGCAGGATTCACCGACCATTTGTTCGGAGCCAGTAGCCTGCTCGGCTACAATCTCGTTCTGCGAATCAGGGATCTGCCATCGAAGCGGTTGTACGTATTTAATCCCGATACGACCCCCAGGGAGTTACGCAAGTTGGTAGGTGGAAAAGCCCGGGAGGATCTTATCGTTGCGAACTGGCCTGATATTTTCCGTTGTGCCGCGACGATGACCGCTGGCAAAATCAGGCCCAGCCAACTCCTGCGCAAGCTCGCTTCTTACCCACGACAAAACAACCTTGCAGTTGCGCTTCGTGAAGTTGGTCGTATTGAACGGACCCTTTTCATTATTGAGTGGATCCTGGATACGGACATGCAGCGGCGTGCTCAGATCGGTCTTAACAAGGGAGAGGCCCACCATGCGCTCAAAAATGCGCTCCGTATCGGGAGGCAGGGGGAAATTCGCGATCGCACGACAGAGGGGCAGCACTACCGAATCGCTGGGCTCAATTTATTGACTGCGGTGATCATTTACTGGAATACCGTCCATCTTGGTCATGCCGTCACGGAGCGGCGGAACGAAGGGTTGGATGTTCCCCCTGAATTTCTTCCCCACATATCCCCATTGGGCTGGGCGCACATTCTACTGACTGGCGAATATCTTTGGCCCAAGGAACCAAAAGCTTAGGGTGTCATTTCGCCCTCAGCCGGAACCGACCCCTAAAAGATGCCATTGCAATGCTTCCGCCATCGCTTTACACAGAGTACCTTTCCCTGCGCCACTTGGCCCATCAATGGTGATTACCGGGGCAACTGCCGTCATCTTTTTCTCCTTAATAAAGGCATACCGTTAACATGAACGCCGCGCATTATACGCGTCAACGTGCGCAACTGTTACCCTTGCGTGCAAATTACGGAATGATTGAAGCAGAGTGTAGAAGAAATGGGCGGAAGTGTTCGTCAGGAAGCGTAAGGAAATGCCGCACCGGATGATGCGGCAGAGAACGATCAGGCCAGCGTGCTAATGCGCGCCAGCTGTTCGAAGTAGTCCGGGAAGGTTTTCGCCGTACACTTCGGATCGAGAATAGTGACCGGCGTGTCGGACAGCGCCACCAGCGAGAAGCACATCGCCATACGGTGATCGTTGTAGGTGCCAATTTCCGCAAACTGCAGTTTCGCCGGAGGCGTGACGCGAATGTAGTCTTCGCCCTCTTCCACTTCGGCACCCACTTTACGCAGCTCGGTGGCCATCGCGAACAGACGGTCCGTCTCTTTTACGCGCCAGTTATAGATGTTACGCAGCGTGGTGGTGCCTTTGGCAAACAGCGCCGCCGTGGCAATGGTCATTGCCGCATCCGGGATATGGTTCATGTCCATATCGATGGCGTTCAGCTCGCCACGGGTACAAGAGATGAAGTCATCGCCCCAGGTGACAATGGCACCCATTTTTTCCAGCACGTCAGCAAAGCGGATATCGCCCTGCACGCTGTTGCGACCAATCCCGGTCACTTTTACCGTACCGCCTTTAATTGCACCAGCGGCAAGGAAGTAGGACGCCGATGAGGCATCGCCTTCAACCAGGTAGTTGCCGGGAGACTGGTACTGCTGCGCACCGCGAACCACAAAACGCTGATAAGCCTGGTTTTCAACCTCAACGCCGAAAGTTTTCATCAGATGTAGCGTGATATCAATGTACGGTTTAGAGACCAGGTCACCTTTGATAGTGATAACTGTATCCTGCGGAGCCAGCGGTGCCGTCATCAGCAATGCCGTCAGGAACTGACTGGAGACACTGCCGTCAACCTCAACCGTACCGCCAGTAAAACCACCGCGCAGGCGCAGCGGCGGATAATTTTCCTGCTCCAGGTAATCGATCTGTGCCCCCCTCTGACGCAGAGCATCCACCAGATGGCCGATCGGACGCTCTTTCATACGCGGTTCACCGGTCAGCACAATGTTATTGCTGCCGAGGCACAGCGCGGCGGCTAACGGACGCATCGCCGTCGCTGCATTGCCCAGGAACAGCTCCAGCGCTTCACCGGAACGTAACGCACCGCCGTTGCCGGTCACCTCACAACGGGTACGATCGTCAGAGAGTGTGTAATGTACGCCCAACGCTTTCAGTGCATTGAGCATATGGCGCACGTCATCGCTGTCCAGCAGGTTGGTGAGGACGGTGGTGCCGTTTGCCAGAGCTGCCAGCAGCAGAGCGCGGTTCGAGACACTTTTTGAACCAGGCAGATTAATGGTGCCATCTACCCGCGCGATAGGTTGTAACGTCAGGGATTCCATGAAACTTAACTCTCAACTCAACATAATAAAAACCCCGCAGCAATGCTACGGGGGTGAAAAACAGCGCAATTAACCGTGACGACGTTCGAAGTCGATCATGAAATCGGTCAGTGCCTTAACACCTTCCAGCGGCATGGCGTTATAAATAGAGGCGCGCATCCCGCCCACTACACGGTGGCCTTTCAGTGCGTGCAGCCCCGCAGCGAAGGACTCTTCCAGGAATACTTTATCCAGGTTGCTATCCGCCAGCTGGAACGGCACATTCATGCGGGAACGGTTAGCTTTCGCCACATCGTTACGGTAGAAGTCGCTCTTATCAATCACGCCATACAGCAGTTCCGCTTTTTGCTGATTGATGGTGTTCATCTGCGCCACGCCGCCCTTTTGCTTCAGCCATTTGAAGACCAGACCGGAGAGATACCAGGCGAACGTTGGCGGCGTGTTGAACATCGAGTCGTTATCGTTCAGCACGGTGTAATCAAGAATCGACGGGCAGGATTTATGCGCTTTACCAAGCAGGTCTTCACGCACGATGACCAGGGTCAAACCAGCTGGACCGATGTTTTTCTGCGCACCGGCATAAATCACACCGTAACGGCTGACATCCAGAGGCGAGGAAAGAATGGTAGAAGAGAGATCCGCGGTCACGACCACGTTCTCACCAAAGTTTGGCTCTTCGTGAATGGCGATGCCGTCGATCGTTTCGTTCGGGCAATAGTGCAGATAAGCGGCATCAGAGGAAAGCTGCCATTCGCTCATTGGCTTAACGGCGCGCAGACCGTCAACGGTCACTTTGGCATCGATGACATTCGGGGTGCAATATTTGTGCGCTTCTTTTACCGCACTGGCTGCCCAGTAGCCTGCATCAACGTAATCGGCGGTGGTTTTGTCGCCCAGCAGGTTAAGTGGGATACCGGCAAACTGACCGCGTCCACCACCGTGGCAGAACAATACTTTGTAGTTGGAGGGAATGTTCAGCAGATCGCGAAAATCCTTTTCTGCCTCTTCTGCCACCTGAATAAACTCTTTACCACGGTGGCTGATTTCCATCACCGACGTACCCAGACCGTTCCAGTCACACAGTTCCTGTTGAGCCTGTTTAAGTACATCCGCCGGTAACATTGCCGGACCTGAACTGAAATTAAAGACTTGAGCCATTTCCCCTCACCACGCTAAAAGCAATAAGTTATAACTGTGGATATCGGTTTTATCATTCAGTGACACGCGCCGCAATGTCTAAAACTTATGACGGGTGAAATGTGTCCTTAGTCACACAATACATTCTGCCGCTCCGCTGTCACAAAACCGACAAAATGGCTGTCAGGTAACACGTATAGCCCGGCTAACCTTCGTCCATTCTGGATTCGTACAGCGAGGGCATAATTGATGATCACCCGCCCGCATGGCAACCACATGACTACATTTGATACAGGCATACTCTTCGGTTTCGGGTACGGTCGTAAACCGTTCCACCAGCATATCCGGCAGGATGCACAACCCAGGCTTCACCTCATTGTCGGGATAGTAATAGACGCTGATTTGCCCGTTCGTTTCCATAATGGCCAGACGCACCTGCCCCAGTTGTTCAACGCTGTTGAGACGCAGCTCCATAAAGAACTCGAACTCCGTCATATTGGCACTTTGCACTTTCTCCTAGGCCAGTTGCCCGTCTTCCACAATCACCACCGGTTTCCCTTCAAGCAGATCTTCCAGCTTTTCGCTTTTCGACATCAGCCACATCACCAGCCGGTACAGCAACGCGAGGGAAACAAAGACAATAAAAACCGGCACCATCGGCACATCGTCATAGAACGCCACATCCCCTGCCGCTGAACCCAGCGTCAGAATGATAAGCACTTCAAAGAGGGACATCTGCCGAACGCCGCGACGGCCAGTGATTTTGAGAAACAGAAACACCAGCACGAAGGTATAAAGGCTACGCAGCGCCACCTCACCTAAAAATTCAAGAGGAACTTTGTCAAACGCCATCCGCTGGAGATCGAATGCTTTCATTTTTCTACGCCTTAACAGTGGGTTACTGTCTTTAAGCATAGTCCAGCCATTTATTTTCGCCGGAGATAGCACCCGTCACGCAAAACCCGTATCATTGCGCGCTTTACGAATGGAAGGGACTTCCCCTGATTATGCGCCTGATTAACTCTTGTGCAATCATGGGGTAAACACAACCCCGGAGGGATTCGTTATGACCATTACTACTGTCGGTATCGATCTTGCTAAAAATGTGTTCGCTGTTCATTGCGTTGACCAGAATGGCAAAACCGTTCTGGTTAAATCCAGAGTAACCCGCGCAGCTCTTCCCGGGCTGATTGCTGGTTTGCCGCCCTGTGTTATCGGGATGGAGGCGTGCTCCGGGGCTCATTACTGGGCAAGACTGTTTCGGCAGTATGGTCATGAGCCGCGTCTGATGGCCGCTAAATTTGTATCGCCTTACCGCATGGCTGGTAAATCAGGGAAAAATGATGCAGCTGATGCTCAGGCTATCTGCGAGGCGGTTCGTCGCCCACATATGCGGTTTGTGCCGGTTAAGGATGAGAGCCAGCAGGCAATGCAGTGTCTGCATCGTACCCGACAGGGTTTTATCGAAGAGAAAACAGCAACATATAATCGTCTCCGGGGGTTGATATCTGAATTCGGCGTTATCGCCCCACAAAGTACAGATGCCCTGCGCCACATAGTTTTTGAGCAGAAGAATTCTTTACCACTTCAGGTTCAGCAATGTGTTGATGATTTGCTGGAGCACGTTGCTCGCATTGAAGATAACATCGCTGAATATGACCGAATTTTGTCCCGCATGGCCAAAACAGATCATCGCAGTCAGCGGCTGATGGAATTGAAGGGCGTTGGCCCCACAACGGCCTGTGCGCTGGTCGCCAGTATCGGTAATGCACATGATTTTAAGAATGGGCGCCAGCTGGCAGCCTGGCTGGGACTGACACCATCGCAGTACAGCAGCGGCGGAAAGTCGAAGCTTGGCAGGATAACGAAAGCTGGCGATTCGTATCTGAGAACACTTCTGGTTCAGGGTGCCCGCTCGGTACTGATCGGGGCGGAGAAAAGGACTGATTTATTCAGTCGTTGGGTCTGCTCACTGGTCGAACGCAGAGGATACTGGCGCGCTGTTGTTGCCATCGCTGCCAAAAATGCAAGACTGTGCTGGGCATCATTGCATTACGGTGATGATTTCAGGTTGTACTCAGCCAGCTAAAGTACAAAGCTGTATGACCATCTGTTCTGCAACTCGTTGATGATAAAGGGTTAGACCCCGTGAGGTATATCTGCTTATTGTACAGGGCAAGTGTACCCGACTAACGAACTAGAGCCTCACGAGCGTCTTTCATCAGGGTCCGAATCGATGACGATTCATCATGACCGTTTATAGTACCGCAGTCTCTCCCCTTTATTTTTTTACTATAGTGCAGACAGAAACCGTAAACACCGGCGTTGACATGCCGGGGAAGCCCTTATAGTACAATAATTCTCTATATCCAAACTGACCCCTTTAAGCGGCCAGCTGCTGTTTTTTAAAGAGTGGATCATAAAGTACCTCTTTTATCTGGCGGCGTTCCATGTGGACAACTACATCAATGGTGCAGTACAGCTTTTTCATAATCTGCGCATAGTCCATTGTGCGGCCGACTTCGGTTTCTTTAATCAGCTGTGCGATGCGGCTTATGGTGGTATCTGCGCTGTCAGCGTGCGTACTGGTGATACCGCCCGGATGGCCGGTATTAAGAGAGTTGATGTAGTCCAGCGCGGCCTCGTCGCGTAATTCCGTCATCATGATGCGATCCGGAGAAAGGCGCATACAGGCTTTCAGGCACTGCGAGGCAGACAGGCGACCTTCTTTATTGCCATACAGCAGGTACACCATTTCGTGATGCAAATCGGAGCCAACTTCATGTACGTCCTCAGCAATCACGATACGTTCAGTAATGGGCACCTCGCGCAGCAGCGAACGGGTAAACGTTGATTTACCCGATCCAGTTGCGCCGGCAACAACGATATTCAGCTTATTCAGTACGGCAAAACGGAAGAAGGATACGAGATCGTCCTGATCAAGATATTCAAGCAGACTCATTTCCAGCTCTGTCAACTCAGGCGCGATACGGGTTTTACGCTTCCAGCCGGCAAAGCGCCCCTCGTTCTGCAAATCCTCCAGTGACTTTTCAACCGGCAGGTGCTTACGAAAGGCCAGTGCTACTGTGTTATCCAGCGTGGCAGGTGGCAAACAAATGATGCCGCGTGAGCCATCAGGCAAAAGCACGTCATTTACCGGCTGTATACCAGACAGCCCGTTTCTGTTGATCAGAGCACCCGTAAGGCTTTCAAGATATTTAGGCGTTATATCTGCACAGTCATGATAAACGCGGCCTGTATTTGTCTCACAGACAACCTGTTCATATTTATTAATCCGCACTTCCCAAACATCCGGATCGTTCATAAACGGGGCCAGCGGCCCCATCATGTAATCCAGTGCGGTTGTATACGCAGCTGTCATATCAGTTATCCATTTCCAGGCCGTAAACATCGCTAAAATCCAGATCGCGTGCTACGAAAATTGAGACGGAATCCCCCTGCTGGTCGTACAGCGTTGGCGGGATATTGATCGTTGCGCGTAGCGCTTCGGTAGCCAGCTGATCAGCGCTGTTTTCCGTTGTGTCCAGGCTGACAGACTGATTATTGCTGCCGTTATTAACCGAATTAGCCAGGGCTTTAAGCGAATCGGATAGCACAGAAATAAAGACTGCACCCCGGAAGCGCTCCCAGAAATGCGAGTCAACCTGTCCTGGAATGCCGGCACTGCCGAGTGAATTTGTCCCGCCGCTGTCAATATTCACAATAACGCCGTCCGGGTTTCTCACACGTTCCCAGAGAACAAACACGCGGGCTTGTCCATCTTTGATACCGCCGCTGATCTGTCCGGTCACGGTAGCGCCCTTGTCAATCAGAGCTACCGAGTTGTCAGCTGAATACACATCCCGGCTGACCACACACATGACCTGACCCGGAACTGTGGTATCCAGCTCCGTTGCTGTGCCACAGGGAATCATCCGGCCCTGTGGAATCGTCATTGACTGATTAGCCATAACCGAGGCTTTCGCATTGCTCATGCGGGCAGGTGTCAGCCGGCTAGCCAGCGCACTGCTATCTTCGCCAGGTTCACGCGGCGCGGCTTCGCCTGCACGTTTGCGCTCTGTACCGGTGTTCTGTTTATCAACCGGCTGGTCATTGAATGACGTGCTCAGACGATCCAGCATGATTTGTTCTTCGGGCGTCAGCTCCTTTTTGCGATTGTTCAGCGATGATCTGGCCTGCTGCTGCTGAGAAGCCTGCGATGGTTGAGGAATAAATGGCTGCTGGGCAGCCGGTGCCGGCTTTGTCTCCGGTTGCGCAGAGGAGGGCGGCACGTCATCAAACGTCTGCCGGGGTAACGAGCCTGTTGTGGTCGTAGTGTCATCTTTCTTTTCAACGGTGTCCTGACCAGGAGGATGCATACGGTTATAAATAAACCATCCCACCATGCAGCAGCCTACGAGCACCATCAGGATGACAAAGGCACGGGCGCCGGCAACGCGCTTTTTCGATCCGCTGTCAAACCCCTGGCGCTCGTCATCAAATCCGGCTTCTTCCTCTACATAATCATCCATATCTATATTGTTTCGGCTCATTGCTCCTGCCCTCCGTCAGCTTTCAGCACCCGCTTAACCGCAGGTGATGCGGTTCTACTGGAGTTGTCACCCATCGCAGGGTTGTACCCTTCATTGACCAGGCCAACTACCTTATTTCCCAAACGTACACGCCACTCAGCCGCAACGTTCTGCACCATCACGATATTGCGGTTATCACCAATTACGTGCTGATTAGGAGTGTGCTCTTTGCCGTCATCCCCGATGTAAAACACGGTTGGCAGGGAAGCGTTGGCCGGGAACTTAAAGTAGGTGAACCGGTAGTTGTCCCACACGTTTATAGGCTGAATAGCGCGATCTGCTTTTTCATCTGACATGCGGTAACTCAGGTTGTACTGACCGCCAGTTTGCAGACCTTCCAGCGCCTTTTTCACGCGCTGCTGATTCAGCTTTTTATTCGCTGTCTGCATATCTTCAAACGGGTACTGGTAAGTCAGCATCAGAGTAACGTTGCGCATACTCCACGGCGTCTTGATAAAATTTGACTTAATATTCCCCTGGGCGTCTTTGGTTTTGTAGTCATCCACATAATGCAGCACAACGTTATAACGGCGTTTGTTAGTGATGATAATCAGGTTGGTATCACTGGGAACTTTGCCGCCGGGCTTGATGAAAAAGTTATTTTCGACATGGGAAAACACGTAGCTATTGGGTGTGCCAAAAGCGTGAGTCACATACTGTTCGTCCGGGGCAACAACAATGGTGGTAAGTGCGCCGGCAACAGAATCGAGACGCACCACATCAACAGGATTAAACACCACGGACTTTATACGGTAGTCATAAGGACTGCCGGTTCCCTCGCTGAGAGCCAGAGCGTTACCCGAAATCGCAACGCCGGCAAACATCAGTGCGGCCAGTGCTTGAAGTTTCATTTTATCCCCCTACCGCATTCGCATTTTCAGAGTTGCGACGGAAGCTGGTCACACGGAAACCCAGCGGGTTGATATAACGCTGCTGAGCGGTCATAGGCAGCTTTTTGTACTCGTAGGCAAGCGTTGCAATCCAGTACTTCGGCGGTTCATCCTGCGGGCGCTGGCGATAGCGCGTTGTTGTGGTATAGCGAACGGTCGCTACGCCGTGGGCGCTATCAAGAATGACCGAATTGATTTTTACTCTCGTATACTGAGAGTCGCCCAGCCGCTTTTGAATCGCATCCTGGCCTTTGAACTGTCGCAGATATTCATCAGCCACATCGCCCTGTGCCATAAGGCTCATGGCGTCATAATCGACCTGCAACGTGGCATAGTCATAGCTTTCACGGTGGATAATGAACTGGCCGAGCCAGTACTGATCGATAAGCTCCCCATAACTGCCCTGATCGCGTGTCATTTTGACCTGTGACACTTCACCAGTGTCTTTATTAATAAACGTCTGATACGCCGGCAGAGGCTGCGCATAGCGATAAATCACCATGACGGCAACAGCGATGCCAAGCACACCGAAAGCCGATGCGCCTTTAGCAACATTCCAGGCGGTTTTACGGGATTTAAGGATCTCGCTTAATATGTCGCGCTCAAGCCCTTTTCGCTCCTGCTGATAGGCTTGTTCTTCCTCGCGGGTAATCGCCTGCGGCTTGTCTTTTCTCAGCTTCATCAGTTATCCCCGTCTTGAGCCGCTGCTGCCTGATAAAGCTCAGCGGGATAGGTTTTATTAACGTTTATCAGTGATGACATATCCGGCTCAGGCGGTGGCTTAGGGCGACTTGAGCACGCAGAAAGGAGCAGCACACTGATTGTGATTGCCGTAACGGTTGTGTAGCGGAACATTGATTTACTCCAAATAGCACAAACAATACCCCGATAATAAGTCATCGAAATTGCAATTTCAATGACTAATTATCGGGGTTAATTGAAGAAAGGAATTACTCTTAGCGGCGTGACCCTTTAGCAAATCCCTGCATTGCAGCACCGGCAGCAGCTCCAGCGCCACCGGTTGAGGCGGTTGTGGCAGCAGCAGCTGCGCCACCGGCACCACCACCTTTGCCGGCTGCGGGGTTTGCTCCGCCGCCCTGACCACCTTTGCTATCGCCTTTTGCCGGCGATCCGCCTTTACCTCCTGCACCACTGTTTCCGGGCATCAGCTCCTGAATATGGGCAGAAACGCCATCACCCCAGCGCGAAGCCAGTTCTGGAATACGCTGGAGAATAAGCCAGGTCACGATCATGATAAGCAGGCACGCAAACACCGGACCAAGCAGGCTGGATTCAGCATTTGCGGCGGTCACGGCATCCAGCGACTTCTGGAAAAATTTGATCATCAGACCAAAGACCATCGAGAGCAGAATCACGATAAGGCCATAGTTGATAACCGAACCCAGCCACTTGTTAAACATGCCTTGCAGGCTTTTAAACAGCAGCAGAAAGATGAAAATTGGCCCGAAACATACGGTGATAGCCAGCATCATCTTCGACATAAGCACCAGGCCGGCCCCCACGCCGCAAATGACCACAGTAGAAAGGATGACGCAGACAGCTAAAACGAGGGCAGCAAGGCCGGAACCGCTGTATATATCTGCGTTATCAAACGCATCACGCGCCACTTTCATACCATCACGAATAGCATTATCAATGCTGTTACCCATTGTGGCCTGCGTACCGCCCGTATGGCCGTTAATCACCAGAACTTTCGCAAACTGGTCAGGTAATTTCATTGCAACGTCTGCCAGCTCGTTCTGATACCAGCCGCCGGCACTGGCAAAGCTGATGATCAGCGCCCACGTAATGAACTTCCCAATCAGGTCATTCAGTGGTGCGCCATTTGGCCGCGCTATCGTGAAAACACCATCGATGATCAGTTTGCCGGTCAGCGCCAGGCCAATCAGCGGAGTGACAGTAGTGATAATCACAGACAGGTTAGAGGCAACAAACTGCTGCGTAACCGTATCCATGTAATTAAAAAGATCTGTGGTGAACGTGACAGCCATACTTCCCCCTCGCTATATCAGGGCGTAACTTTCGGCAATGACAGTCCGTCATCGTCGTCTTTGTTTTTACCCAGCACTTTCACATCCTGCTCTGCCTGAATGGCGTTCTGGCAGTCTGGCTTCGCACGCTCTGCGGCATCATTGCGACATTCTGCAACTTTTGCCGCACGCTCACTGTCGTGGTCTTTGTACCAGTCCACGGTATGCTCTGAGTCACACCCTGCGAGGGCCAGAATGAAGATCGGGAGTATCAGCTTTTTCATAATTAATCCGTTATTTTGGGCATGGAGATGTCATCACTGTCAGCGCCGATGACGTAACGCTTTTGCGCATACTGCTTTTGCTGTTGCAACATTTTGTCCTGCGACTGCTGCAACATAGACATAAGCTGTAGTTTGGTCTGCTCACCCTGAATCGCACCCTGTGCGGTCTGGATGCGAGCCTGGAGATCGTTGATCTGTTTCATGCTGGTTGTGGAGTCGATTTGATTCGTCAGGGTTTGAATATTGTTTAATTCTGCCATCTGATTGTCGTAGGCTTTCTGCGCCATCACGCGGTCATAAGCCCCTTTCTCAGCCATTTTCTGTTTAACAAAGCTCATAGCCTCGCCGCGGCTCATACCATCAATCTGTGACTCAAAGTTTTTGAGCATAGACTGAGCTGAACCGGTAATGCTGCTGTTACTGTTCATGGCATCGCTGTAAACCTGCGACCAGTCAGACGGCAGGTTTCCGGTTATTGAGGACACATCACCGTTTAACAGGCCGCCCAGGCCGGAACTGCCTGTCAGCGCTTCATACTGCATTTTTGCCTGACGCAGCTGATTTTCCATTTCCTTTAACTGCTCTACCATGTGCGATACCTGTAGCTCATTCTGCGCCAGGTTAACCGGATCGTTGGTAATCAGCTGCGCCTGCACGCATGGCGCCATACTGAATGAAAGGGCCACTGCGCCCCAGATAAGAGATTTTTTCAGCTTCATAGTTACCTCACGCAGCCACAACGGCTTGCCAGTACATTTCAAGCAATTTGTCAGGATCTTCCTCGCCGGTTTTTTTCATGATTTCCGCAAGGCGAGCCGCATTATCCGGTGTGCCGGAAAGCACGCTCAAAATCCTGTCCAGACGCTTAAAGTTTTCCGCGCTTTTCACGCGGGGCGACAAATTCATTTCAGCCAGAGCGGATTGACTGCCCTGTTTGACTAGGAACTGACGGGAGTTCTCAGGAATTGAGAGAAGTGCCTCATACTCTGCCGGCGTCAGCTTCATCCCGTTTACGTAGTCCTCAAACGAGGCGTCCGGGTTTTCCAGCAGGATTTTAGTAACCGTCTGCTGCACGATAGTTTTTCCGATACGGCATTCCAGCGCGTCATTAGGTTCCTGCGTGGCAAATGCATAAATTGCATCTTTCTTACGATCTGTTTTGAGTCCGCGCTTAATTTCAACATCCATAATCGGATCGTCCAGGTAGCGGTGAAATTCGTCATACCACTGGATAACCCGCCGGCTACCGTCAATGCTCTGACGCACACGGTAGTTAAGGTACATAAGCATTGGGGAGCGTGCTGCTGACGGCAGTTCTCCTTCGGACACAACAAAGTCGCTCAGGTCGAAACCGTAAATGTCATACTTAGTGACGTTAAGCGTGTCGGAGTCGTTATCAAACAACCAGCCATGCTCACCTTTGCGCGTCCAGGGATTAAGCAGCTTTGCCAGTTCTGGCAGCGTCACCATTTCGCTCAGGAACGTAACTGTGCGCTGCTGCTGTGGGATCAGTGAATGCTCTCCCATCAGCGCATCCAGGGCGCGCACCAGTTCCGTACCCAGCTCATTTGGCAGCGTATCGCCTAACGTGGTTTCTACGCAGATGCGTAACAGCCGCTTTGCAAAGGCGATATTTTTGGCGGTCGGAGTTATTTGAAGCGGTGCCCAGCCGGTTGAGATCCCTTCTTTCAGATGCGTGTAATGGCCCCCGAGCAGGGTAATCAGTGGCATCAGCCCCTGATCGCTGTCATAGAAATACATCCGCGCATTGTACTTAGTGGCCTGTGCCGCCATTGCGCCCAGCAACGTTGTTTTACCCGCACCGGATCGGCCAAGCATCAGCAGATGGCCCAATGGCCGCTTACCAAAGGACATTTCATCTTCTGGCGTAACGTGCATGTTGAGAAACAGCGGCGTGCCGGCCACGGTTTTCAGCTGCATCAGAGCCGGCCCCCACGGATTATTGTTGGCCTTTCCGCTCATGAAGTTGTGAAACGGCGAGAAGCACAGAAAATTCCAGCTGTTCAGCGGGCATGGGCGCGGAGCTAAATGCTGATTACCCGGTAACTTTGCAAAGTAAGCAGCCTCAGAGGCCAGCCCCACCGTTGAAGCAATAAGCCCGCTGTTATTCAGCATGGTTTTTATTACGCTGGCGTTACTGCGGGCCTGCTTTAACGTGGATGCATAGGTGTGTACCGTCAGATGATGCCAGCCCATAACAAAGCTGCGTGACACCACACCTTCCAGCGCTTCGTTCATTTGCTGAATCTGCCCCTGTGCCGGATCGTGCGTTTCCAGCAGCGCTTTTTGCTGATTACTGAGATACGTTCGCGCAGCCTGTTGCGACATGCAGCAGTAAGTTTGCGTCAGGATGAATTCAAAAGGCGCTTCCATCAGGATGTTGATCTGGCCGGGTTCAGTATCAGTGTCATAATCACGCACTTCAACGCCGCTGGTATAACGGGTATCGTCCATCATGCGCAGCTGAATGCCGTCACCCCAAAGAGAAGATGTGATCCGGGTAGTCGCCAGATATTCTTTAATGCGCTCGCGGCATACGGGCACTGCTGACCACTCACCATTCACCAGGTAAGAGAACCATTCCAGGGCGCTTGAGAACGTATGATAGTTCTGCGGCTGCTCCTGTTTCTGCTCTACCAGGCGCGTGACAGCTTCATCAAGAATATCCTCTGAATCCACGTCTAAATCAGCGTCAATTTCTTCCTGTTTTGGCTCTGTGATGATATTGCCGCGCTTATCCCGGTAGTAGTAGCCAAGCCGCGTTATACCGTAAGGCTTCAGCGTGTTTGAAACCTGCTCACAAATTTCTTCCAAGGCGGCAATGGCATCAGCCTGGATCTCACGCTGTTCAGCCGGCGTTGCCTTTTCAAAACGCGCCAGCAGTTTTTGAGTAGCGTCACCCAGCGGGTTATAAACGATCGTCAGATAGAGATCGTTAACCATCAGGGGAACGTCAGAGAAAAGTTCACTGTAGTAAGCATCAAAATACGCCGGAAATTTGCGGTCAAAATGCGCCTGCGGGTAATTCCTTTCTTCGCGATGATGCGTATGACTCCAGAGCTTAACGCGCTCGTTGCCGATAGCTTTAAGCATGTAATTCAAATCCGCGTGCCACTTCACTAACTCAGCATTAGACGCACAATCATGTGTGCGGCCGCGAATGCGAAACACCGACAAATACTCACCGTTTACAGTGCTGATGATATGCGGCGTAACGTGGTAAGAGTAAGGCAGGTATTTGAGTACCCCCGGCTCTTTTTTAAAATCCATCGGACTGTTTTTTTCAGCTGTTGCAGCCATTATTTCTTATCTCCATAGTCAGCCGGAGAATAACTGGAGCCATTCCAGCGTTTAGTGAATGGCGAGTTAATCATATTCAGCACTTTCGTTGTAAACGTGAGCCAGAGTACCCGGAACATGCGGTCATCGTGCTTGCTGATGCAGAACTCAAAAAACCAGAGAATTACAAACAGGCCGACAGCCCACAGATGAATTGTCATAAACAACGTGGCACAAAAAATAAACGTTGCCAGAATGACAGTTCGCGGTACGCCCGCCCAGGTAGGCAGGCGGGTAGCACCTTTGAATAAGGGAAATTTGCCGGAGTTATTCATATACCTTCCTGTGAGGAAACAACCGGGGCAAGGCCCCGGCATTGGTCTTAGCTCAGGCCGAACAGACCTACAAGGTAACTGGCTGAACCAATGATGATCAGGCCAACGACAACGCGGATAGCGAAGTCAGCGCGGATTACGTGAGCAATCCAGCCAATTGCGCAAATGATGATAAGTACAGTGGCGGCAACGGGAATCCATGTCATCAGCCAGTCATTGACAGAACTCATGGACGAACTACCGGTATCTACGCCAGCTGCCATTGCCAGCTCAGGCATGCAGGCTGCTGCCAGGATAAATAAAACCGGGAAAAACTTTTTAACTACTTCGGTCATCTGCATTATTCACTCCATCAGGAAAACTAAAGTCGGGATCGTCTAAGAACAACTCCAACTTATTTACGGAAAAATCGTTTTTTAACCACTCAGCTAATAAACGTAAATCTGCCCAGGTTCTCACCCCCTCACCCGATTGCACTCTTAGGGAACACGAAATTAAATCTTTACCTTCACTTTTAACGTCAAATATCGGAATCCAGCGCTTTTGATCCATCCGTTGAATCGAATAACTAACAATCCTTTTCTCGCTGTACATTTCTTCAAGCTGCTTTTGCAAAATTAGATATACACGCAATGTTCAGGCTCCTGGCGAGGCCCGCTTTGTATTAAATGCGCCTGCATCTGGCGAACCAAAGGCATCAGCGCCAGCGCTGCTAAAAGCATCAGAGTCCCCTTCATTCGGGGCTTCTTCTCCCTGGGCAGTCTGGCTTTCTGTATCGACATTGGCAGGCAGGTTAATGCCGTCCAAATCTGTATCAGCAGCGCCGTCTGGTTTTAAAGCGGGCACTATTGGGGTTGACTGCGCTAATTGCGCAGTGACTTTCGCCACATAACCATTAGTGATACCGGCGGTTAGCGACCCGGTATTGTAACAGGATAGAGCGTGCCTCAAAGCCACCTGCCCTGCCGGATAGATCTTGACGGCTGATGCATAGCAGGTTTTAAGAACAGTCTGAGCGGCCCGTAGATTCGTACAGCTATCAAAAAGCTGTGACGCGGTAACGTTCAGCATTCGAAAATTCGCGGAGTTTATTTGCCCCAGGCCAACATCAAAGTTATAACCGTGCGTTTCCAGCCAGGTGACGAGTGCTGTAGCTTCGTCAAGTGTGGCTGGCGTTTTGTATGCTGGCCGCGTCTGTCCCTTTGGGACATTGACGTTAATTGCAAATCTGGAGTTACGTGATTCATGACCTACCAGATATCCCATCGTCAGGGGATGCACTTCTGGTGCGCACTGCTTAGCCAGCACCATCACCGGAGCCGATAGCTTTGCATTTACTACCGACAGCGGAGGTACGCACAATGAGATAGCAGCAGCCATGTTAATCAGTAACTTCATCTTGTTTCCTTGAAATTGCAATTTCAATGATTAATAGCTATAGTAAAGGTAAATTAACGCATGTCAAGAAAAGATGAGCCGGGATCATCAGCATCGAAGGAGAGCGAAAACTCAGTGCCTATTCGTCGAAAAATAGAGTTCGTGCCACTTCATTCTGAGAAATCACCGAAAGGCGAACCGAAATACAGAGATCCTGATAACCCTTTCAATACCTGGTCCGGTAAAGGAAAGCGGCCCGATTGGTTAAGAAAATACATAGAAGATGGCCGGGACTTATCGGAATTTGAGATAGGAGCGTGATAAATGGGCAAAGTGATAGAGATGCCAACGGGTAAGCAGCGCAAATCAATGCAACGACGCATGAAGCGCGAACGCAGAAAGGAATTACGTGGGCGTGCAGCCGAAGGATGGCGCAAAGGCGTACTGGGACGCTTCTGCCGCATGTCTGTGAATGGATTAAAACGAGTTCTGCTAACCATGCTATCTGTTGCTTTGTCCTCCCTAATTGGCCTGATGGAAGGATTCCGCAGGCCAATCCGGTGGTTATTCCGGCTGATTGTTATCGCGATGTTACTTGCGATCGCTGCTCAATATAAAAGCAACTGGACTGAGCCGCAATTAACTTTTAAAGCTTTCTTTACAGTTCTTTTCACTATCGGCGCTATCGCTTTTTATGACTTACTTCTCAACTCATTGAGAAATATCAAATATCGTCTTAACGACAGAAGGAATACACATCATGCTTAAAACCAGTATTACTGCACTATTTTTAGGAGGTTTGCTGGCCTGTAGCAGTGCAAATGCTAAAGATCCCTGCAAAATGGTTGCCTGTATGGCAGGCAAACTGGGTGGCGATTTTGGCAACCTGGAAGGAAGTGACTGCTCAGGCGCGGTAGGGGATTTTTTCAGCATTGTTGAAACCGGAAAACATGGGGTTTTTCGTCCTGACAAAACAGCCCGCAGCCGCTTAAAAGCACTGAAAGAGTGTCCGGACAAACTGGCGCAAAATACCAGTGTCGTAAACAGCATTATCAGTAAATTTGGCCGTGTTCGCGGTTTATAAAAAGGAGCAACCATGAAGTTAAAACTGGCACTTGCAGCAGCGGTAGTGATTACGTTATCCGGCTGCGCGACTCAAAAACAGGCTGATACATTATCAGCACAAATGGCACAGCTGAAAGCAGACAACCAGGCCTTACAGTCACAGCTGCAAGCCAGCATGGCTGCACAGCAAAAACAGTTTAAGCAGCTGCGCCCGACCGGCGTTTGCTATCTAAATGGCCAGCCCTATACAGAGGGCGCGGTGGTAGCAGGGCGAATTTGTGACAGTAACGGCATCATTATTCAGGGTGGAGAGCGTCACCTGGAGTGGCGAAACTACACGCGCACAAGGTAATTATTGGGGGCTGCGGCCCCATTTTTTATCCTTCCGAATCCGGCCAGTCAATATGACGCCTTATGATATTCTGCCCTTCCCCCTCTAAACGCTGCGCTGCTGTGGGCTGTCCTGCATTTAGTAAACGGTTCATTCCTAATTAAGTTCACAGTGTCCGGGAAGAGTTGTTTAAAAAAGGAGAAACAAATGAAGCACTTAAAAAATGCGGTTTGGTATCACGGAACTAATGGGCAAAAATTTCCCTCATGGCTTTTTCCAACTCCAGCCCGGCCAAATGAGCCATTGCTGTTTCAATTAACTGGCGTGTACTTAACTACTGATCTCAACTTTGCAAAGCAGGCAGGCTCTAACATCGCTGAAGCAAATGTTTTGAATACCAGAGGGGTACTGGATTTAGTTAACGATCAGCAAGGCGCAGAAAAACTTCGGGTGCAGTTAAATAATCGGGATTTATACAAATACTCTGAGACAACCAAAGCAGGTAACTGGAGGAAAGGATGTAAGACAGGGGACTGTGCAATCTACACCTTTACACACCCGGATATTCATCAGGTGATAGTCAAAAGAGCAGCAGAGCTACATAGAGATGTACCCCAATTAACGGCATCACAGGCTATGACAGTTCAACTTCATAACATGAAGCGAGCACATATCGAAACAATGTGCATAGAGGCGAAAAAATTAGGTTACTCAGGTATGTTTTTCCATGAGGCTGACAACCATACAACCCCCGGAACGACGATAGCGCAACCAGTACTTGCCGTGTTCAGAAATGGTGTGATCTCGCAGCCAATCTGGTAACGGTCATAGACAGCCTCATAAAGTCCGTCAGCAATGAATTAGAGGTGTCACAAAAACGATGGTTTTAGTGACACATCTCATACACAGCCTAAAAGTTCATAAATAAGGTTGACTTGTGTAACTTTTCCCGTAACTTATTCACTGTAACGTTAACGGTGTAACTTTATGAGGTATTAAGTTCACATGGCAAATATCAAGATCGGTTATGCGAGAAAATCAACGCAAGAACAGGATCTGGCTCACCAGATAGATGCACTTAAAGTTGCCGGTTGCTCACAAGTTTATGAGGAGCAAATTTCACGCGGCGGGCAGAAAAGAGCAGCACATGGCGCCCCTCAACTGGAAGCATGCCTGAAAGCGCTAAGAAAAGGTGACACTCTGGTTGTTTGGGCACTCGACCGATTAGGCGGCACGCTCGCTCAGCTGGTTAGCCTGATGGATGATCTGAAAGAGCGCGGCATACAGTTTGAAAGCCTGAAAGAAAACATTCAGACCGGCACCCCAGCTGGCGATGTTTACTACCAGATGATCGCTGTATTCTCCAATTTTGAGAGAAACAGGAATATTGAGCGCACTCGTTCAGGGCTTGCAGCTGCCAGGGCCCGTGGACGCGTAGGGGGCCGTAAGCCGGCTTTCAACGATGATGACTGGAAAGAGATAGAAACAATGCTGACCAATCCAGAAATCACCATAGCAGCAATAGCAAAACGATTTGGGGTATCACGGCAGACGATTTACAGAAATATGCGCGAGAAAGGCACCAAACATATCCAGACAATGAATTAAGCCTGCGGCAATAGGCAATCTGCGAAGGAAAAGCGAATGACCGATACAGTTGATAACGAACCAACGCTCTCAAAACAGAAACAAAAACTGCTTAACACCGCAGCAGAGATCGCAACAAATCAGCCAACCAGTAACGATATGGCATTTACACATTCCATACTCTGCCAGGTAGGCTTACCCCGGACAAAAACTGATGGCCGCGAGTTTATGCGCAAATCAGGTGATGCATGGCTTTCCGTTCAGGCTGGGTGGCTCGATGAAGGTAATGGACCGGTTGAACAACCTCTACCTTATGGAGCCATGCCACGTTTGGCCCTGGCATGGTTATCTTCATATGCTGTACGTAAAAAAACGCGCGAGATACCTATAGGCCGCAGCGCCAGCGAATTTTTGCGCCTAATGGGCATGGATGCTCAGGGAAACAGGCATAAGACGTTAAGGCAGCAGATGCATGCGCTGGCCGCATGCAGGCTACAGCTGGGTTTTAAAGGCAGAACCTTTAACGGTCAGCCTGTTGAGCAGTTCGATGCATGGTTCAAAAACAGCGATGAAGGACAGTTAACCCTCTGGCCGGGCATAATGCTGCTTTCAGAAGGCTACTATAGAGGTTTGGTTGAAAACGCAGTCCCATTGGATAACCGTGCATTACACGCTCTGAAAGGCTCAGCTCTCGCACTCGATATATATACCTGGCTGGCGCACAGACTTCATAGGATAGAAGGTAGGCCGGTAAGATTATTTTGGTGCAACTTACGGGAACAATTTGCACAAGAGTATCAGGGAAAAGACCCTGACAAAGACTTCAAAAAAAGTTTTATGCCGGCTTTACGCGATGTTCTCGCTGTTTATCCAAAAGCAAAAGTAATGCAGATAAAAGGGGGAATAATGCTCTATCCATCCCCACCGCCAATACCTTACAAGACGAAATGATGTGGAGGCCCATAAGGGCCTTTTTTATCCACAGTTGAATAAGCCTGTTAATTCAGAAAGTTATCCACGTTAAATCGCCCCCCCTAACCACGTTAAATCGCCCCCCCTAACCACGTTAAATCGCCCCCCCTAACCACGTTAAATC
>JAAIGF010030332.1_pt1 | contig 34628 bp, 34 predicted proteins | sample 6487441 | NCBI WGS metagenome assembly JAAIGF01 (sample SAMN13974129, study PRJNA590717) | phyllosphere metagenome | biome: pepper field; feature: multiple bacterial spot infested pepper fields; material: pepper leaves; isolation source: leaves from pepper fields | host: Capsicum annuum ...
ACGGATCTGCTCCGGGGACCAGTTCCGCAGCAGCCGGACCTCGACCTGCAGTGCGAGCTCGAGCATGTCGAGCTTGCCGGGTTTCGGTCGGCGTGCTCGGGCGCGACATCGTCGCTCGGCCGCATACGGGCGATACGACCCGTTCGGGGCGCTGTTGCGCGCGAGCTCGCGACTGATCGTTGACGGCGCTCGACCAAGCTCTGCTGCGATCGCCCGCACCCCGACCCCGCCAACGCGCAGATCCGCGATCCGGAGCCGGTCCTCTTGGCTCAGGTATCGCCTCGAGCGGCGGGAGATGTCGAACGGGTTCTTGCCGCGGGCGGCTTTGAACCATCGGTAGCCCTGGAACGCATGCACCCCGACAGCATCACAAGCAGCCGGTCGGCTCATGCCCTGTTCGAGAAGGGACCAGAATCGCGCTTCGCGGGCTTGCTGCTCAGCTCTCGTTCCCATGGACAACACTCCGAATCACGGTGGTGTTGCAACGACCAGCTGAACCCAAGCATCGTCATACGGACACCCCGCCTGCGAGTCGCCGAAGCCCGCGGGTGCGGCGACTACAGGCGTCCGATAGACCCGTCCGCTAATATGCCCGGTGAGGGTGCCTCTATCGAACATTTGGCCGGGCGCCGACGGAGGGCAACGTGCTGGTTGGTTACGCGAGGGTTTCGACCTCGAAGCAGGATGCGCAGAGCCAGCGCGAGGCGCTGCTCGCCGCCGGCGTTGACGCGAAGCGCATCTACGTCGACGAAGGGCGCACCGGGCGAACGACCGCAGGGCGCACCGGTCTCGAGAAGGCGCTCGACGCGGCTCGAGGGGGTGACACGTTCGTGGTTACGAAGCTCGATCGGCTCGCGCGCTCGATCCGCGATTTCCATGACCTCGCTGATGCGATCACCGAGAAAGGCGTCGCGTTGCAGATCGGCGGGCAGACGTACGAGCCGGCGAGCCCGATGGGTCGCATGTTCTTCTCGATGCTTGCGACCTTCGCCGAGTTCGAATCGGATCTCATTCGCGAGCGGACCAAGGAGGGCATGGCGATCGCGAAGGCGAAGGGGCGGCTGCGTGGACGCTCGCCGAAGCTCAAGCCCCGGCAGGAAGCTCATGCGCTCGCGATGCTGGATTCGGGGGAGCAGACGATGGGTGAGGTCGCCGAGCTCTTCGGCGTTAGCCGGGCGACCCTGTACCGAGCGAAAGACCGTCGGGCGGCTAAAGGCCTCGCAACTGTCGATGCAGTGCTGCCGGGTGTCGCGATCGAGAACGAGCCAACGTCGTAACGCGCGCGGGCGTCACCCGCTCGGCCGCCACCGCGCCAGCATGAATCGTTACCTGGGTGGGCAGGGGGTGGTTGCGCGAATAAGTACGCTGACAAACGTGAAGACTCCTCTGCGAATTATCTCGATCCTTGGCGCTGCCCTCCTCCTGTCGTCGTGCAGTGCCACTGCTCCCGCTCCGGTTGAGGACGAGCCCGCCAGTTCGACGCAGGAGACGCCGGTAGCGGAAGCGCCTGCCACGGTTGACCCGCTGCCGTTCAACGCCAGCGGACTTCTTGGCGGCAACGTGACACCGGCCTTCGGCAATGGTGAACCCGGAGAAATCTCGGTCGTACACATCGGCGCGAAGCTTGCCGACCAGGGGGTGCTCCTGTTTGCGTTCCGCAACAACACTGCGGAAGCAATCGCGCATGTCGACTGGACCGCGGTCGCTCGCAGCAACGGCTCCATCGTCGGCTCAGGAAGCAGCCAAGGCACTTCGCCCGCAGTTGTTGAGGCCGGCGAGGTAGCTCTGTCCTACATCTTCTTCGACAACATCGAGGCGATCCCCGACGACGCTGATTTTGAGTTCAGCGTGAGCCCGTCGGCAGCGGATACGTCGTTCTACAACACCGCAGCCTTGAAGGTCACGGAGGCCAATCTCGTTGGCGAGTCGATCGTCGGCGGAGCCGTGAACGAGACCGGTGCCGAGACAACTGGACCCTTCAACGTGAGCATCTACTGCTTCGATGGCGACCAGATGACCGATCACATGACGGGCTACACCGACCAGCAGGATGCTGCGGCGGGAGCCACGGTCACTTTCTCGGAAAGTCTCTACATCTCGAGCTGCCCGTCATTCGCACTCGGTGTCAGCGGCTACTTCAACTAGATCTATTCGATCCCGCCTGTGCCGGAGCTGGCGAGCCGGTCGACCATTAGGCGAGCATCGAGGCTTGTAGTCGTCTCGAAGGCCAGCGCGTCTCACGTTTCCCTTCCCATGTACGCCCTTGCTCGATACTCGCCGCCTTGCAGGGGAGTGCAGCAGCAACGCGACGCCGAGGCAGCAGGTGTCGTCAGCGCTGACATAATCCGATCATGACCCGAACTCGTTTACTCCGTCCCACCGCGCTCGCTGCCCTGGCGCTCTTGACTGTGGTCGGCGCTGCCGGTTGCTCCTCTGATTCCTCTGAAGGCATCAGCGATGACTCTGCCTCGCAGGCCGAGCCGTCCGCTCAGCCGTCCGCCGAGCCGCTCGACCTTGTTGGCGAGTGGGAACAGTCGAACAAGAACAGCGAGGATTCCTATCAAGCTGCCACGATCACGGCTGACATGATCACCGTCAACTGGGTCACCGACGGCGGCGACACAACCTCGCTTTACTGGGCTGGCACGTATGAGGCTCCGACTGATGCAGCTGACTCGTTCGAGTGGGATTCGGTGAACGACAAGGAGCAGACCGACGTCGCCCTGCTTGCTTCTGGTGACGAGACGAAGACCTTCACCTTCGATGGCGACGTGCTCTCGTACTCCGTCACCGCGATGGGAACCACGACCAAGGTCGAGCTCGCCAAGCAGTAAGCACAGATGCAGCGCCCCCAGACAAGTCGTCTGGGGGCGCTCTCGCGCGGACGCGCCGCGAGCTCGCGTGTCGGTCCGCCCCGCGGCTTCCGCGCGACGAGTGGCTGGACATCAACCACCCGGATCGCTGCTCTACGCCCGCGTTGTGACCTGCGACCGGACATGCGAGTGCAACCACGGCCGCCGGCGCTGATTGCTGGGCTACCCCGCCCCCGCGAAGTGAATATCGGCGATCCAACCAGCGGGGCGAGTTCGACGACTCGCATCGGTTGGGCCTAACAAAGCGGGCGAACCGTGGCCCATCGTCTTTGTCGCCTGACCTGTCCCATAACTAACGCTCGCCTCGCCGTTGCGGAGGAGTGCTTGCAACACATGGTTGCGGGATTCGACTGCTCAGCAGCCTCTCGGCCCGCTAGCGAGCTCACCGCGCGGCCTCGAGACGTCTCGTAAGCCAACGGTTGTGGAACAGCCCTTCAGGTTGCTGCACCACGGCAGATCTGTGAATCAATCGGTGCTGCTCCGTGACTAGACGTCAACTCTCGGTGCAGAACTTGTCGCTTTCGAGGCAACCTCGTACAAGCCAAAGTCGCCATTCTTCGTGCGAGTCATTTAGGGGATTCACCCATTGAATTCGCCCGGCTAGCGGGTAGGTCGCCGCCACGCGACGAAGGAATGAGCGCTGTTTTTCATCTAGGGACGCGACGGGCGCTCCGTGCCAAATCGCTGCTTCGCTCAAATGCAGATCTTTAGTCATCGCTGACCTGATGCCTGGATCTGGTTCGTCATCTATGGCCTTGCGCAGATCACTGACCTGTCGGTCTTTTTCGGTCCGAACGCGCCCGCGATTCTCGAGCGCGACGAGCCAGCGAGTCATGAACGGGGAAGCGTGATCGCGCCATTCGCGGATCAAGGATGGAGTCATCATTACCCCGGTCATCGAGGATCTGTCCTCCAGTACCCTGGCGAACCGGAGACAGGCTTTCGATTCTTCCGATCGTCCAGAATCGGAAGCTGCGAGTGCTACGGATGCATCGACGATGACGTGAGTCATTACGCTCACGTTCAGTCCCGTGCTTGAACCGCGTCGAGGTATGCCCAGTCGGCATCCCGGGAGACGTCATCAAAATCGACGGGCCAGTCGCCGAAACGACCGGCAGGGTCAACTTCGGCAACAGTGAGAGTTTGAAAGCCCTCGGCATCCCTCCCGAACCAGTTCAGGGAAAGGCTCTTCGACGGAAGACTGCCTTCGGCGACAGCAGTTTGGACGCCGCGGATAACTAGCGAGCTGTGGGTTTCCACGATGAGCCTCACGCCTCGCTTCGCTGCGTCAACGAGGAGCTCTGAGAGCGCCAGTTGTGCCCGGGGGTGCAAGTGGATTTCAGGCTGCTCGAGGTAGACAATCTGCCCCTCTCGCGCCGCTAGCAGCGCGACGAGCACTGGCAGAGTCTGACTGACGCCGAAACCAACGTCGGCAACGCTGACCATATCGTCAGCTGCATCGGGGCCGGCGTGGGGAGTGCGACCGACTCGAAGCTCGATAGAGGCATCGTTGAGCCGACTCGCTTCGAGCTTCCAAGTCAGTCCGAGAACCTCTAAATACGACGACACGGTCGAAAGCCGCGGATCGTTCGTGACGGTCCATTGGTCGATGACGCTTGCTACGTAGGTCTCGAAGGTTCCGGGGTAGGTATTACCTACAGCTGACCGAGGATATGAGCGCTCTGGATTGCCTCGGAGTCCAGGCACATGAATGATGCCTCGCAAAAGGTGGACCCACATCGCGTCGTCGGCCATGTCCTCCCCAAGAGGGAGCGTCATTGATCGTTTGGTGGGAAGTAAAACAATGCCCGGGTCTAGAAAACACCGATTGCGATCTATTTCGACTGTCCAGTCGTTCGGTGCGTCGGCCTTGTCGAACTTCTTGTAGGCATCCAGGTACATGGCCGCCCCCTTAGCGAACCTATTGCGCAAGGCTGCCATCTCTGCCGCGTTCGGCTTGGGCGTCAGCCGCAACTCTCGGCCATCACTCCGAACTACGTCGGCGGCGATCTCAATATCAGCGGCGCCAGCAGTAAACGTCACTTCACGGGATTCATTCCCGACGCGCAATCCAGCGCTGAAGCTAGTGTCCGCCCTATCTCGGCCACCTTTGCTCATCATCTGAGAGCGATCGGTAATGCGCACGTTAGGGCCGTGCAATAGCAAGGGGCCAGGATCGAAGGCAGAGTCTAGAGTCTGCTTCATCATCAGGAACGGCTGTAGGAAACTGGATTTTCCGGAGCTGTTGGTACCGGCGATGATCGTAAGCGGTGCTACGCGAACCTCAGTAGCGTTTTTGATCGCTTTGTAGCCAGCGACTTTGAGCCACAGATCCCCTTTCGTTGCAGTCCCACGGCGCCAGCGTCGTGTGTAGCGATCCATTCGTGCCATCGTCGGCGCCCCCCGGTGTCAGTATCCCAGCCGATGTTACTACTGCAGGTGACGCCGTCAGGGCACTCAGGGTCCTGGCTCGACAAAAGGCGAGTGAGGACGCTGAACTGGCGCCGATAATGCCGGTTCCGTCGATATTGGCAGAGGTGACGTTCGTCACTACCGGCGCACGGCTCGAGCGCGAAGAATTAGCTTCACCGCAAGTGAGGGGAGCAAGCCGATGGCTCAGGGGACCAGCCGTTTCACCGAGCTGAGTCGCGCAGCGACGATCGTGAGCCTCGTCGTGAGCGCAGGATTCGTGCTCGCCGGGATAATCGCCGGTCTGCCCTGGTTGATCGGAATCTTCGGATTCCTTTTCTTGGCCGCGCTTGCCGTGGTGCCGTGGGGTACGACGCCGAACACCTCGGGCCGAGCGCGCCGATAATCGGCATTCTGTCCATCGCCGCTCTCAGCTCTGCAGTTGATGAGCCCAGCTGACGTTCTTGCATATCGTCGGTCACTCGTGGAACGGTCGAGCGAGCATTGCCAAGACGTACCCGAGCGGGATCACCGCGACCACCGCGTGCACGATTGGGAAGAGCGCGACGAGTCGCCGCGACGGCCGGCCGATCCCGTTGTACGGGATCGCTCCGCACACGAACCAGGTCAGGGACCCGCCGATCAGAGCCGTCATGAGGAATACGCCGAAGGACGCCGCCGCTTCCGGCCAGCACAACCCCGCAGGGCACAGCGACCGTCCGGAGGGCGTCTCACCCTCGGCCATGGCTGCGACCATCAGCATCGCGTAAAGGGGCGCGCGGACGATCAGGACTGTGATCCATGCGACGATCGCTCCGGTGAGCGGAGCTCCGGTGACCCCTCCGAATCGCTGCACGTCTTGATCCTGCTCCGCGGTCCGCCGCGCGGCATCAACCAGACGGTGCAGAACGCGATGCGGGCGGATGACATCGATATGGTCGAGGCATGGCCAAGCGAACTTCCACCATCGTCATTGACGACCTCACCGGCGCCGAACTCGGCGCCGACGCCGTGACCCTGGCTTTCGCGTTCGAGGGAGCTGCCTTCGAGATCGACCTCGCGCCGTCGGCGGCCGCGAACCTCCGTGGTGCGCTGCAGCCATTCATCGGCGCCGCTCGCAAGGTCGGCCGCGCCGGGCGCAGATCCTCGTCGACGTCGACATCGACATCGACATCGACATCGACGTCGGCGCCTGCCGGCGAGCAATCGTCCGCGCGCGCATGGCTGCTCGAGCAAGACGTCGACGTGCCGTCCCGCGGACGCCTGTCGGCCGAGCTGCTGGAGCGGTACCGCGCCCGCTAGGACAGTGGCAGGAACTTGCCGGTCGGCCTACTTTCGACAGAAGGCAGGTTCTCGGCCCCGGTAGAAGGCACTCGGCGTTAGTCGCATCCGCATTGTGTGAGTGTCGTTCTTTCGACAGTCAACCTCGCTTCGGCGGCGCCTTATGCATCACCTGGTTGGCTCGCATTAGCTGCCTGTCGAGAGGTTGGATGCACAGTGCGTTCGCGGCGCCAGAACCGGTGATCGTGCATCAGCGAATCAAAGTGGCATCGACGCTCGGCGCTGCTCTCGTCGCTCCGCTTGCGCTCTTGGATTCGGCAGTGGCGCCGCCATGAGGAGCTTGCGGGTGTACGGGTGCTGCGGGTTCGCGGTGATCGCCTCCGAGGTATTCATTTCGACGATCTGGCCATTCAGCATCACCGCGATGCGGTGGCTGACGACGCGGACGACATCGAGGTCGTGGGTGATGAACATCATCGAGACGCCCGTGCGTTCCTGCACCTCGAGCAGCAAGTCGACGATGCGCGCTTGTGTGGAGAGGTCGAGTGCGCTTGTCGGTTCGTCGCAGATGATGAGCCGCGGGTTCAGTGCGAGCGCTCTCGCGATTGCGATGCGCTGCCGCTGGCCGCCCGAGAACTCGCGGGCGAGGCGGCGGCCGGCATCGGCGGGCAGGTGCACCTTGTCAAGGAGGTCGCGCACGGTGTCACGGCCGGACTTCTGTCCATTGGCAAGCAGGGGTTCGGCGAGGATCTCCTCGATCGTGAGCGCTGGGTTCAGGGACGAATACGGGTCCTGGAACACCACTTGGATGTCTTTCGCGAGAGGCCGTCGATGCTGCCGGGAGAGGTGCGCGATATCGCGTCCGTCGAAGGTGATCGACCCGCCGGTGACCGGTGCGAGACCGAGCACGGCGCGCCCGAGCGTGGTCTTTCCCGATCCGGATTCACCGACGAGGCCGACGATCTCACCGGGTGCGATGTCGAGGTCGACACCCTTAATGACGTGGGCATCCGGGGTTCGGAGGCCGCGCGTCGGGTAGCTGACGTGCACGTCGCGAAGGGAGAGGAGTGGCGTGCGAACGGCGGGGGTGGTTGCTGCGGTGGTCATGTCGGTCCTCATCGGCTCGGGAGGGGCTGACGCGCGGGCCGACCAGCCATTGACGAATCGAGCAGCATCCTCGTGTACTCATTGCGGGGGCGTTCAAATAGCTCGTCGGCAGTGTTGGTCTCGACAATGGCGCCGTGGCGCATCACGCTGACCCGGTCGCAGATGTCCGCGACGACGCCAAAATTGTGCGTGACGAGGATCATGCCGAGGTCGCGCTCCGCGCGCAGGTCACGCAACAGATCGAGTACCTCCGCCTGGACGGTGACATCGAGGGCGGTGGTCGGTTCGTCGGCGATGATGAAGTCCGGATCGCCGGCGAGGGCGCCGGCGATGAGGATGCGCTGAGCCATACCACCCGAGACCTGGTGCGGGTAGAGGTCAAAGACCGCGTCCGGATTCTTGATGCCGACTCTGCCGAGCAGGTCGACCAGTTGCTTTCGAGCGGCGGCGGCGCTGATGTTCCGCACCGCACGGAGGCCGTAGCTGAGCTGCTTGCCAACGGTGAACGTCGGGTCGAGGTTGGTCATCGGCTCTTGCGGGATGTAGGCGATCCGTCGGCCGCGCGCGGCGGCCATCGCTTTGGGAGAGGCGAGGAGGTCTTGACCATCGAACTCGATGCAGCCGCCGAGGATGACGGCCTCTTTCGGCAGGATCCCGAGCGTCGAGAAAGCGACCTGGGACTTCCCAGAGCCGGATTCGCCGACGAGCCCGTGGATCTCGCCGCGGTTTACTTCGATGTCGACGCCCTTGACGACCGCGGCGACGGAGTCCGCGGAGTTCGGGTAGCCGAGCCGCAGACCCTCGATGCGCAGCAGCGGCTGAGCGGCGTCATCACCGCTCCGCTGCCGCGGCGGGTCGAGAGTGGTGGCGGCCTCGGCGCGGATCCGTGCGATCGCCTTCGGCCGCAGCGCGCTGTGGCGTGAGCCGGAGGTCTGCAGCGTGTCGCGCAGCACGTTGCCGAGCAGCACGAGCGCGAGGGTCACCGCGGTGATCAGTGCGGCCGGCCAGACAAGGCTCATCGGTGCGACGTAGATGCTGAGGAAGGCAGTGTTGAGCACGCCCCCCCAGGACGGGACGGTGGAGTTGCCGAGGCCGATGAACTCGAGCGAGGCCTGGATGGCAATGCCGGCGGCCAGCACGAAGGAGCTTTGGATGATGATCGGTCCGCGCACCGCGCGCAGCACGTGCTTCGAGACGATCCGCAGGTCCGACAGTCCTGCGACCTTCGCGGCATCGACGTAGAGCTCATGTCGTACGGTGACGACGAGCGTGCGCACGAGCCAGAAGTAGCCGGGAAAGATCAGCAGTCCGAAGATCGCCATGAAGACGACCATGTTGGGCCCGAGCACCGTGTACATAGCCACTAGCAGCACCATGCCGGGCAGCGTGAGCACGATGTTCGCGATCCACGAAAGTGCTGCGTCGATCCGGCCGCCAAAGTAGCCGGCGACGAGCCCAGTTGTCACGCCGAGTGCGAGCGAGACCGCGAGCAGGACGGCGCTGGACTGCAGCGTGCCCATGGTGGCGATCAGCAGACGGGACAAGATGTCGCGGCCCGAGAGGTCGCCGCCGAGTAGGTATGGGCCAGAGAAAGGCTCGGCGTTGGTGTACTCGATATTCGTTTGGTTCGGCGGGAATGGCGCGATGAGCGGCGCGAGCGCTCCGAGCAGAACGATCGCGAGGAGGAACAGGGTCGAGATGACGGCGATGGGGTTGCGGACGAGTCGGCGCAGCACGCCGTTGGCGGGCGCCTCAGTCGAGCCGGTCGCGACAGCGACCGTGTTGGGTGCGGAGGTCACGAGAGCCGCTCCTTGGGGTTGATGAGGCCGGTCACGACGGACAGGGCGATGTTGACGGCGACGACGACGCAGATGGTGAAGAGCACGGCGCCCATGACGACGGGGATGTCGCGCAGGATCGCGCTGTTCGTCAGTTGGGCCGCAACGCCGGGCAAGGCGAAAATCATCTCGATGATGACTACGCCTCCCATGAGTCCGATGGTCTGCAGCGAGATGGTCGTCAGGCCGGGCAGTGCCGCGTTGCGGAGTGCGTGCCGGTAGGTGATTGCGCGCTCGGAGACGCCGCGGGCGCGGAGCGTGCGGATGAAGTCATGCGACAGCGTGTCAAGCATCGCGCCACGGAACTGGAGCGCGGCGCCGGCAAGGGAGGTGATGAGCACCGCGGTGACGGGCAGCACGAGCGAGGCGGCCCAGGCGAGGGGATCGACCTCGGGGCTCACGTACCCGGTGGCGGGAAACACCTGCCAGGCCACCGCGAAGGTGAAGACGAGGATGATCGCGATGATGAAGCCGGGCACGGCACCGCCGACGACGCCGCCGATCTGCAGCACGCGGTCGACCCAGCCGCCGCGCACGGCGGCGGTGACTCCGATAACGACGCTGAGCACGAGCATGAGCGCGACCGAGATGAGCACAAGCGACAGCGTCACCGGCAGGCGGGTGCTGAGGATCGCGCTCACGGGCTCGCCGGTGTAATAGCTGTTGCCGAGGTTGCCCTGGAACAACCCGACGACCCATTGCCAGTACTGGAGGAGCACGGGCTGGTTGAGGCCGAGCTCCTCGGTGCGTGCGGTGACCGATTCCTCGGTCGCGCCTTCGCCGAGCACCTGGCGCACGAGCCCTTGCGTGTTCGAGAACACTAGGAGGAACGTGACGCCGGTGCCGACGACGAGGAGGATGATGCTGCTCAGCAGCTGCCTAAGGAGGAACTTCGTCATTCCGGGGTCCTGACGTCTCGCCGGGGCGGGGTGGGGCCGATGAGTTCGGCCCCGCCCCTCCCACGGGATGGTGGTCGTCCGCTGCCTTACTCGGCCGGTCGGAACGTGTAGAGGAACGGCGTGCTGCTGCCGGAGACGGACTCGGTGACCGTGTCCTTCGCCGTCACGACGTACGTGGTCGGAGCAGCCCACGGCGCGAACCAGGCCTCGGTCATCACGATGTCCGAGATCTCCTGGAACGTGGCCTCCGCCTCCGCGCCGGTCGCCGACTGCGCCTCGGTGATGAGCGCGTCGAGGTCTTCAGAACCGGCGCCGAAGATGTTCCACACGGACGTGCGGTCGACGACGTTCGCGAGGTCCCAAAGGGCCGAGCGGGATTCCATGGGGAAGATCGCGACGGCGTACTTGCCACCGAGGATCTCGGAAAGCACCGCCGTGATCGGCAGGTCCTCCTCGGCGACGCGGATCCCGATCTCGCCAAGCTGCTGCACGACCATCGGGTTGTTGGCGTTGAAACCCGGGATCGAGGGGATCGTCAGATCGAAACCGTCCTCGTACCCCGCCTCGGCCATCAGCGCTCGGGCCGCCTCGATGTCAAAGGGGTAGCGCTCCTCGCGGTCGGCGCTGTACAGCTCGTTCTCGCGGTTGAAGGGCACTGCGGTCGGGATCGCGAGGCCGGCGTAGAGGTTCTCGACGATCGAGTCGCGGTTGAAGACCATGTTCATCGCCTGACGCACGCGCACGTCGCCGAGCGCGGGCACCATCTCGCCCGTGCGGTCGAAGATCATAAGACCCTCGATGTTGACGTTGCTGCTCGTGATGTTGAACTGGTTCTCATCAAACTGGCTCATCGACGTAGCACCGATCGCCGCAGCGTCGATCTGGCCAGTACGCAGCGCGGAGATGCGCGCGGTCTCGTCCGCGAGCACCTTCACCGTCACGCTGTCGTACGGGTAGGCCCCGGCGTTCCAGTACTCCTCGTTGCGGTCGAGTACGTAGGTCGAGCCGGTCGTCGTCTCGGAGACGTTCAGCACGTAGGGTCCCGAACCCTGGGGGTTGGTCTCAGCCTCGTCGAAGTGCGCGGGGTTGGCGATGGCCCCGAGCTGCACAGCCATGTACATGGGCATGAGGCCGTTCGGGGCCGGCGAGTGCAGCGCTACCGTCTCGGTGTCTACCGCCTCGATCTCGACGCCCGCGAGCCGGCCGGCGTCCGGACCGGCGGCGTCGCGGATGTGCTCGATCGAGGCTTTAACTGCCTCGGCGTCGATCGGGGTGCCGTCGCTGAAGACGAGGTCGTCGCGGAGCGTTAGGGTAGTCGTCAGCGCATCGTCGCTGATCTCGAAAGTCTCGGCGGCATTCGGGACGACGGTGCCGTCCGGGTCGATCCGCAGCAGGGTGTCGTAGATGCCGGTCCAGACCCAGCGCGTGCTGCCGCTCATGCCAGTTTGCGCGTAGTCAAGCACCGGAGTGCCCTCCGCAGCGAGCACGAGCTCCTGCGAGCCTTGCACGCCACCGGCTGTCGAACCGGCGCCGGTGCAGGCGGTTAGAGCCAGCGCACCGATAGTCAGAATCGCTGCTGCAGCCCGCTTCCGGAACCGGGGGCGCACGTCCCGCTGCTGTGCGCGGAACGTGTCTCGGTCGTTGTGCATGGTTACCTCCATTGGTAATCACCCGTCGCGGCGTTGCGATCGGGATGCGCCTCGCCGGGTCCGCTGAGTGGGGAGCGGCGGACCCGCTGCTCGGAATTGAACACCATTAAGGGACGATCGCCAAGCTCGACTTCCCGCGCCCATCGGTACATGTGTCGTCTTGACTGGCCATCGCCTCGCGAGACAGGCCTGTCCCGAGTGCGGGTCGGGACGGTCACCGTAGACCGAAGGAGCGCGCGACATCGATGACGAACGGGCGGGAGCCCGCACCGTTCCGTGGGCGGGATCAGCCCCGCGCGAGTTGCGCGATCTCCGCTTCGAGCACGGCGGCCATGTCGATGCGCGGGTCGGCGAGCCACTGTAGCTGGAGCCCGTCAGAGAGGGCGATGAGGCGGCGCGCGGCGGCGCGCGGCTCAACGTGCTCGGCGATTCCCCCAGCGCGCCGGCGATCCGCGATGGTCTCGCCAAAACTCTTCACGAGTAGGTCAAGGCGTTCGCGGAAATACTCGTGGGCGGGATGCTCGGGGTCAGCGGCCTCGGCCGAAAAAGTCGTGTAGAGGTAGACCAGCCCGTAGTGCTTAACGTTCTCGCGCACGACCGCCATCCAGACGTCGAGCCCGTCACCTGCCGGGTGCGCGGCCGACGCCGTCTCGACCGTGCGCTGCTGCCAGGTCTGCACGACCTCCACCAGTAGGTCCTCGCGGGAGGCGAAGTAGTACAAGATGTGCGCCGGTTCGAGATCGAGTGCCCGCGCGATTTCGCGCAGCGAGGTGCGCCGGTAGCCGTCCTGAGAGAGCACATCGAACGCAGTCGCGAGGATCTGCGCTCGACGGGCCGCGCCCTTCGCGGAGCGCGGTTGTGCAACGGCCATGGAAAGACCATAGGGCTTCATGTTGCGGTCATTTTTTATTCCTGATAAAAAGAGCCCACCGCCAACCGGCGGAACGCACGAGGTGGTGCCTGTTGTCCCAATTCCGGACGGCGAGCCGAGGAGCTAACGAGCCCCGCTGCCTCGCCACGCGAATGGAGACACTTCATGACCAGCACCCCTCTCGGCGTCGGGATACTCGGCGCCGGGCCCGTCGTCCAGGCCATCCACCTGCCGACCCTTGCCCGTCTCGACGGCCACTTCCGCGTCGTCAACATCATGGACGTCAACGCCGATGTTGCCGCTGCCGTCGCGGCACGCGTCGGCGCGACGCCGTCAACCAGCGCTGAGGAGCTGCTTGCCGATCCCTCCGTTGAGGTCGTCGCCATCTGCAGCCCCGGGCAGTTCCACGCCAGCCAGGTCATCGCCGCGATGCGCGCCGGCAAGAAGGCCGTGCTCTGCGAGAAGCCCCTTGCTACCAGCCGTGCTGAGGCCGAAGAGATCGCGGCCGTATCCGCAGAGACCGGCGTGCCGGTCATCGTGGGCGCGATGCACGCCTTCGACCCGGGCTGGCTTGCGGCGCGCGAGCACGCCGAAGAGCTGCTGCGTACCGCGCACACGATCCGTTCAACCATGCTCATCCCGTTCAACGAGCGCTTTGAGGACTGGGCCACCGAGGTCACGGGCCGCACGCCGATGCCCCGTCCCGAGGGTGAGCCGGACAGCGAAGCACTCGCCGCGATGGTGAACGGTGTCGTGCTCGGGCTCGCCATCCACGACCTGCCGCTCATCCGCGCCGCCATCGAGGGCGCCGAGTCGGTGCGCGTTGTCGCCGCCGAGCTGCTGCAGCCCTTCGGTTACTCCATCGCCGTGCTCGCCGATGACCGCCTCATCCACCTCGACGCCGGGGTGCACGCTCAGTGGCAGCCGGTATGGAAGCTTGAGTTCGCCGGAGCGTCCGGCGAAGCGAACCTCGAGTTCACACCCTCTTATGTGCACGCCGGATCGGCCACCGCGACCGTGACCCGCGCCGACGGGCGCCGCGAGCAATACGGCCCGTTCGAGCACAACGGCTACGAGGGCGAGTGGATCGTGCTCCACGATCTCGTCCACGGCCGCAATGACGCCGCGCCCAGCGTCGCCTCCCTTATCGACGACCTCACCTTCGCCGTCGATATCGCCGCCGCCGCCGCCGACATCGTGCGCGCCGCGCACACCAGCCAGGAAGGAGCCGCCGCATGAGCGCGCTCACGGTCAACCCCGCCTCCGCCGTCACCGCGACCTTGCCGGTCTCGCTCAGCGCGAGCGCCGAATCGGACGCCGACCTCATCGTCATCGATGGCACGACGTCATGGACCGAGCCGCTGCGCGCGGCCCTCGCGCGCGCACCGCGCGGCGTGCTGCTGATCGACCCAATCGCGGAGCCGGCCGACGATGCCCGCGCGGTCGCAGCTGAGGCCGGGCTCGCCCGGGTTTTCGTCGCCGACCGCTACGCCGGCAACCCGGCCATCGCCGCCCTCGTCGAGCGAGCTCCAGCCGCACTGCAGGCCCCGGCCAGCATCACCGGCACGGTGGTGGGCGCCGATCGTAACCGCTCGGCGCTCGAAGCGATCAGGCTGCTGCGCGCACTCGGCCTGGAGATCGCGGAATTGAGTCGCGTCGATGCGAGCGGGGCTGTGCTGCTGCTGGGGCGCACGAGCGCCGGCGCGTCCATCGCTCTGCACGCGATCGAGAGCATCGACGAGCGCGCCGAGCTGCGCCTTCGCTCATTCGACGGAGCTGTCACCCTCGCCCTCGCCCCGGCCACGAGCGCACGCCCCGCCGTCGTGCACATCATCGACGCAAACGGCGCCCTGCAGCTGCCGACCATCTACGAGACCGCGCACCGCGCTGGCCTGCGAGCCCTCGTCTCCGACGGTTCGCACCAGGACGGATTCGACGGACTTATCGAAGATTTCGAACTCCTCGCCGACGCGTCGAGCATCCGCTGACCCATCTGACTCCGCCTTTCGATCAACCGGATCTTTCATGCACAACAATGTCACCGACCCGAGCCTCGCTGCGGCGCAGGCCTCGGCCACCACGAGCGCGCCGAAGGCCAGCGGAGTGCTGATCTTCGCCTACGTGCTGGCGCAGTTCGGCAACTGGCTCGCTCTCCTAACCCCAGTCGTCATCACGATCGCCTTGCGTGTCGCCGACGTTGCTGCTTCGAACGGGCTCGCAGAGGCTGAGAAGGCCGCTCAACTGGGTTACGTGCTCGGTGTCGGCGCACTCGCCTCGACGCTGGCAACCCCGCTCTGGGGCGCGATTTCGGACCGCACCACCTGGCGTCTCGGCCGTCGCAAGCCTTGGATGATCGTCGGCGTTGCAGGCGGCGTCATGGGCCTCGCGCTCATGGCCTGGGCGCCGAGCATGTTCGTGCTCGGCATCGGTTGGGTCATCGCGCAGATCGCCTTCAACGCGAATCAGGCCGCCCTCAACGCGCTGCTGCCGGACGCGATCGCGCCCTCACAGCGCGGCAAGGTCTCCGGACTGCTCGGCCTGACGTCCTCGCTCGCGGTTCTGGGCGGCACCTTCATCACCCAGTTCACGACCGGCAACTACACGGCGATGTTCCTCCTCCCCGTGGTCTTCGCCGTAATCGGGGTCGTTCTGCTCCTGATGGTGTTCAAGGACAGCCCGGCAGCGCGCGGCGAGCTGCCCCGCTTCGGCGTGAAACAGTTCTTTCTCTCCTTCTGGGTCAACCCCTTCGTGCACCGGGACTATGGCTGGGCCTTCGCTAGCCGCTTCCTCGTGTTCCTCGGCAACGCCTTCGTCACCACCTACGGCGTCTACTTCCTCACTGACCACCTCGGTGTCGGCCCGGCGGACATCGCCACGTTCATCTTCTTCTCGACGTTCATCAATACGGCAATCACGGTGCTCGTCTCGGTGCTCGGCGGCTGGCTCTCCGACCGATTCGGAAGGCGCAAGCCCTTCGTGCTCGGTGCCGGTTTGATCCTGGCCTTGGGGCTGATCCTCACCGGCTTCTCCTCGAGCTTCGGCATGTACCTCGTCGGAGCCGCGGTCGTCGCCTTCGGTAGCGGCCTGTACTACGCGGTCGACCTCGCCCTTGTCGCCGCGGTGCTGCCGGACGAGAAGAACTCCGCGAAGTACATGGGCGTCTTCCAAATCGCCAATGCGCTGCCACAGTCGCTCGCTCCGGTCATCGCCCCGGCCCTGTTGGCCATCGGCGCAGCAGGCGGCAGCGGCAACTACCCCGCAGTGTTCATCTTCGGCGGCATCGTCGCCATCATCGGTTCCTTCGCGGTGGCACCCATCCGCGGCACCCGCTGACGAAACCCCTGCCGGGTCGGGCCCTCGGGTCGCGCCGGCTCTCTCGTGGAAGGACCACTCTCATGCAGCACACCCGTCCTCGCGTCGTGATCGTCGGCGCAGGTATGATCGGCGCCGCTCACTTGCGTGCAGCTCGCGACGCCGGCGCCGACGTGATCGGCGTCGTCGCCTCCACCCCCGAACGCTCCCTGCAGGTCGCCGAAGAATGGGGCGTCCCGACCGGGTTCGCGTCCTTCGATGACGCACTGGCCTCGAAGCCCGATGCGATCCATATCTGCACGCCGAACGACACCCACGCCGAGTACGCCATCGCCGCCGCGAAGGCCGGTATCCACCTGCTGCTCGAGAAGCCCATCGGCATGTCGGTCGACGAAGGCGAGCGGATCGTCAAGGCTGTCAGGCAAGCCGGCATCATCGCGACCGTGCCGTTCGTTTACCGCTTCCACCCGATGGTCCGTGAGATCCGTGCCCGCCGTATCGCGGGCGAGCTCGGCGACGTGCTCCTCGTACACGGCACGTACCTGCAGGATTGGCTCGCGTCCCCGGACGCTTCCTCCTGGCGCGTCGATCCTCTCACAGGCGGACCGTCCCGGGCTTTCGCGGACATCGGCTCGCACTGGGCGGACCTCGCCGAGTTCGTCACAGGTGAGCGCTTCGTGTCCGTGGCCTCGGCCACGTCGATCGCCTATCACGACCGCCCCGCAGTGAGCGGTGCATCGTTCGGCGGCGACAGCAAGGCCAGCGCCGAGCGTGTGACCGTAACGACAGAGGACATTGCGACAGCCATGTTCCGCACCGAACGCGGGGTGATCGCCAACACCGTCATCAGCCAAGTGTCTGCGGGCCGCAAGAATCGAGTCTGGATCGAGGTCGACGGATCGAAGGGCTCCGCGGTCTTCGACCAGGAGCACCCCGAGCAAGCTTGGTTCGGCAGCACCAACGGCGCGACGGTCATCCGTCGCGGTGAAGGCGCGATGTCTCCGGACCAGGCCCGTATGACCCGGATCGCCGCCGGTCACTCGCAGGGGTGGACCGACGCCTTCGCACAATACGTCGCCGACAGCTACGCCGCGATGCGTGGCGAGCACCCCGAAGGACTGCCGACGGCGCAGGACGGTTTGCGCTCGCTCCGTGTCGTTGACGCTGTGCTCCGCTCCGTTCGAACGGGATCTTGGGCGGACGTTGCCGTCGCGGGGGAAACGCAGTTGCGGTCGGCGTGAGGCGCGACGCAAGCTCTACGAAGGTCAATTACGCTAAGACCGCAGCCGTGCAAGCACGCATACTCGATGCGACGGCCGATCTGCTCAGACTAGTGGGACCAATGTCGACGACGATCGCGGCAGTCGCAGCGGCGGCAGGGATGAGCACCCCTGGAGTGCTTTACCACTTCCCGAACAAGGTGACCTTGCTTGCCGCCGCGCGACATCGCATCCGCAATATGGAGATCAAGACCGGAGCTGAGGGGTCAGCCGTCCCGTCAGCAATCGCCCAGCAGGCCGATGTGCTCGCTGCAGCGACCGTCGGGGAGCCAACTATTGCGGTAGCTCTTCGTCAAGACGTCAGTGAGATGCTCACGCTTGCGGACCCCACAGATGAGCACGCTAGTGACGCCCTGACGCTCGACCGAGTAAAGAGTGCACGTGAGATCGTTGCCCTTGAGATCGGCTTTGCGATCCTCCGCGTCATCGACCGTGGCGGAGCAGTAGCCGTAGGCGCTCCAAAGCGACCGCCAGGGACCGACGCTGACCGGCCTTCAGCCTGACCCACACATGCTGACCGGCCGCGTCAACGGGCAGGCCAGCATGCGCATTACATGGTGATGTTCGAAGGCTCTCTCAACGCGACTGCTTGTGCGTCTGAGCGGCACGTGAATGTCACTGACGTAATTGTTGCGTTGAGGGCTGCGCCAGGCCTGTAGCCAGCGACGTCGCTCGTCCCGCAATCACAAGGAGTGGCCTACAAGATCAATTCCGTCCGGCGTCGCGCGTGCTTTGCTGTGCGCATGGGGATGAACGAAGTGACCTCAAGACGTTCGCTCGGCTGGGTGATGCTGGCGTTGTTTCTGCTTGTCTCCGTAGCGCTCGCGCCGGTTCTGAGCGCCGAGGCATGCCCGGCGGGGAGGGCTGGCGGGGGAGGGGATTGCGTAACCTCTTGGCAGTCACTGCTCAGCGTTGAGACCGGCTGGGCGCCTTGGCTCGGCTCAAGCGCCGCGTTCCTCGTAGTCGCTGTGTTCCTAGACGTCTACGTGCCGCGTCTCTTCAGGACGAGCGCAACTCGCTAGGTTCGTCGCGTGATCACGCGAACTTCGACCATCGTCGTTGACGACCTCACCGGTGCCCAGCTCGGCGATGACGCCGTGACCGTGACGTTCGCGCTCGAGGGCGTTGCCCATGAGATCGACCTCGCGCCGGCCGCGGCCGCGGACCTGCGCCAGGTGCTGGAGCCGCTCATCGGCGCTACTCGCAAGGTGGGCCGCGCCGGGCGCGGATCCGCGTCGACGTCGGCTCCGGCCGGTGAACAGTCGGCCGCGCGCGCCTGGCTGCTCGAGCAGGGTGTCGCTGTGCCGTCCCGCGGGCGTCTGTCGGCCGAGCTGCTCGAGCAGCCAGGCGCGCGCGGGAGGGGGCAGTGGCAGGAACGGGTCAATCAGCTCGGTTTCGACATAAGGTGGAATATCGGCTTCGCATCAAAGTGGTTGTGAGGTGTTTTGCTTTCCGCGATTAGCACTTTGGCCTGCAGTCTGAATCGAGCGCTTTAGTGCGCCTGGGGGTATTGCTGCCGCGTGATCATGATTGCGCCCATCGCCAGATCATGATCGGCGCGCATCGATGTCACGAGGCCTGAGATCGCGATGATCCCGGCGAGGCCGCCCTGTACGAAGAGCGGCACCGCGCCGCCGGCGACGGCGAACTCGCGCGGGTCCAGCCAATCGGGTGCGCGGCCGGCGCCCTGGTGGCGCAGGAGTAGTTCCAGACTCGACACCTCGTGCCGCCGAGCGGAGTTGACCTTGCGTCGCAGCCAGTCATCGTGCTCGGCGGTAGTTCCGGCGAAGGACGCTTGGAAGACGAGCTGCTCGCCCCGCACGATCCGGATGGCCGCCGGGAGCGCATCGCGCTCCGCCGCCGCGGCGGCTGCGGCGCCGAGACGCCGGGCGTCCGCGTGGCTGAACGACGTCAGCTCGAGCAGCGGCGCCTCGGCGCGGACCTCGGCGAGCAGCGCCCGCATCTCGTCGGCCGCGGTCAACCCGGAGGTCATGGGGTCTCCCTCGGCGCGGCGGTGCTGTCGCGCACTACGAGCGAGGTCGCGAGCTCGATACGTGCGACCGGGCGGTCGGGGTCCTCGCGTAGTCCGAGCACCATGCGCACGCCCTCCATGGCCATCTCGGTCAGCTGCTGCCGGATCGTCGTGAGCGGCGGGCCGGCCCATCGCGCGAACTGCAGGTCGTCATAGCCCACGACCGAGACGTCGCCGGGGACGGCGAGACCGAGCACCCGGGCCGCCTCGTAGACGCCGAGGGCCTTCACGTCGCTCGTGGCGAAGATCGCGGTCGCGCGATCTGGTCGGTCGAGCAGGCGGAGCGCGGCGTCGGGGCTCGCCTCCTCGGTCTGCGCGTTCGTGAACACCAGCGACTCGTCGACCGGGACGCCTGCCACCTCCATCGCGGAGCGGAACCCGGCGACCCGCGCGCGGGTCGCCATGAGCACGCCGGTGCCGGCCACGACGCCGATGCGGCGGTGGCCGAGGTCGAGGAGATGCCGGGTGGCGGCCACGCCGCCCGCCCAGTTCGTGGAGCCGATCGACGGCAGATCCGGATCGGAGGCGCCCACGGGATCGACGACGACGAAGGGCACATGGCGGCCCGCCAGCTCGGCACGGTCATGCCGCGACAGCGCCGTGGCGATGAGCACGACGCCGCGCGGCTGCCGCCGCGCCACAGCGGCGGCCCAGCCGGGCGAGACGCCGTGGTGCACCCCGGTCTCGCTGACGGTCACCGTCATTCCGTGCTCGCGCGCCACCGCGCTGGCGCCGCGGATGATCTCGATCGCCCACACCCCGTCGAGGGAGCCGAAGACCAGCTCGACGGTCTCCTCGTAGCTGTCGCGCGTGCCCGGCTTGCGATAGCCCGCATCGACGAGCGCGGCCAGCACACGATCGCGCGTCGAACTGGCGATCCCCGCCCGGTCGTTGAGGACCTTGGAGACCGTCGATACCGACACGGAGGCCGCCGCGGCCACGGCCTCGAGGGTCGGGCCGCGGGTCTCGACGGCGGGGTTCGCAGCGTTGCGCATGCGGCTCATCGTGCACCATCCGGTCCGATCATGCGAGCTCAAATCGAAAGATTTCCAATATCCTGCTCAACCTTGACGGCTTGGTTTCGGCAAACTTAGCGTTCCGGCACGGCTCGTACTCCGAGCCCATCCCATCCGCTCAAAGGAGAGTTCTGATGCCCAACCCCACAGCCCGCGGTGCGCGCCGGGTGCTCCCGCTCATCGCGGCTGGAGCCGTGCTCGCCACCGTCGCCGCCTGCTCGTCAGGCGCCACGGTCGCCGAGGACGACTCCGCCACGTCCGGTTCCGTCGACTGGTGGGGTTGGACCCCCGAGATCGGCGTGGGCCAGCAGTACATCGACCTCTTCAACGAGGAGTACCCCGACATCGAGGTCGACTACCGCCAGATCGCGGTGGCCGACTACGACTCCGTCATCCGCCCCGGTCTCGCCTCGAACGATGGCCCGGACGTCTTCAACCTCGCGCCCGGCGGCGGCGTCGGCGGCGTTGAGCGCTACGCCGCCAATGCGGTCGACCTGACGCCCGCCATCGAGGAGGCGCTCGGCGCCGACTGGCAGGACCTGATCGCCGAGAACGGCGTGATCGGCATGACCTCGGCCGACGGCGAGATGGTCGGTGTGCCGGTCGGCTCCACCTATGCAGGATCGATCTGGATCAACCCAGACATCTTCGCCGAGCACGGGCTGACCGCCCCGACTACCTACTCGGAGTGGAAGGACGTCTGCGCGACCCTGGCCGCAGCCGGCGAGGTCTGCGTCGGCTTGGGCGCCGGCAGCAACGGCACCAACCAGGACCTCGTGCACGCCATCGCGAACAGCCTTGAGCCCGGCGTCTGGAGCGCCGCGGTCGCCGGCGACACGGAGTGGACCGACCCGGTGCTCGTCGAGGCGATGACGATCTTCGCCGACATGCTCGACAGCGGCATGGTGCAGGACGGTGCGCTCGGCATGCAGCAGTACCCCGACGTGAACAACCTGTTCATGGGCGGCGGCGCCGCCATGGTCTCGATGGGCAGCTGGTACATGCAGTACTCGACCGTCGCGGGCATGACCGCCGCGGTCTCGGCGGCCGGCAGCTCGGACGCCGCGCTGTTCCCGATGGTGAACATCCCGTTCCCGGACATGGGCGACGGCTCGGGCACCGAGACGCTCTTCGGCGACGTCGACTACGGGCTCGCCGTCAGCAGCAAGGCCTCGCACCCGCTGGCCGCGCAGACCTTCGTGACCTGGCTCGGCACGAGCGAGGCCGCCCAGCAGCTGGTCGCCGACTCGCTGAACAACATCCCGTCGCTGAGAGGCATCACGCCCGCCTGGGACTCCATCGAGCTCGTCGACGCCGCCACGCAGGTCGACACCCTGAGCAGCCTGCAGGAGCGCGCCTCGACCATCGTCGAGCCGCGCCTCGGCGACATCGATGCGGCGCTCGGCCAGGCGATCGGCGACGCCCTCGGCGCCGTCGCCGCGGGCGACTCCACGCCCGAGGACGCCCTGGCGACGCTCGAGTCGGCGGCGCGCTGACCGATGTCGCGCAACGATCAGCGGCCTGCGGGCCGGTCGGCGACGGACGGGCGCACCGCCCGCCGTCCCCGGCCGGCCCGCCGGGCCCCCGGACCCCAGCGGCGCGGCAACGCGCTGCCCTGGGTGCTGCCGGCGCTCATCCTCTCGGTCGGGCTCATCTCGTACTCGATCATCTACACCGGCTACATCTCGGTGCTCGACTGGGACGGCTACTCGCCCGATCCCGCGGTGATCGGCGGCGGCAACTACGAGCGGGCCTTCGGCGACCCGATCTTCTGGCTCGCGATCCAGCACACCCTTGTCTCCTTCGTCGTCACGTTTGCCTGCCAGGCCACCATCGGCTTCGTGCTGGCGGCTCTGCTGCACACGCAGCCGTGGTTCCAGGGGCTGTACCGGGTGCTGATCTTCGTACCCGTCATCCTGTCGCCGGCGATCACGGCCCCCGCGTTCCGCCAGCTCTTCGCCCCCGGCGGCCAGCTGAACGGCGTGCTCGAGGGCGTCGGCCTCGGCGGCCTCGCGCAGCCGTGGCTGGCGCAGGGCGAGACCGCCCTCTGGGCCGTCATGCTCATCATGGTCTGGCACGGCACCGGCGTGAGCTTCCTGCTCTACTCCGCGGCGATGAGCCAGATCGAGCCCGAGATCCTCGAGGCCGCCGAGATGGACGGCGCCGGCAACATCCGCAAGCTCGTCTCCATCGTCTGGCCGAGCGTGCGGGGCACGACCATCGTGCTCGCCACCCTCAACGCCATCGCCTCGCTCAAGGCCTTCGACGTGCCCTACCTGGTGACCGTCGGCGGCCCGAACTACGCGACCGAGTACCTCGGCACCATGATCTACCGGATCAGCATCCCGCTGAGCCAGGTCGGCTACGGGGCCGCGCTCTCGGTGCTGCTCCTGATCGTGGCGCTGGTGGTCGGCATCGTGCTCAACGTGCGCCGTCGCACCCCGAAGGGAGACCGCTGATGCTGAAGCCGCGCACCCGGCTCGGGCGCATCGCCGTCCAGATCGTGCTCATCATCCTCATCGTCCCGTTCGCGTTCCCGCTCGTCGTCATGGTGCAGGGCTCCCTCGCCGGCGCGGGCTGGCAGAACTACGCGACCGTGCTTGCCGTGCCCGAGCTGCCGCTGTTCTTCCGCAACAGCATCATCATCACGGCGTCGACCATCGCCATCGTCTACGTCGTCGGCCTCGTCGCCGCGTTCGGCTTCTCGAAGCTGCACGTGCGGGGCAAGGAGCTGCTGTTCTGGCTGCTGCTCGCCACGCTCACGCTGCCCGGTGTGGTCATGCTCACCCCGCTGTTCACGACCGCGAGCGCGCTGAACCTCTACAACACGTACTGGGCGGTGATCCTGCCGCTCGCTGCCCTGCAGGTTCCGTTCGCCGTGCTGATCGCCCGCAACTTCGTGAACGGCATCCCCGACGAGATCATCGACGCCGCCCGCATCGACGGGGCCAGCACGGTGCAGGCGTTCTGGTACATCGTGCGCCCCCTCATGGCGCCGATCGGCGCCGCGGTCATCGTGTTCACCTTCATCGGCGCGTGGAACGAGTACCTGTTCCCGCTCGCCTTCCTGGTCGACCCGTCGACGCAGACGCTCACGCAGCTGCCGCAGTTCTTCGTCGGGCAGTTCAGCAACGACCAGACGAAGGTGCTCGCCTCCGCCGTCATCATCGCGATCCCGCAGGTGATCGCCTACCTCTCCCTGCAGAAGCTCTTCGAGCGCGGCCTCTCGGCCGGCGCCCTGAAGTGAACCACCGAAGAAAAGGAAGCACCACATGCCGCACGCACGCATCGACCTCCACCGCCACCACCAGCCGCGCCTTCCCGAGCTGAGCAAAGCCGTGCTGGCCGGCATGGTGAAGGGCTTCGACATGCCGGAGGACGACCTGTTCCAGATCTTCCGGCTGCACGAGCCCGGCGAGCTGGTCTACAGCCCGACCTTCCCGAGCCAGCAGCGCGACGACATCATCTTCATCGAGATCGTCGCGGGCGCCGTCTTCAGCGCCGAGCAGAAGCAGGCAGCGGGCGCCGCCATCGCCGACGAGATCGCGGCCCTCGGGATCAAGCGCGACAACGTGCTCTGCGTCGTCCTCGAGGTCGGCAGCGGCGCCTGGTATGCCGCCGAGTCGACCGCCGCCTGAGCCAGGAGGAGCTCCACCATGGCACCGCGCACCCTCGCGCCCGGTCAGGCCGCGCGCATCCACATCCACGACGCCGTCACCGGCGAGGACATCGTCATCCACGAGAGCAGCGAGGTGCTGCTGGAGGCGCCGAACTGGTCGCTCGACGGCGGCACCCTGCTGCTCAACGGCGACGGGGCGCTCTGGTCGCTCGCGCCGGAGGCCGGCGCCGAGCCGCACCGCATCGACCACGAGGCGCTGCCCCCGATCAACAACGACCACGTGCTCGACCCCGACGGCGAGCACATCTTCCTCTCGACGAGCGACCAGCACATTTACCGCGCCGCGCTCTCGGGCGGGCCGGTGCGGCGGGTGACCTCCGACGAGGGCACCTGGCACTTCCTGCACGGCGTCTCACCGGACGGTGCGCGCCTCGCCTACGTGAGGCTCGCGAGCTTCGATCAGCCGGGGCGCCTCGCGGTGATCCCCGCGAGCGGCGGGGCCTCGAGCATCGTCGACACCGGAGAGGCCCACATCGACGGCCCGGAGTGGTCGCCGGACGGGCAGTGGATCTACTTCAACACCGAGCAGTGGGCTGACCGGCCCGGCCACGCGCAGCTCGCGCGGGTCCCGGACGCAGGAGGCCCGGTCGAGCGCCTCGTGGCCAGCGACACCGTCGACTGGTTCCCGCACCTCGCGCCGGACGCCCGCACCGCCGTCTACATCGAGTTCCCGACCGGCACGCTCGGGCACCCCGCCGACCTGCCGGTGTCGCTCGTGGTCGTCCTCACGGACGACTGGACGACCCCGCTGCGACGCATCCCGCTGCCGGGCGGGCAGGGCACGATCAACGTGAACAGCTGGTCACCGGACAGCCGCCGCTTCGCCTACGTGTCGTACCCGGTCGCCGACGCATGAGCACGACGCGTCCCGGCGCCGCCGACTGGCTGCGGCCGCTCGGCGGCACCGGCCTCGCGGTGTCGGCGGTCTCCGCCGGCGGCGGGCCGATCGGGGGCATGCCGGAGCTGTTCGGCTACGACGTGCCCGAGCAGCAGGCGCTCGAACTCGTGCGAACGATTATCGACAGCCCGATCCGGGTGATCGACACCTCCAATGGGTACTCGGATGGCAAGAGCGAGCAGCGCATCGGGGACGGTATCGCTCAGCTTGGCGGGCTGCCCGACGACTTCCTCGTCGTCACGAAGGTCGACCCCCGCGACGGCGATTTCTCGGGCCGGCGCATCCGCGACTCGATCCGGGAGAGCCAGGACCGCCTCGGCTTCGAGCGGCTGCCGCTCGTGCACTTGCACGACCCGGAGTTCCACCCGCAGGCCGGTTTCGACGCGCCCGGCGGCGCGATCGAGGCGCTCGTCGCTCTCCGCGACGAGGGCGTGATCGGCCACCTCGGCGTCGCTGGCGGGCACACCCCGACGCTGCGGCGGATGCTCGGCCTGGGCGTCTTCGAGGTAGTGCTGACCCACTCGCGCCTGACCCTGCTCGATCGCGGCGCCGACGCGCTGATCGACGAGGCGCGCGCCGCCGGCCTGGGCGTGATAAACGCCGCCGTGCTGGGCGGCGGGCTGCTCGCCAAACGCGAGGCGCGGCCGCTCTACGGGTTCCGGCCCGCACTGCAGGACGTGCTCGAGGCTGCGGCGGCGCTGCACGATCTGGCCGACGAGCTGGGCGTTGTGCTGGCGGACGCCGCGGTTCAGCATTCGCTGCTCGACCCACGTGTCGACACAACAGTGGTCGGCTTCTCGAGGCCCGAGCGGATCGAAGCCTTGGTTCATGCTCTTGCTGCTCCGATTCCAGAAGAGTTCTGGGCGCGCGCTGTCGATCTGCTGCCCGTCTCGAGCTCCTGGCTCGACGCTGAATACTAGGAATCGATAGCCCGAGACCTCGTTCGGCAGGACTCGCGATTACTTGTCAGTGAGGGCGGGGCTCGAAAACCGATAATGTAGATTATGTCGGAATCCGGCTGTTCGTGGCGTCTTTGCCAACCCGCCGACCGCCCACCACGGCGTCGGGTGCGCTGGCGACAGCGCACAGCCCCCTGCCGTGACGACAGGGGGCCGTAGCGCTGCTTCGAGCTCGAGGCTACCGCCGTCGTCGCGCGAGCGTGGTGCTGGCCATGATCGTGACGACCAGGCCCGCAACGATGACGAAGCCGGTCGCATACACCCACATCTCAGGCGGGGCGGCGAGGGGCCACCAGGTCACGGCGCCGATGATGAGCGAGGCGATGCCGATGAGCAACAGGGCTGCGCCGGCGGCGCTGAACCCTCGGAGTGCCGTTGCGGACATGAGTGCTCCCTTCGTGAGCGGTCTCGTTTACTGACCCCAGCAGCCGACGCTGCCGTTGACGTAGGCGTTGATGTAGACCGCGCTCTTCTCGTAGCTAGCAGCCTTGCAGATGCCGACGATGCCGGCGCCGGCTGCCACCAGACCGCCAGCTGCAGCGGTCACTGCACCGGCCGGAGCGGTGACGCCCGCGGCAGTGAGCACGCCGCCCACGGCGGCGATGCCGCCGCCGCCGCCGGCGAGTGCGGCGATGAGGAGGTTCGTGTCGCACGAGTGGAGTGCCCACTGCCATCCCCAGCCCCAGAATCCGGTGTAACCGCGATCGCCGGTGCACGCAGCAGCGGCCGCGACGCGAAGACCCACGTCGCTCGTTTCCGCGGCGACATTGCCATCGAGGTTGATGACGCTGAGTCCAGCGGCCTCGTAGGACGTTGCGAAGTCCGCCACCGCGCTGGCGTTGACGCCCGCGCCGAGGGCGATCGACGCGTCGAAGACGCCGGCTTCCTGGTCGGTTGCGGCGATGAGCGCCTCGAGCTCGGCCTGATCTGCGGCGCTGAGCTCGGCGGCGGGGCCGCTGGTCATGTTGTCCGGCGTGGGCACCTCGGCGGTGCTGGCGGCGGTGGCAGGCGAGGCCCCAAGGGTCGCCGTGAGCGCAAGAGCTGCGCCCGTGAGGATGGCCATCAGGCCGTATCGCTGGTTCTGCATCGTCTTCACGTTGGTTTCTCGTCTCTTCAGTTCCTGTAACGCAACCCCCTCCATCGGGAGCTGGTGAGGAATCTTCCCCACATCGAGCCTCCCTCCGCGAGCTGAGAGGATCAACCCCGAATGGGGGGCAAACACTCGATTCATGAGTCCTCAATTCGGACCACATGACTACTCAAATGGGGTACGAGCAAGTTCCGCGAACACCGCAACTGCAGCGTTAAGCGAGTGATGATTCAGTTCAGCGCCTGGAGTTGATAGCGCCCTCTATCACATTCTGGTAGGACGTCTTGTAGGAGGTGGTCGAGACGACTTCGATGGAAGTTCCTGCCGCAGCGCGCATCGCCGTCCGAGCCCGGGTTCGGAAAGACCTGGACGAGCTCGAGTACCGGCGGGCGCTAGTGAGTCTGGCGAGGGGCGGTTACACGCAGCGGCAGATTTCGGGTTGGCTTGGTATCTCGCAACCGTCGGTGCAGAGTGCTCTGCAGACCGCGCAGAAGGTTCCATTCCCGGTTGAAGGGTTCTCGGGCGCGAACCCGATCGAGATCGCCCAGCGCTTCGCTGCGGGACTGATCGAGCGGGAGCAGCTCGTCGATGAGCTCGCGCGCTTCTCGTACGACGATCGAGCGAGCTCGGATGATTACGACTGGCTGGTCGAGCAGCCGTCGGCGACTTGGTCCGAGGTTTCGCGTGCGGTGCGGATGGGGTTGCTGGAGGACGACGTCTACGACGAGATCTTCGCCCGGCGCCATGGCGCGCCCGCAGCCGCTCAGTGACGGACGAGCCAGTCGCGCATCACCTTGACGCGGTGCGTGAGCTCTCGCGAGCTGGTCACGCGCTGGCGCCTGATGCTCCGAACGCGACGGTGCGCAACCGTGCCTGGTGGATCGATGGCGAGCCGACGCCCTCGCGTGATCGCCTCCACCGGCGTTTGCTAGAGCGGGCCCGTTCGGAGGCTGCGGACGTCGTGCAGGGCCGGCGCGCGATCGTGTTGGCTGGCCCTCCGGGCGCTGGCAAGAGCACCGTGCTGAACGATCTGCTCGGTGACAAGCGCCCGGCGTACCTGGTCATCGATGCTGACGAGTTCAAGCGTGCGCTGCTGCGCGAGGCGATGGCTGACGGCTCTTACGAGTCCTGATTGGTGCCGGATGAGGTGGGCGAGCGCGAGGCGGCCGGCGAGCGGTTCTTACCGCTCGAGCTGGCCTCTTTGGCAGAAGGTCGCGCAGACATATCAGCCTCGGACCCGACTGTCGGTGCTTCTCAGTAGCTTTGGTGTGTGGCCGACACCAAGCAGACCAAGACCATCGGGGAGCACCATGTCGCGGCTGAGCTCGCTCGTCGCGGTTGGGCGCCGGCGCTCACGCGCGATGGGCTTGAGCGCACCGACATCCTTGCCGTTTTCACCAACCCGGAGAACCGCCGGCTAATCGAGATTCAGGTGAAGGGTGCCCGCGGGGCGGTGTGGAAGTCGATCAGTTGGCCGCTAGGCCTCAAGTCACAAGGGCCGAGCGCTCATGAGCGCGAGTACTTCGTGATGGTCGCGGTACCCCACGATCTTGCATCGGCGCCGCGAAATTTCGTGGTCCCTCGCTCGCATATCGCGGCTGCGGCGTGGATCGAGCACATGAACTGGCTCACCGAGCCGGGTATCGAAGCTGGCAAGCGCAACGCCCCTGTAGAGCAGGCGCGCGTCCGGCTGCCGACACTCGAGCGATATGAGGATCGATGGGACTTACTGCTCGTCGACGAGGCGGAGGTGCCGGTGCTGCTTCCCGTGAGTTACCGGACGTTCGCGCTCGACGAGCGCGTCGGGCTGCCTGACGGGCATCCGTGGCGAACCACGATGCCGGAATGGTGAGTTCGGGTTCGTCCGGTTCCATGGTGCATCCGAAGTCATCGACGTCGATATCGACAACGACGTTCCGCTGTGCCATGTCGGGTCCTTCGGTAAAGGGCCCGCGGTCCCAGCTCAGGTGACGAGGTAGTCGAACGTGCTGGCAAGTCTCGCTGCAGGATGTGTTCCTACGTTTAGAAAGCGGCGCGCGCTTGCTCCCAGCTCCACGGGGCCGAAGTCGTCGAGTCGTCCGGTCGGGATGGGTCGTCGCACCCGCTCGACATCCGAAAACAAAATCCGCAAGCGGTCTCGGTTTGCGGGGCTGAATCCAATTGTCGGCCGGTCGTGACATCTCGCAAGCGGTTCCCTCAGTGCTCACTTCGACGCCAAGCACGTCTCGCGGTACTTACGGCAGAGCGCTCTGCTGATCTGAAATCGTCCAAGAGAATCATGTCGACGGGACGTCCCTTGGCGTCGTCAACGTCGCAGGTGATGAACGATAGCCTGACAACGCCTTCGTCGTACTCGCGCGTCAATCGGATGAGAATTTCATGTGCGAACAGCACACGGATAGTTTGTTTAGCGGACGGAAGTTCCTTTCCATCGCGAGCCCAGCTCTCAACCTGACTAAGGTTTTCCGCCCCGCTCAGGCATGAGATCAAATCATCGCCGAGAACTCTGCTGAGGTCGCGAACCGCGCACCGAATCCAGCAAACTGCAAGTTCCGTCACTGCCGTAGTCCGTTCATCCGCGAATCGCTCGTAACCCGAGGCGCCGCACGGAGAGTGAAACCCAGTTCAGAGGAGTCCGATGGAAATGTGTTGCGCGGTGCGACTGGGATGATCATGGGCGTCGAAGCGCGTTGTCTCATACGGACAGCTTGTTGCACTTCGGACCGCGATTAGACGGACAAGACGGCCCTCGAAAAGTCAAATCCTCGTAAACGAACAGATCGAGGATGAACTCAGCCGTTTCTCTCAGGTAGAGGAGGGGCATTTCGGGAATTCTAGCGCGCTAGAGGTCAGGAGTTCAGATTGCGAGTACGACCTTAGTGATCATGGTCGTTGCGTGTTCAGTTGAAATTATTCAGCCTAGTCGTTGCTGCCGGCGACGACGGTGGTAGGCGCTGTTCGATCGAGGTGACGATTGCGCGGAGCAGGTCGGGGTGCTTGGGCCCTTATCCGCGGTTCAGGTGTTTGTTCTGCTTGAGCGAAAAGAAGCTCTCCATCGCGGCAATCTCGCCAACCGAGGTGAAATGTCCCATTAATGCGAAGGGCGTTACTCACCGAGCTTGTCGTGGACTTTCGGAGATCGAAACTGGAATCCGAGACCCGATGGACCATGCAATCGGTGTTGTTCACGCGGCCTCTGGCGAGCGCTGGGCCGAGTGTGTCCGCAGCGAGCTGCGAGTTCATCCGCTAATTCGTCGAGTGGCCGACCATGCGGTTCGAGCATACGTTCTTGATCGCCCCGGTAGCGACCGCGAGCGCTGCTGACAGGCACGCGGTGATGTCGCTCAGCCAGGAGTCGGTCGGGCGTGGTCGCGGTGACGTTGCGCCGCACGCGATCGTCATGGGCGGGCGGGACGGGGTGCTGCTGCCCGTCGGGCGCCGCTGGCCGGACTCGCTCCCCCTAGCCGACCCGGGCGCAGAGTCGCCAAATCGTCCGATCGATTGCTTATGCCCGGCGGCGCGACCTCTGCGCCGATGATGACCTCGGAGGGCTTCGCTGGGGCGCGAGCGCTAGCAAAAGCCCGAGGCATGGTGCGACGCGTCGAGGCGAAACGACGTCGGACGCTCGTCGTCATCGATGGACGAAGGCACGCACCCCTGAGGCGGCGTCGAGCGTTCATCGCTTCGATCTGTCGGGATGCTACTGGCCTCTCGCAGCCACGGAAGGCGAGCTCAGCGAGACCCCGGCTGCAGAGGGTCAGCAGTTGCTTTCGGGGACTGCAGCGGCGCAGCCGCGTATGGGCTGAGCGGCCGACAGGGCGCGTAAAGCGACGGTGTCCGAGCCAGAGCGAAGCGGCGGCCGGTACCGGCGGCAGGGCACCCGAGGACGCCCCCACAGGGGCGTTCGAGGGCCAGGAGCGCAGCGACGCAGTAAGTGCCCGATGAGCGCCAGCGACGAGGGTGAGGGGACTCAGAGACGGGAGCGCAGCGACTGTCGACAGAGGCCCCGAATGGCTGTCGGCTATGCCGACCACGAACCAAGATTCTGACGAGCGAAGCGAAGACAGAAACGCCGGTTTGTGCCAGCCACACTTATGCCCTTTTTCTTCCTCACACGCATCCGGAGCTTCAGCGGAGGATCGTGGTCACTTGTAGCTGCCTGATCAGCACTTTTGGGTGTCTACAGACACTCTGTCGACAGACCGTTATCGGTACGAATCAACGGGCGGTCTGTCGACAGGACACCCAAAAGTGCTGGTGAGACGGGGTTGGTCTGTCGACAGAGTTTGGAACGAAGTGGCACTCTGTCGACAGACCTCGAGCGCAGCGAGACCCGGAGCGGGGGAGCGCAGCGGACCCGGTCCCCTTCACCCCGTCGCCGACCGCGGGCACGCGGTCGCTTTCGGCCGAAGGCAGCTGTAGGTCGGAGCATCGCGGAGACCTCTTCTGGGACGGTCTCTGGCTGCGCAGCAGCCGCTGTCGCAGCGTCCGACGCAGGAGGTCGTTGCGGTCATCGCAGCAGCCGCGGCAGCGGCTCTCGTCGCCCGTCTGGTCGCGACATCGTCGCGGCCGCAGAAGCACCGCTCGTCGCCTCCGCGGCCACGGGCATCGTGGCCGCCGACGGTGCTCAACGAGCAGCGTGCACGGCGCCCGCGCAGCGCCCTCGATCGATGCGCCGAGCCACCTTCGCCCGAGGCGCTCTCTGCGCCGATCTCGCGACCACGCCAGAGGTCGCGGCGTCCTGCCACCAGCGCCGTCGCAAAGCGCCGCGAGGCGCTGCAGCGAGACCACGTCCCGAGCTCGTCTCGGGAGCCGGGAACCGGCGGCTGCGCAGCACCGCTGCAGCGGTGTCAGCAGCACTCCTGCCTCAGAGCTGGCGGGGCGCGCAGCGACGCCGCCTGGCGGCCCGATCGCGACCAGCGATCGTCCGTCACAGCGCAGAGCCCTGCGACGCCAGGGCCTGCGCCAGAAGCAGCAGCCGAGCCGGTCGCCAGGCCGGGTCGCACCGCTGGGCTCCGTGGCTCGCCACGGAGCCTGGAACAGGGCAGCAGTGGCCGGCTCGCGCAGCGAGCTCGCCGCACCCTGGTTGCCTCGAGCGACAGCTCGTCAGCGACGACGCTCGTGTCGTCGCCCGTCGCGACAGCGACGCTGCAGGAGCGACGATCAGCGGCTCCAGCCGCTGCGGGCATCGCCGCTCAGGTCGGCGCGAGAGCGTCGCCGAGCGGGACTGCGCCCGCCTTCGAAAGCGCCGCCTTGAAGGTCGTCGCAGAGCCCGAAACGGGCGCCGAATGGGGGCGATCTGTGGCCACCAGCGGGACCTTTGTGGGCGGATAGTGGGCGCGTTCGGTCCCGAGAGGGACCGCAGTTGGTCCCCGTAGCGGCCACGAAACAGGCGCCGGGCGCTCGCGACCGCTCTTCGGCACCTCCGGCCACCGATCGGACCCTCTAGGCCCGCCGCGGGGTCCAATCTGGACCGATTGCGGGACCGCAGCCTAGGAGACCGCCGCGCCGGCGTCGTCGCGGTCCCGCCGAGGGACCAGTGGCGGCCCGGCGTGGGCCGATCTGAGGCCACCGGCCTCAGCGGCACGCTGGCGACGTCAGCTGAGGCGCGAAGCGCCAGCTCAACCACCCGAGCGCAGCGAGAAGCCCGCCGAGCTCGCGGCGGGTACGCGAGAAATGCCAGTTACTCGCAGCGAGCAACGGCGGCCACGAGACGAGCTCAGAGCCAGGAGTATCGATACTGTCGGGCGCTACTGGTGTTCTGGCACTCCGCGCAAACCGACCTCGTAGCCCTCAGTCCGGAGTAGTAACGAGAGTGCGCACCATCAGCCGGCGCTGCGCTCAAAAAACGACGACCCCGAAGCCCATCGGGCTACGGGGTCGTGATGCGAACCGGCCGGCCGCGAGCTGGCGGGCCGGTTCGCTGCTGTGGACAGATCCGGTCGCCGTCGGCGGCCGTGGCGATCATGAAGAGCATGTACGCCGACGCACCGAACTGTCCGCGCTGCTTGCAGCGTCTGCTGCCCACGAGGTCGACGGTGCTCGTGAACTGGTGGTGCAGCTCGTGCGGCGACGAGGTCGCGATCACGGATCGGCCGGACGGGTTCGAGTTGAGAGAGTGGCCGTAGCTGTGCCGGCCTCCACTTCTGAGCGCGAATAAGTGGAGTGATCGCATTATGCGGGTGACGAGGCGCGGTGGCTTCTTCATCGGAGGAAACCCCTCGGGAGGTGGTGCTAGCACCAACTCCCTTCCGCAGTTCGGCGGAGGCCTCGGCGGTGTCGCCGCGGACCAAAGCTGCTGGACCAGCGACGGCCACGGCGGCGCAAAGCCCTGCTGAACTAGATCGGAGGCGGCTTGATCGCCTCAACGGCTCGTCCACCAGGGGGTGGAAGGACCCATCGGCCACGCCACCATCGGGCGGCGCGTCCAGCAAGGCCTCGAGATCACCGAGCGTCGAACGGCCAGCTCGACCGGCGCTGGACCGCTTGGGGAGTCTCATGCTCTCCGAAAGGCTGTTCGCTTTATCCCGCGGTAATTAGTGAAGCGGACGTACCGTTTCGGCAGATCCACGGTACAGCTCAAAAGAGCTGGTCAGCGAGCAGAAAAGGGGGCGCCCCACAGTGCGCGTACCGTTTCTTGTACCGCGGGTGAAACCAGCTCAAGCGGCCCCTGGGCAGCATTTTATGTGCGATGTACCGTTCGTACCGCCGTTTCAGCGAAACCCTATGCATGTGCGCGTGTGTGCGCGCACGTATAGAGATTGTTCGGATCGGCGGTACAAACGGTACCCCTCTGATCTTGATACAGAAAAAAGCCCGCCAATGCAGGCAAGGACCCTTCTCTGAGCTGTACCGCTTCAGATTCTTGAGTGTTCGTATTTGGTACAGGGGAGCGGGCTTGAGCCTGTCCCAAACCTGCTTTCATCAGCACTTTTAACGCTCAAAGGCTTCCGTTCCAAAACGGTACACAAAACGGTACAGCTCGGGGCCGGAACTGAGCCCAGACGTTGGGGCTTTGGCGGTCGTCGCGAGAATCCCCGGTGGCTATCGTGCTCGAGCTCTATCTCGGAAGGGCCTAGGTCAGGGGAGAGGCCGATTTTGGCTGATCCTGCCGAGCCACGGAGCCAATTGCCTGGCTTTCTTCGCGGTGGGTCATTCAAGTCTCGGCAACGCGGCGGCAAAGATCTGTCGAAATGACGTTCAGCGGGTCGCCTGGACCGTCGCCGACCTCGACGGCGCGGCCGCACCCGGAGCGGATGCGGTCGGCCGGGCCCTCGCGCTGCGCCGCCCCGCGTAGACGCACCGCTCCCAAGCCCGCCCCGACCACCGGATGAGGAACGAATGACCCAGCGAACCCCCGCCCCCGCCGCCCCCGCGGAGTCGCCCGCCCCCGCCGACCCCGCCCCCGCAGACCCCGTCCGTGCCGCCCCCGCCG